>Ga0180430_10004678_pt1 | contig 11506 bp, 12 predicted proteins | sample SS_ome_9_FD_132999 | JGI IMG/M metagenome (GOLD analysis project Ga0180430, IMG submission 132999) | Hypersaline lake sediment archaeal communities from the Salton Sea, California, USA - SS_1_S_2 metaG | ecosystem: Environmental > Aquatic > Non-marine Saline and Alkaline > Hypersaline >... | reverse complement strand
TTCAGCGGCAAGGCTGAATGATCCTTTAGCAATCCGGACAATTTTTCACTATATCAGGATTTGTTAGCGATAACATGACAAACGATATAAAAACCAATCTCCAGAAAATCCGCCAGCAAATCACCGAAAGCTCTACAGCCTGCGGCCGGTCTGCTACAGATGTTATGCTACTGGCTGTCAGCAAGACCAAGCCTGCTGAAGCCATCGAGGCTGCCTTTTCAGCCGGACAAACCCAGTTTGGTGAAAATTATCTGCAGGAAGCAATCGCCAAGATCAAGCAGCTTGAGCAACTACCAATACACTGGCATTTTATCGGCAGGATTCAGAGCAACAAAACCCGCCCAATCGCCGAGAACTTCGACTGGGTTCACACCGTTGCCAGCTACAAACATGCGCAGCGCCTGAATGATCAACGCCCCCAAGAGTTAGCGGAACTCAATATCTGCATTCAGGTCAATATCAGTAAAGATACCGGCAAAAGCGGTGTGATGGCAGAGGACACCCAGCAACTGGTTCAACAGATCAGCCAGTTACCACGATTGAAACTGCGAGGCCTGATGACTATACCTGAAGCCACTTCAGATCAGCAGAAACAACGGCAGTTTTTTCGACAACTGGCTGATTTACAGGCTAAGATCAACAGCAAGGGTTATTCACTGGACACCCTTTCCATGGGCATGTCGGGTGACATGAAAATTGCCATTGAAGAAGGCTCAACTATCGTCCGCATAGGAACAGCCATCTTTGGCAAACGGGATATGAAACCCTGAAACACACAGGAAAAGACTTATGACAAATAAACTGGCTTTTATCGGCTCCGGCAATATGGCTACTGCATTGATCAATGGCCTGCTGGCTGACGGCTACCCGGCCGACAGTATTACCGCCAGCGATCAGCTAGCCGAAAAAAGAGAAAACCTGGCCGGTTCCGGCATTCATACAACCGATGATAACTGCGGCGCTGTCAGCGGGGCTGATGTGGTGGTACTGGCCGTCAAACCACAGATACTGCAGGCTGTCTGCCAGGAAATTGAACCGGCAATCAAACAGACACGGGCACTGATCATTTCCATTGCAGCCGGTATTACAGAATCCAGTCTTGCCAGCTGGCTTGGCAAGGAAAGCGCTATCGTGCGTACCATGCCCAATACGCCTGCCATGCTGCAATCCGGCGCTACGGTTTTACACGCCAATGCCAATACCAGCCAGGAGCAGAAAGACATCGCTGAATCCATTCTGCGTGCCGTTGGCATTACACGCTGGCTGGATAGCGAAAAGCAAATTGATGCCGCTACTGCGCTGTCCGGCAGTGGACCTGCATACTATTTCCTGTTTATGGAAGCGATGACCAGGGCCGGGATTGACATGGGCCTGTCTCAGGAAACAGCGCATTTACTGACCTTGCAAACCGCCCTTGGGGCAGCAAGAATGGCAATGGAAAGCAATGACCTGCCAGAAGAATTAAGAAAAAAAGTTACTTCTCCCGGCGGTACCACCGAAGCTGCCATTAACCACCTGCAAGCGCAGCATTTTGAAGACATTGTCAGTCAGGCCATGCAGGCAGCAAAAAATCGTTCAAAGGAACTTTCTGGCAATCGGGATGAATAATGGATAGCTCATATCTCACCAATCCACTGGTCTTTCTGGTTCAGGTTGTTTTTGGCCTTTACCTTTTGATCGTGCTGCTCCGCTTTTTATTACAGCTGGTGCGTGCGGATTTTTATAACCCCATCTCACAATTTATCGTCAAAGCCACGGCACCGGTTCTCAAACCTTTCCGCTCTTTTATCCCTGGCTACGGGGGACTCGACCTTTCCACGCTTGTACTCGCCTGGGTGGTGAAGTTTCTGGAACTGGTACTGATTTCGGTTATCACGGGCAAAGCCATGCTGCTTTATCCGGCGCTGCTGGCGATACCTGAAATCCTGGCCCTGGTGATCAATATTTTCCTGTTTTCCATACTGATCATGGTCATAATCAGCTGGATATCTCCCGGCGGTTATAACCCCGCGATCGGCCTGTTATACAGCCTGACAGACCCGGTACTGAAACCAGCGCGTAAAATCGTACCTAACATGGGAGGACTTGATCTCTCGCCCATGGTGGCCATGATTGTCCTGGTATTACTGGAGATGCTGCTGATTCCACCACTCGTGCAGCTGGCTAAAATGCTCAGTTTCTAAATAAATCATCAGTCTGGCCGTTATATAGACATCATTAACAAGCCTGAAATACAAAGAGAATAACTGGTGGTAGCCAATAATAAACTGTCTGATGGTGTCAATCGCTATGAAGCCTGGAAAAACCATATCTATGCCATCATCGAAAACCTCGAAGGCTGGCTTGAAGAAAATGAGTTATTCAGCGAGGAAGCCTGGAACACACTGGCACGCTGTTTTAACAAACTGGAAAGTGATCATATCACTGTTGCCTTTGTTGGTGAATTTTCACGTGGTAAAACCGAGCTGATCAATGCGTTGTTTTTTGCAGATACCGGGCGGCGGCTTCTGCCATCAGACGCCGGACGCACCACCATGTGTCCTACCGAGATTCTTTATGACGAGAATCGTGGGCAAGCCTACATTCGTTTGTTACCGATTGAGACGCGACTGACGGAATATACCCTCACGGAATTACAGAAAATGCCTGATGAATGGCATGAAATCGCGCTGGACCCCAATGATTCCGCTTCACTCGAAAACAGCTTCAAGGAATTGGCCAGTACACTGCAAGTCAAACCCGAAGATGCTCGACGCTATGGCCTGCTTAACGAAGATGTGCTTCATCCCGAAGGCAGACAACCAAAATATATTGATATCCCCAAATGGCGCCATGCCATCATCAGCTATCCACATCCATTGCTTAAACATGGTCTGACCATACTGGATACTCCGGGATTGAATGCCATTGGAACCGAACCGGAACTGACTTTAACCATGCTACCTTCCGCCCAGGCAGCCATCTTTGTTCTCGGAGCGGACACGGGTGTCAGCCAGACTGATCTTGATATCTGGCAGCATAACCTCAACGGACATGAAAAAAACCGACGCAGCCGCCTGACAGTGGTGCTCAACAAGGTTGATACCTTATGGGATGACTTGCGATCAGACCAAGAAATCGAAGACAGCATCAAGTCACAAATTCTATTTACTGCAAGAACCCTTGGCGTATCTTTGAGCAAGATTTTCCCACTGTCTGCACAGAAAAGCCTGACAGGTCTGGTTCGCAAAGACCATGCACTGATCGAACGCAGCGGTATCATTGAACTAGAGGACCATCTTAATCACGAAGTCAGTCAGTCAAAAAAGGAAATCATCATTCAGGACATCAATGCAGAACTGGTCAATCTGCTGGAGAAAACCCGCGGTCTTGTTGAAAACCGCCTGGGCCAGGAAGAATCACAAAAGCATGAAATGAGTCATATCCATGCGCAAAGTGACGCGGCGATCAACAATCTGCTGGAACAGACGCAACAACAACAGGACAAGTATCGACTCAATTCAAATGCTCTCACCCAGTTTGAGCATTCTGTCGATCAAAAAGCCCGCGAATTACAGCAAACACTGGATCAGAAAGTCTTTGACCGGGCGTTGCTTGAAGCTAAAAACACCATGGAAAAAAGCTGGACCAGCAAAGGCATTCAACAGGCAATTACTGTTTTTTCAGAACAACTGAATCAGTACATGAATACCATCGAACGCAAGGTAGCTGAAAACCGCCAACTGATAAAAAATATTTACCAGCGTTTTGAAAAAGATCATGGCATAGGTGTTATACAACCCAAGGCAATCTCACTGGAACAATACCAGAAACAACTGACCACCATTCTGGATGAAGCCAGCGCTTTCAGTAAAGGCTATCGCATCAGTCTGACCGGCCAGTCACAACTTGCTAAAAATTTCTTTGCAACCATCGGCCAAAAGGCCAAAGAACTGTTTGCTGACATACAGCGTGAAATCAATCACTGGGTACACTCAAGCCTGCAGCCACTGGCTTTTCAGATTGAAGATCATCGCGACATGCTCAATCGCCAGGTACAGGACCTGAAAATGGCAACCCAGTCACGTGAGGTACTCAATCAAAAACTCGAAGAGACAAGTGCCCGCGTAGAAAAGAACCATAAACAACTCGTTTATATCAACGATACTATCAAGCAGGTCAATCATTTTCGCATGGGCCGGTAACTGCTCACTCTATTCTGTCAGTGCTGTTTTTTTGAACTATACTTGGCTGAAATACTGGTGTATCAAATACACCAGAATGACCCATAAAAGGCAAAAAATTATAAAAATGCTGTATTGCCTGACTACCAAGGAGAACCCAATGAAAAAATTAATGACATTTATGGCTGCTGTATTCCTGCTTTTACCTGTATTTGCCCAGGCTGAAAACAGTACCAAAATCCCCGGCCATACCATTCATCACAATGTCATTACCACGGATTTTCTTTCACCCAGTATTGCCAGTGCCTACCGTATCATCCGCTCAAAGAACCGCGGCATGATCAACGTCAGTGTGATCAAGGATATTCCTGGAACCACGGGCACTCCGGTGATGGCTAATATCCGCGCCCGCGTCATTAATCTGCTCGGTCAGCAGCGCTCCATTAACCTGAAAGAAATCCGTGAAGGCGATGCCATCTACTACATTGGTGATTTCATCATTTCCTCCCAGGGGCCCCTGGTATTTATGCTGGATGTGATGCCCGTTGGAGCCAAAAAGCCTTATACAGCAAAGCTTGAACATAGCTTTCAGTAACTGGGCTTTCGATGTTTCTCTACTTGTCATCTCGACCAGGTTCGAGATGGCAGGTTAAGCACAATAACCTGTTACACCGCCTGGTAAATCGTATAGAGCCCAAACAGAATGACCAGTGAACCGGCTACCCGGCGCGTGGCGGGCTGTCGCACAAACGCCGTAAGCTTTTCAGCGATCACCCCCATTGCCAACAGGTTTGGCAATGTACCCAGCCCAAAAGCCAGCATCAACAGGCCACCTTCCAGAACACTCCCCGCACTGATCGCCCAGATCAGCACACTGTACACCAGACCACAGGGGATCCAGCCCCATAACATTCCCAGAAAGAGCGCCTTGCGACTCGATGTAACGGGTAACAGACCATTACCCAGCGGCTGAATTTTTTTCCAGACAACACCACCAAGCTCTTCCAGCCGCCTCAGGATTGTCCACCAGCCTGCCAGGTACAGCCCCAGAAAAACCATGAACACACCGGCCAGTCCCAGCAGTATCTGCTGAGCCATTTTCACGGGCAGGTAACCGGCCAACATGACCCCGAGTCCCCCCATCAGACTACCGGCGAGAATATAACTGCCAATCCGACCGACGTTATAGGCCATATGGAAACGGAACTGTCCTGGAGCATTTCTATCCAGACTCATGGTCATGGCACTGACGATACCACCGCACATACCAACGCAGTGCACACCACCAAGTAAACCGACCATAAAAGCAGACAGGTAACTGAACTCGTTCATGATGATGCCGTGCGGGTATATCTACCGGCTAGCCAAACCAGTAAAAACACAGGAACCCCGATCATTGAGGCCGTAAAAAAGAAGTTCTGATAGCCAATGGCATCAACGATGGAACCCGAGTAACCTCCCAGCAACTTTGGGAACAAGGTCATCAATGAGCTGAATACTGCATACTGTACGGCGGTAAATGAAAGGCTGGTCAGGCTGGACAGATAGGCAATAAAGGCCGCACTGGCCAGACCTGCGGTTATATTGTCGGCCCCGATGACAACATACAGCAAGGCCAGATCTCCCGGATTATTGGCTACCGGAATGAAAAGTAAATTGGTTATCACTGTCATTATTGCGCCCAGCATAAGGATTCTTATCATGCCAAAACGGACGGTGAGAAAACCACCAAGAAAACCGCCCAGAATGGTCATCCAGATGCCAAATACCTTGGTCACGGTAGCAATCTGATCCTTGCTGAAGCCCATATCCTGGTAGAAAACATTGGAGATAACACCAAGAACAATATCTGAAACGCGGTAAAAGCCGATCAGCAACAGGATCAGAAAAGCAACTTTGCCGTAGCGATGGAAAAAGTCCATGACAGGTTCAATATAGGTATCCTGCAACATGCGCCTGTCAGCAACCTGTGTCTTTACCAGTAACCAGCCAACAGCAATTGCCGCTGACAAGGCCATAAGCAAACGAAACATCTCTGCAGTAAAAGCAGCCAGCTTGCCATTGGCACTGGTCTCGGTTATCCAGAGTTTTATCGCCGCCGACATATCCGACAGCATCAGGTAGGAAATAATCATGGTAAAAACCAGGGCCATAAACAGCATCAGGAATCTTGCATAGTCTCTTGCCGTATGCAGATAGCTGGATTCCTGTGTACGCTCAGGCTCTGGTATCAGCAAGGTGGTCACCACGCCGATAAACATGGTGGCGGCCATTGCCATGTAAGTCAGCTGCCATGCTCCGTAGACATAGACTTCGCGAGTAGACCCCAGCCACTCGGCCAGATACAGCGCCCCCGCACCCGCCACGATCATCCCTATCCGATAACCGGCCACGTAGTTGGCTGACATCAGCGATTGCAGATCACTCTCCACTGCTTCAATACGCCAGGCATCAATAACAATATCCTGGGTAGCCGAAGAAAACCCCAGCAACACGGCAGCCAGGGCCATGAAGGTTAAGCCGTCAGAAGCTGCAGGATCATTCATCGCCATCGCCACCATGGCAGCAATCACCATAAATTGTGCTATCAGCAACCAACTACGACGCTTACCCAGCAGTGAGTGCAGGAAAGGTAAAGGCAGTTTATCCACCAAAGGTGCCCAGACGAACTTGAACGAGTAACCCAGCGCTGCCCAGCTGAAATAGGTCACTGCACTACGCTCCACTCCGGCCTCTCTCAGCCACAGGGACAGGGTTGAAAAGATCAACAGAATTGGCAACCCTGCGGAAAACCCCAGAAACAACATTGCAACGATACGAGGGATTTTATATGCAGATAATGCAGACAGCCAGCTTTTCATTTCAGCTCATAATCGTAATCAATGGTTAACGGCGCATGATCTGAAAAACGTTCATCTTTATAGATCTCAGTATTCAATACCTTACCCTTGAACGCCTTGGAGACAACCTGGTAATCAATACGCCAGCCAACATTCTTTGCCCACGCCTGCCCCCGGTTTGACCACCAGGTATACTGATCCGGTTGCTGTTCAAGTTCACGAAAAGCATCGATATAACCGGCGTTGCCAAACAGCTCATCCATCCAGGCACGCTCTTCAGGCAGAAAACCCGAGTTTTTCTGGTTGCCTCGCCAATTTTTCAGATCGATTTGCTGGTGTGCGATATTCCAGTCACCGGCGACGATGTAATCACGACGTTTACGTTTTAGCGATTTCAGGTAGGGCATGAAACGATCCAGAAAATTGAACTTGATCTGCTGGCGTTCTTCACTGGAAGAGCCGGATTGCAGATAAAGGGAAATGACACTGAGTCGCCCGAATCGTCCTTCAATATAACGCCCTTCAGCATCGACATCCTCCCAGCCAATGCCTTCAATCACATCATCAGGCTCGTAACGGCTGTACAAGCCGACGCCTGAATAGCCCTTGCGTTCAGCCTGATGGTAATAACAGTAATACTCTTGCGGGTGATAGAGTGGATCTTCTATCTGATCAAGCTGGGCCTTGAGCTCCTGCAAACAGACAAAATCAGCCTGTTGTTGAGGTAGCCAGTTGAAAAAACCTTTTCTGGCCGCCGCCCTTATGCCATTCAGGTTTGCCGTGATAACACGCATGGTAAAATGCTTTAGAAAAAAATGATGGCTAAGGGTAACATATCCGCAATTAACTGACTGACTTGAGCACAGGAGATAACATGCAGTCCTATCAAAAAGAATTTCTTGATTTTGCCTTGAATACCGGCGTATTACGTTTTGGTGAATTCACCCTCAAGTCAGGCCGTATCAGCCCCTATTTTTTTAATGCAGGGCTTTTCAATACCGGTAACAGCCTGGCCAAGCTTGGTCGCTACTACGCTCAGGCGATTGCTGACTCGGGTATCGGGTTTGACGTGCTCTATGGCCCCGCCTACAAGGGTATCCCGCTGGCGGCTGTGACTGCTGCTGCGCTGGCTGATCACCACAATATGGATGTGCCCTATGCATTCAACCGCAAGGAAGCCAAGGACCACGGTGAAGGCGGCATCATTGTCGGTCATGAACTCAAGGGCAAGGTACTGATTATTGATGATGTCATTTCTGCCGGAACCTCAGTCAGGGAATCCATGGATATTATTGATGCGCAGGGAGCAACAGCTGCTGGCGTTGTGATCGCCCTGGATCGCCAGGAAAAGGGCAAAGGCGAACTGTCGGCCATTCAGGAAGTAGAACGTGATTACAGTATTCCGGTGGCCGCCATCGTCAGGCTGGAAAACCTGATCGAATATTTGCAGGGTGATGACTCGAACAGTGAATCACTGGAAATGATTCAGAAATACAGAGATCAATACGGGACTTTCTAAAAAACTTCACCTTTATTTATTATCTGTCATCTCGAGCGCAGCGAGAGATGACAATCCACTCAACCGATAATCAATTTACTGCCAACCGCAATAGTCACTACCTCAAATCCCCGCTTGATCCATTTGTTACCCTTGGTGATGGCCAGATGCGCTCCACCATAACCACCCAGCAACGACCCCAGAATAAGCACCGGTAACCAGTCCCACTTGATTTCCCCGAGCAGGCCAAGAGTCAATGCCCCTGAACCATTCCAGAAAACACCAACGAGTATGAGCGTATAGGTGACGGCACCTTTATAATCCAGCCCGAACCAGCGAATCAGCCACAAGGTAACAAACAGTCCGGTGCCTGAAGTCAAAGAACCATTGAGTATGCCAATCACAAACAATACCAGGCCACCGATAACATACCCCCTGGTATCACGATGTCTTGGAGCGGCCACCTGCCCCAGGCTCTTTTTGAAAATGGAATAAATCCCCAACCCCAGTGTCAACACACCCAGCGCAATAGCCGCCAGTCGATCCTCAATCTGCAAGATCAGGCTCGCCCCCAGAATGACACCGGGCACCCCCGTCAGCAGGATAAACAGCATAAACTGCCGCTCTAACGGTTGTTCCTTCATATGCCTGATCGTGGCACCGATTCCAAGTGCCACTGATGCTACCTTGTGCGTTGCCAGCGCCACGCCAAAGGGTAGTCCCAGAAAGATCAGTGCCGGCAATTGCACCAGTCCCGCACCACCTCCGGAGAATGCGGAAAACAGGTTGGCAACGAACGAAATGAGAAAAAGCAGGAACAGATCCATGAATTATTTGTCCAAACTACCGAGACGACCTAGAATTAGGCTAATATTACTCCTAATTGATGACAGAAACCCTCGTTGCATTATGCGCTTATATAAATATAAAAATCGTTGCAAACTGACATACAAAACCTTCAGCTTGCTGGTGATGGCGTTGTTGCTATCCATCTCAAGCAACATTAGCGCGGCAAAACTCTACAAATGGGTCGATGAAGATGGCAAGGTCTTCTATTCTGACAAAATCCCGCCCAAGGCAAATAAAGGCGCACACTCCCGTCTGGATGAAAAGGGTCTGACCATTGAACAGAAAGGCGCTGCTAAAACGGCAGAGGAAATCGAAAAAGAACGAGAACTGGAAAGACTCCGTAAAGAAAAAGAAGCGGTAATCGCCAGGCAAAAAGCCCAGGACAGGGTATTACTGAAAACCTTTCGCTCTGAAGATGACATGATTCTGGCCAGGGATGGAAAAATCCGCTCTGTTGACAACTATCTCAATATCACCCGCGGCAATATCAAGCGCCTGAAGGAAAAGCTGGCCATAATGCAGTCCCAGGCTGCTGAAAGAGAAAAAGCCGGCAAACATGTCAGCCCAAAGTTCAAGGAAGACATGGAAGGGATCAAACGTCAGATTAACCAGAGTTACGCCTCCATTGTTTCCAGGGAACAGAAAAAGTTAGACATCCGCGAGGCATACGATAACGATATCCGCCGCTTCAGGGTTCTCAAGAAACTCAAGGCAAGTAATCAGCTTGAAGCGGAAGCCCAGGAACGCGCCGAATTGAATACGGTATTTCTGTGTACAGAAATCAACCTTTGCAACCTGGCCTGGAGCAGGGCCATCAATTACGTCAAGCAACATGCAACTACCCAGTTGCAGTTGCTCGGGGAAGGCATTTACATGACCAGAGCTCCTTCAGAAGACCATGATGTTAGCCTGACAGTTGCACGCATCAAGGATAAAAAAACCGGTAAAGAAAAAATATTTCTCGATCAACAGTGCCGCGTTTCAGTCATGGGACAGGAGTTCTGTAAAAGTGACACATCCAAGGATCTGAAAAGAAAGTTTATTCCTTACTTACTGGGCCAGGAATAAACTTTTCTGAATCAACTGCCACTGCTCTTCCCATTGCGTGGTTGGTGAACGCTTGTAGTGCGTGCGAAGATACTGGTGCATGCGCCCTTCAATCATCGCAACCAGTAAAATACTGGCAGAGTCTACCGGTATGGAGACTGAGAGATTGTCTCGCATTTCTGACTCCCTCAGAATCTGCTTGAACTGTGATTCAAGTCGACTGAAAAACTGGTCAACTCGCGTTTGCAGTCGTTCAGTTTCGCCAACCAGTGCATCCCCCAGCAATACACGGCTGATCCCCGGATTTTTATCGGCAAAGGTTAAAGACAGGTAAAGTACCTGGGCACATCGGGCTGGCGTTGACTTCTCTTCTTCAAGAATACGATTAATGCGACTGAATACACTGTCTTCAGCAAAGGAAATCAGCGCTTCAAACATTTTTGCCTTGCTGGCAAAGTGCCGATAAAGTGCGGCTTCAGACACACCTACTGCCTTTGCCAGGCCGGCCGTCGTAATGCGCGATCCCGGGTGCATTTCAAGCTCATGCGCCAGCGCCTGCAAAATCTGTTGTTTTCTGGAAACTTTTTCAGTCATTATGCTCGCCCGGAACGAATCAGGGTTCCAATACCTTCGTCCGTGAATAGCTCCAGCAGAACAGCATGGGTTACACGACCGTCGATAATATGGGCCGTTTTCACGCCTGCATTGACTGCATCCAGTGCACAGCCAATTTTAGGTAACATGCCTCCATGAATGGTTCCATCTGCGATCAAAGTATTGACTTTTTCCACATCAAGTCCTGTTAACAAATTGTCTTGTTTGTCCAGCAGTCCTGAAGTATTCGTCAACAGGATCAGTTTTTCTGCACCCAGTACTTCTGCCATCTTGCCTGCGACAAGATCAGCATTAATATTGTATGAAAAGCCATCTTCACCAATACCTATTGGTGCAATTACCGGAATAAAATTACCGTGTACCAGCATATCCACCACACTGGCATCGATACTTTCAACTTCACCGACATGACCAAGATCGATAATTTCCGGGGCTTCCAGTTCAGGTGCATTACTTTTGAGCACCAGTTTTTTTGCCCTGATCAAATCACCATC
>Ga0180430_10004677_pt1 | contig 11508 bp, 2 predicted proteins | sample SS_ome_9_FD_132999 | JGI IMG/M metagenome (GOLD analysis project Ga0180430, IMG submission 132999) | Hypersaline lake sediment archaeal communities from the Salton Sea, California, USA - SS_1_S_2 metaG | ecosystem: Environmental > Aquatic > Non-marine Saline and Alkaline > Hypersaline > Sediment... | reverse complement strand
TTCGCTCCCTAGTGTTACCTATGTCCTGACACAACCTGTTACCCATGTGTTGACAGCGTACACTTGTGTTCGCCCCTGCAGAACCGGAGTTCTGCTTGCCGAGTACCCTCGGCGCCCCAGCAGCCGCCGACCCATCACCCTCTGTGTACTCTGTGCCCTGTGTGGTGAGTGCGTCTCGCGTTGTGCTAGGACCACAACTGGGGTCTTGACCCTCACACCAATACCCGCGTATACTCGCTATGCTTCCATCGGCAACGGGAGGTCAACCGAATAGCGGGGGGGAACGCCATGCGTGCTGACACGTCGCATCGCTGGGTCGTCTTTGCCGTGCTCGCGGTCGCCTTGGTGCTGCTGGCGCCCATCTGGGGCGAGGCCGAGCCACCCCCCGCCGCCGCCGATTCGGCTCACGACGCGGGCAGAACGCGAGACGTTGCCTTTCGCTACCTCACATCCGACATCGCGTTCTGTGAGAACGAGTACCCTCGTTCCGCGACCAACACCGACGTCCCCGCTTCCGAGGACGAGACCCCCGACTATTGGGATACCCCCGATCCCTATGGCACCCCCACCTATCCGCCGCCGCCCCCCACGCCCTCCTGCGACGAAGTGTTCCTCCCCATCGCCGACACCTATATCGATGAGTGGAAGCCGACCGAAAACAAGGATGGCGAGCCCCTCAAGGTGCGCCAGGGCGGCGTCTATCGCACGCTATTGCAGTTCGATCTCTCCTCCATCCCCGAGGGCTCTCAGATCACTCAGGCCAGCCTGCACCTGTTCGTCGAATCCTGCAGCAATCCCACCACGCACGCCCTCACCGGCAACATCCACAACATGCGTACCTGGTGGCAGCAGGAGCAGGCCACCTGGCAAAAGCCGCACGACTGGGACCCCTGGCAGCTCGCCGGGGCCAAGGGCGCCGCGGACGCCGACCAGACCCCCTCGTCCACGATGCTATTCAACCAGGTGGCCAACTGGGCCAGCGCCGACGTTACCGATCTGGTCAACACCTGGGTATCGAACCACTATGAGAACCATGGCCTGATGATCGTTGGCTCGGGACCGACCTCTATCTACTATGCCATCAGCACCAGCGACCACTGGATACCCGAGCAGCGCCGACCGCGCCTCTATGTCTGCTGGGGCGCTGCCGAACCGACGCCAGAGCCCGATACGCCCACGCCCACGGTCACGCCCACCGCCACCAAAACCTACACGCCCTGGCCCACTGACACGCGCCGGCCCACCAGCACCCCCTATATCTCGCCAACGCCCACCCCGCCGGTGACTATCTTTCTCGACGCCGTCGAGGTCAGCCAGGGCATCCAGAATCTGAGCAACGATATGGACTTGATTAGTGGCCGCCGCACCATCGTGCGCGCCTATCTTCACTCAGAGCCCTACTCGGTCCGTGTGGCCGCTCAGATCACTGCCAAGCGTGGCGGTTGGGATGTTGGCCGGGCGATCAACGCCAACGCCAATACCCGCGTCAGCACCCTCACCACCACCGTGTTCACCGATCCTGCCCACCGCGAGGGGCACGGTCACGCCGCCTGGTTCGAGATTCCGCCCGACTGGTACGGCTGGGGCGGCGACCCGGTCAGCGAAATCACCGTGCGCCTCTTCTACGGCAATCAGCTGCCGCGCCCCGAGATGACCATCCCCCTGCAATGGCAGCCGGGGCCTTCAGTGGGTGTCGTCTGGGTACCCGAGCCGTTGCACCAACACGGCGATCCCAACCAGCCCATCCTCATGGGGTGGCCCTTTGCGGCTGGATTCGCGGGCATCGCCGATGGCATCACGCGCTATCACCCCATCACCGGCTTTTTCTGGGGCTGGATGGACCCCGCCGAGTCGGGCCCCGGCGGCCTGACCATCGACATGCGCCAACGTAGCGGCCGTTCCGAGTTACTCCATGACGTCGCCTGGCAGCGACAGGTCAATACCTTTATGGGCGCCGACTTTGGCATGCCTGCGGCGCATTGGGTCGGCCTGGTCCACCCGGGCATCGATACCGGCGGTGGATTGGGCATGGCCCACACCCCCGGCACGGCCCTCTGGATCAAGCAGGACGCCGGCAGCAGCGGCTGGTACGTCAACGCCGCGGCTTCGCTGGCTCACGAGTTGGGGCACAACCGCGGCCTCAAGCACTGGGCCTGCGCCGCCTCGGCGACCCCCGGCGTTCCCGCCGAGGCCAATCCCGATCCGTCCTGGCCGGGGTTCAGCACCTGGACCAACTGCTCTCTGGCGACCGTCGACCTGACTGGCTATTACGGGCTGGACGTCTACTTTCGGGCCTATGGCATGGCCGAACCGGCCATCATCAGCAACGACCCCGGTTCCGCCAACGCCGGATTCCCGCTCATGTCGTATGCTCGCCCGCGCTGGATCGCCCCCGCCGAATACTGCCGCCTGATGAACAGCTATGGCCTGCGCTGCTCACAGACCGACCCCTCGATGGTCGCCGGTCTCGCCGAGGGAGAGGGCAACGTGCGCCTCGATCCCAACGAGCGCCGGCTGATGGAGAGTTCCCAATCGCACTGGCTGGTCTCTGGCTGGGTCGACGAGACGGGCGCCACGGGCGGCCTCAGCGCTCTGCGCGAGTTCTCGGGCGCCAACCCCAGCGCTATCCAGCAAGCCCTTATCGAGCTGACCGCGCGTCAGGCGCAGGGGGCCGGCCTGCGATCGCAGCCCACCTATCGCCTGGTGCAAAAGGACGGCGATCACAACTGGGTTCACACCCGCGACCTGGGCGGGATCGCCACCGAGGGCGAACCCGGCGGGTCCTTTGTCGAGACGCTGCCGCGCGTCGAGGGGGCGGTCGGGCTACAACTCTTGGCCGATGACAAGCTGCTCGACGAGCGGTGGATCTCGGCGCATGCGCCCTGGGTGCATGTCGAGTGGCCCAACGGCGGCGAGTTCGTCGAGCCTGGCGACACCGTTCGCTGGTCGGCCGGCGACGACGACGGCGACGCCCTGGTCTATGACGTGCACTATTCGGCGGATGGCGGCGCCACCTGGCGCATGATGGCCCATGGTCTGCTGGACACAGAATGGGCGTTCCCCTGGACCGATTTCGTTCCCGGCACCGACGAGGGCGTTATGCGCGTCGTGGCCAGCGATGGATTCCACACCGCCATGGACGCATCGGACGATGCCTTTTCCGTGGCTTTCCGCGACCCGTATGTGATGGTCACCTCGCTCGACTGGGGCCAAGAGTTCCCGCTCGAAAGCGACATCCTGCTGGCCTGCGTCGCTTTTGACCCCGAGGAGGGCATACTGGAGGGTGACGCCATCACCTGGTATGTGGACGAGCAAGAGGTGGGCCACGGCAATGAGGTGGTGCTGCAGGACGCGGAATACGGGACCCATTGGGTGTCCGCCGTCAGCCAGGACGCATCTGGCAACGAGAACAGCGACGGCCGCTTGATCCACGTCGGCATGCACCGCGTGCCTCTGCCCGCCATTCTCAAGCGTCAGAATCCCGACGGCGAGGACGTCGCGGCGCGCTATGCCGATCGCCTGCTGGCGTATGACGCCGGCGACAACGCCATCGAGGGCATGACCGATCCCGATGCGATCCTCGGGCCGCCCAACGATATGTGGGATCCCTGGTGGGATCAGTGGCTCAGCCTGGGCACTGGCGGGCAGGTCACCGTGGCGTGGTGCGGTCGCGCCGTCGAGAACGGCGCCGGATGGGATATCCGCGTCCACGGCCAGCCACTCAACAACGACACCGTCGAGGTGTGGGTCAGTCAGGATGGCGAAACCTACCATCTGGCCGGGACGGTCGGGGAGGACCTGGGCACCGTCGATCTGGCCCATCTTGGCCTGAGCTGGGTGCGGCAGGTACGCATCGTCGCGCCCCAATCGGCCGAGATCGCCTCCGTCGAGGCCGCGACCCTCGGGTCGCCGCGCTGGCCCGTGGGCTCGCCCTATCCCGACGAGTTGGTGGGCTACTATATCGGGCCGGACGCCTATGAGGGCGTGCAGGACCCCAACGCCGTGCTGGGCCCGCCCGATCAGGTGTACGACCCCTGTTGCAGCGGTTGGCTGAGCATGGGGCGCGGCGGCAGCGTCGAACTGCGCTGGAGCCAGGTGGAGGTGGTCGACGCCTGGGGCGCCGACCTGCGGCTGTACGGCGATCCCAGCCTCAACGAGCGGGTCACCGTGCACCTGACTAACGACAAAGGGGGCTGGGGCACGTTCGCAAACATACCCGAGAACGCCTATCTCGACCTGCGCGAGGTGGGTTTGGACTCGGTGCGCACGATCATCATCGAGGACGACAGCATGCTGAGCGCCTCGGGCTCGACCAGCGCCGAGATCGACGCAGTGGAGGCGCTGCACTATGATTGGGCGGAGTGATCCAGGGCCTCCCAGAGGATCGAAACCTCCGGGAGGCCCTGTTCAGAGTACCGGTTCCCTTTGCGCCGGGGCCCCGTTGCGCTACAGCGCCTTGTTGTCGCGCGCGTCGACGAGGCCCTGGGCGCGCTCGATGAACGCGTCGAGGTCCATGGCGCCGAGGTTCTCGTTCGTGCGCAAGCGGACGGCGACCTGCCCGGCCTCGAGTTCGCGGTCGCCGATGACCAGCATGTAGGGAATCTTGGCCATCTGGGCGTTGCGGATCTTACTGTTCATCCGCTCGCTGCCGTCATCCAGTTCGACGCGCAGACCGGCGGCCTTGAGCTTGGCCATGACCTCGCGGGCATAGTCGGCGTGGCGGTCGGCGATGGGGATGACCTTGGCCTGGACCGGCGCGAACCAAAGCGGGAAGGCGCCGCCATAGTGCTCGATGAGCACGCCAAAGAAACGCTCCATCGAGCCCAGCAAGGCGCGGTGCACCATATACGGCTGGTGGTCCTGGCCATCGGCGCCGACAAAGCGCATGTCGAACCGCTCGGCGAGGTTGAAATCGAACTGGATCGTCGTCATCTGCCATTCGCGGCCGAGGGCGTCCTTGATCTTTAGGTCGATTTTGGGGCCATAGAACGCGCCGCCCCCTTCGTCCACCTCGTACTCGATCCCCTCGCGCTCCAGCGCCTTGACCAGCGAGACCTGGGCCTGCTCCCAGCGGGCGGGCTCGCCGACCGATTTCTCCGGTTTCGTGGCCAAATAGGCCTTGATGTCGTCGAAACCAAAGTCGCGCCACAGCTCGAGCGAAAAGCGCAGCACCTCGAGGATCTCGTCCTCGATCTGGTCGGGCGCGCAGATGACGTGAGCGTCGTCCTGCGTGAAGCCGCGCACGCGCAGCAGACCGTGCAGCACACCGCTCTTTTCATAGCGGTAGACCGTGCCCAGCTCGGCCCAGCGCAGCGGCAGCTCGCGGTAAGAGCGGCGCGCCGTCTTGTAGATCATGATGTGAAAGGGGCAGTTCATCGGCTTGAGGTAATAGTCCTGCCCGTCGAAGTCCATGGGGGCATACATCGATTCGTTGTAGAATCCCAGATGCCCCGACGTCTCCCACAGCCAAGAGCGCCCGATGTGGGGCGTGTAGAGAATCTCATAGCCGCCGGCATAGTGCTTTTTGCGCCAGAAATCCTCAATGATCGTGCGCATGCGGCCGCCGTTGGGGTGCCAGTAGACCAACCCGGCGCCGGCCTCTTCGTGCGTGCTATAGAGGTCGAGGTCCTTGCCCAGGCGCCGATGGTCGCGGCGCTCGATCTCGGCCAGCCGCTCGAGATAGGCCCTCAGGTCGTCCTTGCTGGCCCAGACCGTGCCATAGATGCGCTGCAACATGGGGCGCTTTTCATCGCCGCGCCAATAGGCGGCCGCCGTGCTGAGCAGCTTGAACGCGTTCCACTTGAGCTTGCCCGTCGACTCGAGGTGCGGGCCGCGGCAGAGGTCGACAAAATCGCCGTGGCGATAGATCGAGATCGTCTCGCCCTCGGGCAGGTCGGCGATCAACTCCAGCTTGTAGGGCTGGTCGGCAAAGAGGGCCTCGGCGTCCTGGCGGGAGAGTTCCTCCCGGTGAAAGGCCTGCTTGGCCTTGATGCTGGCCTTCATGCGCTCCGAGATGACCTCTAGGTCGTCGGGCGTGAGGGGCCGGGGCAGGTCGAAATCATAGTAAAAGCCGTTCTCGATGGCCGGGCCGATGCCCAGCTTGGCGTCGGGAAAGAGTTCCAGGACGGCCTCGGCCATGACGTGAGAGGCCGAGTGCCGCAGTATGTCGAGATCGATGGGTGCCATGGTGTGATTCCTCCGAATGGTACTAGACGATTGATGTTCGAGTACGCTATTGGATACCCCGGGCAAGGCCGGGGCAAGCAGTGTCATGTGTGGTCATGATGCCTCCCTTCTTGAGGGAACGAAAAAGACCCCGGCCCCATTGGGGCGCGAGGTCTGCTCACGCGGTTCCACCCAAGTTCCCAGGCAGAGCCTGGCTTGTGTTCGCCGGTAACGGGGCGACCCGGGGCTCCATACTGTGGTTCCGGAGCCGGCTCACAGGGGGTTTTCGCCACGTCCGCCGCCAGAGGAGTCTCAATCGGCGCCCCTCATTCCCTGTCGCTGAGGCGTGGTTACTCGTCCTGATCCATGCCTTTTGTGTATTGTAGCATGGATTGGGGTTGAGGGCAAGGACAACGAGAGTACTCGTTGAAGCAGAATGCAGTAGCATTCTGCACGGCGGGGCAGTGAATGCGGGGATCGTTTGAACGCAGAGGGCGCAGAGAGCGCGGAGGGGGAGGAGATTGACCCGATGGGAAGAAGCAGAACCCACGAACGACTTGCAGGCGGCGCCGCAGGCGCAGGCTCATAGTAGCCTAGGGCGGTGCCCTAGGCCGGGTAGACCAAGGGTCCTTGTTCTGCCCGTGGGCGAACACGAGGTTCGCCCCTACCGGGGAGGGTTGCCTGGCACGGGCGACCCCTGTATGCGGGCACACAGATCAGCCTCCGCAGGAGGCTTTGTGCGATTAGCCAGGGCATTCATGCCCTGGTCGTCACGCCCACGGGAGACGCTGCGAGCAGTACCTCTACTGGCTGACCAGATGGCGCGGCTACATCCCACCGACATATGCTCTCCATGCCCACCGGCCCAGCCTAAAGACTGGGCCTCAGATGACAAAGCCTGCTCCGCAGGCTGAATCGGCGCAGTCTCGGTCGGCCAGGATGTCGAGCGCAGAATGGACGGAACGCGTCCCACAGATCAGCCTCCGCAGGAGGCTTTGTCCGATTAGCCAGGGCATTCATGCCCTGGTCGTCGCGCCCACGGGAGACGCTGCGAGCAGTACCTCTACTGGAAGACCAAATGGCGCTGCTACATCCCACCGACATATGCTCTCCATACCCGTCGGCCCAGCCTAAAGACTGGACCTCAGGTGACAAAGCCTGCTCCGCAGGCTGAATCGGCGCGACCCGGCATTATCCCGCGCTTGTCGACCGATGGCCGCGCCGTAGGCGCAAGATCATAGTAGCCTAGGGCACCGCCCTAGGCCTAGCTCGGTAGGCAGAACGACGGTACTGGTTCTGCATTGGGCGTCCCGGCGGGGCGGGCTCAAGGGGATCGGCCTGACACCCCCCGCCTTTTCCCCTAGAATGGGCGCACTGTCTCGCCGGTGGAATGCGTTTTCGGGGGGCCACGACAACATGCCGATTCGGATCGAGGGGGCGCGAGAGCACAATCTGGCGGACGTCGACGTCACCATCGGCGACGGCTTGACTGTGGTGACGGGCGTTTCCGGCTCGGGCAAGACCTCGCTGGTGTTCGATACGGTCTATCAAGAGGCGCGGCGGCGATTCCTGGCGATCCACCGGCAGGGGCGCGACAGCCAACCCCTGGCGCCGGCCGATGTGCGCCGCATCGAGGGACTCGGTCCGGCGGTGGCAGTGGGGCAGAACCTGCTGAACCGCAATCCCGAGTCGACGCTGGCGACGGCCTCGGGGCTGCATCCCTATCTGCGGCTGCTCTATGCCCATTTCGGCACGCGCCATTGCAGCGTCTGCGATACGCCACTGACCTTGCGCGATGCCGACGCCATCGTGGAGCGATTGACGCGCCTGGCACAGGATGGGCCGGTGGGGTTGACGGTGCCGCTGCTGCGACAAGCGTACGGCAGCCATCGCACGCTGCTCGCGCTGCTGAGTGCGCAGTTTGGCCGGGAGCGGCTGATCGTGGACGGCGAGGCGCTCAGCGATCAGGCTCTGAACCCCGCAGAGCCCCATTCGCTCTCGTTGCGCCTGGGCAAACTGCCCTCGGGCGCGGAGGGTCACGTGGCACGCGAGGCACTGGCGTTGGCGCGCAACCTGGGCGGCGACGGCCTCTTGGCGCAGACAGCCGCCGGCGACGAGTGGCTGTCGGACACGCCGGTCTGCCCCACTTGCGGCGCCTGGTTCCACCCGCTACGGGCCACCCACTTTCACCAAAACTGCCCCCACTGCCAAGGCGAGGGCTGCGAACGCTGCCGGGGAACGGGCCTTTATCCCGAGGCGGCGGCCGTCCGTTGGCAGGACCTGCGGCTCCCCGAGCTGCTGAGTCGATCGGTCGAACAGGTCAAGACGCTGTTTGCCAAAGCCGATCTGCCCTCGAGCGCCGACCGCCTGCTGAGCGAGCTGGCCAAGCGGCTGGCAGCGCTGGACACGGTCGGCCTGGGCTATATCGCGCTGGAGCGTTCCTCGCCCACACTGTCGCGCGGCGAATCGCAACGGGTGCGGCTGGCGATCACGCTGACCAGCCCGCTGGAGGATATGCTGCACGTTCTCGACGAGCCGACCATCGGGCAGCATCCAGCGGACGTGGCACGCCTGATGCCCGCCTTTCGACAGCTCAAGGGGCCGGTGCTGTTCGTGGAACACGACCGCGCGGCCGCGGCCCACGCCGATCAGGCCATCGATATCGGTCCGGGTGCGGGTACGTCGGGAGGCGAGATCACCTACCAGGGCACGCCGCAAGGGCTGTGGCGCTCTGACACGCCCACCGGGCGCTATTTCAGCCTGCGCAAGCGGGTGCGCCTGCCCGAGGCGCGTCCGCCGGCGGAATCGTTCCTGCGGCTGGAGGGCGCCGCCCTGCGCAATCTGCGCACAATCGACGTGGCCATCCCGCTGGGCCGACTAACGGTGATCACGGGCGTATCGGGCGCGGGCAAGAGCACCCTGGTCGAGGGTGTGCTGCTGCCGACGCTCAAGAGTGGCGAGCCAGTCGGTTGCGCGGGTCTGGACGGGCCCAAGCAAAAGCCGACGATGGTGGACCAAAAGCCGATCGGCAGAAATCCGCGCTCCAATCCGGCCACATACACCAAGCTCTCAGACCTGGTGCGTGACCTGTTCGCCCGAGCAAGCGGGCTCTCGGCCTCGCATTTCTCGTTCAACCGCCCGGAGGGCGCCTGTCCCACCTGCAAGGGGATCGGGGCGATTGAGAACAAAATGCGCTTCCTGCCGTCGACCTGGATCCCCTGCGCCGACTGCGAGGGGCGGCGATTCAGCGAAGAGGTGCTGGCGGCGCGGGTGACGCTCGGCGAGGGGACGCTGTCGATCGCCGATTTCTACAACCTCCCGATCCTAGAGGCGCGCGAACTGCTGCTCGGTCCAGGCGGGCTGGAGGGTCGCGACCGCTCGGCGGCCAGGCGGATGCTGGACGCGCTCTGCGACGTGGGGCTGGGCTATTTGACGCTCGGGCAGCCCTCGCCCAGCCTGTCGGGCGGCGAGGCGCAACGGGTCAAACTGGCCAAGTATCTCGGCCGTCGTTCGCTCAAGGGGCAAGTGCTGATCCTGGACGAACCCTCGACCGGGTTGCATCCGCAGGATATCGCCGGGCTGCTGGTGGTTCTCGACCGCCTGGTGCGCAGCGGCGCAACGGTCGTGATCGTAGAGCACAACACCGATCTGATCCGCGCGGCGGACTGGATCGTCGATCTGGGTCCCGGGGCCGGCCCCGATGGCGGGCGGTTGCTCTACCAAGGCGACGCCCAGGGCCTGATGGCCTGCCAGGCCTCGTTGACCGCGCAAGCGCTACGCGAGGAGACATCCCTCGAACCGCTAGAGCGTCCGGGAGACGCCTGGCAGCGCTCCGATAGCGTCTCGATTCGTGGCGCGCGGGCGCACAATCTGCGCGACGTGAGCGTCGACATCCCCAAGAACAAGCTCACCGTGGTGACCGGCGTCTCGGGGTCGGGCAAGTCGAGCCTGGTGCGCGACGTGCTGGAGAGCGAGGCGCGGCGCCGCTTTCTCGAGTCCCTCTCAATGTACGAGCGGCAATCGACCCGCGAGGGCGCCGAGGCTCCGGTGGAGTCGGTCAGCGGGCTGGGGGTGGCGCTGTCGATCACTCAGCAGCGCGAGCGCTTTAGCCGGCGCACGACCGTGGGAACGCAGACCGAGATCGTGCAGCATCTGGCGGTACTCTTGGGCCTCCTGGGAGAGCGCGATTGCCCCCAGTGTGGAGCGAAACTGGCGCGCAAAGCGGGAGGACGGCGCGACCGGGCGCAATGGCTCTGCGCCAACTGTGGCTATCAGGCGGCGGTGGGTCGGCCGATCCACTTTTCGCCGCGCAACTATGCTGCCGCCTGTCCCAACTGCCACGGCGTGGGGACGCTGCAGCAGCCGCGACCGGAAAAGCTCATGATCCACCCCGAACAGCCGATCTGCGGCGGGGCCATGTACTCGCCGGGGTTCTTTCCGGGGGGCTATCTCTGCAAGACGCCGCACCATGGGCACGCCATCGCCAAGGCGGTGGCCGCGCGCTACAAGTTTGACCTATTCGAGACGCCCTGGAACGAGGTCTCGGAGGCCGGTCAACGCGCCTTTTTGTTCGGCGACCCCGAGCCGCTCGACGTCGAGGCGGTCAGCAACAAGGGCGTGGTCAAGCAGTATCGCACCCAGTACCCCGGGTTCTATGGTTGGGTCGGGGAGTGGGACATTGGCGGGACCTATACCGATGCCGTTCTCTGCCCTGATTGCGGCGGGGGACGCCTGCGGCCCGAGTATGCCAGCGTCACGCTGCGCGGCCACAACCGGCAGGCGCTCTGCGAGATGCCGCTGTGGGAGCTGATTGACGAGATGGCGGCCCTGGACGCCTCGCTGTCGCTAGAGGACGCGGTCTCGGCGGCGTTGGCGCGGGACAGTCTGGCCTTGATTCGACGTCGGCTGCGCTTTTTGCAGCGGGTGGGGCTGGGCTATTTGCACCTGGATCGAATGGCGGGCAGCCTCTCGGCCGGCGAGGCGCAACGCATTCGCCTGGCGGGGCTGATGGGCAGCGGCCTGACCGCTCTGACGCTACTGATCGACGAGCCCACGCGCGGTATGCACCCCAGCGAAGTCGACGCGCTGCGAGACGTGCTGCACGATCTGCGCGACGAGGGACACACCCTGATCGTCGTCGAGCACGACCCCTCGATCATGCGCGCCGCCGACCACCTGATCGACATGGGGCCCGAGGCGGGAACCCGCGGCGGACAGGTGGTGGCGCAGGGCAGCCCCAAAGCGGTGCAGACCGCCGACACGATCACCGGACGCTGGCTGCGGGGGGAGGGCGGCTCGGAACCGAATGCCGGGCGGCGAACCCCTCGCGGCTGGATGACGATC
>Ga0180430_10004676_pt1 | contig 11509 bp, 12 predicted proteins | sample SS_ome_9_FD_132999 | JGI IMG/M metagenome (GOLD analysis project Ga0180430, IMG submission 132999) | Hypersaline lake sediment archaeal communities from the Salton Sea, California, USA - SS_1_S_2 metaG | ecosystem: Environmental > Aquatic > Non-marine Saline and Alkaline > Hypersaline >... | reverse complement strand
TTCGGTCTTTTTCTTTCCGAATCCAAACATAGGTGTATCCGTGGCGGAACCCGGCACGGCCGGGGCAGTCAGAACCTTGCACAGTATCCGCACAGTTGGAAGAATGCGGGCCTCGCAAATCGGCACGCATCCTAACATCTGTGCCCGGTAGAACGGAGTGGAACCTTTGAACAAAGTCGCACGTTTTCTTGCCCCTGTCCTGTGTGCACTGCTGCTGCCGGTGGCGTGGGCCAATCCGCAGGTGCATGAGTTCATGCTCGATAACGGCATGAAGGTGATCGTGAAACCGGACCGTCGGGCACCGGTGGCCGTTTCGCAGGTCTGGTACAAGATTGGCAGCAGTTACGAGGAAGCCGGGGCGACCGGCCTGTCGCACGTGCTCGAGCATATGATGTTCAAGGGGACCGAGGCGATTGGCCCTGGCGAGTTCTCGCGCATCATTTCGGAGCTGGGCGGCGAGGAAAACGCTTTTACCTCCCGTGACTACACGGCCTACTTTGAAACGCTCTCGGTGGAGCACCTGGACCGCGCCCTGGAGTTGGAAGCCGATCGCATGCGCAACCTTAAACTCGATCCGCAGGAGTTCGCCAAGGAGATCGAGGTGGTAAAAGAAGAGCGCCGCCTGCGTACCGAAGACAAGCCCAGCGGCCTTACCTACGAACAGCTTTCGGCCGTTGCCTGGCGGGCGTCTCCATACCAGAACCCCGTCATCGGTTGGATGAATGACCTGGACAACATGGAGCTGGCGGACCTGCAGCGTTGGTATGAGCGCTGGTATGCACCCAACAACGCCACCCTGGTTGTGGTTGGCGATGTCGAGCCCCTGGATGTCCTAGAGAAGGCGAAAAAACACTTTGGTCCTATCCAGCCGTCTGAGCTGGGAACTCTCAAACCGATGCTAGAGCCGAAGCAGCGTGGCCTGACCCGCGTGACGGTGAGGGCACCCGCGAAGCAGCCCTACATGCTGATGGGTTACAAGACTCCGGTGGTGGGGCATGCAGAGCACGAGTGGGAGCCATATGCGCTGTTCGTTCTGGCGAGTGTGCTCGATGGGGGCGCCAGCGCCCGCCTGAGCACTGAGCTGGTGCGCAAGCAGAAACTGGCGGCCTCCGCCGGCGCGCAATACGATGCGTACGCGCGGTTGCCGAATCTTTTCCTGTTTGACGGCACGCCCACTGATGGACACACCACGGCGGATATCGAAGAGGCGCTCCGGGAACAGATCGAGCGCCTGCAGCAGGAACTGATCAGCGAACAGGAGTTGAAGCGTGTGGTCACCCAAGCGGTCGCCAGCAAGGTCTACCAGGCCGACTCCATGTTCTACCAGGCGATGGAGATTGGCATGCTTGAGACGATCGGTCTCGATCACCGCATGCTGGACAAGGAGATCGACAGGCTGCGTGCGGTCACCCCGGAACAGGTGCGTGAAGTGGCGCGTAAATACCTCGTCGAGGATAACCTGACCGTCGCCACCCTGGTGCCACAGGAAATACAGCCTGCGGTATCGCGTGTCGAAGAGACAGTAGGAGACTCTCATGGTGGCTGAACGTATGTTGCGCACGTTGCTGGGACTGGCCTTGCTCGCGTGGTTGCCCCAGGTTCTGGCGGTACCCACTATCCAGTCGTGGACCACCAGTAAGGGGGCCAAGGTGGTGTTTGTTCAGGCCGATGCCCTGCCGATGTTGGATGTGCGTGTGGTGTTCGATGCCGGCAGCGCCCGTGACGGCGAGTTGCCGGGGCTGGCGGCCTTCACCAATGGGATGTTGACGGAGGGCGCTGGTGAGTGGGATGCAGGTGCGCTGGCTGCGCGCGTGGAGGACAGGGGCATCCGCCTGGGTTCCGGTTCATTGCGTGACATGGCCTGGGTGTCAGTGCGTACCCTGAGCGAGCCCGAGACCCGGGATGTCGCCATCGATACCCTCGCCAAGGTACTGGCAGCGCCCCGTTTCGAAAAGGACGCAATCGAACGCGTCCGCCAACAGATGCTGATTGGCCTGCGCAAGGTGGAACAATCGCCCTCCAGCATGGCCTCACGGCGTTTTTTCCGCACCCTTTACGACGATCATCCCTACGCGCATCCTTCGGAAGGCACGGTTGAATCACTACAGGCGATCAGCAAGTCGCTTTTGCGCAACTTCCATCATCAGCACTATGTGGCTGCCAATGCAGTGATTGCCATGGTGGGGGCCGTCGACAGGGCGACGGCGGAAGAAATTGCAGAAACGGCTACTGCAGGGCTGCAGCGTGGCCAGAATGCGCCTGCGCTGCCGGATGTGCCGCCGGTGAAGGGTGGTGAGTTGCGTCAGGCGTTTCCTTCCAGCCAGACTCATATTTACCTCGGGCAGTCCGGGGTGGCACGACATGACCCCGATTACTTCCCGCTTTTCGTGGGTAACCACGTGCTGGGAGGCAGTTCGCTGGTATCGATACTCGGGGAAGAGGTGCGTAACAAGCGTGGATTGTCATATAGCGTATACAGTTTCTTCAGTCCGATGCGGGCCAGGGGGCCATTCCTCATGGTGGCGCAAACCAAAAATGCACAGGCTGGTAAAGCTTTGGAAGTGATGCAGAATACGTTGCGTCAATTCATTAATGACGGTCCCACTGAGAAGCAACTTGAGGCCTCCAAGCGCAACATCATCGGCGGCTTTCCGCTGAAGATCGCCAACAATGGCAAGATTGTTGAGTACATCAGCATGATCGGCTTTTACGGGCTGCCACTGGACTGGCTGGAGACTCTCACCGACAAGGTGGCTGCCGTGACCACCCAGCAGGTTCGTGAAGCTTTTCGCCGACGTATCGACCCGGCCAACAGTATTGCCGTCGTGGTTGGCGGTCAGGATTCCTGAAAATCGGCCTGTCGCAGTCTTGCCCAGACAGAAAAACCAGCTGCGTATCATCGGAGGGGAACATGGTGGGCGGCGCCTGCATTTTCCTGATGGACGTGGTCTGAGGCCGACCGCTGACCGGGTCCGTGAGACGCTGTTCAACTGGCTTCAGGGGGAAGTGCACGCCCGTAGCGTGCTCGACCTTTTCGCCGGCAGTGGTGCGCTTGGCATGGAGGCGCTTTCGCGGGGTGCAGGGCATGTCGTGTTCGTCGAGCGCGCACGCCTTGCGGCCCAGCAACTGCGCCAGAACCTTGAATTGTTGAGAGAACAGGAACGAGCTGAAGTGATTCAGGACGATGCACAGCGGTGGTTGGCGCGGGATACGCGTCGCTTCGACCTGGTGTTGCTGGACCCGCCGTTCGCAGATGACTTGCTGCCCGAGGTGTGCCTGGAACTGGAACAGGGGGTGCACCTGGCTGATAGAGCCTGGGTCTACCTTGAACAGGACTCCGCGCAACCTTGGCCGTCGTTACCGGAAAACTGGCAGCTGCATCGCGAGGGCCAGGCGGGCCAGGCGGCTTTCAGGTTGATGCGTCGCATTGGTTGAAAACGACAGAAACCGCTAAACTGGCGCTTTTGCTCATGTGGGTGCGAATTTTTGACCAACATCGCGGTTTATCCTGGGACATTTGATCCGATCACCAATGGCCACACCGACCTGGTGACTCGCGCATCGAAGCTGTTCGACAAGGTGATTGTCGCGGTGGCGCAACACACCGCCAAAAGCACCGTGTGCGACATAGGCCAGCGCGTAGAACTGGCGCAGATTGCCCTGGGTGACCTGGCCAATGTCGAGGTGGTCGCGTTCGAGGGATTGTTGGTGAATTTCTGCCGAGAGCAATCTGCCAATCTGGTGATTCGCGGGCTGCGGGCGGTCTCTGATTTCGAATACGAGTTTCAGCTGGCAGGTATGAACCGTCGTCTTGCACCGGAGATTGAAACCATCTTCCTGACACCGGCAGAGCAGTACGCCTTTATATCATCGACATTGGTGAGGGAAATCGCCCGATTGGGCGGAGATGTGTCAGAATTTGTTCACCCAGAGGTGGAGGCTGTCTTGCACGCCAAGCGTTGTCATTGACGGCTGTTTCCTCTCAGAGAAACTGTAGTTTTTAGGAGTAAGCCCCGATGGCCTTGATGATTACCGACGAATGCATCAACTGTGACGTTTGCGAGCCAGAATGCCCGAATGGCGCCATTTACCAGGGCGATGAAATTTATGAGATCGATCCGGATCTGTGCACCGAATGTGTCGGTCACTACGAGACATCCCAGTGCGTGGAGGTATGCCCGGTTGACTGCATTCCGGTAGACCCTAACCACGTCGAGACCCAAGAGGAGTTGATGGCCAAGTACGAGCGCATCACTGCTGCTGCTGAGGACTGACATGAGCCTGTCCCGTCTGTTGAAGAAGGCCCCTTCGAGGGGCCTTTTTGTTTTTGTTCTGCTGTTGGGTTTGGCCCGGGCCGAACAGCCGCCAGCGGCGGCCGTGGCCAGTGCCCACCCGCTGGCCACGGCTGCAGGAGTCGCGATCCTGCAGAGCGGTGGCAATGCCTTTGACGCAGCCGTCACAGTCAGCGCGGTGCTGGCGGTTGTCGAGCCGTACGGGTCAGGTATTGGCGGTGGTGGCTTCTGGCTGTTACATCGGGCCGCTGACGGCAAACAGGTGCTGCTTGACGGCCGCGAGAAGGCGCCGTTGGCAGCGACGCGGGACATGTACCTGGACGCCGATGGCGAGCCGGTAGAGGGGCTCAGTCTGAATGGTCCGCTGGCTGCGGGGATTCCGGGCGAACCGGCGGCACTGGTGCATCTATCGGAGAACTATGGCCGGCTGCCGCTGAGCGTCACGTTGGCGCCGGCGATCAAACTGGCGCGTGAAGGATTTTTAGTCGACGAGACATACCGACGCATGGCCGGGTTTCGTCTCGATGTGTTACGTGAGCACGAGGCCGCGGCACGCCAGTTCCTGGTTGAAAACGAGATTCCGGAATTCGGCTATATGCTGAAGCAGCCAGACCTGGCCGACACGCTCGAGGCGATTGTGAGGGATGGTTTCGATGGTTTCTATCGAGGCGAGATTGCACGACGCCTGGTGGAAGGGACGCGTGCGGCCGGGGGGATTTGGACCGAAGAGGACCTGGCCGCTTACCGTGTGCTGGAACGTGAGCCTTTAGTGGGGCGATATGCCGGATACCGCGTGGTCAGTGCGCCGCCGCCGTCCTCCGGTGGGGTAATCCTGATCGAAATGCTGAATATGCTCCAGCAGCTGCAGTTGCCCAATTACGATTCAGCCAACCAGGTGCACTTGATGGCCGAGGTCATGCGCAGGGCCTACCAGGACCGCGCCACGTATCTGGGAGATACCGATTTCGTGTCGGTACCCGTGCAGCAGTTGATTGACCCCGGCTATGCCACGCAGCGAATCCGTGACATCGATATCCACAAGGCGGGGCAGAGCAAGCCCATCGGAGAAACCCGCGGCAAGGGCGCGGACACCACGCATTTCTCCATCCTGGATGCCGAGGGCAACCGGGTCGCCGCAACCCTGAGCGTCAACTATCCATTCGGTGCCTGCTTCGTCCCTCCTAGGACCGGTGTGTTGTTGAACAATGAAATGGACGATTTTTCCATCAAGCCCGGTACGCCAAATGCCTATGGCTTGGTGGGCAATGAGGCCAACGCGATCGCACCGGGGAAGCGCATGTTGTCGAGCATGACACCGACCTTTTTGGAGCGCCAGGATCAGGTTGCCATTCTGGGGACCCCCGGGGGGTCGCGTATTATCAGCATGCTGATGATCGGTGTTTTGCAGGCCGCCGGGGGCGCGCCGGTGGAACAGTGGGTTGGGCGTGCCCGTTTTCACCACCAGTACCTGCCAGATGTCATTCAGTTCGAGCCGGGGGCTTTGTCGGAGGAGACCCGTGATGTGCTCAAACGCAAGGGCCATAAACTCAAAGAGCTGGATGATGTTTACGGCAATATGCAGGCGGTGACATGGGACCGTCGCACTGGCACCGTGATGGCGGCCTCGGACCCGCGTGGGATTGGTACGGCCCATGTCTGGACCATGCTGACCGCCGAATGACTACCTTTCGCGATATTCACTCGTGCCGGAATGAATGCTCTTGGTCTCAGGCAACAGCAGCATGGGTCTGCCGGCACGGCGCAAAACCTGCTCACTCAGGCTGCCTGTGATGAATCCGACAAGACCGCGGTGTTGTCGGTTGGTCATGGCGATAAGTTCCGCGCCGCATTCTTTGGCATAGTCGAGAATCGTTTCACGGGCCGGGCCCCTGCGGGCAGCCGGTTGCCAGTTTATGCCGGAGTTTTTTGGCAGCACGACCTCCGGTGCTTCGCTTTCCTCGCCCACATACAACAAGTGCACGTCGATTTCACCCTCACTGAATACGGGCAGCCAGTTGCCTAGCCAGGTCAGAGCGGGGCGCGGGTCCGGTTCGTGATCGTAGACGACAAGCGCTGTTCCAGTCTTTCTCAGGCCACTGCCTGCGTCCACCAGGCTGGACGCGGAGGCTGGCAGAAACAGGGTGCGGCTGTTAGTGGCATGCGATATCGCTTGTGCCAAGGAGCCGCGGCGCAGGCGCGACAGACCACGCCTTGCCTCTGTGGCCATCACCAGCAGGTCGGTGGGGTGTTTGCGTATGTAGTCGAGCAGCCCGTTGTAGGGGTCCTCGTCGCGCATCGCCATTTTTTTCACACTCAGGCCCAGTTGGGTGGAGACATCCGCGCGCGATGCGTCGTCGTCGAGCAGTCGCCAGCGCGAGAGCGTTTCCCGAACGCCGGGATATTTCTCCCAAGGGACTTCCTTGCGGTTTTCCGGACCGATGTGCAGCAGGGTCAGGTGTGCGTTCTGCGCCACCGCGAGCGCCAGGGCGTGAAAGAAAGCCCGCTCCCCCTGTTCGCCAAAGTCGATGGCGCAAAGGATATGTGGAACGATGCGTTTGGGGCTGGACACGTTTGGTTTTCCTTACTGCGGACCACTGATGATAACGGAATCAACAAGCATGCAAAGCGGTGTGGAATTTAACGGGTGCCTCTTCAGGGAAAAAGCCGCAGTGGTGGTTCTTTCATCCGCAACAATTGTTGTTCCAGGTCGGACAGGTAGCCTGACCAATAGCTGGAGTCGGAAAACCAGGGAAAGGCCAATGGAAAGGCCGGGTCATCCCAGCGTTTGGCCAGCCAGGCGGTGTAATGCAGTTGGCGCAGGCTGCGCAAAGGTTCGATAAGGGCGAGCTCGGCCGTGTTGAAATCGTGGAAGGCGCGGTAGCCCTCCAGCAAGGCATCGAGCTGGATCTGCATGTCCAGACGGTCGCCGCTGAGCAGCATCCACAGGTCTTGTATCGCGGGCCCGTTACAGCTGTCGTCCATGTCGACGAAGTGGGGGCCGGCATCGGTCCACAGGATATTGCCTGGGTGACAGTCGCCGTGCAGACGGATGTTGTCCGGTTGTACTTGCGCAAACAGGCGTTCAACTTCTTCCACGATCTCGGTCGAAATCTGCTGGTAGGGTTCGCGGTATTCCCCGGGCAAAAGGGGGCTCTGCAGCACGGTATCGCGTGCCAGCCAACCGTACCAATCGCTTCCCATTTGTGGTCGATGGCGAAAAAGCTTTGCCTGGCCGAGGAGATGGATACGCCCGATGAAACGACCGATCCATTCGAGGTTTTCAGGGTTTTCCAGGTCCGGGGAGCGGCCGCCACGACGCGGGAAAAGGGTGAAGCGGAAGCCTTCCAGTTCGAACAGTGTGCGGCCATCGAAAACCAGTGGCGGGATGACCGGGATTTCTTCAGCGGCCAGCGCCCGGCTGAAGGCATGCTCCTCAAGGATGGCCTCGTTTGTCCAGCGCCCTGGTCGATAGAACTTACCGACCACGCCTTCGTCATCCTCGATGCCGATCTGAAACACGCGGTTCTCGTAGCTGTTGAGCGCCATGACGTGTCCATCCGGTAGCAGGCCAAGCGATTCGACCGCGTCGAGTACCCGCTCGTGGGTCAGCCGCTCATAAGCATGCGTCATCAGATGTGGCGCTTGAAGATCTGTTGCAGGCGCTTGGGGTCAAAGCCGTTTACCTGTTGTCGGTCTACCAGCAGGACGGGCACGCCGCGCGTCCCCAGGCGCTGGAATTCCCGGAAAGCGCGCTGATTGCGCTCAATGTCGAATTCCTGGAAGCGTAGCTTATGCTTGACCAGCCACTGCTTGAGGCGCCTGCAGTTGGGACAGCGCGCCGTCGTATACAGGGTGACGCGCGGTGCTCCTGTTTGGCCAACTGGGTGCTTGTTCATGCTTTGCCGGTGAGTCGCAACTCGGCCTCGAGGTATTTTTCCGCGGTTTTGCGGATGATCTCTTCCGGCAGTTCGGGGCCTGGCGGGGTTTTGTCCCAGTCCAGGGTTTCCAGGTAATCGCGTACGAATTGCTTGTCGAAACTGGGGGGGCTGATGCCGGGCTGGTACTGGTCGGCAGGCCAGAAGCGCGAGGAATCCGGGGTCAGCACCTCGTCGATCAGGTGCAGGGTGCCATTTTCATCCAGGCCGAACTCGAACTTGGTATCGGCGATGATAATGCCGCGCTCACGCGCGTAGGCAGCGCATTCCGTGTAGATCCGGAGGCTGGCATCGCGCACCTGCCTGGCGAGTTCCGGTCCCAGGAGTTTCTCGGTGGCCGCATAGTCGATGTTCTCATCGTGGTCGCCCAACGCTGCCTTGGTCGACGGGGTGTAGATTGGTGCGGGCAGCTGGTCGGCCAGCTGCAACCCGGCTGGCAGCTGGATGCCGCATACGCTGCCCGACTGCTGGTAGTCTTTCCAGCCGGAGCCGATGATGTAGCCGCGCACGATGGCCTCCACCGGCAGTGGCTTGAGTTTTTTCACCACCAGGGCGCGATCGCCCAGTTTGCCACGCATCACCGCGTCCGGGATCACCTTGTCCAGCGGCATGTCCGAGAGATGGTTAGGAATGAGGTCCCGGGTTCGCTGGAACCAGAAGTTGGCCACCCGGGTCAGCACCTCGCCCTTGCCGGGGATGGGCTGCGGCAGGACCACGTCGAAGGCAGAAAGGCGGTCGGTGGCAACAATGAGCATGTGCTGATCATCAACATCATAGATATCGCGCACCTTGCCGCGGTGCAGGGCCTTCAAGTGAGGCAGATCGGTCTCGAATACGGCGGGCATCGGGTTTCCGGTTGGGCTGGTCGAAGGCACTGATTATAGTGTTTTGCGTTCGATGATGGCATCTTAGCCGTCTGCAAGTTGAGACCCTGGATATGAGTGATCAGCCGACCCCCGAATACCTGAAGCAGTTCCGTGGCGGCTTCAAATCCGCAATGCGCTGGCACCACCTGGACGAGCTTTGGAATGTACTGAGTGATGTCCCCGAGGGTTGGTTTGTCTACCATGTGGGCGAGCGGCCACCGGTCGAGCCCATGGCAGCGCAGCAGTTCCTGTACTTCCTCGAACAGATCGATCACTTGCTGCGCGAGGAACACGAGGAAGACTACTGCGGTATCGTCTATGCCGACGATCTGCAGCAACCGTCGATGGTCAAAATCTATGATCCCAACAACCTCGGGGTCTCCTGCGGTTACAGCGACAACCCGCCCTTGCCGGGCTGGGTCCTCAGCCGCATTCCTCCGGTCGACCTGGAATCGCAACAGGTACTACCCGGGAACCGCAAGCGCTGGTGGAAGCGCCTGTTCGCTTAAGCCCCATCAAATCCGAGTAAAATGCTGGGATAAGTGGGGTTATACTGTTGGTCATTGATTTATCAAGCACGTCCGGCCCGCCGTTCGTGAACCAGGATAGCGAACGATGGAAAAAGAGCAGGAACAGGCACTGATTCAAATCACCCAGGCCGTTATGGGGCTGTTGGATGAGTGGAATCTCGACACCCGGGAGATGCAGGAGATTCTGCTTCTGCCGGCAAACGTGCGCGCGCGCGCTTTTCAGAAATTCCGTGACGGCAAAGAGGGTTTTCCGAGTGACAACAACACCTTGCGCCGCGCCCAATACCTGCTCCGTATCGCAGACGCGTTGCGCACAACCTACCCGCGCAATCCGAAGATGGCCGGTCGTTGGATCAAGCAACGTCACCGCCGCTTTGGACGCCGTACCCCGTTGTCCATGATCCTCGATGGGGGCGAGGGCGGTTTGATTGCGGTGCTGGCTGAATTGGATTGCACCTTCTCCTGGGATCTTACCGGCTCAAAAACCACCACCTCCCGACCGAGCAACTGAGCACGCCGCCCGGCGCCACGAGGTCCAGCTAAAGAATTTCATACGCCTGTCGTCAGTCCTTACTGGAGAAGCCGGAAAACACCGGCGACACAACCAGAATGGGTAGCCAGACGATGGAGAAGTTTCTCTCGAGGTTCTTGATCACGCGCAAACTTTATGCCGTCTTCGGTTTCTCCCTGACGGTTTTACTGGGTGTCTCACTGGCCAGTCTGCAGGGGCTTTCAGGAACTGAAGTGCGCGTGCATACGGTCGTTGAACGCATCCAGCCCGGGGTGCTGGCGGCGATGGACCTGGAGCAGCAGGTGCATCGCACCGCAGCCTCCATGGGTTTTTTCGTCAAGACCCGCGAAGACCGGCAAAAAGCGGATTACGTCAGTAACAACGAAAAATTGCAGGCCAAGCTCACAGCGCTGGAAGAGGCCCTGCGTGGTCTGAATGATGCTGCGCTCAACGAGCAATTCGCGGGCATCGCCGGCATGATCGAGCAGTATGTCGGTTACGAGAGTCGGCTGCTGGAACTGGCCGCATCCGATATTCGCAACGTGCCGGCACTGGCTGAGGCGAACGTCTCGTTGAATCCTCAGAACATGGCCACCCAGCAGGCGATGGCCGAGATGCTGACCTCCGAGATCGAGACGCAAGAGGAGTTGTTCGAAGAACTAGAGGGTTTCCGTCCCGAGTTCGTCGAGAACGACGAGGGTCTGCTGGTGCCGCAATGGGCCGATAGCCCGGCGAGTCAGCTGGCCACCCGTACCGAGTTGCTCAATACCATACACGAGTTGCGTTACACCTGGTCGCAGGTAGTGATCGGCATGCGAGGTTTCCTCGCGTACGGGCTGCCGAGCTTCCTGGAGAATACCGAGCTGTTCCTTGAGCAGAACGGCTTGGCGCTGCAGCGCATGCGTGAGGCGGAGGAGCAGCTCACTTTCGAGCAGGCGGACGCGGTGGAGCGCCTGCTGGAGTCGCGCGAGATATTCCTGTCGGGACTGGCCAAGGTTAAGCAGGTGCACAGCAGCGATAACGCCTACCTGGATGTGAGCCTGATTCGAGACGAGGTTGGTCCGCTGGTGGGGCGTTTCACCGGGGAATTGCGCAGCATGGTCGGGGCTCTGCGTGAGCGCATTGCCACCGAGAGCAACGCCTTGGCCGCTGAGGCCGCTGCGACGAAGGGCCTGGTATGGACCCTGATGTTGGCCGGTTTGGTTCTGACTGCGGCCGCAGCCTGGCTGATCATCCGGGCGATTGGCTGCAAGCTCAACCGTGCGGTCGAGGCGATGAACGACATTGCCCAGGGCGAGGGTGACCTGACGCGCGAACTGCAGCTCAGCGGCGCTGATGAGATGGCAAAGCTGGCGCAGGCATTCAACCAGTTCCT
>Ga0180430_10004675_pt1 | contig 11510 bp, 7 predicted proteins | sample SS_ome_9_FD_132999 | JGI IMG/M metagenome (GOLD analysis project Ga0180430, IMG submission 132999) | Hypersaline lake sediment archaeal communities from the Salton Sea, California, USA - SS_1_S_2 metaG | ecosystem: Environmental > Aquatic > Non-marine Saline and Alkaline > Hypersaline > Sediment... | reverse complement strand
TCCTCGCGGCTGCCCTCGCCGCCCCCGACGCAGCGTGCGAGCTGACGCACGACGGCCGAACCCACGATCGCCCCGTCGGCGACCTCGCAGACCGCCCGCACCTGCGTTGCATCACGAATCCCGAAGCCGACCATGATCGGCACCTCACACCGCTGCCGCAGCCAGGCCACCCGTTCGACGAGCTCTTCGGGAAGCATGGCCCGCTCGCCGGTGACGCCCGCCACCGACACACAATAGAGAAACCCGGTGCTCTCGGCGGCGATCCGGGCCGCCCGCTCCGGCGGGGTCGTGGGCGTGACGAGGCGAACAAGGGCCAGCCCATGCTCGCGGCAGGCAGCCGCGAGCGTTGCACTCTCCTCCAGCGGGAGATCGGGCACCACCAGACCGGCCAGCCCGGCCGCTCTTGCCTCGGCGGTGAAGCTGTCGATCCCGCGACGAAAGATGATCGAATAACTGGTCATCGCCACCAGCGGCATGGTGAGGCTGGCAGCCGTTTGACGGGCCACGTCGAAGGTGTCCGCGAGTGTGCCGCCGGCTGCGAGGGCCCGGGTGTAGGAGGCCTGAATCACCGGGCCGTCGGCGATCGGATCGCTGTAGGGCACGCCGAGTTCACAGACTGCGGCGCCGGCTGAGTCGATTCCTGCCAGGCACTCCACGGTGAATCGGCAGTCCGGGTCACCGACGGTAAGAAAGGGAGCGACCGCCGCGAGGCCCGCCTCTCGCCGCCCGCGGATCGCCTCGACGATCGCCGTCGCCCCGCAGCCGGCCGCCGCCTCAGCCATCGCCAGCCCCCTCGGCCATGCCCCGCAGCCTCGCAATTTCAGCGGCATCCTTGTCGCCCCGGCCGGAAAGACAGACCACCACCGCGGCATCCCGCGGCATTGAGGCGGCCGCCCGCACCGTCCAGGCGAGTGCATGGGAGGTTTCCAGGGCAGGCAGGATGCCCTCCTTGCGGGCCACGAGATCGAAGGCGTCCAGAGCCTCGGCATCCGTCACGCTCGTGTACTCGACGCGGCCGGCATCACGCCAGTAGGCATGCTCGGGGCCGACTCCTGGATAGTCGAGGCCCGCCGACACCGAATGCACGTCGGAGGTCTGGCCGTCGCCGTCCTGAAGCACGTAGCTGAGGCTGCCATGCAGCACACCGGGGCTGCCGTGGCTGAGGCTGGCCGCATGGCTCCCCGGGTCGGCCGAGCGGCCGCCCGCCTCGACGCCCACCAGCCGCACGCCGGCATGGTCGACGAAAGGATGGAACATGCCCGCTGCGTTGCTGCCGCCACCGACGCAGGCCACCACCACCTCGGGCAGGCGGCCGAGCAGTTCGCGTGACTGAGCCACGGTCTCTCGGCCGATCACGCTTTGAAAGTCCCGCACGATCCTCGGGAAGGGATGCGGCCCGACCACCGAGCCGATGATGTAGTGGCTCGTGGCAACCGAGCCCATCCAGTCCCGCATCGCCTCGTTGATCGCGTCGCGGAGTGTCCGGGAGCCGCTCTCCACCGGCCGCACCTCGGCCCCCATCAGCCGCATGTTCCGCACGTTGGGGCTCTGCCGCCGAACGTCCTCGGCCCCCATGTAGACCACGCACTCCAGCCCGAACAACGCGCAGGCGGTGGCCGTGGCCACCCCGTGCTGTCCGGCACCGGTCTCGGCGATGATCCGTCGCTTGCCCATCCGCTTCGCGAGCAGGGCCTGACCGAGGGTGTTGTTGATCTTGTGGGCACCGGTGTGGCTGAGATCCTCCCGCTTGAAGACGATCTCCGCCCCGCCGGCATGGGCGGTCAGCCGTCGGGCATGCATCAGCGGCGTCTGTCGACCCACGAAACTCGCCAAGAGTCCGTCGAGTTCTTCGCGGAACGCGGTGTCGACCCGTGCCTCGGCGTAGGCCTGCTCCAGTTCATCGAGGGCCGCGGAAAGCGTTTCGGGGACGTATCGACCGCCGAAGGACCCAAAACGCCCGAGGGCATCGGGGCCTTGTGAGAATCTGGTGGTCGGCTCTGCAATCGACATCGCGGCGGCTCGTACTCGAGGACTACGTGGCGGACGCCCGCCCGCGATCGCCCGATCGCATTGGGCGGACGGCCCGATTTTCTGGATCAGGGCGGGCGTTCTCGAACTTGATTGTAGCCCGTCGGCCCCCGGCCACCATCGATGAAATCCGGCGCGGCCTTGAAATCCGGGGCGGCCTTAAAACCAGTCCGCCCTGAAATCCGGTCCGCTTTGAAATCCGGGTATGATTGGAGCTGGCGGGTCCACGGGACCGGCCGACCAGCCGTGGCCATCACGTTTCGCCGCGGAGTGCCCAGTTCTCGACCGTCGGAGTTCCAGCGGATCATGTCCCACAGACCCATGCCCCTTGACACCCTCGAGCCGGCAATCTCCCGGCGGCGATTCCTCGAGCGGTCGGCTGTTGGTGGTTCCCTCGCCGCGGGCCTCGCCACCGGCGTCGCTTCGGCCACGGAGCCGGCCACCGACGGCGTCGCCGAGGATCTCGTCAGGCAGCTTCACGACTCCCTCAGCCCGCAGCAGCGGTCGCGGATCTGCCTGCCCTGGGACTACCGCCATCCGAAATTCGGCCTGCTCCGCACGCGGGTCGCCAACAACTGGCAGTGCACCGACACCGACCTCTCGAGCGACTTCTTTACCGAAGACCAGCGGAAGCTGACCAGGGCCGTCTTCGAACGGCTCACCAATCCCGCCTGGCACGATCGGTTCGACAGGCAACTCGAGGACGATACCGGTGGCTTTGGCCACCAGCAGTCGATCGCCATCCTCGGCACCCCCGGCGATGGACCCTACCAGTTCCTCCTCACCGGGCGACACATGACGCTGCGGTGCGACGGAGATTCCGCCGAGCACGTCGCCTTCGGAGGGCCGATCTTCTACGGCCACGACGCCGGTGGATTCAACGAGGAGAAGGACCATCCCGGCAATGTCTTCTGGCCACAGGCGATGGCCGCCAACGGCGTTTTCGAGATGCTCGACGGCCGGCAGCGGAAGCAGGCCCTCGCCGGCCGGCCGCCGGCGGAGAACGCGATCGCCTTCAGGGGCCCCGCGGTCGCCTCGGTGCCCACCGGGATTGCGGTCTCGGAACTCTCCGACGACCAGCAACAGGAGCTGGTCAAGGTGCTCGGGCTGCTGCTCGAGCCGTTTCGGCGGAGTGATCGCTCGGAGGCCAAGGCCTGCCTGGCGAGGCAGGGGGGTCTCGAGGCCTGCCGGCTCACCTTTTACAAGGGGGGTGATATCGGCAACGACGGCGTGTGGGACAACTGGCGGCTGGAGGGTCCGTCGTTTGTCTGGCACTTCCGCGGCGCCCCGCACGTGCACGTGTGGGTCAACATTGCCGACGACCCCTCCGTGGTCACCAACGCCTGATCCGCAGCCGATGTCGAAGAGCCTGTCGCGTCATGAAAAGTCCGCCGTCGATTGCTGCGTGATCGGGGGCGGGGTGATCGGCCTCTCGATCGCCCGCGAACTCGCCGGCCGCGGGCTGCAGGTTCGCGTGCTCACCGACGGGCCGGCCCGCTCGAGCTGCTCCTGGGCCGCCGCGGGCATCCTCCCGCCGGCCCCGGAGTGCGACTCGCCCCCCGGCGACGCCCTCACCGCCCGTAGCGACCGGCTGCACCGGCAATGGGCGGCCGAACTGCTCGAGGAGACCGGCATCGACAACGGCCTGCGGGCCTGCGGCGGGCTGCACCTGGCAGCTGATGCCCCGGCGGTCGAATCGCTGCGATCGAAGGCTGAAGCCTGGCGATGCCGGGGGGCGACTGCCGAGCTGCTCGCCCCCAGGGAGGTCGCCGACCTCGAGCCGGCACTCGCCGAGGCCGTCAGCAGTGGCCGGATCGCCGGCGGCATGCTCTTGCCGGAGGAAACCCAGATCCGCCCGCCGAGGCAGCTCGAAGCGCTCGCGGCAAGCTGCCGGCGGCGGGGCGTGAAGATTGTGGAGGCCGCGGGTGTCGAGGCGATCGAGACCCGCGGAGACTCGATCGCTGCGGTGCGCACCCCGCTGGGCGTGTTTGCCGCCGAGCGATGGGTGCTCGCGGCGGGCGCCTGGTCGCAAAAGCTTGCCGAGGGCTTCGGGGTGACGATCGAGACGCGGCCGGTGCGGGGGCAGATCGCGCTGGTGCGACCGACCGAACCGCTGCTGTGGAGGGTGATCAACCTCGGCCTCGACTACCTCGTGCCCCGGCCTGACGGCCGCATCCTGGCAGGTTCGACGATCGAGGACATCGGCTACGATCCTCGCACCACGCCCGAGGTCATCGAGCGGCTGCTGGCCATGGCCCGCGGACTGGTGCCGGCCCTGGCCCACGCGGAGCTGGAGGCCAGCTGGTCGGGCCTGAGGCCCGGCTCACCCGACGGGCTGCCCTATCTGGGCCTCTCACCCCGATACGCCAACGGCTATCTTGCCGCGGGCCACTTCCGCGCGGGCCTGCACCAGTCGACGGGGACCGCCGAGTTGATCGCCGACCTCATGACCGAACGCGAGCCGGCGCTCGATCCCGCTCCCTTCGCCCCGGGCCGCAGCCGCGAATCTGGCCGCCCCGACGCGGTGGCGATGATGGTGGAGGCCGCCGCTGCACTCACGCCGCGTCGATGAACAGCCGACGGTGGAACGACTCGATATCAGCGGCCATGAGTCGGCGGCCGGGATGACCACGCAGTACGACGGCGGCCGTCTCGAGCAGCCGCACCACCATCCGTGGCACGCCGGCGGCAAGTTCGTGGAGCGTCCGCATCGCCTCCCCGTCGAGAGCTTCGGCCACCGTGGGCCGCGTCTGGGCGTAGCGGTGGGTCTCCTCGAATCGCCAGGGCCGCAGCACTCCGCGAAGCCGCACCGCCTCCCGCAGCTGGGCGTCACGGGCGACGAGCGTGAGCAGCCGGCCGGCGCCGGCGAGGATCACGCAGCGGTGCGAGGCCGCGTGGCGATCGCGACCTGATCCCGCCGCCAGCTGCCGCAGCTCGCTTGGATCGCGGGCCGCATCGGCCGCATCGACCAGCAGGACCGCCTCCCCGACTGCCTCGGTCACCGCGGCCGCAGCCCGGAGCACCGTGTGGCCCGCGGCGGCGGCCCGACCGGCCAGCTCGTCGAGCACGAAGGTCTTGCCGGTTCCGGGCGGTCCGCAGAGCACCGCCAGCCCACCGACGTCGATCGCGTGCAGGAGCCTGGCCACGGCAGCCTCCGCCGGGGGGAGCAGAGTGGGGCTGGTCGATCCGGGCATCAGGTCGTCCTCACTCGGGAGCTGGAAGGAGTTCGTCGCAGCCGGTGACCACCTCGCCGAGGCATTCCACCCCGACCGCCTCGAGGAGCTTCTCCAGGCCCGTCGCAAAGGGCCGCTCCTCCGGCCGCACCACGATCACCGCATCGCAGCCGCGGCATCGCGAGGCGAGCCTGTCGCGGCGGATGCGGCCGGGGCCGAGCCAGCCGGTCGCATCGACGAGCAGGAGTTCGGCATCGCAACCGGCCGCGTCTTCGCCACCGTGGGTCCAGCGGGCGGTATCGGCCGTGGCCACTCGCCGGCCGGCTTGTCCGAGCCGGGCGGCGAGGCCCTCCACCAGTGGTCCGCTGCAGGCCTCGGCGCGAGCCGATGCCAGGGCGATCACGCGATGGCCCCGAGCCAGGGCGGCCTCGACGGCCGAGCCCAGCTGCCGCCAGGCAACCTCGACGGCCACCCCGGCGGGAGGCTCGGCCTGGGAGTCCACTCGAGGCATCGGCTCCCGGCGGCGGGAGTCGTGCCGACGGGCCTCCACGAGAAACGCGGTGTCGAGCAGGTCGTGACGCTCTGCGGAGATTCGCATCATGCCCCCGTTCACCGCGTGGAGCCGGCAGCGTCGGGAGTGCTCGCGATCCGCTCGCTTGCCTGCTCATCGAATTGTCGCGCGATCTCGTGGCCGGCGGGGTCGATCCACCAGTTGGTCACCCAGACCGCGGCAGCCAGGATTGCGAGGACCGTGATCGACCGCCAGCCCGCCCGCGGGCGACGGCGGCCGGCCTCCGGCTTTCGGAGAACTGCCGGGGCCACGGGCGACGGTGTCGAATCGATCCGCGGTGGCGGCTCGAAGGTCGAGCGGGGAAAGCGGGCGAGCGTTTTCATCGATCTGCCAGCGGGGCCACGGCGGGGCAAAAGACCACACATGGCCTCACCCTGCCAGAATGGTTCGTCGCGAACATACCGCCGACTTGAGGAGCCAGCCGCCCTCTCTCCCCCGCACAATGGCTTTCGCCGGCCCCCGAGGCGGCTTTGCAGTGGCTTCACCAGATTGCCTGGATCCCCTGCTCGGGAAGTACGGGCCCCGGCGGCAATGCTGTAGGCCTCGCGATTGCAAGCGTCTATCATGATAGGCATGGCGAGCGGAAACTTCGTTTTTCCCTCCAAAACCCCTGGCTTTTCTCCGTCGCCCCCCCGGATCACCGGCCGGGCGGCGGGCCTCCACCCGCTCGATTTCAGGAACGGATGACGCACCCCACCCCCCCCACCGGATCCAACGAAGCCACCCTCCGCAGTCTGCTCGAAGAGCGGATTTTGATCCTCGACGGGGCCATGGGCACGATGGTCCATTCCCTCGGCTTCGACGAGGCCGGCTTCCGCGGCGAGCGGTTCCGCGACCATGACCGGGACCTCAAGAACAACATCGACATCCTGACCCTCTCGCAGGGCGAGGCGATCCGCGGCATCCACGAGGCCTATCTCGCCGCGGGCAGCGACATCATCGAGACCAACACCTTCGGCGGCACCTCGGTGGCGATGGCCGACTTCGGCCTCGAGGGCCTGGTTCGGGAACTCAACCTGACCGCCGCCAAGCTCGCCCGCGAGGCGGCTGACGCCTACTCGACCCCGGACAAGCCCCGCTTCGTGGCCGGCTCGATCGGTCCGACCAACAAGCAGCTTTCGATCGCCGGCAACGTGGCCGACCCCGGCCACCGCGACGTGACCTTCGATGAGATGGTGGCCGCCTACCGCGAGCAGATCGAGGCCCTCATCGACGGCGGCGTCGACATCCTGCTTGCCGAGACGGCCTTCGACACCCTCGTCCTCAAGAGCTGCCTCTTCGCGATCGAGGAGGTGTTCACCGAGCGGAACCTGCGGCTGCCGGTGATGGCCTCCTTCACCGTCTTCGAAGGCGGCCGCACCCTTTCGGCGCAGACGGTTGAGGCCTGCTGGACGAGCCTCGAGCATTTCAACCTGCTCTCGATCGGGCTCAACTGCGCCCTCGGGCCGGAAAAGCTGCGGCCCTACATGGCCGAGCTGGCCCGTATCGCGCCGGTCTACACCAGCTGCTACCCGAATGCGGGGCTGCCCAACGCCCTGGGCGGCTTCGACGAGACGCCTGAGATGATGGCGAAGGTGCTCGAGGAGTTTGCCGCCGAGGGCTGGCTCAACATGGTCGGTGGCTGCTGCGGCACGACCCCCGACCACCTGCGGGCGATCGGCGAGGCGGTCGCCAAGTATCCGCCGCGGAAGCCCCCGACGCGTGAGCCGGCCACGCGTTTCTCGGGGCTCGAACTCTACGAGATCCGGCCCGAGAGCAGTTTCACGATCATCGGCGAGCGGACCAATGTCACCGGCTCGCGAGCCTTTGCCCGGCTGATCCGCGAGGAGCTCTACGAGGAGGCGGTCGGGATCGCCCGGCAGCAGGTCGAGGGGGGCGCGAACCTGATCGATATCAACGTCGATGAGGGGATGCTCGACGGGCCGGCGGTGATGACAAAGTTCCTGATCCTGCTCGCCAGCGAGCCGGAGGTGGCCCGCGTCCCGATCATGATCGACAGCTCCAACTTCGAGGTGCTCGAGGCGGGGCTGAAGTGCCTGCAGGGCAAGGGCGTGGTCAATTCGATCAGCCTCAAGGAGGGGGAGGAGGAGTTTCTCCGCCAGGCCCGCGTGGCCCGCCGCTACGGGGCGGCCGTGGTGGTGATGGCCTTCGACGAGACCGGCCAGGCCACGGAGGTCGATCACAAACTGGCGATCTGCAAGCGTGCCTATCGCCTGCTCACCGAGCAGGCCGGCTTCCCTCCGCAGGACATCATCTTCGACCCCAACATCCTGACCGTCGCCACCGGGATGGAGGAGCATGCCGACTATGCGGTGAACTTCATCGAGGCGGTGCGGCAGATCAAGGAGGCGATGCCGCTGGTCAAGGTCTCCGGCGGGGTGAGCAACATCTCCTTCTCTTTCCGCGGCAACGACGTCGTGCGGGAGGCGATGCACGCGGCCTTCCTCTACCACGCGATCAAGGCCGGGATGGAGATGGGCATCGTGAATGCCGGCCAACTCGCGGTCTATGAAGAGATCGAGCCGGAACTCAAAGAGCGGATCGAGGATGTGCTCTTCAATCGCCGGGAGGACGCGACCGAGCGGCTGATCGAGTTCGCCGAACAGGTCAAGCAGACCGATGGCGGCGACACGGCCAAGGCGGACGCCTGGCGGAGCGGCACCGTCGAGGAGCGGCTCTGCCACTCCCTGATCAGGGGCATCGTCGACCACATCGAGACCGATGTCGAGGAGGCCCGCGGCGAATACGCCACGAGTCTGGAGATCATCGAAGGGCCGCTGATGCGGGGCATGCAGACCGTGGGCGACCTCTTCGGCGAGGGGAAGATGTTCCTGCCGCAGGTCGTCAAGAGCGCCCGGGTGATGAAGCGGGCGGTGGCCTACCTGCTGCCCTACATGGAGGAGGAGCGGAAGGCCTCCGGCGAGGAGCAGTCCTCCCGCGGCCGGGTGCTGATGGCCACGGTCAAGGGTGACGTGCACGACATCGGCAAGAACATCGTGGGCGTCGTGCTCGGCTGCAACGGCTTCGAGGTGATCGACATGGGCGTGATGATCCCCTCGGCCCAGATCGTGGAGAAGGCCAAGGAGGAGAAGGTCGACGTGGTCGGCCTCAGCGGGCTGATCACACCGAGCCTTGGAGAGATGGTCCACGTGGCGGAGGAGTTCGAGCATGAGAAACTGCAAATCCCGATCCTGATCGGTGGGGCCACCACTTCGGCCAGGCACACCGCGGTCAAGATCGCGCCCAAATACTCCGGTGACGTGGTGCACGTGCTCGACGCCTCGCGGGCGGCGGGCGTGGTCGACAAGCTGATCAATCCCGCAAGCCGCGAGGACTTCGTCCGCCGTAACCGCGAGGAACAGGCCAAGGCGGTGGCCTCGTTTGAGCAACGGCAGCAGGTGAACCTCGTGCCGTATGCGACCGCGTGCGAGAAGAAGTGGGCGATCGACTGGGAAACGACGCCGATCGACAAGCCCGACTTCCTGGGCCTCGCCCCGCTTGGCGAGGTGCCTCTCGCGGATCTCGTGCCCTACATCGACTGGTCACCCTTCTTCATGGCCTGGGAACTGAAGGGGAAGTTTCCCGCGATCTTCCAGGATGAGTTTGTCGGCGAGGAAGCCCGGAAGCTCTATGACGACGCGCGGCGTATGCTCGACGAGATCGTGGAGAAGCGGCTGCTCACCGCCCGCGGCGTCTACGGATTCTTTCCGGCCAATGCCTGCGGCGACGACATCATTCTCTACACCGACGACACGCGAAAGCAGGAGGTGGGACGGATCCACACGCTCCGCCAGCAGTGGGAGCGGCGTGGGCAGGACGCCTTTTGTGCCCTGGCCGACTTCGTGGCCCCGGTCGCCAGCGGTCGCGCCGACTACATTGGCGGCTTTGCCGTGACCACCGGCCACGGCTGCGAGGAGATCTGCCGGGAATACGATGCCGCCCACGACGACTACTCCTCGATCATGGCCAAGGCTCTGGCCGACCGCCTGGCTGAGGCCTTTGCCGAGTGGCTCCACGAGCGGGTGCGACGGGAGTGGGGCTATGGCCGCGAGGAGAGTCTCTCGGCGGAGGAACTGATCGAGGAACGGTATCGCGGCATCCGCCCGGCCCCCGGCTATCCAGCCTGCCCCGATCACACCGAGAAACGGAACCTCTTTGCCTGGCTCGAGGCCCAACGGCACGCGGGCATGAGCCTCACCGAGAGCTGTGCGATGATGCCCGCGGCGAGCGTCAGCGGGATCTACCTCGCCCACCCTGAGAGCCGCTACTTCGCGGTCGACCGAATCACGCGAGACCAGGTCGAGGCCTACGCCGCCCGCAAGGGGATGAGCGTGCCCGAGATCGAGCAGTGGCTCGCACCGAATCTCGGCTACGACCCCTCCAAGGCCTGAACGGGCCCTTGGCCCCTTGGGGGCCGGGCGTGCGGATTGTTTCGGCCCGGGGGATTCGACCACGGCCAGCGGTCGCGATCGGCCGATTCCTGATGGGGAGTTTCCGATCATGCCGCCGCCATCAGGAAAACGGGTTTCATCGCCGCGGCCGCGGGGGCCACGACGGATCGTGCTCGACCCGGCCGCGGCCCGTCGCGAGTCGGCAGGATGCGGCATCGCCGAACTTGCCGCGGGTTTTCTCGACTATGTGCGTCACGAGCGCGGGCTTTCGGGCAACACGCTCGAGGCCTACCGTCGCGATCTGGCTGACTTCACCGCCTGGCTCGACGGCCGCGATCCCACGCGACTCTCCGCCCGTGACCTGGGCGACTACCTCGGCTGGCTCCATCGCCGCTCGCTCTCCCGGTCGAGCATTGCCCGGCATGCGGCGAGCCTGCGAACCTTCTACCGGTTCCTCCAGCTCGAGGAATGGATCACCGAGAGCCCGGCCGACCTTGTCGGCGGTGGCCGGCCCGACTTCCGGGTGCCCGGCAGCCTGAATGCAGGGCAGGTCGACCGGCTGCTTGCGGCCCCGAACCGCCGCTCGCTCGAGGGGCTTCGCGATGCCGCGACCCTCGAGCTGCTCTACGCGACCGGATGCCGGGCGAGCGAGGTCTCGGGGCTCCGCCTCGCCGAGACCCACCTCGACGAGGGCTTCTGCACCTGCCGCGGGAAAGGCGACAAGGAGCGGGTGGTGCCGTTGGGCGAGCGAGCGATCGACACGCTGAGGCAGTGGAGCGGGGGGGCGAGGCAGAAGTACGCGGCCCGCAGCCGCAGGCCCGGCGACTGGATGGTGCTCTCGAGCCGCGGCAACCGTCTCGACCGCAAGCGGATCTGGGAGATCGTGCGGCTTCATGCGGTGGCCGCCGGGCTGCCTGGCGACCTGCACCCGCACATGCTGCGGCACAGTTTTGCCACACATCTCGTGAGCAATGGCGTCGACCTGCGGCATGTGCAGGAAATGCTCGGCCACGCCAGCATCGCCACCACGCAGCGGTACACCCACGTCGATGCCGGCCGGCTCCGGAGCGTCCACGCCAAGTTCCACCCGCGACGATGAGCCGGCACTCGATTGCGGTGATAAGGAAAATGCACCGAGCTGGTCGTAGGCCGGTTGCGCTGCAACCGGACTCCTTGAGCCGCTAGCGCTTCTTTGGCGGGGCGAACTTGATCTTCTTGATCAGTTCGATCACCTACCCATCCTGCACCTTGCCGGACACCGCCGAGATCGCGTTGACGACATAGCGGTAGGGCAGGGAATAGTCGCAGTCGAGTTCGACCTCGGTCTTGTCGGCCAGGGAATTGGGG
>Ga0180430_10004674_pt1 | contig 11513 bp, 3 predicted proteins | sample SS_ome_9_FD_132999 | JGI IMG/M metagenome (GOLD analysis project Ga0180430, IMG submission 132999) | Hypersaline lake sediment archaeal communities from the Salton Sea, California, USA - SS_1_S_2 metaG | ecosystem: Environmental > Aquatic > Non-marine Saline and Alkaline > Hypersaline > Sediment... | reverse complement strand
GTATTCGTTGGCAGCATACTTAGTGCCGCCGGCGATCAAAGCGGTTTCCGAGGGCTGACTGTAACCTTTATCATAATAGGCTTCAACGTAATACTCGCATTCATAACCGAGATAGGTTCCCCAGTCGACAAATGACGGGGTCTTTACATAGCCCAAATAGCTGAAATAAAGCTCTCCCGGATAGCGGCCATAGACGGTGTAGCCAAGAAGTTCGGGTTTTGGCTCTGCCAGCAGAGAAGGTGCTTTTTCAGCCGTTAATTTGGGCAAAGTACGTGCAATTGCCGGCCGTTCTTCCGGAAGATCCGGTTTGCCTTCAGGCGCCTCGGACGCCAAACGCTCACGTTTAGGCTCAACCGTATTAATAACAGAAAATTCATTGCGGTCAATTCGTTTACCATCTTGAGAGGATGCAAACTTCATCGGCTTCTCATTCGGTTTGGCATCGGGATCCGCGACCATGGCCGGTGCGTTCTCGAAGAGGAACATGTCATCAATATACCAGGTTTCTCCGTACCAGTCGGACCAATCCAGCCCATTCCACAGCCACCCGACATACGAATGGTAGCGGAAAGCCACACGTATAGTTTGTCCGACATACTGACTTAGGTCTACCGTTACCCACTGCCATCCGTTCGGAACGGGGTAAATACTTCTGACGACGGTCGACATGGCTTCGTTCGTCGAGACTGAGCTGGCGATCCTGACCTCGTTCGGTGCGTTGTCCATCTCCGGCCACCAGCCGTAATGCCAGAACCCCAAGAGATGGTGGCTCTCTGTGATCTTGATAAATGGTGAAAATACCCATGAGTCTTCTTCCTGGTAACTGTCCGGAGCCGTTTCATAACTATCCACACCGATGCATTCGTTTCCGCCGGCCGACTTGATGCCGAATCCGGACGGCATGGGTGCTTTGGTCCAGTGGGTCCAGAACTCACTGTCAAAGGTAAAATCCTCGTAGAATCCATCCACATCAAGATCCATATAAATATTATCGATCATCCAGGTCTCTCCAAACGTGCTTTCATAGACAAAGGCCAGGTACATGGTCTTGCCGTAATTGGCAACATAATTCAGATCGATCTGTACCAGCGACCAATCGTCCGGCAAGGACTGGCTCGACCAGACGGTCGTGAAATCACCCGGCTCAGTTCCGGTCCAGGATACCATCACTTTATTCGGCGCATTATCGTAATCATTATAAAATCCCATATGCCAGAAATTCAGGACCCCGCCGGTGGTGCCGTCAATGGTAATGGGATTTGAGATCAGCCATTCCTGTTGATGCTCGCCCGACTCGCCAAAGTTGCAGTAGGCAACTGGATTGTTACCGGAATACCCGCTCATCCAGGTTGTTCCTTTATGGTTGTCGCCTCGATTATAGATCTTCCAATCGACCGGAATGCCATGATCAAAGGTTTCCTTTGCCATCGTTGAGTCGTAACGCGGCGGTTCCCAGGTCATGTAAGCCGCCCCATATAGCGTGCTGTCAGCTTGCTGAAGGTTGGTCGGTCGCGGCAACTCGTTCTCTGTGCGGAATGTATAATCTCCCGAGTAGAACGGACCGTTGCCGTAACGGTCGTAACCACCGACGCGATAGTGGTAGGTCGTGTCCTTGATCAGCCCATACATTCTGATCGCGTTGGTCATTGCCGCTTCGGCATCGTTAAATGCAAGCGAATCGCTATAATCTGTCGTCAAGCCCCATTGGATCAAAGGTGTAGACGGTTCGTTGGTTTCCCACCACACGGACGCCTGGTCATCGTGAATGCGATAAGCTTCAGGGGGACCGGCAAGGCTCGGCGGCGTGTTATCGGCACCCGTACTGAAGTTCAGTGTATCGCTATGGACAGTATCAACGCCTGCGATAGTGGAGATAGCGCCATAAAAATATGTCTTATTGGCTTCCAGGCCTTCTATCAGTATCCGGTGATCTTTGGTGTATTCTTCTTCAAGCGTATCTTTTTCGATCAAGCCGTAATATCCATCCACACCCCAGACCAGTCGTGTATCGGAGTACATATTGGTTTTCCAGGTGATCTCTGCCGCCCAGGAACTTTTGATATCCGCATTCGGTCCGTCCGAGATCTCAAATTTATTGATGATCTCTGTTTTGGGTGGATAAAAGTAATAAGTGTTATATTGACTTGCGTTGTAAAGCGTCGCTGCAATGGCATAATCCGTGACATGCAGTTCTTCTAAGCGGCCGTATTTCATATCCCATGTTGGCTGCGTGCTGAACAAGATCCTGAACTGGTCGTTATTCCAGACAAAGGCCGATGTCGGTGTTGTTGCATACCCATCAACGGTTTTGCTATAGGGCGTGTCGAAGGTCATGGTATTCCACATGTTCAATATTGGACTGAACACATGGACTTTTGCGTGAACATAGTCTGATGGATTATCTTCAACGATCATCATGATACGATCATTCATGCTTAGGCCGGTCCACATGGTGTGATACATGTTGATCACATCTTTAGACCATTCTGCCTCAATGCTGTTGAATGCATGAAAATATTTTATGCTTTGATAATAATAATGGTCATATGAAACCAATCCGCAAAAATCCGAGGTCTGAAGTCCATCCAACGAATGGGTTCGGAATTCCAGGACATCCCATTCATCCTTTAATGCCGAATATCCGTGAGCTCTGTAATTATCTGAGCCGTTCGTTTGCCCGATCCATTCCAAAAATATACCGGTATGACCACTTATTGACATATCAAAATTATTGCTTGGATATACAAGCTTGGGATCTTTCCATTCTCCCTTAATACCGTTGAAAAGGTGTAATTTATTATTGACATATGTGTCGCCATATTCATAGACGAACGCGACTTTCCCACCGGCCTCAACAGTAAAATGATCTCCCGGATGCGGAAGGTTTAATTGTTTTATACCGCCCGAAGCGGAGCTATATGCCCAGACATTTGCACTGTGTGGATTGTTATTTCGCCAGGCAACCATGAGATCGGGAAATATTTTCAGCCCGTCTATTCCGGTCCTGCTTTCAATATATTCCGGTAGCCACTCGCCTGTACAATCATTGTAAATGTGTCCTTGCCACATATCGCCGCTAACACAGCCCTGAACAATGAAGTTCTTTCCAAGCATGGGGGTAACGAGATCATAACCCGGCGCAGTGGGTTTCACTTTCCACTCATCATCACCGGTGCGGTATGTATAGATATAGTCCGCATATGTATTGTTTTCGTGCGCCGCAACTGCAAAATGTTCGTTCACCGCTATCTTAAGATCATTTTTATATGTATGACGGTTAAGTTCACGCAAATGACTTATTAAATAGTCTAGCGAAACCCAATCATGTAATTCAAGATCGTATGCTTCAATATTTACATGGCTGCAAACCGTATCGCCCTCGCCATGAAGCAATATTCCGAGACTATCTGAAAAATCCGTTGCGATGACATGCCAGGGATCATTTGTTGTGCCTGATCGTGTGCTCCAACTGTCCAGATCGGCGTTATATGTATGTAGATAATGCGTTCTGCCCTCATCCGTCCAGACAAAGGCGATATTTTTTCCAACGGCAAATCCCGTCGGTTTATTAATGTTTGTTTTTTTGCTTGAAAATGTACCCGTGGCTCCATTAAAGGTCCAGGCTTGATATGCCGTGTTTGTTTTACCCACGATCATCCCATTGTCACCATCCATTATTACCGTATAATCTTCTGCGGGGTACGATAATAATTCAGATGTCCATTCACCTGTAACGGCCGAGTAAGCGACGACCTCATCATTCGCACTGGGGAGATCAACAATAAAAATGGCACCGACAGGACTTTTCCCTGCGGCAACGACCTTGTTCAAATAACCTGGCGCAAGATCCGTACTACCCGTTAAATAACTTGTAGCCGTGGGATGATCCACAGATCTGATATCAATATGAAAATATTCGCCCTGAATCCTTCCGGTCAGGTTCATTATATAGATGTCGTTTCGATTGCCGGACTCATTTGGATCGGGTTTGACCATGAGAGCATTTTTTCCATGAATATCGGCAAGAATCAGAGAGTCGGCAGAACGGGTCAATTGGTATTCAGTGTCATTTTCAAAGTCATAACCGTAAATATCGTGTTCTCCATTACCGGACGTGCCGGATACGTTTCGCCAGTCTTCCCAAATCACGATATTCTTCTCAACGCGGACTGTTGCCTGTTTGTAGGTATTGCTACAAACATCAATAATGGTTCCATCATCATCGGTCCCGTATAATTCGTCTTCACCCATGTCGTAGGCTTTGATGTTCCCGTCATCCGTTGCGGTCCTTTCCACCCAGACGATATAACGACCCGCAACGCGATATTGTCCAAAACTGGTGGCAGTATATCCCGTCCCTGTACGGCTCAATATGCCGCTGATATCATCTTCTGTGCCGATTAGGCCATCAGCTCCCAAGCTTCTGACTACCAGGTCGGGAGTATAGGTATCATAATCAATATAAGTGTAAATGAGCGTGTTGCCATGAGTCCGGGGTCCCCCGAAATTATCATAATTGTATCCCCATGAACCCAATACGGAATCAGCGACCAACTCAAAACGTTCACCCGTTTCCATGTTATGCGCATATATCTGGTTATTCCAGCCCATGCCTTTGTTCCCCACGCGCATCATCCAGGTATCCGATACACCGAAACCCTCGAATCCGTAACCGAAATTCTCAACTTCACCGTGTTCGCCGGTGTTGACATCATGCCAGTAATATCGCATATCCGAATTATGGATGGCGGGATTATTAAAATGAAACGTATAATATATTTTATTGTCACTTGCTTCCATGAAGAGGGGTTCATCACTGTCCAGTTCAGTGTCAATATAATGATGCCAAACCGAATCTTTTTTCATATCCCAGAAAGTAAAACCCGGGAGCTGTCCGTCAACGTATGTTTCCATATACGCAAGAACATTGCCTGCGATCGCAACACCATTGTGCCATCCGGCAATTCCCTGGTGTCCGCGATCGATGACCAATCCCATGGGAATACCGCCGTTCTCACGCAGTGGCAGATCTTCTCTGATATAATCAAATCCGGTAATAGCCTCAAAGCCCAGTGCTTCGTCCATTAACATGTTTCGCACCGACGATTCGCATTTGATCAGGGTATTGTCGTCGATCTCACGCAAGATCTCGATATTGTTCTTGATCTTAAGACTTGCTTTTTCAAGTGTTTCGGAGCTGATCTTCAATATGACGTCCGTAGCAAAAGCGCCGGAAAAAAAGAGCAGCAGTATAAGTCCTAAAAGCCATGATTTGCTGAACTTGAAATTGTGATGAAACATATGACACCTACTTTTTTTTGTGATAAAGACAAACGGACACCGCTATCCCACCTGTGGCCGTTTATCACTTTTTATTCATTGAAAACGCTTAATTTTCTTATTGTGCGTCCTATTTCTACTATGATACAATAGTTTAAGGTTTTTAACGCACAATGCAAATATAAATATATCAATAGATATGGGTGGTGTGGAGTGTGGAGTAGGAATTTTCATTCTATTGTCCGGTCCCCGATCTCCGACGTCCCAATAAACCTTCTTGCAAATGAGATTCATTTCACCCTAAATTCCATCAATCTTGATAAGGAGTTATTATGGATAATTGGCATGTTGAACCCGGCAAGGGGATCGGACATATTTTATTTGGCATCAGCAAGAATAAATTAGTTGAACTGTTGGATGAACCCGATGCGCTCGATACGACAGATGAGGGCGATGATATCTGTGAACATTATTATTACGATGACCTGGATATCGCCTTTACATTTTCTTCTGCCGAAGAAGACAGGCTGTTGGTGATCACTATCGGAAATCCACAGTATTTGATCGCAGACAAACTCCATGCCGGCATGGAAATGCCCGAAGCCCTTCGCCTGATCGACGAGCTTGGCTGGGAAGAACCGGAGATCGAGGAAGTAGAAGAAGATAATGTTATCTATAATTATGGCGATACCGGCGTGGATGTCTGGTTCGAGGATGGATTGCTGACGGGATTCCAGCTGGTGCCGCGGTGGAAGAATGATGATGAAATTGACTGGCCTGTATAATGAAAACCCATCTCTATTTATTGCATAATAATTTTTAATGCATTTGTAAGGGACGGTCGCAACCGTCCCCTACGCTTTTATTTCATATGGTATGAAGACTCAAAATAATAAGATCGCCCTCCTCTCCGCCGGCATTGTCCTGCTGCTCTGGTCCTCAGTTGCAACGGCTTTCAAGATCGCCTTGTGTTATCTTAAACCTTTTGAATTACTTTTCCTTTCTACAATAATCTCGTTTCTCGCCCTGACATTGATCATGTTATTCACGGGACGATTCTCGCAACTGAAAAACGTAAAGAAAGAAAGCAAATCACGTTTGCTGCTTGCCGGTATTTTGAATCCGGTTATTTATTATCTGTTGTTATTTAAAGCTTACGATCTTCTGCCCGCGCAATTCGCTCAGGCGGTGAATTTCACCTGGCCCTTGGTTTTAGCCCTTTTCACGATGTTATTAAAGCATGAGCGCTTTCATATTTTGCGCCTGTTAATGCTGGCTGTGTCCTTTGGCGGTGCGCTGGTCGTTGTCTTAGGCGGAAATGCCGTCCCCGGCGGTATCTCTGTGACCGGCATCTTGATCGCATTCGCTACCACGGTGTTCTGGGTGTTTTACTGGCTGATCACCAAGACGGTTGATGAGGATCCGGTGATCTCTTTGTGGATCCCCTTTACGGTTGGAGCAATTATTCTTAGCATCTCTGCCGTCTTTGTTTTTCGTCCTTCCGAACTCGGTTTGGGCGCTTGGCTCTCTGCGGGCTATGTCGGGCTTTTCGAAATGAGCCTGACCTTCCTGCTTTGGCTGAACGCGCTAAGAAAAACCACCTCGACGGCGTTGGTCAGCAATTTTATTTACACCGTTCCCTTTCTCTCGCTGATCTTTATCAGATTCATTCTGGATGAGCCCATTCAGCCAACCACATTGATCGGGTTATTTATGATCGCAGGAGGGATCGCGGGACAGGTGCTAGTGCACCAAGGCAAAAGATCAAAGGCAAAAGACTAAAGTTAAGATACAAAAATTAAGTCAAAAGTAAAGAATAAACCGTCATCCCGGAACCCCGACACTTCGGGGCCGGCGGATTGTTTATCCGGGATCGTATTAGTTACCTCCGGGTGATTTCTTACGAAGGAATCAAAAAGATTCGATCCTGAAACAAGTTCAGGATGACGTGTTTTTGTTTTTCCTTGCTTAGATAAATGTCACTATTTCACCAGCACCATCTTCTTCGAATCAAGAACCTTCCCATCGATCTTCATTGTGCAAATATAAACACCACTTGAAAAAGCCGAGGCATTCCAAGTAAGCTGATGCTTACCTTTACTTGCATACCCTTTAAACAGAGTAGAGACAAAACGGCCATTTAAGTCAAAAATTGTGATCTCGATTTCGTTGTTCGTTGTTAACTGATAGCTGATAATTGTTCGCGGATTAAAGGGATTCGGATAAGGTGCCAGCAATTGTGTTGTTTGCGGTATATCAACAGGATCAATACCGACATCGCAATTTTGTAGAAAATCGACGACCTCGTTCATCACTGCGTTTCTGATGCTGTCCCCGACAATGGCTTCGAAGGGAACACTCATAAAATACACCCGGCCCGGCGAGGTTCCGCCCGGGAAGGTGCCGGAAAAGGCTGTTGCCATGCCCGAGACGGATCTATTATACCCCGTAAACCATCCCGGCTGATATCCGCCGTTTACGGGTACAAGGCCATCCGGATCGCCGACATTATATGCGCCGTGACTTCCATCATCAAATTGAAATGTTATGCTTGTATCAAGTCCATACATTGTTGCTTCATAATAGGTACTGCTTTGATCATTCGGTTTATCACTGATGCACTCAGCTTTTAGAAAATCTTCGCAAAACGCCTTCTTTGTGCTGTCACCTTTCATGTGCAGATCATACCCAATCTCTAAGCCCGAGATGAACAGATTTCCTCCGGCTTGAAGATATTCGGTCAATTTTTCAATTTCAGCCGAATTCAGGGTATAGTTCCTTCTGTCTTCATTCCCCACTGCATAATCCACAATTTCATAATTTAACAGATCAATTTTATCTGCTTCGATCATTGAGTTTGTACATGATGATAATGAGGGTGAATGATAAGGATCTACCATTGCCTTTCCATGTCGGATCAGATGCTCATTTGCAACAGATCTGTTTATAGCATTAACAAGTAATACATTTGCTGTTATCACGTCTCCGCCACTTACCACCAACCATTCGGTTGGTTCGCTTTCACCCCATTGATTGATAGCTGTTACACGAATAAATTCCAAATATCCACCATGCCCTGAGATATCTCCAATGTGACTATTGATCGTGACGGTATCATTAAATGTTTCTCCGTCAGCTGAAAAATAGACCCTATATCCCGTTGCATCCTCAACGGGCAGAACCTCAATTCGACAATTACTGCCAAATTGCGGATTCACTCGAACTCCCTCAGGGCGTGCCGGAGGGTTTCCCTGGATGTACTCCAGATAAACCGGCTCGCCGTAGTATTCATAGCCCACATTTTCATATTCCGTGCCGCTGAGCATGGAGTGAATAAACCCGTTCTTGTAAACCTGAACGGTATGCAGAATGGCTTGTGTGGGGTTTTCTTTTAATAAGATCTCAAATCGATTGTCCAAGGCGATATGGCGCTGGAAATCAACATCATGACTATCGACAAAATTAAAGATCGGGTCTAATCTGCGTTTCATATAACGGGCATTCCACCATGTTCCACCTTGGGCAGAAACGATCGGAGATCCCTGGTACAGGGCGACACTGTCGTTATAGGCCAGTAAGCAGATATAGGTTGAATCCCTTTCAAGAAGGAATTTTGTGAATAAACTGTCATATTCGTCGGCGTCGTATTTATAATTGTAGTTACTGTCCAAAAATCCCAGTCTGTCGATCCACGCCGGCACTTCCGGATGATTGAGCAAGTTCCTTAATACAAATCCGCCCCCGGCGCTGTGACCGTTAAGCGTCACCTTGTAGTCAAATTCTGAAAAATCCTGAAGCGCATGAAGAGTAACCGCTTGAATGCGCTGAACATGGTCGGTATGCTTGCCGCTATAAAGATTCCAACCATTATCCGTTGTTTGCGTGTAGATGACGATCAGGTTCTTGTCTTTTAAGGTTTTCCTTAAAAAGCGGGTCTGCGCCCCAATATGCTGAATGTCGTAATGCCAGTCGTCTCCCGGTTCCATTTGCTTTCCGATGGTCCATTCGATGGTATTGCCGGCGGGACAAGCGAAAAAACAAATGATGGTTTCCTTATCCAGTTTCAGGGAGTCTTTTCCGGGTGCATTGATATGCACATTAACATCGGTTCCCCATATGTAAGATCGGGTTTGCTCGTGCATGATCTCATTTTGAGTATAGCCGGGTAAAGCCACCGCATACAGGATCGCCATACTTGCAAACAGCAATACTCCTGCTAAACGCAGATGTTTCATATTATCTCCAACTGTTTATTTGAATTTACCAATTAATATAATAGTGAAACGGATCCATTTACCATGGTTTTTTTTAGAAAAGATAAATCCGCCCACGGAAATTGTGCGGCGGAATTATTGAGATATCCTGATCTAAGATTACTTAGAGCTAATTGACCGTTACTTTATATACGACCGTGCCGTCGCTTCCGGCTGGCAGGTTGGAACTCTTTATGAATCGAATATGGGTTACCGGTGGCGTTTGCTCGGTATCATAGTTAGCGCCATTATCATGACTGTATTCAATGGTCATATCGGTACCTTGAGCCGAATCCTCAACATAGGTTGAGTGCTCGGGAACTTCTTTAATAATGACCACCTCCGTGGCAAGTCCTATACCGACATTTGAGTACGCAACCGTGTATAGCAACGTATCACCCGGCGAAGCTTCTGCAAGGTCTACTGATTCCACAAGTGTAAGCTCAGGCAGCAGAGGCGGAAGGCCAAAGCCCTTGATAGAAAATGTATAGGGGTTTTCATCCGAATCGTCAGAGGCAATGCTGATCGTCGCCAAACGGTCACCTTCTTCAGAGGGTGTAAAGGCGATCTTGAATGTTGTTTCACCACCGGATAAAATGACGGCAAGCGGTGCCTGCGCCACACTGAAATCTGCCGCATGTGTGCCGGAAATGGTAACATAGGGATCGGTTCCGGTGAGGTTTAAGTCGGCACTACCTAAGTTCTTGATGGTATAGGTTACGTAGGATGTGGAATCCCTGACAGTATTTTCCATTGTTGTACTGTCTGCGAATGAGGGTGTGATATCTCCGTTTGTTATGGATTGGCTGTTCCCTAAAATATCGATCTCGGCACTTGCAGCACCGTTACCGCGAATAAGGAATGTGAAGGGATTATCACCTGCATCGTTGTTCGCTATGTTTACCTGAGCGGTGCGCGTACCTACTGCGGTCGGGTCGAAGGTGATCTTAAAGTCGATCGAATCTCCGGCAAGCACAGAGCTGGATGATGGCTGCTGGCTGACAAAGAAATCGCCCGCCTGAGATCCACTCAAAGTAACAATTGGGTTACCCGAAAGTGACAAGGTTCCACTACCCGCACTAAGGATCTTGAAGGTATTGGTTTGTAGTCCGTCTCCAATATCTTCTGTTCCAAAATCCGTGCTGTCAACCGCTGAGGGTGTATTATCGCCATTAGTGATGGAAACCCCATTGCCTTGCAGGTCAATCTCCGGTGTTGTTGTCCCTGTACCCTGAATTGTAAAATTATAGGGATCTTCGTCAATATCATTGTTTGCAATACTGATCTGGGCGGTTCTCAGACCGGCCGCAGTCGGATCGAAGGTTATGGTAAATGTTGTAACGCTATTCAAGCCAACCGTCGTGTCGGGTGAATTTGTCAGTGTAAAATCCGATTGATGGCCTGTAATGACAGGATCGCTCAATGTTAGGTTTGCATTCCCGGTGTTCAGGATCGTATAGGTAAATGCCTGGCTGCCGGTAATTACATCATGACTTCCAAAATCGGTGTGATCCGCGCTGCCTGGAGTTGCATCTCCGTCTTCGATCACCTGGTTGTTCCCCTCTACGGTAATTTCAGATGCTAATCCCATTCCCTGTATTTTGAAATTATAGGGGTTCTCGTTCGCGTCTGTATTGGGAATGCTCAACGTCGCACTTCGCAGACCTTCTCCCGTCGGTATGAATTTCACTTTAAAGCTTGAATTGCCACCCGCGGGGATCGTTGCGGCCGGCGTGGTCTGCAGTGAGAAATCTGCTGCGTTCACACCGGTGAACTGTACCCGCGGCGTTCCATTCAAGGTCAGGGTTGCACCTGATATATCATTATAAATTGTATAGGTAACAATAACCGAATCTGTGGCCGTCTGCCCGATTGCAGATGCATTTACCTGGCCGAAATCGGTAGAGTCCGCCGAGGACGGCGAAAGATCGCCGTCAGTGATCACGGTACTGTTGCCCTGAATGCTGATCTCGGGTTCGG
>Ga0180430_10004673_pt1 | contig 11515 bp, 8 predicted proteins | sample SS_ome_9_FD_132999 | JGI IMG/M metagenome (GOLD analysis project Ga0180430, IMG submission 132999) | Hypersaline lake sediment archaeal communities from the Salton Sea, California, USA - SS_1_S_2 metaG | ecosystem: Environmental > Aquatic > Non-marine Saline and Alkaline > Hypersaline > Sediment... | reverse complement strand
GAATCGCGAGCCCGCAACCGAGGGCAAGATGCCCTCGCTCCCGGGAGTGACGCTGGACCGGGACGCTTATCTCGGCGGACCCGCAACCGAGGGCAAGATGCCCTCGCTCCCGGGAGGACGTCACCCTGTTTGCGCGAACCGGCACTTGCCCTCGCGCGAACGAGGGATCGCCATCTTCCGGCGGAACGGACGTGGAAACCGGGGAATGCTTCCGCCCGCTCCCGGGGCTTTCAGGCGACTTCTTGCTTGCTCAGGGCGTTCACCTTGCGGGTGAGGCGGGAAATCTTCCGAGAGGCTTTGTTGCGATGGATGACTCCCTTGGCCGCCGTCTTGTCGATGATGGAGATGGCTTCCTGTAGCTTTTCCTTCGCCTGCTCCGGGGATTGCGACTGGATGGCCTGCTCCAGGGACCGGATGGCCGTCTTCATGCGGGTCTTGCGCATGCGGTTTCGAAGTCGGCGCTTTTCGCTTTGTTTGGCTCTCTTGACGGCGGATTTGTGATTGGCCAAGACTGCAACCTCCTTGTTACGGTTTGTTTTTGAAGTTTCCAGGGGTCCGCTCTTCCAACGGATCTTTCAAAATATTCCCTTCGGGCGGGCTTCGCCGGGCATCCCGCCGAAGCTCAATGCATCACCTGGAGGATCTCGAAATTGCGCATTCCCTTGGGGGTTTTCACCTGAACGTCGTCCCCTTCCTCCCTGCCGATGAGGGCCTTGCCCAGAGGGGAGGTCACGGAGATGGTGCCGGACTGGACATCGGCTTCGTAGGGACCGACCAACCGGTAGGTGGCCATTTCCCCCGTTTCCAGGTCCTCCATTTCCACGGTGGCCCCGAACAGCGCTTTGCCGTTTTCGTTTCCCGAAGGCTCGACGATCTCCGATTCCCCCAATTTCTGGCACAAATCGTTGATGCGCCCCTCGATCATGGCCTGCTTTTCCTTGGCGGCCTCGTACTCGGCGTTTTCGGAAAGGTCCCCGTGGGCCCGAGCTTCCTCGATGGCCTGGATGACTTGCGGGCGCTCCTCCTTCTGCAAGCGCTTGAGCTCGGCTTGCAAGCGATCGTATCCTTCCTTGGTTATGGGCACTCGCTGCATAAACATCCTCCTGGCAGTGATTATAAAAGGTCCATATACAGAGATTCCCTCCCTTGTGTCAAGAAATATGCGACGGGGAGAGGATCCCTTTTTCATAAAAAAATCCCGCCGGAGGGCCGCGACCGATTTGCGCCAAGGACGCCCGCGAGGCGCCAAGCCGGCGCCCGAACGGAAATTCGAAATGCGAAGCGCGAAATTTCGAATTCGGCCTGAACGGGCTTTTTCGCTCGGGCTCGTTGGCGATGCTCCCTTCAGGACTTTCCCCTGTAGAGCAGGGCCATGAGAGTGATGTCGTCGGTCTGGGGCTCGCTGTCGGAAAAGCCGCGGACCGTTTCCAGTATCCCGGCCACCAGATCTTGGGGTCCGGCCGACGCCCTGACCCTCGCTTCCTCGAGGAGGCGCTCGTCGGAGTACAGCTCCCGGTCGGGGCTCATGGCCTCGGTCACCCCGTCGGTGTAAACGAGCAGCTTGTCCCCGGGCCGGAGGGTCCGCTGTCTGGTTTCGAAGTCCATGTCCTCCACAACCCCCAGGACGAGACCCGGGGGCAGGGGCAGCCATCGGGGGGCCCGTCCCCGTTCGAGCAAAAGAGGGGGATTGTGGCCCGCGTTGGAATAACGCAGGCTCCCGTCGCGCAGATTCAATTGCCCGCAGAACAGGGTCACGAACATGGAGGATTCGTTGCCCTGGCACAGCTCGTTGTTCACCTTGGCCAGCACTTCCGACGGCTCCAGGCTTTGCTCGGCGATGCCTTTCATCAAGGTCTTGGTCACGGCCATGAACAGGGCGGCGGGCACCCCCTTGCCCGAAACGTCTCCCACCAGGAAGAACAGGTGGTCCTCGTCCAGCAGAAAGAAGTCGTACAGATCCCCTCCCACCTCCCTGGCCGGCTCCAGGGTGGCGAAGAGGTCCATCTCGTGCCTGTCGGGGAAGGGGGGAAAATGCTTGGGCAGAAAGCTCATCTGGATGTTGCGGGCGATCTTCAGCTCGCTTTCGATGCGCTCCTTGGCCTTGGTGGTCTCGGTGAGATCGGCGATGTACCGCTTGAGGGCCACCCGCATGGTGTCCACGGAGGTGGAGAGCTGGCCCACCTCGTCGTTGACCCTGACCCGCGGCATGCTCGCTTCCAGGTTTCCCTTGGCGATCTGCCCGGTGGCGTCCACCAGCGAGCGCAGGGGCTTGGTGATGGAGCGGGAGATCACCGCCACCACCAGCAGCAGGATGGCGAAGCCGATTCCACCGATCATCGACACGGTCCGGCTCAAGAAAACGACGTCCGCGTAAATCTCCTCCTCGGGGATCACCACTCCCACGGACCATCCCGTCGCCGGCACGGGGGCGTAGCAAAGGAGGGACGGCTTGCCCGTGTGCGTGCTGACGAAGTCCGCGAACCCTTCGCCGCCGCGGATCATGTCCCTGCCGATGCGCCGGAGCTCGGGCATGTCCATCGCCTCGGCCATGCTGAAAACGCTCTCGCGCATGATCCGGTCGTGGTCCGGATGGGCCACGAACAAGCCGTTGCGACTGACGAGAAAGGCGTATCCGGTGTCGTACAAGGAAACGGCGGAAATGCTTCCAACCAGGGCTTCCAGGGAGATGTCCGCCGTGACCACGCCCCGAAAGCGACGCCCTCGCGCCGTCCACTGGTAAAAGGGGACGGAATAGGTGGACATCAAGACGTTTCCGCCGCCTTCGTCGAAGTAGGGCTCGCTCCACACGGCCCGCTCCAGGTATCTGGGAATGCCGTACCAGTCCCGGTGAAAATAGTCGTAGGCATCCCCGCCAAGCTCGGACCGGGTGACCCGACCGGTTTCGTCGCGAAAGTAGTAGGGAGCGAAGTAACGCTCGCCGGGGTCCATGGAATAGGGCTCGAAAGCCGCCGTCGAGCCGAAAATGTCGGGATTTTCCGTCACCAGGTCCCGGATCATGGAGGCCAGGAGGGGGCCCGAGGGCTGCTCCTTTTCCAGGCGCAGGGCCACGTACTGCGGGACCTGCTCGACCCCCCGCACTTCCGTTTCGATGCGATGCACCAGGGATTCGGTGAGGTTGGCGGCGCTCTCGCGGACGTTCTTGAGCACCAAGTCCTTGGAGCAGCGGTAGTTGTAGCCGAAAGCCACCGCGAAGACGATCGTCGTGCTGGTGAGGATGAAAAGGGCCAGTCGAAAGGAGAGGCGCTGTCTTCTATGGGGCGGCGGGCTCGGGGTCATAAAAAACCTTGTAGGGGACCGTGGCGGTGACAATGCCGTTTTTCAAAAGCTCGGCGGCGACGAATTCGTACTCCTCTTCGCTCAGCCGGCCCAAGGGGGCTTGGGAATCGGGCGGTTCGACGATGTCCCGCATCCGCTCGAGCATCCATTTCTGATGGACCCGGTTGGTGGGCAGATTGGCTTCGAGGACGCGCTTCATGACCATGTCCAGGGCTTCTTCCGGATGATCGAAGACGTATCGCCACCCTTGCAGGGAGGCCTGGACGAAATCCCGCACCAGCTCCGGATTGTCGCGCACCAGGGATTCCGGGCAGTAAATCCCGTCTTCGGGAAAATTGAAGCCGTAGTCGGCCAGAAAGAACGCGGTGAGCTCGTCGGCGTTCACCCCGGAATTGAGGATGGCGTGGTATTCGTTGTACCACATGGCCGAGGCCGCGTCCACGCCGTCCATGAGGAAGAGATTCAGGGTGTAGCCTTGACGGACCGTGCCCACGTCGAGGTCGAAGCGACGGAAGAAGGCGAGAGGCTGGGCCGAGAATTCGGGCCACAACGAGACCCTTCTGCCGTCCAGGTCCTCGGGGGCAAGGATGCCGGAGGATTTCTTGGCCACCAGCATGAGGGCCGAGCGCCGGACGATCTGCGCGACGTTGACAACCGGGATTCCCCGCGAGCGCAAGATCAGCCCGTTGGAAAGAAACATGGAGGCGAAGTCCGCCTCGCCCTCGGCCAAGGCCTCGCTGGCCGGATCGTCGGGTCCTCCCTTCAGCATTTCCACGTCCAGGCCCCGCTTGGCGTAGAATCCCTTGTCCTTGGCCGCGTAGTATCCGGCGAACTGGGCCTGGGGCGACCATTGGGGAATGAAGCGGACTCGACGGGGGGCCCCTTCCAGGAGGGGCTGGGCCGGGACCGCCGACGCGAGAAGCAGCAGGGCGAAGACGGCGGCAAGGAGCTTGCCTGGAAGCGGGTTGAAGCCCGAAAGGGGCTCGGGGAGCGTGCCGTCGTCTTCGCGGCGGGAGGATCTCCGTGCCCGCCGACCAGCGGGTCCGAACCGCAGCCCGGCCCCTTGCGGGCGCTTGGAGGGGAAGCAAAGCCGTGTCATGGAAAACCCCCTTGCAGGACGAGCCGAAAACCCTTGGATTCCATTGTATCGAAGCCCCTCTCCATGCGCAAGGGAAACGGCCTGTCCGATTTCGGGCGCGATGCGAGCCGTTGCAGGTTTCGCACGCGAGGGGGGTCGAGCCCCCCGCCACCGGAGCCAAGGGCGACGGTCCCCCTTGTCTTTACCTTCCCTCCGAAGCTACAATCAAGCCCAACTCAAATCAACTCAAACCCACTGGAGAAGCCTGCCTGGTGGAGAGCCTGGAGGCCCTCATGGAAGGAGCGGGCCCGGGGTTTCCGGAGGAGGTGCCCCGGGCCGTGGAGCAGACCCTCGAGGGGGTGGAGCGGGTGAGCACCGGCAGGGAGGGAGATCGGGCCGTGGTGAGGATCTCGGAACGGGAACGGGAATCCCCGAAGCCATCCGGTCGCGCATTTTCGACCCCTTTTTCACCACCAAGGAGGTGGGGAGGGGGACGGGGCAGGGGTTGGCCATTTCCCGCATTCCATACCAATTCAAGAGGAGGCCGGCTTTCTTTGCAATCGATGGATTTCTTGGATGGCTTGGTCCGTGTCGTAGGATTCGAGCGCTTCCGTCATTTTCGTCAACTCGGGGCAGTCGCCGAGAATCTCCTTCAATGCCGCCACGTGAGCGGGCACTTCCGTGATGTCCGACCGAATGGCTTCCAGCAATCGATCCAGCGTCCCGGCCGCATCCCTTCCATCGATCCCGGAGGACGACTCGGCCCTGGCGTTTTCGGCCTTGTCCCCGTCGCACATTTCGACGATGCGGGAAAAGGACGCCAAAACGGCTTGAACGGCTTCCGAAAAACTTGCGATGCTCGGAGAAACGGGACTCTGGCCCTTGTTCGCAAGCTCGGCTTCCAATTCAAGACAGATGTTGTAAAGCTCCATTGCGCCCAGGTTTCCGGCTACCCCCTTCAACGCGTGAATTTTGCGCAACGCGGCATCGTATCCACCGGCATGGATGCATTCCTCTATTTCCCGGACAATGTCTCGATAGTTGCGAATGAACGATTTCAATATGGTTGCATAGGCTTCGTCGGAGCCCCCGACCCTTGAAAGGCCGGCACGGATATCGATCCCCCGGTACTGGTCGGGCAAATGCGAGGTTGTTTTTTCCTCGACGGTCGCTTTTTCCCGACGCGGCGGCTCGGGCCTTCCCGGCTTGATCCATCGAACAAGGGCTTCGTACAGTTTGCGCGAATCGATGGGCTTGGTGACGTAATCGTTCATGCCGCATTGCAGGCATTTTTCACGCTCGCCCGTTATGGCGTGCGCGGTCAGGGCGATAATGGGAAGGTCGCTCTCGTCCTTTACGCGCCGAATGCGAGCGGTGGCTTCGTACCCGTCCATGACCGGCATTTGCATGTCCATCAGCACGGCGTCGTACGGTTTTTCGGGACCGGACCGACAGACCAGATCGAGGGCTTCCCTGCCATTGTTCGCCACGGTGACATGAAAGCCCGCAAGCTCGAGCAGCTCGATAACGATCTGCTGATTGATCCGATTGTCTTCCGCCAGCAGGATTCCGGCTCCGCGGATCGATTCCAGCCCTTCCGGTAGCTCCCCGCCGATGCTCTTTTTTTCGATGCCCGCTTCATCGGAATCCCGTTCCGCTCCCAAGCCGAACGTGACGTCGAAGCTGAATTCGCTTCCTTGGCCCGGTTCGCTTTCAACGCGGATTTCTCCTCCCATCATTTCGACCAGCCGCTTTGAAATGACCAAGCCCAGGCCGGTTCCGCCGTATTTTCGCGTCGTGGACACGTCCGCCTGGGTGAAAGGCTGAAACAGCTTGCCCACTTGCTCGGGTGTCATTCCGATGCCGGTGTCCTTCACCGAAAAACGGATGGCCGCTTCTTTTTCCGAAGCGGGGAGGTCCCGGTCGATGCGATCGACGCGGACGGCGATCCCCCCCTGCGGCGTGAACTTGACCGCATTCGCGCACAGGTTGGTCAACACTTGTCCGAGCCGCAAGGGGTCGCCGATCAACGAGCGGGGGACGTCCCGGTCGGCACGGGACGTTATTTCCAGTTTCTTGTCCCCGAGGATGTTTTGGATGGTCGAGAACACGTCTTCGAGCACGTCCCTCGGATCGAATCGGACGGATTCCAGAGTCAGCCTGTCGGATTCGATTTTCGAAAAATCCAGGATGTCGTTGAGGATGCGCAACAGGGATTTGGCCGAAAAGGCGATCTTGGCAAGATAGTCCCTTTGTTTGTCCGTCAACGGGGTCTTCAGAGCAAGCTCCGAAAGTCCCGTGATGGCGTTCATGGGCGTCCTGATGTCGTGACTCACGTTGGCCAGAAACAGGCTCTTGGATTCATTGGCTTTCATGGCCAGATCGCGTGCCGCCGTCAGACTTTCGAGGAGCTCCATGTTTTCGGATCGCAGTTTCATGAAGGCCCGGGAAATCTCGCCGATCTCGTTTCCGGGAGTGGGCAGGTCCCCCGACTGTCGATCTCCCCTGGAATAGGCGTACATCTCCTGAACGATGATTTCGATGGGAGAGACCATGCGCTTGCCCATGAGATAGACGACAACGAGAATGACGAAGCCGGCCACGGCCGTGAAGAGAAGGATCTTCCGTCGCAGCTCGAACAGGGACCGCCGTTCCTCGACGTAATTTTCGAGCACCCGGACGGTATAGGGCTTGCACCCTTCGATGGGGCAGGGCAGAACGTCCTGGAGATCGAAATCGATCCTGTCCCAGTCCCGCAGGCCCCGATCGCCGGCGTGCGAGCGCGCCACGGGAAGCCCGTCCCGATAGGCGGCCATTTCCACGTTTCGACGCTCTCCCATGCGATGGAGCAGCTCGTCGTTGAGCTCGATTCCGACGACGACCGTGCCGATCCGGATGGTTTCGTATTCCATGACGGGAAAGCATGACAGGAGAAAAACGCCGTCTTCGAATTTGGAGAGCAACGAGATCGGGCCGTCTTCCATGGCGGCCGACAGCAGCGGGCTTTCCGGAAGGACGTCCCCGAACTTGAATTCGTCGCTTCCCCGGCAGATCACCGTTCTTTCATTGTCCAGAAACGTCATGTGATCGATTCCGATTTTCCGATAGGGCACGGTGCTCTGGAACAGCAGATCGGTGTCGTAGTTTTTGACGGAGCGCTGTATCGCGACGGTCTGGCTGAGAATGTGCGCCACCTGAAGCGTGGTGTTCAGCTTGTCCGCGAAATCGGTCTTCAGCAATTCGGATTTCCGGGACAGGCTCGTCCGAATGTTGTCGTCCAGTTTGTTCAGAAGTTGATTCACCTGGAAAACGGCCAGAGCCACGCTGAAAAAAAAGGGGGCCAGCGCCAGAAGAAGCAGTTGGGGAAGCAGTTTCATCGCGATGTTCGACGGACGCGGGTCACGGGCTGTCCGCGATCCCGTCCGAATTCAGGTCCCTCACCACATCGTAGAACGAATCCTCCTGCAGGCTGAATCCGGCGTAGGGGAATTGGCTTTCCTTCAGCGACCGGAGCAGTTCGGCGTTTCGATTGACCTCCAGAAGAATGGATTCGACCCTGGCAACGTCCTCGTCGGACACGTGCGGGCCCGCGGCGCAGGCATCCAGGGGAATGGGCGGCGTCCTGGCGATCTCCCGAAAGATATCCCCGTATTTTTCGACGGCGATGGACAAATTGCCGTCGAAAGTGGCCCCCGCGTCGATGGAACGGTTGACCAGAGCGTCTATCAACTTGTCGTGGCGATTGAGCATGAACACGTTGGAGAAAAACTTTTCGGGAACGATGCCGTTTTTGCTCAACAGGCTCCTGGGATAAAGATACCCGGAGGCCGATGTCCGATTGGTGAACCCGAACCGCTTGTTCTTCAAATCTCCCAGGGTTTGGAATCCCGATTCCTTGAGCGATATGACGATGCCGTAGTAGTGGTCGCTCAATTGGCCGTTTTCGTTTTCCTTCATCAGGGAGACGATGTATTTCAAATCGGGAACCCGCCGTTTGGCCACCACGTAGGATTGGGGAGAAAAAAAACCGATGTCGACGGCTTCGTCCGCCAGTCGCTGACTCAGCTCCTCGTAGGACCTGGCCACCACGAACTCCACCTCCATGTTCAGCTCCTTGCCGAGATGCGATATCAGGGGCGCGTAATTGTTCTTGAGATCGGTCGAAGCCCCCCACGGCGTGACGCCGAAGACCATCCCGGGCTCGGTCTGGCCCGCGACGGGCCCCGGTGTCGAGAGAAAAAGCAGGAAAGACAAAATGAAGATCGCCGGAGCCCTGGCCATCGATCGGTTCGCATCCATGAAATCCCTCCGGAAGAGTGAAACGGGAGAGCGGTCCGGCGGGCCCGCTGCTCCGCCGTTATTTCGAGCCGTACGCCTCTCTGACGACATCGTAGAAATCGTCGTCCCGAACGGTGAATCCTCGATAGGTCGTGCCCAGCTCGTTCATTCTGGAAAAGGCGGGCGAGTCCTTGGAGAGCTTCAACAACGCGCTTCGCAACGATCGAATGACTTCATCCGGAACATGGGGCCCCGCGGCGAAGGCGTCGAAGGGAATGGGGAGCGTCTCCGCGACGACGTGAAAAACGTCCCCGTATTCCTCGGTGCCCGTCGTGTAGTTGACGTCGTAGGTGGCTCCGGCGTCTATCGATCGGTTGACAAGAGCCGCAAGAATTTTCGAATGCTTTTTGAGCATGAAGATCTGCGAGAAATAATTTTCAGGAACAATCCCCTCGCTCAACAGAAAGGACCTGGGATACACGTATCCGGATGCCGATTGATAATCCGTGAATCCGAATTTTTTTCCCTTCAAGTCGCCCAAGGTTCGGTAGCCGCTTTCTTTCAAAGTCAAAACGATGCCCCTGTAGAAGTCTCTCGCATTCCCTTGCTTGTCTTCTCCCAGCACCGTGGCCACGTACTTCAGGCCGGGTATCTTTTCTTGCGCCTTCACATAGGCGGCCGGTGTGAAGAAGCCCACGTCGGCCGCTTTCGCAACGATACGGTCTCCCAGCTCTTCGTAATCCCTGGCCACCAGAAAAACGGCTTGCACCCCTACCGTCCGACGGATGTATTCCATCATGGGCTCGTAGCAGCTTTTGATCAATTCCGGGTCTTTCCAGGGCGTGATGGCGAAAACGAGGGCTTTCGGCGCGGCCCCCGGCTTTTCCGCCGGATCGTCCGCAGCCCGGGACGAACGACCCGAAGACCACAGCAGGACGAGCAGAAGCGAAAAAACACAACCCGAGGAAAAAAGCGACTTTTTCATCCAATTCCCTCCGAAGGAACGATTTGGCTGTAAAACCGGTTTCTTCCGTCTCCCTTGGATTTGTAGAGCATTCGATCCGCGGACTGGATCAAGTCATCCGGCGAATGCATTCCGTGCCGAGCCAGGGCGGACGACACTCCCACGCTTATGGTTACGCGATCGGACACCAGGGAACGCTCGTGAGGCATGTTCAGCGATTCGATCTTTTTCAGCAATCGCTCGGCCACTTTTTCGGCGCCTTTCAGGTCCGTGTCCGGAAGGACGACCACGAACTCCTCTCCGCCGTACCGAGCGAGAAAATCCCCCGATCGGGGCAGCGCGCTTTTCAATCCGTTCGCAACCCGCTTCAGGCATTCGTCGCCCTTTGCATGGCCGTAATGGTCGTTGTACCGTTTGAAATAGTCGATGTCGATGAAAACGAGAGAAAGAGGCGAGCCGTTTCGGGACGCCCTCTTCCATTCCTGGCTCAGAGCTTCGTCGAACCTTCTTCGATTGGAAATGCCGGTCAGTCCATCCAGCGATACCAACTCCTCCAGCATATCGGTTTTCATTTTCAGGTTCAAGTGGGTTTCGACTCTGGCCTTGACGATGAGGGGGTTGAACGGCTTGGTAATGAAATCCACCGCCCCCAGGCGGAACGCTTTCGCTTCGTCCAGGGCTTCGGACAAGGAAGTGATGCAAATGACCGGCAGGTTCCTGGTTTCGTCGCTTTCCTTCAGGCGCCGGATGACTTCGTATCCGTCCATGCCGGGCATCACGATATCCAGCAAGACGATGTCCGGCTTTGCCCGACGGGCCATTTCCATGGCCGTCTCGCCGCTTTTGGCCACGACGATCATGTATTCGTCTTTCAACAGGCCGGCAAGGACCGCGATATTTTCCGCGATATCGTCCACGATCAGGATGCGATTTTTCTTCTCCATTCAAAATCCCCTGTGTCGCTCGCATTGGAGGAAGACGCCGAATCGACGAATGCCTCCTCGGCCTTGCGCATCGTCGCGTTGACGGCGGGCTCCCTTTCCTCGCCGATTCTACGACGCCGGGGCCCCCGATGCAAGCGGTCCCGAAAGCGCCTTGCGGGGGGAGAATCGAGGCGAGGCATTGCGCTCAAGGAGGAAGATCACGTGCGTTCCCCGGCCGTTTTCCCGTGTTGGCTCGAAGATGGAAACATTGTATCCCGCATCAGAATCAAGCACCTCCCTTCCTCTCGACCGTCTATCCGACGGTCGGTATACCGGAAGAGCGGCCAAGGGTCGATCACGGTATCGACAGAATTTGAAAGCGTATCCTTCCAAAATGATACGAAGAGACAAGAATTGCAACTCGAGGCTCGCTTTACTCCGCAATTCCAATTTCTCTTGACATCCAACTTGATTTTTCCCGATACTCCCTATCCGGAGCAGGAGGGGGATCGGTTCGATCAATTCAGCCAAGGGAGCGGCCGGAGTTGTGGCTTGGAGCGGGTAGCTTCGCGAACTGTGCGGTCGAGGCCCGAAAACAACGAATCAGGGAGGAGAAGGAAATGACGAGCTTGCGGAGGAAGTCGATTTACCTGTTCGCGTTGTCGGTTTTACTGCTGAGCGCGACGACGATCGCGAAGGCGGCCGAGGCGGCGGAATGGAACTTGTTGTTTTACATGGACGCCGATTGCAACCTCGAGGAATACCTTCTCGAGAACGTGGAGGAGATGGCCCAAGTGGGCGGCGACGCCGCCGTCAACATGCTGGTGCTGGTGGATCGGCACGATCCCGTGGACCCCGACGAGGCGGAGCACGGCAGCTACACCGAGGGCCCCCTTCTGAACGTCCCCAACTTCACGGGGGCGAAGATCTTCCAAGTGGAGCGCGAGTGGCTGACGGAAGTCGCCGACTGGGGAG
>Ga0180430_10004672_pt1 | contig 11516 bp, 9 predicted proteins | sample SS_ome_9_FD_132999 | JGI IMG/M metagenome (GOLD analysis project Ga0180430, IMG submission 132999) | Hypersaline lake sediment archaeal communities from the Salton Sea, California, USA - SS_1_S_2 metaG | ecosystem: Environmental > Aquatic > Non-marine Saline and Alkaline > Hypersaline > Sediment... | reverse complement strand
TTTACTCGAACAGTTGAAAAGGGGAGAATGGAGGAAAATGAATAACTCCTCTAGGCGAGAGAAAGCCATCATCCTATAGAACCGACTGTCCATATTTATGATCCACAAAAAAAGCAGCCAAAGGGCTGCTTTTTTTAAAGCGTATCGCATTTTACGCCGACGACGCCGTCGATCGCTTTGATATCGTAATAGACATCGGTGACATACCGTTTCTTATGAACCATGATTTTCGTTTCCATGACCGGAAATTCATTATCGCGCATATCATCGATCCGGACGGAATGAATCCGGATTTTTTTCGCTTTCATTTCCTTGAGGATATCCGTCAGTTTATCCTTGTCATTCAGAGACATGCGGACGCGGATTTCTTTTTCCTGCAAGCGGTTCGGGCCGATTTTGCCGACGATCCACGGCAAAAACTCGACGCTGATTAAAATGAAAATGAGACTGACAAATGCTTCTTTATAAAAGCCCGCTCCGATGGCGACGCCGAGGCCGGCTGCTCCCCAGATCATCGCTGAAGTGGTCAGGCCGGAAATGACGTCGTTGCTTTTGCGTAAGATCACGCCCGCTCCGATGAAGCCGATCCCCGATATGATTTGTGCGGGAAGCCGCAAAGGGTCCATCATAATTCTGTTCGACTTTGGAAAATGGTATGCCGCATCAATGCTGATCATTGTCAGAACACAGGAACTGATCGCAATCACGATGCACGTTTTTAAGCCGAGCGGCTTGTTTTTCAGCTCCCTTTCGAGACCGATGACCATTCCGATTAATGTTGCGATGCCAAGCTTCAACAGTGTTTCTGTTTCAATATGCCAATCCATGCCCATGATCTCCTTTCCGACAATATCTTATATGATTGATATGATTTTCTCACAGACGCTATGGATCGACAACTGTTTTTGAAGGGGATGTCGCGGAACCATTCATCAGCAAGAAAGCCCAATACTCCTACCATTATATTGCCGGTGTGGCATCAAAAGAATTCCGTCTGAGCAAAAAAGCCGCCGGATATCGCCCGGCGGCTTTCATAGCCTGATCATTTAAGAATGTTCTTTCTCATGCGTCTGTTCCATTTCTTCAAACATATCTCTTGCTTCTTTTGCCGGCTTGTTCGTGATCATGCTGACAGCGTAAACGACAATCAAGCTCAGGAAGAAGCCAGGGATCATTTCATAGATTCCCGTCTTCTCCTGCAGACCGGTCAGAATGCAAATCAGCACGGTCACGGCTCCTGTGATCATACCGGCCAATGCGCCCCACTGGTTCATCCGCTTCCAGTACAGGCTGAGAAGGATGGCGGGTCCGAATGCGGAACCAAATCCGGCCCACGCATAGCCAACCAGATCAAGGATCGTGTTGTTCGGTGTCAGAGACAGAAGGATCGCGATGACGGCGACAAGCAGAACGCTCAGACGTCCGACAAGAACGAGTTCCTTATCCGTTGCTTTGCGCCGGAAAAACGTCCGGTAAAAATCTTCCGTCATGGCGCTTGATGTGACAAGCAGCTGGGAAGACACCGTACTCATAATCGCCGCGAGCAAAGCGGAAAGCAAAAATCCGGTAATCAGCGGATGGAATAATACTTTTGAGAACACGATAAAAATCGTTTCCGGATCTTTAAGCGCTGTACCCGTTTCATGGACATACGCCACACCGATCAGTCCGACAAGCAGTGCGCCGATTACGGAGATGATCATCCAGCCCATTGCGATGCGGCGCGCAGGCTTCAGCTCTTTTACGGATGAAATCGCCATAAAGCGGACGATAATATGCGGCTGACCGAAATAGCCCAGTCCCCAGGCGAGAAATGAAATAATGCTAATGACGGTCGTTCCTTTGAAGAAATCGAGCAAGCTTGGATTGATTTCTTCGATCACATTGAAAGTCGGCGTAATTCCGCCTAATTGAGTAAAGGCAACGATCGGCACGAGCACTAAAGCGATAAACATAATCAAACCTTGCACAAAGTCAGTCAGACTGACGGCCAAAAACCCTCCGAACAGCGTATAAGCAATCACGACTGCTGCCGTTAAGAAAAGACCCATTTTATAATCGAGGCCGAACGCCGTTTCAAACAGTCTTCCTCCGGACACCATACCCGCCGACGTGTACAGTGTGAAAAACACCATGATGACGATGGCTGATGCCAGGCGCAAGATTCTCGTCGTATCATTAAACCGATTTTCGAAAAAATCCGGAATTGTAATCGCATCGTTTGCTACTTCTGTATATGTGCGCAGCCGGGGAGCGACAACCAAGTAGTTCACATAAGCTCCGATTGTTAAACCGACGGCAAGCCAGGCGCTCGAAAGTCCTGTCACATACATGGCTCCGGGCAGTCCCATCAGCATCCATCCGCTCATGTCCGACGCGCCGGCCGATAAAGCCGTAACAGCAGGCCCAAGACCTCTGCCGCCGAGCATGTAGTCATTCAAATTGGATGTCTTTCTGTAGGAATACCAGCCGATTAAGAGCATCGCGGCAAAATAAATCCCTAACGAAATAAATATTTCAACACTCACGTTTCATATCTCTCCTCTTTAAAAATAATGTGGCATCACCTCTTTAAAATTTTCGACAATACTGACTTGCGGTACGAAGAAAATTGCAGGGCCCCCTCTTTGAAAAATCAAGTATTGGAATTAAGGCGCTGCCGATTAGATCGTACTTAGTTACCTAACCTATCAAACTATTCCCCATCAATCAACCGTGAAAAACATCCGATTTTATTGAAAAAGAGCGCGATGGTTCTGATAAGCATCATAATGAAAACGCTTACAAATATTATATAAAGTAAAAATATTCTGAATATTAGTACGTGCTATTTTACTGAATTTTTCATGTGCGATAAAATAAAAGCCGCCTAATGGGGCGAAGATCGTGGTTTTGTTGATTTAGAAGGCTAAAATTTGATATGATCAGTATTATGACTAAGCGAGAATAACCTTGGAGGTGTTTTTAGTATGTCGCGTATTTCTATAGAAGAAGTAAAGCATGTCGCCCATCTTGCCAGACTGGCGATTACGGACGAAGAAGCGGCGATGTTTACCGAACAGCTTGACAGCATTATTTCATTTGCAGAAGAGCTGAACGAAGTCGATACAGAGAATGTTAAACCAACAACGCACGTATTGCAAATGAAGAATATCATGAGGGAAGATGTCCCTGATAAAGGCCTTCCGATTGAAGACGTCGTCAAAAACGCGCCTGATCATAAAGACGGCTACATCCGCGTGCCGTCAATCTTGGACTGAATAAAGGAGGGAGCGAGAAAACATGTCACTGTTTGACCATAAAATATCTGAATTAAAACGTCTCATACATAATAAAGAGATCAGCATATCAGATTTAGTCGATGAATCTTACAAACGGATTCACGAAGTTGACGGAAAGGTACAAGCCTTTTTGCAGCTTGATGAAGAAAAAGCCCGCGCATACGCCAAAGAATTGGACGAAGCGCTAGATACCCGTGATGAGCACGGCCTTCTTTTCGGGATGCCGATCGGTATTAAGGACAATATCGTAACAAAGGATCTGCGGACAACGTGCGCAAGCAAAATTCTCGAGAACTTTGATCCGATCTATGATGCAACCGTTGTTGAGCGTCTTCACGAAGCTGAAGCGGTCACCATCGGAAAGCTGAATATGGATGAATTCGCGATGGGTTCTTCCACAGAAAACTCAGGCTTTAAAAAGACAAAAAACCCGTGGAATCTCGAAACTGTTCCGGGCGGATCAAGCGGAGGCTCTGCGGCTGCGGTTGCGGCCGGGGAAGTGCCGTTTTCACTTGGATCTGACACGGGCGGATCGATTCGCCAGCCTGCATCTTTCTGCGGCGTCGTCGGCTTAAAGCCTACATATGGACGCGTTTCCAGATACGGCCTTGTCGCATTTGCTTCTTCATTGGATCAAATCGGCCCGATCACAAGATCTGTCGAAGACAACGCCTACCTTCTTCAGGCGATTTCAGGCGTCGACAAAATGGATTCGACGAGCGCCAATGTGGACGTGCCCGACTATCTGTCAGCGTTAACAGGCGACATTAAAGGACTTAAAATCGCCGTGCCGAAAGAATACCTCGGCGAAGGAGTGGGAGAAGAAGCGAGAAATTCCGTGCTTGAAGCGCTGAAAGTGCTCGAAAGCCTTGGCGCGACATGGGAAGAAGTATCGCTTCCGCACAGCAAATACGCGCTGGCGACTTACTACCTGCTTTCTTCATCTGAAGCATCGGCAAACCTGGCGCGCTTCGACGGCATCCGCTACGGCTACCGCACGGACAATGCCGACAACCTGATCGACCTGTACAAACAAACGCGTTCCGAAGGATTCGGAAACGAAGTGAAACGCCGCATCATGCTCGGTACGTTCGCGCTCAGCTCAGGCTACTATGATGCGTACTATAAAAAAGCGCAAAAAGTCAGAACGCTGATCAAAAAGGACTTTGAAGACGTATTTGCAAACTATGACGTCATCATCGGACCGACAACGCGGACGCCGGCATTTAAAATCGGCGAAAAAACGAGCGATCCGCTGACCATGTATGCCAATGACATTCTGACGATTCCTGTCAACCTTGCGGGCGTACCGGGCATCAGCGTACCGTGCGGCTTGGCGAACGGCTTGCCGCTCGGCCTGCAAATCATCGGCAAACACTTTGACGAAAGCACAGTATACCGCGTCGCCCATGCATTCGAACAGGCGACAGACCACCATAAAGCAAAACCTGAACTGTAAGGGGTGAAAAAACATGAACTTTGAAACGGTAATCGGACTTGAAGTCCACGTGGAGCTCAAAACAAAATCGAAAATTTTCTCCAGTTCTCCAACGCCATTCGGCGCGGCGGCCAACACGCAGACAAGCGTTATCGACTTAGGCTATCCGGGTGTACTGCCTGTGTTGAACAAAGAAGCCGTTAATTTCGCGATGAAAGCCGCGATGGCGCTCAACTGCGAAATTGCGACAGAAACGAAATTCGACCGGAAAAACTATTTCTACCCCGACAACCCGAAAGCTTATCAAATTTCTCAATTTGATAAACCGATCGGCGAAAATGGCTGGATCGAAATCGAAGTCGGCGGAAAAACGAAGCGCATCGGCATCACCCGCCTTCATTTGGAAGAGGATGCGGGAAAACTGACGCATACAGGCGACGGCTACTCCCTTGTCGACTATAACCGCCAGGGAACACCGCTCGTTGAAATCGTCTCCGAGCCCGATATCAGAACGCCTGAAGAAGCTTACGCCTACCTTGAAAAACTGAAATCAATCATTCAGTATACAGGCGTTTCCGATTGTAAGATGGAAGAGGGCTCGCTCCGCTGCGACGCCAACATCTCCCTCCGTCCGATCGGACAAGAGGAGTTCGGCACAAAGACAGAGCTGAAAAACCTGAACTCATTTGCCTTTGTTCAAAAAGGCCTTGAGCACGAAGAAAAACGCCAGGCGCAAGTTCTTTTGTCAGGCGGTGTCATTCAGCAGGAGACGCGCCGCTATGATGAAGCGTCCAAAACGACGATTTTGATGAGGGTCAAAGAAGGATCTGACGACTACCGCTACTTCCCTGAGCCTGATCTTGTCGAGCTTTACATTGACGATGAGTGGAAACAGCGCGTGAAAGACAGCATTCCTGAGCTTCCGGACGAGCGCCGCAAGCGCTACATCGAAGAGCTTGGCCTGCCTGCCTATGACGCGAAAGTGCTCACTTTGACAAAAGAAATGTCCGACTTCTTCGAAGCAGCCGTCGAAAAAGGCGCAGACGCGAAGCTGGCGTCGAACTGGCTGATGGGTGAAGTGTCGGCTTACTTGAACGCTCAGCAACAAGAGCTTGCGGATGTTGCGCTCACGCCTGAAGGCCTTGCAGGATTGGTCAAGCTGATCGAAAAAGGCACGATTTCATCGAAAATCGCGAAAAAGGTCTTCAAAGAATTGATCGAAAAAGGCGGAGACGCAGAAAAAATCGTCAAAGAAAAAGGCCTTGTGCAAATTTCTGACGAAGCGACGCTCAGAAAGCTTGTCACAGAAGCGCTCGACAACAATCCGCAATCGATCGAAGACTTCAAAAACGGAAAAGACCGTGCGATCGGCTTCCTTGTCGGCCAAATCATGAAAGCCTCAAAAGGACAAGCGAACCCGCCGATGGTCAACAAGCTTCTTCTTGAAGAGATTAATAAACGATAAAAAAACAGACTTATGCTACTTAAATGGAGGTCCTCATATTGGGGACCTTTTTTTATTTGTGTAAAGATGTAAATAAATAAAATTAAAATTTATTTGAACTTTATTTAGATATATATTATCATTAATTTAATTTTTGTTTTTAAATTTATTGATAAGAGGGGCTGTCTATGGAAAGAAAAGATGTACCCGAGTGGATATTGGCTTTAGAAGAAGAGGATGTAGAATTTATTAAAAATTTTATGCTGAAATCTGGTTCGTTAAAAGAAATTGCAAAGAGTTATCAAGTATCTTATCCAACAGTTAGAGTTAGATTGGATCGGTTAATACAAAAAATTCAACTCATTGATGAATTGGAAAATGAGACTTTTGTTCATTTTATTAAACAGTTAGCTATCGATGATCAGATAAGTCTGGAAAATGCAAAGTTAATCATTGAGAAATATAAAAAAGAGCGGGGTGTTCATAAATGAATACTATATATATACTACTGATCGGATTTGCAATACTGGGAATTCAATATTTTTTATCGACCAGAAATCGTACTTTTTGGGGAGCTATACTGCCAACAGCTTATATCATTTTTCTCGTTGCATTATCCATTCATGAAGGAAAATCTTTCGCATCATTTTATCTTCCTCTTATTGGCGGACTGGCTTTATTGCTGGGGGAATGGATTAAAGGCAGAGAAGCTTTGAAAAAAAAGCAGGAAAGAGAAATGAGAGTTATGAAAGCCATGGATATTAAATAACAGGACCAGCCTCAAAAGGACAGAACAAGCTGCTTAAAAAACCTTGGAGAATAATTCTCCAAGGTTTTTTCGTTATTCCACGACAGGCGTCAAAGAACCGCCGTCCCAGATGTCTCCCTTATTCAGCGTCCATGGATGAAGATAGAGGGCGCCCGCTCCCTTATTCACAGCAGGGCCCCACTCATCGTTCCACGCCAGGAAGTACGTCGTATTCGGGTATTTCTCTTTGATTGCATGGATAAACCGCGCGTAATCCAGCCCGCCGTTTGTCGTCTGTGGCCCGACCTCTGTAAAGGCAAACGGCTTGTTCAGAGATGTGAGCTGATCGTAGCCATCAATGGCGTACGGGTCATCAAAATAAGCGTCAAGCCCGACGATGTCAACATATGATGCGCCCGGATAAAAGTCTGTTTTAGAGTCTCTGTTGGCGTCAGGCGCATACACCCACAACAGATGATCCAAGCCTCTTGTCTTTGTCATATAGTCATAGATTTTCACATAGAGCCGTTTGTATAAGGAGATTCTCGCGCTGTCTTTTTGATTATATTGCGTCAGCCCCCACCAGAACCATTCGCCGTTCATTTCATGAAGGGGTCTGAACAGAACGGGCACGCCTTCATTTTCAAGCTCCTGGAGGCCATCGGCGATTTTGCTCAGCATCGTCTCAAGCCGTTTTCCTTCGGGTGTGGAAGAATCTAAAATTCTCTCATACTGGCTGTTTGAAATCTGAGTTTTATAATGACCCGAAGTAAACGCGGGGTTTGCGAGGTGCAGGCTGATTTGCGGAATGCCTCCGCTTTTCCAGTATGCGATCAAATCGCTGTTGCAGCTGTATTCAATCGTATCGGCGATCTCCTTCGGCTCCAGCCATCCTCTTGCATAATCGCAGCCGTATACGGCTGGCAGCTGTCCTGTTGCTTGTTTGATCCGGTCGGCTTCAGCCAGCGAAAATGTGTCAAGGCTGTATCCTCCGAATGCCCCGGACATCACTCGGTTTTCCGTCCGATTGGGCAGGTGGGCAAGCCAGTTCATCACCGCTTTCGTCGTCGGCTGGGCATTCGGATTCACCGGAGAAACGGTGTGTGCGTAGCTCGGCTGCGAAACGGCAAAAGCAAGGAGCAGCGCGAAGATGGAGCAAACGATGCTTTTTTTCACTAAGGTAAAACCCCCTAAAAATCTAGATTGTCTTAAGCGATCTTATTATACATGCTGTTTCCAAAATATTCATGGTCAGATCGTCGTATTGTAGGGAAATAAAAAAACAGCCATCAGGCTGTTTTATGAATGAAGGAAACGGGTGATCATTCCATATAGATGCTGGACATTGTCCTGATGCTCCAAATTTGTCAGCATGCCCTGGAGCACGGGGATGCGGGGCGAATCTTTTCTCAGCTCTTCCTCGATCACATCCAGTGTAATGAGAATGTCTTCCGGCAGCGCCGGCTGACGTTTGGCATCTTCAAGTTCCCGCAAAATCGTATGTTTATCGGCCGTACTGCCGGCGTTCCGGTAATAGCTGTACGTCCGTCCGGCCAGGATCGGCTGCTCCCCGTTTTGAACCATGCCATCAATCATGTCATCGATTCTTCTCATAATAAAATCCGCAAGTTCGTAAAAATCGATATCCAGTTCATTAAAGATAAACAAATTTTGATAAGACTGCACGATGCCTTGAACGATCACGGACAAGTCTGACAGATAGGGCTTCACAATGTCCCCGTAGGCTGCTGACAGCGCGTTTTTATACGTCTCGTGGAATTTTTGGCTGACATTTTTAAAATATTCTTCGATCTTGCTGTTTTCCGGGATGCTGTGTTCGCTGATCATCACGAGAATAAAGTCGCGGTGCTCCTTGCTCTCACTGAATTGATAAGCAATCTGCTCCTTGAACGTTTCCTTCGGAGGAAAATTCTTTTGCTGAATGATCTTCATATTTTCCATCGTTCGATCGATATAATACTTAATGATCGCAAGCAAAAGCGCTTCTTTCGACTTGAAATGCAGGTAGAAAGCTCCTTTTGAGATGTTGCATTCATTGGCGATGTCCTGAATCGTTGTGGAAGCAAACCCGTTTTTCGCGAACAGGTGCAGACCTGCTTTAATGATTTTTTCTTCTTTTTCTGTCATGAATGTACCCCTTTAACACTTCTTTAAAATTGAATAAATTTTAACATATATAAGTTGACGCTGTTTACTTTTGAAGTTTATTATTTTATAGAATGACCAGTCAGTCAATCTGTATTCTGAAAATGATATACACAATGGAGGTCGTAATGAATTCTATCATTAATTTTGTACTAAAGAACAAGTTCGCTGTGTGGCTGATGACGATTATTGTTACGGTTGCCGGCATTTATGCGGGTTTAAATATGAAGCAGGAATCAATTCCTGATGTAAACATGCCTTATTTGACCGTCAGCACGACATACCCCGGAGCCACTCCGAGCCAGGTAGCTGATGAAGTCACAAAGCCTGTTGAACAAGCCGTGCAAAACCTGGACGGCGTCAGCGTTGTGACGTCCACTTCGTATGAAAACGCATCATCGGTGATGATTGAATACGATTATGAAAAGGATATGGACAAAGCGAAGACGGAAGCCGCTGAAGCATTGGCGAATCTCGATCTGCCGGACAATGCGAAAGAGCCGAGCATTTCGCGCTACAGCATGAATTCCTTCCCGATCCTCGCGCTCAGCGTGTCCAGTGATAAAGACGATCTTCAAAGCTTGACGAAAAAAGTGGAAGACAGCCTCCTGACGAAGCTTGAAGGCCTTGAAGGCGTAGCTTCCGTTCAGCTTTCCGGACAGCAGGTTGAAGAAGTCGAATTTTCATTTAAAAAAGACAAATTGAAGCAATATGGGCTTGACGAGGATACAGTCAAGCAAGTGATTCAAGGATCTGATGTGACGACTCCGCTTGGGTTGTACACATTCGGGAAAGAAGAAAAATCGGTCGTCGTGAGCGGCGATATCGAAACAATTAAAGACTTGAAAAATATGAGAATTCCAGCGGCGTCTGCCGGAGGCGCAAGCGCGCAAGCCGGAGCGCAAAGTGCGCAAGCGGCCCAGGGCGCGCAGGCTCAAGCCGGAGCACAGAGCGCCGGACAAGCTCAGCAAAGCGCGGGAATCCCGACGGTTAAGCTGTCTGACATCGCAACGATTAAAGATGTCAAAAAAGCCGAATCCATTTCACGAACCAATGGTAAAGACAGCATCGGCATCAGTGTCATTAAAGCAAACGACGCCAATACCGTCGAGGTAGCCGACAACGTAAAAGCTGAACTCGAACAATTCAAAAAAGACCACAAAGGCTTCAAATACAGCTCGACATACGATCAAGCCGAACCGATCACCGAGTCGGTCGAGACGATGCTGAGCAAAGCGATTTTCGGAGCGATCTTTGCGGTTGTGATCATTCTCTTATTCCTAAGGGACATTAAATCAACATTAATCTCGGTCATTTCGATTCCATTGTCATTGTTAATCGCACTGCTTGTCTTGAACCAGCTTGATATCACGCTCAATATCATGACGCTCGGCGCCATGACGGTCGCCATCGGACGGGTTGTCGACGACTCGATCGTCGTCATTGAAAACATTTACCGCCGCATGAGGCTGAAAGATGAGCCGCTGCGCGGAAAAGCGCTCGTGCGCGAAGCGACGAAGGAAATGTTCATGCCGATCATGTCATCAACGATCGTGACGATCGCGGTATTCCTGCCGCTCGCACTCGTCGGCGGTCAAATCGGCGAATTGTTCCTGCCGTTTGCCTTAACGATTGTATTCGCGCTTGCCGCATCCCTGCTGATCGCGATCACGCTCGTGCCGATGCTTGCGCACACCCTCTTCAAAAAGTCGTTGACAGGTGCGCCGGTGAAGGCGAAAGAACACAAGCCTGGGGTACTGGCCAACTTCTACAAAAAAGTGTTGAATTGGTCGCTCAGCCATAAATGGATCACTTCGATCATCGCGGTTCTGATGCTGGTCGGAAGCTTGTTCCTCGTGCCGCTAATCGGAGCGAGCTACTTGCCTGCTACAAAAGATAAAATGGTGCAAATCACATACACTCCTGAACCGGGAGAAACGAAAAAAGAAGCGGAAAAAGAAGCGCAAAAAGCTGAAAAAGTCCTATTGGACCGCAAACACGTCGATACGGTTCAATATACGTTAGGAGCGGGAAATCCGCTGATGGGCGGAAGCTCAAACGGCGCGTTGTTCTATATCAAATATGAGGAAGACACACCTGATTTTGATAAAGAAAAAGACAACGTCCTAAAAGACATTCAGAAGCAATCCAAACGCGGAGAATGGAAAACCCAGGATTTCAGCTCTTCAGGCAATAACAATCAGTTAACGTATTATGTGTACGGAGATTCAGAAAAAGAGATTAAAGGCACTGTAAAAGAGATCGAAAAGATTATGAAAGACCAAAAAGACCTGAAGAACGTAAACTCAGGCCTGTCCAGCACATATGACGAATTTACTTTTGTCGCTGACCAGGAGAAATTAAGCAAACTCGGGTTAACGGCATCACAGATTTCTCAGGCGCTCATGAAAGAAACATCGCAGGCGCCGCTTACAACCG
>Ga0180430_10004671_pt1 | contig 11519 bp, 9 predicted proteins | sample SS_ome_9_FD_132999 | JGI IMG/M metagenome (GOLD analysis project Ga0180430, IMG submission 132999) | Hypersaline lake sediment archaeal communities from the Salton Sea, California, USA - SS_1_S_2 metaG | ecosystem: Environmental > Aquatic > Non-marine Saline and Alkaline > Hypersaline > Sediment... | reverse complement strand
CTGCCATTATTTTCCTCCATTTCCATATCATCCCCGCAGAAACATGCCTGTCTGATATACCAGAAAAGACAGGGTCCATGCAACCAGGGTGGTATAAATTACATTAAAACAGGCCCATTTCAAAGAAGTTTCCTTATAAATGGTGACCACGGTGGCAAAACAGGGCACATACAACAGGACAAAGACCATCATGGCCAGTGCGGACTGCGGGGTCATGCCCGATTGCTTTAACGCCGTGGGCAATGACTGGCTTTCCATATCCCCTGCACCGTAAAGAACCCCCATGGTGCTCACCACCACTTCTTTGGCCACAAACCCTGTCACCAGTGCCACTGCGCCCTGCCAGGCAATGCCCAGGGGCTTGAACAGCGGTTCCAGAAAATGACCCAGCTGTCCGATATAGGATTTGGAGACCCGTTCCTGTTCTTTCTCTGTTTGAATTTTTTTGAGTTGTGCCGCAAGTTCCTGCTGCAGAATCAATTTTTCATCCGCTCCCGCAGCTGTCATGTGTTGAGAAAACCGGGCCTGAACACCCGCCTGCAACGCAGTGTAGTCCTTCGAATATTCAATGTTTCTGGGAAAACTGGACAACACCCAGATAATAATGGAACCCACCAGAATCACGCCGCCCATTTTACGCAGAAACATTTTGCTTCTGTCCCACATATGGATCAGCAGGCTTTTGAGCATGGGCATGCGGTAGGGCGGCAGCTCCATGACAAAGGGCGCATCCGCTCCCTTGAAAAACAGGGTCCGCAAAATCCTTCCGGACACAATGGCAATGATGATACCTGCCGCATACAGCGCAAAAATCACGGTTCCGGCCCGATGGGCGAAAAAACTGCCCGCCAGGACAATATACACCGGCAGCCGGGCGGAACAGGACATGAACGGCGTCATCAGAATGGTGAGAATCCGATCCTTCTGGTGTTCCAGCGTCCGGGCCGCCATAATGGCAGGGACGTTGCAGCCGAATCCCATGAGCATGGGAATAAAGGATTTTCCATGAAGCCCGGCCGTGTGCATGACCCGGTCCATGAGAAACGCGGCCCTGGCCATGTACCCGGTGTCCTCGAACAGGGCGATGAAGAAAAACAGAATCAGAATGTTGGGCAGAAACACGATCACCGCTCCGATACCGGCCACCACTCCGTCCACGAGCATGGATTTGAACAGGGAGGCCGGCAGCAGATGATCCAGCCAGACCGTCAGGCCTGTCACCCCGGATTCGATCCAGGCCATGGGATACGCTCCCAGGGTGAACGTGGTCTGAAACATGACCCAGATGAAAAAAATGAACACCGGAATTCCCAGAAACCGGTCCGTCAATACCAGATCGATATTCCGGGACATGTCAATCCGTTTTTTGGCGGTATTGGTCACGGTCTCCCTGAGGATGCCGGCAATCACGCCGTACCGGTCTTCGGTGAGCACGATTTCAAAGTCATCCTGAAAAAGATCGAAGATCCGTTTCCGGCATTCTTCCGCCGCCTCGACCAGATGCGGCCCTTTTTCGGGAAACCGATCCATGATCCGCTGTTTTTCAACGGCATCGCCTTCCAGCAGCTTGACGGCATGCCAGCGAACCAGTGAATTTCTTGTTACGGCTTCAGTCTCGCGAATCAGGTCTTCCAGCTGAGTGATACAGGCTTCGGTTTCACTGCCGTACCGGATCACCCGGGGTTCCTTGCCGTCTTCAAACGCCCGGCATTCCTGAATGGCCGCTTCGATCAGACGGTTCATGCCCCTGTTTTTATTGCCCACAGTGAACACCACCGGTACATCCAGCAGGGCTGCCAGTTTTTTCTCGTTGATGCGCATCCCCCGGGCCTCGGCCATATCCGCCATGTTCAGGACAAACAGAACCGGCCTTCCCAGTTCCATGATCTGAAGGGCCAGAAACAGGCTGCGCTCCAGATTGGACGCATCAATGATATTGATCACGATATCGGGATGTTCATTGATGATAAAATCCCGGGTCGTGATCTCTTCCAGGGAAAAGGGGGTCAGACTGTAGGTCCCGGGCAGGTCCACCACCCGCAGTGCGTCCTGCCCGTACCTGAGCCGGCCTTCTTTTTTCTCTATGGTGACCCCTGGCCAGTTGCCCACTTTCTGTCTGGCACCGGTCAGGTTGTTGAAAATCGTAGTTTTGCCGCAATTGGGGTTTCCCGCCAGGGCAAAAGTAAACTCTTTTTTCATGCGTCGTGCTTCCGGGTTGTTACCTTTTCAATCAGAATATGGGCGGCTTCCTCCACCCGCAGGGAAACATGATACCCCTTGACCACCAGCTCGATGGGATCTTTCAACGGGGCATACTTTTCCACGTATACCCGGGTCCCCCGGTTGATCCCCATTTCCAGCAGACGACGGCGCAGGGTGCTTTCTCCGGATATACGGACAATGGTTCCTTCCTGCCCCGCTTTCATGTCACACAGCAGCACCCTGACGGATTCCGGGTCTGACGTATTGACTGTCTGGCCGCCCTTTGAGGCATCCAGCGGGGTATCCATGGATTCGACCCAGATTTTCTGGGCCATTCCGCTCCCGATGACCAGGCGGGTGTCACCGGAGCCAATCACCACCTGACCGCCGAACCCATTGGACAGGACCTCAATTTCATCGCCGAGTTTCAATCCCATGGAAGAGATCCGAAGCTGCATCTGCCGGCCGGCCTCCAGCTGCCTCACCTTCAGCCGTTCTCCCTGTTTTGCTTTGTGCAGCAGAACCAGTTTCTGTCGCCTGGCCATGCAGGTACTGCACAGGCCATAGATTTCCATCCGGTGCTGAAGCATATGAAATCCATACTCTTTGGCGACTTTCTGCTGCTGCTTTTCCAGGGCTTCATCCTTGAACTCCAGAATGGTGCCGCATTTGGTACAGATCATATGATCGTGGTGAATGCCCAGATGACGGTGCTCGTAAAGCGGTTCCCCCCCGTCGAATGCGACCTTGGACGCAAACCCGAACCGGCACAGATGTTCCATGGACGACACCACGAACGCATCACTGAACTGGTAGCCGTTTTTTTTCAATTGTTGAACGATCTCTTCCTGGCTCACATGGTGGTCCAGTTGTAAAAACGCCTCAAGCACCTGAAACCGTTCATCGAAACGATCCAGGCCCTGTTCCTGGAACAGCCGGATGAACTGTTTTTTTTCCTGTTCGTGGGTATTTATCATTGTTCTTGATGTCCTGTAAAAATAAGACTCTAAGATATGATAGCACGCGTGGTCTGTCAAGCTGACATAAAATGAAATTCCAATTGATTTTATGTCATACAAATCATAATATTAAGAGTTATGACCTTTTCTATGAACACACATTATGATGTGGTGGTGGTCGGCGCTGGTCATGCCGGATGTGAAGCGTCTCTGGCCGCGGCCCGCATGGGATGTGCCACCCTGCTTCTGACCATTGATCTGGATAAAATCGCGGCCATGCCGTGCAGTCCGTCCATCGGCGGTATGGCCAAGGGACAGCTGGTCAAGGAAATCGATGCCCTGGGCGGTCAGATGGCCTTGACCACGGATGCGTCCGCCATCCAGTTTCGAACGCTGAACACCCGGAAAGGCCCGGCCGTCCATTCCACCCGGACCCAGAACGACAAAGCCCTGTATTCCCGGCACATGAAAACGGTTCTGGAAAACAGCCCCAATCTGGATCTGAAACAGGCCATGGTCAAAGCATTGATCATTGAAAACCATCAGGTCAAAGGCATTGTGGATGCCACCGGGTTTGAATATACCGCCGGCTGTGTGATCCTCACCACGGGCACGTTTCTTCGGGGCACGGTCCATATCGGAGCCAGCCGGATCCATGCCGGCCGGGCCGGAGAGTTTTCATCCATCGACCTGGGCCGGCACCTGACGGATCTCGGCTTTGACATGGGGCGCATGAAAACCGGAACCCCTCCTCGGCTTCATGCCGACAGCATCGATTTTTCATGCTTCAGACAACACGAATCCGACAGCCAGGCTGTCCCGTTCTCATTCAGGACCTCATCCATCACCACCCCCATGCTGCCCAGCTTTATGGGACACACCAATAACCGGACCCATGATATCGTCCAAAACAACCTGAAACATTCCGCCCTTTACGGCGGGCATATCAAAGGGCAGTCCGCCCGGTACTGTCCGTCTTTTGAAGACAAGATCGTCAAATTCCCAGACCGGGACAGCCACCATATCATTCTGGAATATGAAGGAATTCACAGCAAGGAAATTTATGCTTCCGGTCTGGGCAACAGCCTGCCGCTGGAGATCCAGTACCAGGTGGTGCGGTCCGTGAAAGGCCTGGAACGGGCAGACATCATGCGGCCGGCCTATGCCATCGAATATGATTACATCAATCCGCTGGAGCTGTTTGCGACCCTGGAAACCAAACGGATCAAAGGACTTTTTCTGGCCGGACAGATCAACGGCACCTCTGGATATGAAGAAGCTGGAGGCCAGGGGCTGCTGGCCGGGGTCAACGCGGCCTGCAAAAGTCTCGAACGGCCGCCTCTTGTGCTGGACCGGTCCCAGGCTTATCTGGGTGTCATGATCGATGATCTGGTCACCCGGGGCACCACCGAACCTTACCGCATGTTCACTTCCAGGGCTGAATACCGCCTCATGCTCAGGGAAGACAATGCCGATCTTCGCCTGGCCGAAATTGGCCACGAATACGGACTGATCGACCCAGACCGTCTGGCATTGTGCCGGGAAATCGAACACCAGGCCCGCAGGGAAATCCAACGGGTGCGGCACACCGTGGTCAAACCGGAAACCGCTGTCAACCAGCACCTTGTTTCCCTGAACAGCCCTCCCATCACCACCGGTGTCAAACTGGCACAACTGCTGAAACGGGCTGAACTCAGTTACCAGGACCTGATCATCATTGCTCCGCCGTCAGAACCGGTTCCCGCCCGGGCGGCCCGACAGGTGGAAATTGAGATCAAGTATGAAGGATATATCACCCGGCAGATCACTGAAGTCAAAAAATTCAAACACCTGGAACAAATTCACATACCGGCTCAGTTCGACTACAGCAAGGCCCATGGACTGTCCAATGAAGTCAGGGAAAAACTGAAAAAAATTCAGCCGGAAACCCTGGGTCAGGCATCACGGATCGACGGCATGACCCCTGCGGCCATCTCGGTGCTGATGGTGGCCATTGCCGCGTTCAATACCCAGAAATCCGCTTGACTTGACCGGGTTGACACTTATCATTAACCTTAAAAAAATTAACCTGTTAATGATATGATCTTGCGAGGTAAAAATGGCCGATGATTATTACAATATTCTAGGCATCGATAAAACAGCAAGTGCCGCGGAAATCAAGAAAGCTTACCGCAAACTTGCCATGAAGTATCACCCGGACAAAACCAAGGGGAACAAAGAACTGGAGGACAAGTTCAAGAAAATCAGTGAGGCCTATGCCGTTCTCAGTGACCCGGAAAAACGAAAACAGTATGATACCTATGGCTCAGCCGATTTCCAACAACGCTATTCCCAGGAAGATATCTTCAGGAATTTTGATCTGGGAGATATTCTCAAGGAATTCGGATTCGGCGGCGGCCGGGGAGGATTTTCTGCGTCTTTCGGCCAGGCCGGGCCCCGGGGCCGATCCGGTGGTTTTTCCGGGGGGAACCCGTTTTTCCAGAACACGGGCGGCGGATTCGGCCAGCAGCGGGCCCATCCCCAGACACCGGGCAAGGACATCGAATATGAAATACCACTGACCCTGGAAGAACTGATTCACGGCACCAAAAAAACCATCACCATCAGTCAGGGCTCGGCCACCAATGCCATTGAAGTGCGCATTCCCAAAGGATTGACCAAAGGCAAAAAAATCCGCCTGGCCGGCAAGGGAGAGCCTTCTCCCCACGGGGGCCCGGCCGGAAATCTGTACATCAAATCCAAGCCGGTCGCCACGGGAGAATTTTCCATCGACGGCAACGACGTGGTTTTAAATAAAACCGTCAAGCTGACCCAGGCCCTGCTGGGAGACAAACTGGAAATCCCGACACCGACCGGGAAAACCATGAACCTGACACTGCCGGCCGGCACAAAGCACAAAGCCAGAATGCGTCTGCCCGGACATGGCATTCCCCATATGAAAGGAAATGGTTGCGGAGATCTGTTTGTTGTGATTAATATAGACATGCCCAAAAAACTGACCGACAAACAGAAAAAAATCATCCAGGAACTCAAAGCCTCGGGATTGTGATGTACCATGCCTGAATTTATTCCCCTGATTTCCCGCCAGGCCATCCAGAACCGGGTCCGAAAAATCGGGGCACAGATCACCCGGGACTATCAGGGAAAAAACCTGATCTTGACCGGCATTTTAAAGGGTGCCTTCATGTTTATGGCGGATCTGTCCAGGCAGATCAAAATAGAGCATGAAATCGATTTCATCGGTGCTTCTTCCTATGAAGGCACCCATTCCACCGGACAGATCGTTTTCACCAAACAGCCGGATCTGGAATTCAAAAACCGGGATGTTCTGCTGGTGGAAGACATCGTGGATACCGGCAACACTTTGAGCAAAATCATCGAGTTCGTTACGCTTCTCAACCCGAAATCCGTGGCTGTCTGCACCCTGATCGACAAGCATGAACGCCGGGAAAAAGACATCAATGTCAGGTATGCCTGTTTTTCCCTTGAAAAAGGATTCATTGTCGGATATGGGCTGGATTATGATGAAAAATTCAGAAACAAGCCCGAAATATATAATCTGAAACCATAAGGGGACGCCTCATGATTATCACTTGTGAGAAATGTGCGACACGATTCACCCTGGATGAATTCCTGCTGGATGCCGCCGGGTCCACAGTGCGTTGCAGCCGGTGCAAGCACATATTCACTGCTTTTCCCCCTCCTTTGGAACCTGAATTCGACACTTTTGAGTTCGATGACACCGACTTTGAAAAAGAATTTGAAAATCTGACTGAAAACGGCTCACAGGAAACTTTTGAACCTGAGAAACTGGAACTGGAAACGATCAATCCGGATGAAATAGAAACCGAATTCAAGGAAGCTGACACCGCAGCAGGTGATGAACTGGATCTGTCAGAGGATCTGGATGAAAAGGAACCCGGGGTCAGCGATCAAACGACGCCGTTCCCCCTGGAAGACAGTGATCCGCTCAAGCAAACAACCCGGGACGAGGATATTCTTACCGATGGTACAGACACCCCTGACGCCTCGCATCATGAGCCGCCTCCACCCCGCCGTCCGGCGCGGGCATCTCTGATTCATCCGCTGGGCCAGGAAGACGAATTAACCGCGGACGAGGATACTCCTTTGCCCCAAGAAAGATCCCGGGCAGGGCTGTTGATTCTGGTGGTGTTGTTCCTGTTTTTACTGGCAGGCGGCGGCTATGTGGCCGCCCCGTTTTTTGGATACAAAATCCCGTTTCTGCCGGAAGTCCAGATCCCGTTCCTTCAGCAGTATCTGCCTGAAAAAACGACTGAATCCGTGTCCCATCCGGATCCGATACCGGATCAGAAAAGTGTGACCGGCCGGTTTATCACCAATGATACGGCTGGGGAGCTGTTCATCATCACCGGAAAAATCGAAAATCCCGCACAGATTCCCTACCGCCGCATTCAGGTGAAAGGGACCCTGTTCCAGAAAGAACAAAAAGCGGTCATGAGCCAAACCGCCTTTTGCGGCAACATTCTCTCTGAAGAAACCCTGAGAACCAGCCCGATCGAAGATTTGACCGCCCAGCTGAAAACGCCCGGAAAAACGGTGGATATCAATGACAAAATCATGCCCGGGGAGACGGTGCCGTTCATGCTGGTGTTTTCCGATCTGCCCCAGAATCTGGAGAACTTCGCCGTGGAGGTCTCGGAATTTGAAAATGCAGACCCTTAATCCTTCCTCTGCTGACCGATGAAACAATGTGCCATGAATCCGGTGTCATGCCGTCAGAAAATCAGACACACCCTGGAAAATGCAAAACACCCGTCCCCCCCGGCCCCGGACAGATATGATCCCACGGCGGTCATGGCCCTGTTTTTATTCAACCAGAACATCCCGGAGCTGTTGTTCATCCAGAAAGCGGATGTGGCGGGATATCCCTGGCGCAATCAGATGGCCTTTCCCGGGGGACACGTGGATGACACCGATGACAGCCTTTTGGAAACCGCGTTACGTGAACTCGAGGAAGAGCTGGGCATTCATCCGGAAAATGTGGAAGTGATCGGTTCCATCGGCCATTTCCAGACCATCAACCACAAAGACATTCAGGCGTTTACCGGCATATGGAACCAGCAGGAGCCCATCCGGTTCGATCCGGCGGAAATCAGACGGGTGTTTCGGATTCCGGTGTCTCATCTGGTCGACCTGCACCGGAAAAAAGGGTATCTGGGACAAACCCCGCCGATCATGGATCTGACTTACCCGTTCGGGGAGGTGGTCATATGGGGGGTAACGGCAAAAATTCTTCACCACATGCTGAACGTCTTGATACAAAACTGAGAACAGGCAGAATCATTCTTTTCCGTTCCGCCGCCACAGCCGGGATCCGATTTTAACTATCAGAAAAAAGCACAACCCTCCCAGCATTCCCGGAAACCATACATGTTCAACCAGATCCGGTTCCGACCATGCCACGGTCATCCCTGTCAATGCGAACAAAAAAACCAGCATCAGAATGCCCATCATTATCCGGCAGACCGCAGTGGTATCATACCAGGGAATATATTGTTTTCTGAAAAACGGGGGTCGATCCGGTTTCATGGGCGATTTATACCATATATTGTATTTTTTTGCTTGACACACAACAACATATTGGCTAATTTGGTTTCAACTGATCATATATCCAGTCAGGACACGCTGTGTCGGTATGTCAGCACAGCGGCATACTAAGTCAAATTGAATCTGATTTCAAGAGGTGGACATGTTTGAACAAATAAAAAAACGGGATGGGCGGATCACGGCATTTGACTCTTCAAAAATCACCAGCGCCATTGAAAAAGCAGGTCAGGCCACCGGAGAATTCAACGGCCGGGAAGCCAAACGGCTCACCCTGCGGGTGTTGACTTTGGCCCGGGATCTTCAGCTGGGCCCGGTGCCGGAAGTGGAGGAGATCCAGGACATTGTGGAACGGGTCCTGCTGGATTCCCCGTTTTACAAAACAGCCAAAGCCTATATTATCTACCGGGAACAGCACAACCAGCTCCGCAGGATCGCCATCCGGCAGAACGTGGACCTCATGGAATCCTATATCTCCCAGATGGACTGGAAGGTCAAGGAAAACAGCAACATGAGCTATTCCCTCCAGGGACTGAACAATTATATCTCCTCGGACATCACCGCCGAATACTGGCTCAACAGAATCTATCCGCCGGCGGTGCGGGAAGCCCATTACAACGGGGACATCCATCTGCATGACTTGAGTCTCTTGTCGGTGTACTGCGTGGGGTGGGATCTTCAGGACCTGCTTTTAGAAGGATTCAAAGGCGTGGCAGGCAAGGTGGAATCCTCACCCCCCAAACATTTCAGAAGCGCCCTCGGCCAGATCGTCAACTTTTTTTACACCCTCCAGGGAGAGGCTGCCGGTGCCCAGGCCATGTCCAATTTCGACACCCTGCTGGCGCCGTTTGTCAGAGAAGATCAACTCAGCCCCAAAGAGGTGAAGCAGGCCCTTCAGGAGTTTGTCTTCAACATCAACATCCCCACCCGGGTGGGATTTCAGACCCCGTTCACCAATATCACCATGGATTTGAACGTACCGGCCACCCTTAAGGATTCTCCGGTGATCATCGGCGGCAAATACGGAGAAAGGACCTATGCCGGGTATCAGAAAGAAATGGACATGATCAATAGCGCCTTTGCCGCGGTCATGATGGAGGGAGATGCCAAAGGACGGGTCTTTACCTTTCCCATCCCTACCTACAACATCACCCGGGATTTCGACTGGAACAATCCCAACCTGGAAAATATCTGGAAAATGACCGGCAAATACGGGATCCCCTATTTTTCCAACTTTGTCAACTCCGACATGTCCCCGGATGATGCAAGGTCCATGTGCTGCCGCCTGCGTCTGGACAACCGGGAACTTCGCAAGCGGGGCGGGGGCCTGTTCGGTGCCAATCCATTGACCGGCTCCATTGGTGTGGTCACCCTGAACCTGCCCCGGATCGGATATCTGGCTGACAATGAAACCGACTTTTTCCAGCGCCTGGACAAACTGACTCAGCTGGCAGCCGAATCGTTGAGTATCAAGCGCAAGATTCTGGAAAAATTCACCCACGGCGAGCTGTATCCCTATTCCAAGTTCTACCTGAGAAAAATCAAGGAAAGCACCGGCGTCTACTGGCGGAACCATTTTTCCACCATCGGCATTCTGGGCATGAACGAGGCCTGCGTCAACTTCATGAACCAGGGTATTGCCACGCCGGACGGCCAGGCATTTGCCGTGCGGGTCATGGACCATCTGCGCAAGAAGATCGAAGCGCTTCAGGCGGAAACCGATGAGATCTTCAACCTGGAAGCCACCCCGGCCGAAGGCACCACCTACCGGTTCGCCAACCTGGACAAAAAGAAATTTTCAGATATCATCTGTGCCAACGAGACAGAGTACCAGCAGGGCAGCGACCCCTTCTACACCAACTCCACCCATCTGCCTGTGAATTATACGGATGACCTGTTCGAGGCCCTGGAACTCCAGGACCCGCTCCAGATAAGATACACCGGCGGGACAGTCCAGCATCTGTTTTTAGGCGAAGAGGTCGGAGACATCACTGTGGTCAAACAACTGGTGAACAAGGTATCCAACACCTTTAAACTGCCGTATTTCACCCTGACCCCCACCTTTTCCATCTGCCCGGCCCACGGCTACATTGCCGGAGAACACCCGACGTGCGACACCTGCCAGGCAGACACGGAAATCTACTCCCGGGTGGTGGGATATCTGCGGCCCGTGGCCCAGTGGAACAACGGCAAGCAGACCGAATTTGCCATGCGCAAAACGTTTCACGTAGCCTGAGCAAACATGCACATCGGCGGATTTCAGAAAAATTCTTTGATCGACTTTCCAGGGACCATTGCCTGCGTGGTCTTTACCTCAGGGTGCAATTTCAAATGCCCCTACTGTCACAACCCCGAACTGGCGGCCGGCCCTGTAAACGGTGTCGGCCGCCTGAACACCTCAGACATTTTTTCTTTTTTGTCAAAAAGAAAAGGATGGGTGGACGGCGTGGTCATCACCGGGGGAGAACCCTGCCTGCAGCCGGATCTGATCGAGTTTATCCAGCAACTCAAACAGATGGGGCTCGCCGTCAAACTGGATACCAACGGATCGCGCCCGTCCGTTCTGTCCCGGCTGCTCGACCGTTCACTGTTGGATTATGTGGCCATGGACATTAAAACCGGGCCGGACAGATACCCGGACATTATGATATCCGCCCCCGGCAGCGATGTTATTTTTCAAAGCATACAGATGATCATGGCATCGGCGCCGGACTATGAATTCCGGACCACCTGTGTGCGGCCGTTCATCGATGCCTGTGTCATAAAACAGAT
>Ga0180430_10004669_pt1 | contig 11526 bp, 11 predicted proteins | sample SS_ome_9_FD_132999 | JGI IMG/M metagenome (GOLD analysis project Ga0180430, IMG submission 132999) | Hypersaline lake sediment archaeal communities from the Salton Sea, California, USA - SS_1_S_2 metaG | ecosystem: Environmental > Aquatic > Non-marine Saline and Alkaline > Hypersaline >... | reverse complement strand
CGGTTTTGCGGATGCGGGGCGACTATCTGGCCATTGTGACGCTGGGCTTTGCCGAAATTATTCGTATCCTGGTGTTGTCTGACTTTTTGCGGCCCTTACTGGGGGGCGCCCAGGGCATCCTGAACATTCCCAAGCCAGTTCTCAACATGTTCGATTTTACCATTAAAGACCCCCAACACTTCTATTACCTCATCATCCTCGGCTCGGTCTTGATTGCCTTTGTGGCCTGGCGGCTGCAAAATGCCCGAATTGGCCGTAACTGGATGGCGATGCGAGAGGACGAAGACGTGGCCGAAGCGATGGGTATCAACCTGATTCTCAGCAAGCTGCTGGCCTTTGGTATTGGCGCCGCCTTTGCCGGACTGAGCGGGGCAATTTTTGCCGCACAGGTCGGCTCGGTCTTTCCGCACAGTTTTGCTTTGCTGGTTTCCGTTAACGTGGTCAGCCTGGTTATTATCGGCGGGGCGGGCAGTATTCCGGGCGTTATTGTGGGGGCGCTGGTACTGGTGGGCTTGCCGGAATTACTACGCGAATTCGCCGAATTTCGACTGCTTATTTATGGGGCCATGCTGGTGACGATGATGCTGTTCAAACCGGAAGGATTCTGGCCTTCTGAAATTCACAAGCGGGAACTTCAGGATAGCGACGAAAATATTGGTATGCCTTCCGCAGCAGAAGCGGCATAAACTATTGGCAGAATCATAATTATTAGAGCGAGCGTACAAATGGCATCAATATTATCTGCAAAGGGTGTAGTAAAACGATTTGGCGGGCTGGTAGCCGTTAATACGGTAGACCTTGAAGTCGCAGAAAAATCCATCCACGCCATCATTGGCCCCAATGGGGCCGGTAAGACCACATTTTTCAACTGTGTCACCGGCTTTTATACCATTGACGAGGGCAAAGTTATCTTTGATAACAAACCGCTATATGACATTCCTCCAGACCAGATTACACGGCGCGGCATTTCCAGAACATACCAAAACATTCGGCTGTTTTCCAATATGACTGCCATCGAAAATATTTTGGTGGGGCAGGAACCCCATCTAAAATCATCATGGCTGGGAGCCGTGTTGGGGCTGCCCACCACTCGCACAGAAGAAGAAAATGCCCATGCCGAAGCTATCCGCCTGCTTCAATTTGTGGGGCTAAAAGGCAAAGGCGACATTCTGGCCAAGAATTTACCTTACGGAGACCAGCGCCGTCTGGAAATTGGGCGCGCCCTGGCCAGCCAGCCCAAACTGCTTCTGCTGGATGAGCCTACCGCCGGCATGAATCCCAACGAAACAGCCCGGCTTACCGATTTTATTTATCGGATCCGGGACGAATTGGGGATTGCCATCCTGATGATTGAACATGATATGCGGGTAGTCATGGGGATTTCAGAAACAATCACCGTTTTGGATTATGGCCGTAAAATTGCCGAAGGTACGCCGATCCAAATACAGAAAAACCCCAAAGTGATTGAAGCCTATCTGGGCCGTGAAGCAACCGGTCACCCCCAGCAGCGCAAATCTACCAAAACATCAGCCCCTCCGGCAAACGCATCATAACTGCCCAGAAAAAGCGGAGTTTTAACGATGGCCCTACTCGAAGTAAAAAACGTTCATAGCTATTACGGAAATATCCACGCCCTGAAAGATATTTCCCTGACCGTTGAAAAAGGGGAGATTGTAACCTTGATTGGTGCCAATGGCGCCGGCAAAAGTACAACCCTGAAGACTATCAGCGGCCTCGTCCGGCCCCGACAGGGAGCCATATATCTGGACGACCAGGACCTGTCCCAATTTCCCACCCACGAAATTGTCAAGCAGGGAATCAGCCAGGTACCGGAAGGCCGGGGTATCTTTGCCCGACTAACGGTGCTGGAGAACCTGGAAATGGGGGCTTACATCCATGATAACCCTCAACAAATGCACGATGATATCGAATACATCTTCGACCTGTTTCCCCGGCTCAAAGAACGTCGCAAACAGGTAGCCGGTACCCTGAGCGGCGGCGAACAACAAATGCTGGCCATGGGGCGAGCCATGATGGCTCGGCCCCGGCTTTTACTACTGGATGAGCCGTCAATGGGCCTGGCCCCCATTCTGGTTGAAGGTATCTTTGAAACCATCCAGAACATTAACAAAGAAGGGGGCACAATTTTATTGGTTGAACAGAACGCCTTGATGGCCCTGGAAATCGCCCATCGGGGATACGTAATCCAAACCGGCGAGATTGTATTACACGACAGCGCCAAAGCGCTCCAGGATAATGAAATGGTGCAAAAGGCCTACCTGGGTATAGATTAAAGCAAACCAACTCAAGCCTCACCAGTCAGCGTACAACATCCGTAGAGTTAACGTAGTGTAAACCTGATAACATTATGTTACAATATTTTTCAAATATAAACTTGCGACCAGATTATGGGTCAAAAGCATGTTCATCTTCTCCTCCTTTTATTGAAACCCGGCAGAAATGTCGGGTTTCCTGTTTGAAAAAAAACTCCCCCTATTCAAAAATACAACTGAGCCTTAAACCGCCCCTTCGACTGGCCCAGGATGCGGTTTGAGGCATTCACCCCCTTCTATTGGTGACCACACCCGCACGGCCTCACGCCCTTGCAGGGCGGCCCAAGATGTAAACTGCATAAGTCCTGAATATTATGACAAACATGATAGGACAAAAGTACGATACTTTATGTAAAATACCCCCTTGAAGAACATGATTTTTTTCTGATATAATTACTATTAGAGGTTTCTTAACTATCAGACACACGTATCGGTGCACCCTCCCTGAAATCACATTCTCGCGTCAAAATATTGAGCTAATTTTAAAAAAATACAACGTTTCCAAAGAAACCTCAAAATTTTTCTTCCAGTTACCCATATTATGGGCAAAAACCTTAATGATTATATCCGGTAGATGTTGCAATTTCTGAAAAGACTCGATATAATTATTTTAACATAAAGGCTTTGCATAACCGCTTGCCATAATCAACTGTCACCCAAAACATGGTGGCAACCATCGGCTATTGAGTATGGGGATGATCAATAACCGAACTATACACAGGAGGATGCCTATGAAAGAAATTCAACTACTATTTTAACATTGTTAAAGGTTGTAAAAATCAGTTTAAGTACTTAAACGGTCAATAGGAGGAAGTAATGAAAAAATTGTTTTCGATTTTAGCAATTGTTGTACTGTTAACTCTGTTTGTTGTGCCTGTAGCGTCCGCTGCCCCGCCAACCTGGGGCGGGGGCGGCGACGGCTGGAGTAACCATCATCGTGTTCAATACGGAGAAACTCTCTTTAGCATTGGACGTGCCTATGGTGTTAACCCGTACCAAATCGCCGAAGTAAACGGCTTACACAACCCCAACCGGATTTATGCCGGGCAGGTATTGTACATACCCGCCGGTTATGGACACTATCCATCCCATCCGCATCACGGATACGATGGATACTATCCGTCCAAATATCCGTATGGTGGTTATGGCTATAACTACGGCTACCACTATAGCAGCTACGGCTATAACTACTCCGGCTATTACTATCAGGGGCACTACCCCAACTACAATCGCTATAGCTACACCTGTGGCTATTATCACAACTGCTACTAAAGCAATGGAGTTTTGACAGATGCCAAAACACGCCAAAAAAACGGCATTCATTGCCGTCCTTGTAATTCTTTTACTGCTGATGAGCGTCCCCGCGGCCTTTGCCTCCGGCGGAACGCATCATACCGTACACTATGGTGAAACCCTGTTCAGCATTGGGCGAACCTATGGTGTAAATCCGTATGCAATTGCCGAGGTGAACCGCCTGGTAAATCCGCATCACATTTATGCCGGGCAGGTACTGTATATTCCTACCTACCATTATGATGACTGCTATTACGGCTGCGACTGGTACCCGGACGGCCGCCACTACAGTAACTATTACGATAGTTCCTACAGCAGCGGCTACTACTACGGCTACCCTGGGCCTAAGCACCATCGAGTGGTAGCCGGTGAAACGCTGAGCAGTATAGCCTATCGCTACGGCGTAAGTTCCTGGGCTATTGCCAGCGCCAACCGGTTGCCAAATCCCAACCACATTTATGTGGGTCAGGTTCTCGTTATCCCGATGCATGGGCCGGCGTACGGTTACTACTAATACCCACTTCGATTGAAAAACCGGCGTGTAAGTTGCGTCAATATAAAAAGCCTTATCCTCACGGGTAAGGCTTTTTGTTTTCAGCCCCAAGTTCACCCCACTAAAATTTTGCTAAATCAGCCAATCCTAATATAATCCCCAAACCGATGCTAATTTAATCAGTCACCAATCGACAGACAACGAACTTTCCATTTCACCAACCTCAAGTTTTTTGCAGGAGTACGGCAGACAGGTATTCAGCCTGGTCAAAAAACATAACAGAGAATAAAGAGCCTATGGATTTCAAAGATTATTATCAAATTTTAGCGCTTGAAAAAACAGCCGGTAGCGCAGACATTGAAAAAGCCTACCAGCAAAGCATCCAATCCGTGCCGGTCAATGACGACACAGGCCCAGACCTGACCGCAGTTGAAGAAGCCTATCAGGTTCTCAGCCATCCAGACCGGCGAGCCAAATATGACCGCTTACGGGCCGCCTGGCAGAGTCATCAAAAATCTACAGATACGGCACCCTTCAAGTGGGATGAATGGATTACCCCCCCAACCGAGACAGACCCGGCAACAGAGTCTGAAACTGACTACTCGGAATTTTATACCAACATCTTTGCCCAACTGGGCCAACCCTATGTGGAACCCAAACCAGGCGCCGACTACAATCAAACCGTAGACATCTCTCTGGAAGAAGCCTTTAGCGGCGCCAGTCGAATTTTGCGGGTTGGCAAACGGCGCATCGAAGTAAAAATTCCCAAAGGCGCGACAAGCGGCACCAAAGTACGGGTGCGAGGCGAAGGCGGGCCGGGACGGGGCGGAGCGCCCAAAGGCGACCTTTATCTGGAAATCAAAGTAGCCGACCACCCTCTCTTTTCCCGCCAAAACAACGACCTGCACATGGACCTGCCGCTGGACCTATACACCGCTGTGCTGGGTGGCGAAGCCATTGTGCCGATGCTCAAAGGCAAAGTCAAACTAAAAATCCCCTCCGAAACCCAATCCGGACGGGTCTTCCGGTTGAAAGGACAGGGCATGCCGGCCATCAAACAACCCGATGAGCGCGGCGACCTGCTCGTCCGCACCATGATTCAAATTCCCCAGCAGTTAACCGACGAAGAGATCGCCCTATTTGAAGAACTGGCCGACCTGCGCGGGTTATAACCCCGGCCCCATCATACTATGACCACCCAGCCCCCCACCGAGTCGGAAGGAATGGCCAGAGCGGCTTTACTGATTGCCGCCGGTAATATTGCCAGCCGTATTTTGGGGCTGGCCCGCGAAACTGTCATCGCCAATCTGTTTGGCGCCACCGGCCTGGTGTCAGCCTTTCGGGTGGCCCAAATTATCCCCACCATGCTGTACGACCTGCTCATCGGAGGCATGGTCAGCAGCGCGCTGGTCCCTATTTTTTCTGAGCAGGCCGAAAAAGACAAAACCCAACTCTGGCACATCGTCAGCCTGCTGCTAAGCCTGGCCGTGGTAGGTTTAACCCTGACCGTGTTATTGCTGGAACTGGCAGCCCCCCAGGTGGCCTTTTTATTGGCCGGCGGCTTTGATGACGCTTTGCTGCATAGCACAACCCGTCTCATTCGGATTACCACCCCGGCCGTTATTTTTCTGAGCCTGTCCGGCATTATCACCGGCCTGCTGTTCGCCCTCAAACGGTTTACCCTGCCGGCCTTTACCGCGGCCACCTTTAACGCCACCATCGTCATCACGGCTCTGAGCGCGGTGATGTTCTTTGGCTGGGGTATCGAAGCGCTGGCGGCCGGGCTGCTATTGGGCGCTATGTTGCAAGTATTGCTCCAGCTACCGGGCCTGAGAGACGCCCGCTTCCGCTTTGTCATCGACCTCAAGCATCCGGCCCTGCGACGCATCGGCAAACTTTACCTGCCCGTGATTCTGGGTCTGGTCATCAGCCAGATAGCCATTGCCCTGGACCGCAATTTTGCCTCCCGTACCGGCGAACAAAGCATCGCCTGGATGCAATACGCCACCACCATTATCCAATTTCCGCTGGGGCTAATTTCTGCGGCCATTTCGCTGGCTATCCTGCCCACCCTCTCCCGGCTGGCCGCAGCCATTCAGAACGGCACCGGCCCAATGGACGATTTTATCAAAACCCTGACCACCGGCCTGCGTCTGGTACTTATTTTGATAATCCCGGCTACCGTTGCCCTGTTTGTGTTGGCCCAACCAATCGTGGCCCTGCTGTTTCAACATGGCGATTTTACCCCCTTCGATACCCGGCAAACCACCCTGGCTCTACAATTTTATCTGTTGGGCCTGACCTTTGCCGCCATTGACCAGCCGCTGGTTTTTGCTTATTACGCCCGGCAAAACACGCTCACCCCCGCCCTGGTGGGGTTGCTCGGCGTGGGGTTTTACCTGACCGCCGCACTCCTCCCCGCCCTGTTCCGCCCCATGCAAATGACAGACCTGGCCCTGGCCAACAGCATCCAACTTACCGGCCACGCCCTGGTTATGCTCTGGCTGATCAATCGGCAGGCACCTTTAGCCGGCTGGGGGCTGGGTAAAACCAGCATCAAAGCCCTGGCTGCCGCCCTGGTGATGGGCTTGTTTCTGTGGCAAGCCCGGCTTTTACTGCAACCGCTATTGACTCTGAACTCCCTCGTCCACGAGATAATGCTGGTGGGCAGCCTCACCCTGACCGGCGTTGCGCTTTATCTATTGATTATCTGGCTGTTGCGTGTGGAAGAGTTGTCGCTGCTGCAAAAATTAATATATCATTTTTTGCCGGCTGCCAAGAAGTAAACATAATCAGTTTGACAAAAAAGCCTCCCCCCTCTACAATTAACATAATACACTGTTGCGTTATCAACAAAATATACTGTCTAAAAATATTAACGGCGATTACGGCTCAACGCGGCGGCCTTAATCTCCAATCACTATTTAAAAATGTTCGGAAAAAAGACCCCCGAAAATTTAAGCGTGGAAGAGTTGGAAAAGCTGCTACTCATCAAGCGGCGGCAATCGCGCATGGAGAAATTCAAACAGTTGTCGGCTGAAGGACACACCGTCAACGAAGCTCTCTTTGCCGAGCGAAAGTCATCCAGCCCCGCCCCACCCACGCCGACCAAAACATCGCCACCGGCCAAACCCAGAAAGCTCAGAGACAACCTGCTCCTGGCCCTGGAAGTGGTTGCCCTGGTGGGCCTGGTCGCCGTGCTGACTGCCTCCTATTTCAACCTGAAAGAATTAAACAGCGAGGTGGCCGAGGCTCAACAAAAGGCGGTACAAAGCCAAACCCAGCCCACCGCCACCCCTACCCCACCCATCGCTCTGGCAATGTTGCCGGGAGGGCACTCGCCGCCCACAGACCCGCAAGGAGCCAGGCCCGATATCCCGGCCCATTTACAGCAATGGGTGCAGCCCCAAAACGGTCCCAACGTGGTCGCTCCCAACCTCAAGGTTGACCAAAGCGCCAATCCACCCACCCGCATTGTCATCCCCAGAATCAAGGTTGATGCCCCGATTGTGGGGGACGTAAGCTGGGAGGCCTTGAAAATGGGTGTGGGGCATCTGCCCGGCAGCGCCAATCCGGGGGAACGGGGCAACCTGTACCTGGCCGCTCACAATGACATTTTCGGCGAAATATTCCGGTATCTGGAAGAGCTGGAACCGGGCGATGAATACTTCATCTACAGTGGCGAAGAAAGCTTCCGGTACGTGGTCAAAGAAAAGCGCATCATCAACCCCACGGATGTGGAGGTGATGCTGCCCACCACCGAGCCGGTTGCCACCCTGCAAACCTGCTACCCCTATCTGGTTGACACCCACCGCCTGGTGGTTATCGGCGAATTGGCGGAATAAATCACGCGGTGGTATAATTCCTCAAAATAAACAGTGCCGGATACTGTTACAGTACCCGGCATTTTGTTTGAATTTTTCATCAATTTGTTGGAGCTGATACGAATGGCTAAAAAATCAAGTAAACGTCGCCGGCAAGGAGCCAAAAGCCAAACAGTTTTTGCCCCTTCGTCCACCTCTTCCACCACCCAGGCCGAAAAAACTCAAGCCGCGACCGTCGCCCCTGCCGCCAAAAATAGTGTAGATTTTGTGTTGGAATATTTTTACGTGTATCAGGATTTGCGAAGTGTGCTGCTGGTGGGTATTCTGATGTTTATCGTACTGGTGGGATTATCTTTCGCCATTTAAGTTGTCGAACTCACTTGCGGCCACTGTTCGGCCACCACCTGATGGGCAATCGCCCGGAACACGCCCCAGTCGGCAAAATCGCCAGACAGGGCACGCAGTTGGCGGGCCGTATCGGTTAGAGACGCCGGCGGGACGGCCGTAAAATGACTGATAGTCTCGTTGGGGTCGTGTACAACCGGACGGCCCTGCACCGGGTAGCTCACAAAGACGTAAGACACAAACGGCAGGGTTGGCCCATTGCCGCCGATACCGGCAATATTGTAAGTGATGACCGCTAAACAGCGGTCAATTTTTGTTTTAAACCCGGTTTCCTCGATTGTTTCGCGCACCATAGCCTGCTCCGGCGCTTCCTTCCCTTCCAGACCGCCGGTCAGCAGCCGGTAGATGCCATCGGGATAGAAATCTTTGGTGTGCAGCCAAATGTGACCATCGGCATCGGGCAGAACCATCACCACTTCACCGCGGCGGTGGCGATCTTCCATTTTGCGAAACATCCGTTGCATTATTTCTGTGCCAGCCGTTACCTCGGCATGCTGTTGATGAAACGGGCCAAACTTTTCCTGCAAACGCTGCAAAATTTCATCGTTGTAAATTTGGAAAAAAACGGGGTCGTTGGTCTGCATTATTCCTCCTGCAGTAAATGCCACGCTGTAACATTCCAGGTGAAGGGAGCAAAGGGGCCGGGATCAAGCCCGCTCACCGACGGTCCAGCTAACAGATGCTGGTTGGGGGCCAACAAAAAATCAACCGGGCGATTCTCCGCCAACTCGGTCTGAATCGCTCGATATATTTTGGCCCGGCCCGCGGGGGCGCAGCCCGGGACTGCGGCGGCTTCGTCCAGCAGTTCATCCACCTGCCTGTTCTGGTAGGACATCAGGTTGAGGCCCACCCCCACCGTATTTTCGGCAGAGTGCCAGAACTGGCGCTGGTCTGGCTCCGGCAAAATGGGCCAGCCAAAAATAGCCACCTGAAAATCGTGAGTGAACAGGTCATCCAGCAGACTTTCAATAGAGACGGTCTCGGCCCGGGCAAAAAGGCCCAAATCTCGATAATAACCGCTAATCAGCCAGGCCAGGTTTTGGTGCAGTTCATTCTGACCGTTCACCCGAATACCAACTTCCAGTCGCTGCCCCTGATAGTCGAGCCAGCCATCGCCGTCAACATCCCGTATCCCGGCTTCAGCCAACTTTTGCCGGGCCTCAGCCGGCGCGTAGGGCGGCGGAGTAAGGCTGGTGTTGGCGGCCCAGTGCCGGGGTAACAACGGGCCGGCTAACAGTTGACCATCGCCCCCCAGAGCTTCGGCCAAAATCGTCTCCCGATCCAGGGCCAGCGGTAAAATTGAGGAAAAGGCCGGGGGCAGAGTGTCACCATTTTTGGCCGCGAAATTGATGGCAACAAAGGTCATTTGGGCGGCAGGGTAGACAATATCATCAAACTGACCGGTCTCAATCGGAAAATTCGAGGCCGGGATGGGACCGAGCAGGTCAAACTGCCCTTCGGAGAGGGCGATGGGCAGTTCGTCATCAGCCAAAAAGCGCACGATAAGTTCGGCCAGCCGGGGAGAAGGGCCGTGATAATGACCATTGGGCACCAGAGTCAGAACGCGGCGGTCGGCGCTCCATGTTTGGACGGTAAAAGGGCCGCTGCCCGCCGGTACAGTCGCGGTAATTTGAGTGGGCGGCAGCAGGGGGAGCTGGGCCAGAGTAGACACGGCGGCGCAATCTTCTTCAGCCAGGGTTAACGTCAGGGTCTGGTCATCGGCGGCTTCAATAGCGCTGACGGCAGACAGGGCCGGGTGTTGGCTGGCCTGGAGGCCGGCCGCGATGACGGACGCGTCGAATGAAGTGCCGTCGCTCCAGCGCAGGTCGGACGGTAGCTGGAACACAACCTGACGGCCATCGGCGCGGTACTGCCAGCTTTCGGCCAGGCCGGGCTGTAGTGCGGCGGTGTGCGGGTCTACCGTCAACAAAGTATCAAACAATAACGGACGTAATTCGCGCCCCACCGCCGCATCGGCGGCAGCAGGGTTGAGGGTGTCTGGCCGACCGATCAAACCCAGCCGAAGCGTACCGCCAACCGTCGGTTTTGGGGTGGAGGTAGGCCGGGGGGTTGGTTGGCTGGTTGATTTGTCGGTTAGTTGGTTTGTTTGCTGGTCGGCGGGTTCGGTGGTTGGTTGGTTCGTTGGTGGGCTGGTTGGTTCGTTTGTTGATTGGATTGTTGGTTCGGGGGTGGATGGGTTGCTGGTTGTTTCGTTGGTGGGTTGGTTGGCTGGTTGGCAGGCCACCAACCCGGAGAAACCGACCAGCAGGAGCAGGGTAACAAAAACGGCAAAATAGGGAGGGCGCAGGGTGAGGCTCATACGTTTATTTTAAAGAAAAATCTCGGCGCCACAATACTGGCAGGCGATGACGCCTTTGCCGGCGAAGGCCTGCTCGCCGCCACAGTTGGGGCAGGTGTTGCCGCTCAGCTTAGAGGCATCCGCCGAATAAAGTTCCCCTTTATCCCAATTAACATAGCCGGTAAAAACGCCCAGGCCGACCAATTTGTAAACATCGGCCCGAATCTGTTCAGTACCAACCTCCAGGTCGAAAACCAAATCATCCAGATTAACCTGCCCACGGGTTTTAACCATATCCAGAATTTTTCGCTGTCGAGCGGCATCGGCCTGGTGGGCGGCTTCACTCCGGCTGCGAACCAGTAGAAAAACACCGCCGGCAATCGGCACTGCGCCCACCAGCACAGAAATCACCACACCCAGGATGGCGCCGCCCGCGCCGCCGTCCGGCGCCGTCAACGAGGAGGCCACCGAAACAGCGCTGCCGCCCAGCAATACCAACAGACCAACTACAATTATGATAATGCCGACTAACCGGCCACTGTTACTCATGGTTGCTCCTCTAATCACAAACTTGATTGTGTCGTTTTGAAGCGTTAGTCCAAAAAGCGGAATGGAAATTGAGAGATTAGGGATTGGAGATTCCTGCTAATATCCCAATCCCCGAATCTCCAATCTCGATTGTATTTTCATTATCACTGCCGGGACAAATGGAGACCAAGTCGAACTTTACCTCCTCACTGACCAAGCACTCATCCAAACCCGCGAGAACCGCCGCCTCCGCCGCCGCCCCCGCTAAAGCCGCCGCCACTGAAACCGCCGCCGCCCCAGCCGCCGCTGCCGGATGAACTGGGCGGGGGGGGTGGCTGGCTGGTGAGGGTG
>Ga0180430_10004666_pt1 | contig 11528 bp, 13 predicted proteins | sample SS_ome_9_FD_132999 | JGI IMG/M metagenome (GOLD analysis project Ga0180430, IMG submission 132999) | Hypersaline lake sediment archaeal communities from the Salton Sea, California, USA - SS_1_S_2 metaG | ecosystem: Environmental > Aquatic > Non-marine Saline and Alkaline > Hypersaline >... | reverse complement strand
TTCTCCAAGGGGTCGGAAAAGCTCGCAAAGCGAATTCCATTCAATATTCAACCACTTGAAAGCGAACTACGGCAAACGGGGCCCGCGCGCAAGCTCGAAAAGGGCCTTTTCGCGTTTCGCCGTTTCCGAGGGCCCCCCACTGAACGGTTACGAGTTAACCGGTAGTGGGGGCTGAAGTGAGGGAAGCGAACGGAAGCCCAAGCTGTCCGGTTGAACGATTTGTTAGGTTTTTGATAGCAACACTGTTCCAGTGGCAATCATTATGCCACCAGATGTTTTATTCATTTTATTTTGTGCACTTCGGCTTTTAAAAATCAGTCTGGCTCGTGAAGCCATGAAGGCATAAAATAACATTACAGTGCCAAGAACTAAGGAAACAACAAATGCCACTATAGCTACATCAAGGGCTGATAGATTTTCAAGATTGAGGAATGTTGGCAAAAATCCAAGATAGAAAAGAATTACTTTTGGATTTCCAAGGGTTATAGATAATCCTCCGAAAAAGGTGCTCTTGCCAGATTGGAGATTTGCGCCTGAAATAACGGATTTTGATGGATTTAATCGCCACAAATTGATTCCCAACCAAATTAAATACCCACCACCTATATATTTAATAAGCATAAACAACCAACTGAAGATTTCTGCGATTAGGGAAAGACCGAAGATTGCAAACAATAGAAATATTAAGTCACCGGTAACTATGCCTATAACCACTGGAATGGCATGCTTAAACCCCGATGAGAGTGCTTTCGATACTGTTGCGAAAACCCCTGGACCAGGTGTGATTGAGAGTAGGAACGTAGCTACGGCTAAACCCAGAATGCTAGATATTGTCAAAATTGTCCTCCTCTTGAAAGAAGCCCAACGTTGCCCATGAGCCGCGGGAACGAAGCGCAGCGAAGAGAGCGTCGGCTCGATGGGCTTGTTAGGAGTCGATTTGCACAATTCCATCTTGAGAAAGCCCGAAGACAGCCAACGGATTTGCATGATGTCCTTCGTGTACTTGACTGAACAGGAGCCTAAGCGGCTTGTGGTCGTCCAGCCATATGAAGAGATCGATTTTAGCCTTTTCATCCCGAATGCGACCGTACGAGAACTGCCTGTAGATCGGGTGGACCGTCCCATTCTCGGCATAGAAGTTGCCCGTCAGGACAGCAAGGAGATCATTGAAGCCGCACATCTCGTCGTGATTCACTAAGGCAAGAACATTAGAGTTGTTAGGTTCTCGGTTCACTGCATCAAACTGCTTAATGGATTGGTGAATGTCGTCAGTGAGGCGATTGAATATTGGGTCATTCCTCAGCCCGCCAACCAGCTAGCCAGGTTCCGCATCTTCCAGTTGCTTATCGAGCCAGCCATCTTTCGGGCCTCCCTTCACTTCACAGAAGAACTGAAGCTCGTCATCGCGAAAAACGTTGACCCCGAGAGATTTGAAGATTCTCGCGTCAGTTTCTTCAGTCGCGAAAATCTTGTCAAGAAAGAATACGATTTTATTTGCGGTTTTCAGATAATCAATGATTTTTGAAGGGGTAAGCTGTCGATTTCGCTTATGTAGGTGGAGGAGGAGGGCGCTTCCCTTTTTGTGTAACAGGCTTCGGAACAGGAAGCCCCAAAGAAAAAGGGGTTGAAGCCTTTCGCCTCAACCCCTTGATTTCCTTGGGCTTTTCCTGGTAGCGGGGGAAGGATTCGAACCTTCGACCTTCGGGTTATGAGCCCGACGAGCTACCGAGCTGCTCCACCCCGCGCCGTCGATGTTGACCCTGTGTATCCCATGTGCTTCCATAAGTCAAGAGGGTTGTGGAAAACAATCGGCGGACCCCCGTTGCAAAGGAGACGGCACGCATGGGACCCTATCGGCAGCTCACCTGGCATCCCCTTCTCGCCATCCGCGAGCACTGTCTGAAGTGCTGCGGAGGGCAGCCCGACGAGGTGCGGGCGTGCGCGGCGCGAAAATGTCCTTTACATCCTTTCCGATTCGGCGAACAATCGACCAAGGGCCCGCAGCCTCTCAAGGCGGTGCGCCGCAAGTGCGCACACTGCATGGGCGGCAAGACGGCCCGGGTGAATCGGTGCGAATCCCTCGACTGCTCCCTGTGGGATTTTCGAACGGGAAGAAACCCTCATTGCGGAGGCTGAAAAAGGACTTCATCATGAAAGCGGCAGAACCCTCTTCGCTCCCCCGTCCTCCCGCCCCCGGAGAAGAACCGCAATTGGAGCCCTGGCTCCGCTGGTTTCGCGACTACACCCGGGAGTTTCTTCGGGGAAGCGACCGGGACCGCAGGAACGTCCGCATCAAGATCGACCATACCCTGCGCGTGGTGGAGGAGAGCCGGCGCATCGCGGCGTCCCTGGACCTTCGTCCGGTCCTGGAAGCCTGCGCCCATCTGGCGGCCCTTTTCCACGACATCGGCCGTTTTCCCCAGTACGAGCGGTACGGCACCTTCAACGACCGTCTTTCGGCGGATCACGCCCGCCTGGGGGTCCGGGTGCTTCGGGAGCGCGGCGTGCTGGACTCCCTCCCCGCCGCTTCGCGCCGCCTGATCCTGGGGGCCGTCTTCCTGCACAACCGCAAACGCCTCCCCGAAGGCATCCGGCCGAGCCTCGACCGGGTCTCGCGCATCCTTCGGGACGCCGACAAGCTGGACATCCTGAGGGTGCTCGTGGACCACTTCACGCCGGGCTCTCCTCCCAACGACGCGGTCACCCTCGAGCTGAAGCGCCACCCCTCGGCCTACACCCCCTACGTCTTGGAGCGGGTGCGCTCGCGGCAGCCCGCCGACTACGCCCGCTTGGCGTGGGTCAACGACATGAAGCTCATGGCCTGCGGCTGGGCGTACGATCTCAACTTTCCCGTTTCCCGCCGCCTGCTCCTGGAAAGAGGATACCTCGAGGCGCTTTTCCGGACCCTGCCCTCCACGGAGGAAATGGAAGGGCTGCGAGAGCAGTTGATGCGCGATCTGACCAACGGAAAGGGGGTGGGAGCGTGAGGGGAGGATCCGTTTTCCTGGCGATGCTGGCGGGAGCGATGCTGGCGGCTTGCGTCTCCGTGGACGTGAAGCTGCGGACGCGCCCGTCGGAGCCCCTGGAGGAATTCACTCTTCAAGGAAAAGGCGAAGACCGGGTGGCCCTGGTCACCCTTCGCGGCTTCCTCCGCACGGGCCCCGACGAAGGCTTTCCGGGCCCCGAGCCGTCCCCCGTTCAGGAAGTCGTCTCGCGGCTGGATCTGGCCGCCGAGGATTCCCGGGTGAAGGCCCTGATCCTCCAAATCGACAGCCCGGGCGGCACCGTCACGGCAAGCGATATCCTTTACGAGGAAATCCGGAGATTCAAGGAAAGGACGGGGGCCGTGGTGGTGTCCCTGCTCGTGGATCTGGCGACTTCGGGAGGCTATTACGCCGCCTTGGCGGGGGACCGCGTCGTGGCCCATCCCACCACCGTGACGGGCTCCATCGGCGTCATCTTCCTGCGTCCCGACGTGGAAGGGCTCATGGACAAGGTGGGGGTGAGGGTGGAGGCCGTCAAGTCCGGCCTCTACAAGGACATGGGCTCCCCCTTTCGAGGCTCCACCGACGAGGAGCGACGGTTGGTGCGAGGGATCGTGGAGGAGATGCAGAAGCGGTTCGCGGGGCTGGTGAAAGCCCGTCGGGGCTTGGAGGGGGAAGCCCTGGAGCGAGTGGCGCGGGGTCAGGTGATGACGGCCCCCGAGGCCCTCGAGGCGGGATTGGTGGATCGGCTGGGCTATTTTCGGGACGCCCTGGAAGAGGCCCGGAAGCCGGCTCGTCTGCCCGAGGACGTCCGGGTGGTCGTGTACCGGCGCGAGCGGTACCACAACGACCACCCCTACAACCTCATGGCGGGGACGGCCCCCGACGGCGGCTGGGGGCTCGGGGGGCTCAAGGGAATGCTTCCCTTCATGCCCGTCCGTCCCGGGCTCTACTATCTGTGGATGCCGGCGGCTTTGGAAGATTGACGGAAGGAAAGGAGAGAAACGCACCATGGGAACGGTGGCTCGAGACGTGATGGACACGAAATTCCACCTGCTTTCGCCCGAAACCTCCATCGCCGAAGCCGTGCGGCTTTTCAAGGAGGCTGGCGAGCGGGAAGGGCGAAGGCTCTTCGGCATGATGGTCGTGGACGGGGAAGGGAGCCTGGCGGGCACTCTTTCCATGTACGACATTCTGCTCGTCGTGCGTCCCAAGCACATTCACATCTGGGGGGAAATGGACGACCTCGACGTCACGGGCCTCGTCGACGCCTCGTGCGAGCGGGTGCGCTCGCTGTTGGTGGGGGACATCATGACCACCGACGTGACGACCATCACTGCCGACACCCACTTGTTCATGATCGTGGACATCATGCTCAAGAAGCACATCCGCCGCTTGCCCGTGGTGGAGGACGGCAAGATCCTCGGCATCGTTTACATCTCGGACGTGTTCTATCATCTTCTGGATCGATTCGTGGCGTGAAGGAAGCGAGGAGGCGACCATGACGGTCATCGACAACCGGAGCGTGCTGAGCGGCATCAAGGTGAGGGAGGCCATGCGGCGGCAGGTGGTTCGCCTGGACCGCAACGCTCCCGTGGCCCAGGCCATCCGCTATTTCATCAAGTACAAGGTCAACGCCCTTCTGGTGGTGGAGGAGGATTTCAGAGCCGCGGGGGTGGCTTCCAAGACCGACGTCATGGGGGCCTACTACGCGGGGCTTCCTTTGGAGACGCCGTTGGAGGCCATTCTCTTCGGGCCGCCCCTTTTTTGCGAGGAGGACGACACCCTGGAGTCGGCCTTGGGGACCATGCGCGAGCGCGGCATCTATCGGCTGTACGTGCGGGGAGAGGAGCCCGATGCGACGGCGGGCGTGCTGGCCTATCCCGACATCGTGGGCATGCTCTACCGCTACTGCCGCCGGTGCGCCAAGAACATCTTTCGCCACCGCAAGCCCTACGACGAGGGGGACGGGAATTGCTACCTGAAGGTGCGCGAGATCATGACCCCGTCGGTGAAGGCCCACGGGGTGGACGAGACCCTGGCCCAAGTGATGGAAGGGCTGTCCGAGTACCGGGTGGGGGCCGTCCTGGTGCGGGACCGGCAGGGACGGCCGGCAGGGGTGATCTCCAAATCCGACCTCATGATCGCCTACAAGCACGGCGTCCCTTCGGACACCCCCGCCGGGGAAGTCATGGGGACGCCGGTCTTTTCCTGCCACCGGGAGGAGCTTCTGGCCCGGGCCATCCAATCCATGATCTACCGGGACGTTCACCGGCTCTTCGTGCATTCGGGAGACCCCGGGGACGTCGCGGGCGTCTTCTCCCTGTCCGACGCGGCCCGGGCCCGCTCGGGGTCCTGCCGGGCGTGCATCCCCAGCCGCATCCAGGTGGAGTGACCCCCCTTTGGGAGTGCGAAGTGCGAAGTGCGAAATGTGAAGTGCGAAGTGCGACTCTTTGTCCTTTTTCACCCTTCACCCTTCACCCTCCTATTGGCTTCGGGCGGCTTCCAGGGCTTCGTCCACGAGCTTCTTGAAGGTTTCCACGGAGCCGGCCCCCGGCTTCAGCCTGCCGTTGACGACGAAGGTGGGGGTGGCGGCCACGCCGGCCTCCCGGGCCTGCCGGACGTCCTCCTCCACCAGCGGGAGGGTCTCCTCCTGCTCCACGCATCGGGTGAAGGCTTCCACGTCCATCCCCAGCTCCCGGGCGAAGGACCGGAGCTGATCAAGATCCGGCTTTCGGGGAGCGTTGAAGAGCTTGTCCTGGTATTGCCAGAACGTCCCCTGCTCGTCGGCGCAACGGGCGGCCACGGCCAGCTCCTTGGCTCCTCGATGGCGCTCCAGGGGATAGTCCTTGAAGACCCAGCGGATGCGTCCTTCGTACATCTTCTTGATCTCCTGAGCGATGGGATGAGCCGCCCGGCAGGCGGGACACAGGTAGTCGGAGAATTCCACCACGGTCACGGGGGCGTCCTCGGGCCCCATGACGGGGCTTTCGCCCAGGGCCACGCGGGTGAAGGGAAGGGGGGGCTCCTCGAGAAGGATCTCCACCCGGTAGTCGTCTCTCAGGGCGCGCAAGTGCTCGCGCACCGCCTCTTCGGCCTTGAGGCCTTCCAGGTACCCGCGGATGGACTCGAGAATCTCCTCGCGGGTCTTTTCCTGCCCCTCCCAGCGCTTCTTTTGGCGCTCGTAGTAGCTTTCCACCTCCTCCCGGGTCACTTCCTCCCTTTGGGCCACGAGACCGTCCAGGAATTCCCGCACGGTCTTGTCTTGCTTTTGGGCTTCCTTGTGCAGGACGACCTTGTCCAGGAATTGGTCCAGTTGGTCGCGCTTGAGCTTGTAGATTTGCCGGCGCAGGCTGTAGATGCGCGTGGCCACGGGGCCTTCCACGTCCTTGGCGGAAACGGGGGTCTCGCCGACTTTGGCCACGATCTCCGAGGCTTCGGGAGGAGGAAGGGAAGGGGGCGTCAAGGGGTTTTCGAACGTCAGCATGGAATAGAAGGCCAGAAAAAGGGAGAGGCACAGTCCCAGGGTCTGCCAGATGCGGTCCGGGCGGAAAGCCAGGGCGAAGAGGACCACCATGACCCCCAGGTTGACGAAGCAGAAGAAGCAGACGAGCTTTTCCACCCAAAGGATCCAGGCGAAGGCCATTTCCACGCCGAACCCCATCATCACCGCCCAGAAGGTGTAGGACGGGGCCAACGCGAGCACCGCCGCCAGAAAGACGTAGTAGCCCACGCCCAGATAGGAAACGGGAATGCCGAGAAGGGTGTAGGCCGCCGTGTCCAGGCAGCCGCCCCCGAAATAGCCGCACAGTCGGGCCACCTGCTCCACGCGGGTTTCCAGCGCCGACAGGACGGCCACGCAAAAGCCCAGAACGGTGAAAAGCCACAGGAGCGCGCGACGAATTCCGCCTTCTTTCATGGTGGATGGATTCTCCCTTGTGAAAAGTTCAACTTTGTCCTTCAGGCTATTGGATATCTTAAAAGGCCCCGTTTGGCAATCGGCGGACGCCCCTCCGCAGGGCTCGCGCCGGTTTGTTTGTCCTTCGCGTGTTGTTTGTCCTTCCCGTGCGTCCCCCCCTCCCCGCGCGATCGGCGAGCATTTAAGCACATGGGGCCGTCGAAGGCAAACATGTAAAAAAGCTATTATATTCGGAGGTTAAAGTGCCCGGCCCATCGGGCTTCCTCGCCAATGCCACCGGGCTTCCGCGGGAGCGCCCGCCAAGGGCCGGCCTACGGCACGGCGGCGAGCTTGATTTTGCGCGCCAGTCTTTCGCCGCCATTTCCGCGAAAGCGGGAGTCCGGGAGCTGCTCCCTGGAGTACCCTGGATTCCGGGTCTCCGCGATTTCCGGGAACCGGGAATTCCCATCGAAAGGGAGAGGGGGGAGATTTTTGTTTGACCTTCCCGAGCGCATTTGATAGCCATGGGATCAAACCGTCGCCATGAAGGCGACTCCCCGTTTGTGTCAAGACAGGTTGCTTCACTGGAGCCACGAAGGTTTCTAACGCCTGGCAAGGGTGTGTGAGGAATCCGGCGGGAGGGGGTGCCGTATCTTTTTTCGCCGGATGGTCGAGTGTCGAGCACCAGCAAAGGAGGCGTTGGAAAATGGGAAAAGCGTTCAGGGTAATTCTTGCGTGTGTTTCGGTTCTAGGGCTTGCGTCGATGGCCCACGCCCATTTCGGCATGGTGATCCCGTCGGATTCCATGGTTATGCAGGGCGAGGACAAGACGGTGAAGGTGGAGGTCTCCTTTTCCCACCCCTTCGAGATGGTGGGCATGGAAATGGCGAAGCCCGCCGTTTTCGGGGTTTCGGCCAACGGCGAAAAGCAGGACCTGTCGGACTCTCTCAAGGAGATCGACATCATGGGTCAAAAGGCCTGGGAAGCCGACTACACGGTGAAAAGGCCCGGGGTGTACGCTTTCTACGCGGAGCCGGCCCCTTACTGGGAGCCCGCCGAGGATTGCTTCATCGTCCATTACACCAAGACGGTGGTGACGGCTTTCGGCATGGACGACGGCTGGGACGAGGAGCTGGGTCTCAAGACGGAGATCGTTCCCCTGTCCAAGCCCTACGGACTGTACGCGGGCAACGTTTTCCAGGGGATCGTCAAGCTGGACGGCAAGCCCGTTCCCCATGCCGAAGTGGAAGTGGAATACTACAACCGCGACAAGAAGGCGGAGGCTCCCGCCGACTACATGATCACTCAGACCGTCAAGGCCGACGGCAACGGCGTGTTCACTTACGCGGCCCCTCGGGCCGGGTGGTGGGGGTTCGCCGCCCTCAATCCGTCGGATGAAAAAATGGAGCACGAAGGGGAGCCCAAGGATGTGGAGCTGGGAGCCGTGATCTGGGTCCGCTTCGAGCCCTGGCAGGAGAAGTAGCGTCGCGAATTTACCGTTCCCCTCCGTAAAGTCCCCCTTTCGCCGGGGGGATTCGGGGGGAGAGGAGACGAGTCATGCACATATCCGAAGGCGTTCTGTCGGCCCCGGTTCTGGCTTCGGGGGCCGCCCTTGCCGCGGCGGGGACGGCCATTGGCTTGAAAAAGCTGGACTACGACCGCGTTCCCCAGGCGGGGGTTCTGGCGGCGGCTTTTTTCGTGGCCTCCCTGGTTCACGTGCCTCTGGGGCCTTCCAGCGTTCATCTGATCCTCAACGGCTTGGTGGGGCTCCTGCTGGGGTGGGTGGCTTTTCCCGCCATTCTCGTGGCTTTGGTGCTGCAAGCCGTCTTTTTTCAATTCGGAGGGATCACCACCCTGGGGGTCAACACCCTCGTCATGGCCATGCCCGCAGTGATGTGTTACGGGGTGTTCGGCCCCTGGGTGTACGGGGAATCCCGCTTCGCCATGCCCGCCGCTTTCGCCGCAGGGTTCCTGTCGGTTTTCCTGGGGGCCCTCGTGGTGGGAGGAGCCTTGTTTTTCACCCACGAGGATTTCTGGCGGGTTTCGGCGGCCGTGGTGGCGGCCCACCTCCCGGTGATGGTCGTCGAGGGGCTGATCACCTGCTCCTGCGTGGCCTTTCTCAAGAAAGTCCAGCCCGCCATGCTGCCGGGCTATTCCACGTGAGCGTGCGGAGGCCGGATCATGAAAGCCCTTGATTTCGCGAGGTGGTTGTGCTCGGGAATGCTCGTCGGGGCCCTTGCGCTGGCGGCGGCCCTTCCCGCCCGGGCCCACCGGGTTACCGTGTTCGCCTGGGTGGAGGGGGATACGGTTCGCACGGAGAGCCGGTTCAGCGGGGGAAAGGCCGTCAACGAGGGCGTCGTCGTCGTGTACGACGAGCAAGACCGGGAGCTGCTGCGGGGGAAGACCGACGAGAACGGCGAATTTTCCTTCGAGGCCCCCGCCCGGACCGCCCTGAAGGTGGTTCTGGAAGCGGGCATGGGGCACAAGGGGGAATGGATCGTCCCGGCGGAGGAGCTGGCCGGGGTGCAAGCGGAAGCCGAGGAAGCTCCGGGCCCCGCTTCCCCGTCTCCCGGGCGGATGGAAGAAGGTCCCTCCGCAAAGAGCGAGCCCGAGGGGGCGACGCCGACGGCTTCCCTCGACGCCCGGGAAATTCAGTCGGCCATGGAAAAGGCCCTGGACAAGAAGCTGGCCCCCGTCCTGAAAATGCTCGCCGAAGCTCGACGGGAGCAGGGGCCGTCGGCTCGGGACGTCTTCGGGGGGATCGGATACATCCTGGGATTGGTGGGGCTGGGCAGCTACGTTCACTACCGAAAGAAAAGCGGTGCGCCCCCTTCATGATTCGCGAAGCCTTCGCCGTCGGCGATTCCGTTTTCCATGACGCGGACCCGCGTCTCAAGGTCCTCTTCGCCGCCCTGTATTCCATGGTGGTGGCCTTGTCCCGGGAATTCCTTCCTCTGGCGGCGGCCCTCGCATGCTCCGTTCTCATGGTTTTTCTCGCCCGCCTCGACGGGGGGGAGGTTTTCAGGCGATCGCTTCCCGTCAACGGGTTCGTGGCGCTCCTTTGGCTGGTGGTCCCCTTGACCTTCCAGGGCGAAGTCCTGGCCCGCTGGGGTCCTCTGGAGCTCTCCCGAGCGGGGGTGGTCCTTTCGGCCCAGATCACCCTCAAGGCCAACGGCATCCTTCTGGCCCTCGCGGCCCTGGCTTCCACCTCCTCGGTGGCTTCCCTGGGGCACGCCCTGGACCGGCTGCGAGTCCCCCCCAAGATCGTCCACCTTTTGCTGCTCACCTACCGCTACGTTTTCGTCATGGAGCAGGAATATCTGCGATTGGCCACGGCCATGAAAGTGAGGTGCTTTCGCCCGTCCACCAACAGGCACACCTACCGCAGCTACGCTTATCTCGTGGGCATGCTGTTCGTCCGGGCGGCGGCGCGGGGGGACCGGGTTCATCAAGCCATGGTGTGCAGGGGGTTCGACGGCAAGTTCCACAGCCTGCGCGATCTCGCCTTTTCTCGCCGGGACCGTTGGACGGCCGTGGCCATGGTGGCGCTCCTCGCGGTGCTGGCCGGATTGGAATGGCATGGAAGGATGGCGGGCTGATGGAACGGCAAAAGGGGGAGGCCCCACCGGTCTTGGAGCTGGAAGCCCTGTGCTTCGCCTATCCCGACGGGAGAAAGGTCCTCGCGAAGGTGGATTTCCGTTTGGACGCCGGGGAGAAGGCGGGGCTCATGGGATACAACGGAAGCGGCAAAACCACCTTCCTGCGTTGCGTGATGGGGCTTCTCAAGCCCGCTTCGGGTGTGGTGAGGGTCTTCGGTCGAAGGATGGAGACCGCGGAGGATTGGCGCGACGCCCGGCGGCGCATGGGGTTTCTTTTCCAGGATTCCGACGACCAGCTCTTCAGCCCCACGGTGCTGGAGGACGTGGCCTTCGGCCCGCTGAACCTCGGCCAATCCCCCGCGCAAGCCCGGGCCGTTTCCTTGCGCGTGCTCAAGGAGTTGGGGCTCGAGGGATACGAGGACCGCATCACCTACAAATTGTCGGGAGGGGAAAAGCGGCTGGTGGCCCTGGCGACCATTCTGGCCATGGAGCCCCGGGTGCTGCTTCTGGACGAGCCCACCAACGGCCTGCACCCTTCCGTCACCGACCATTTGGTGTCCATTCTCAACGGCTTGGACGTGGCCTTCCTGGCCGTCTCGCACCACATGGAATTCCTTCGGCGGGTGGCCTGCCGCTTTTACGAAATGAAGGACGGTCGCCTGGCGGTTCTGAATTCCTGACTGCGTGGAAAAATCCGAAGCTCGAAATCCAAGACCGATCCATCGACTTCCTTTCCGGAATGCGGCTTTCGCTCCGGCAGGGGCTTCTAAAACCCTTTGCAATTCCTTGCGAGGGGTGTATGGGAGGGGGCGTCCGTTGTTGGACGAAGGCGAGGAATCAGAGCTTGATGGAAGCTTCAAGGAGGTGAAGAAATGATCGATCCGGCCACCATAGACTACTCGATGCTGGACCGCCCGGAAGTGCTTCGGTTCCTGTTTCATCCCCGTCCCGAGCCCGACGGGGCTTCCCCCCCCAGGGAGGCCCGGGATGCGGGGATTCCCGTGGAACGGGACGTGGAAGTGGGGGCTCGTTTTCACATGGCGCAAT
>Ga0180430_10004664_pt1 | contig 11529 bp, 11 predicted proteins | sample SS_ome_9_FD_132999 | JGI IMG/M metagenome (GOLD analysis project Ga0180430, IMG submission 132999) | Hypersaline lake sediment archaeal communities from the Salton Sea, California, USA - SS_1_S_2 metaG | ecosystem: Environmental > Aquatic > Non-marine Saline and Alkaline > Hypersaline >... | reverse complement strand
CTTTATTCCTCAGACTTTTAGTGGTGAGCGTGTAGCAGAACTGAGTCGCGAGAGGACAAACAATGAGAAGATAGTGGGTGATGCGGATCCGGTTGATATCTGTGTACTTACCGAGAAGCAGATATCCCATGGCGATATCCTGGTCAGGGCCCGCCCCATTGGAGGCTTCCGGATGATTGATAACAATCAGGCCGATGATAAACTCATTGCCGTAATGAATAATGACGCTCTCTACGAAGATTACAGGGATGTATCAGACCTTCCTCCCAAAGTGGTTAACCGGCTCAGGCACTATTTCCTTACCTACAAGGATCTTCCAGGCAATCCGGCCGATGTGGAGATCACCCATGTATATGGTCGTGAAGAAGCCATAGATTTGATTTCCAGATCCATAGAGGATTATCAAACCAGGTTTGAGAACCTGGATAATCTGCTTTCAAATGTTTAGTTAGTTGATACCTTCTGGTAAAGGAACCTTTTGATTTTATGGGTGGCTGTTTTCTCAAAGGGTTGAACCTGAAGAATCATCTCCTGAAGCTTCGAATTACGGGCCACATGCTGATTGACATGGACCATTAGCTCTTCCAATGCCTCATCTGCTTTCTCCTGCAGTTGTTTCTTATATTCAGTTGCATTCTCTTTCAGGTGCTGGAGCTGCTCTTCGATGAGCTCCATTTTCAGGTGTACCCTGGCTGTAAGTTTTCCCTTGTACTCCATTACCAGTGATTCACTTACATTCGCCCTGCTGTTGATTACCGCCTCAATCTCTTCGGGATAAATATTTTCTCCATTTGGCCCCAGGATCATGTTTTTGGATCGTCCCTTAATATAAATGATGCCGTTTTTGTCAATTATACCCAGATCACCGGTACGGAAATAGCCATCATCGGTAAATACTTCGCGGGTCTTCTCCTCGTCCTTATAGTAACCCTTCATGATGTTGGAACCTTTGGCCACTATTTCACCCTCGCTGGTAAGCGGATCTGGATTATCAATTCGAAGGCTTACACCTTCCATTACTTTTCCCACAGAGTGGAAGACTGCATTAGCGGGATTGAAACCTGCCAGCATGGGCGAGGTTTCGGTCAGCCCGTAGCCAATGGCATAGGGAAAGCCACCTTCCAACAGAAACTTTTCCACATCGGGTGCCAGGGGGGCACCTCCCACTCCGAAAAAGCGAATTTCTCCGCCAAAGAATTTCATCAGTTTTCCGGCAGCGGCTTTGGATAGTAATTTCCGGGTGGGGCCGAATTTCATCAAAAGCCGCATGGGTGCCGATTTGGTAAGCTTGGGTTTAATGGTGGCCCTGTAGATTTTCTCAATAATCAGCGGAACAGTGAGCATTGTTGTGGGCTTGACCTTCTGCAGCACCGGTCCCAGGTAGGCTGCTGTGGGTGCCCGGTCAATGTAATGAGTCATGGCACCATTGAGCAGTGGAACCAGCATTCCTATGGTACATTCGTAGGTGTGCGCCAGCGGCAGTACCGACAGAAATCTGTCCTCGGGCAATACTTTGTGTACCGTGCCCGACTGAACGGCATTGCTCAGTAGATTTGTATGGCTCAGCATGACCCCCTTGGAGCGCCCTGTGGTACCGGAGGTGTAAATGATGGATGCCAGTTCATCGCCGTCCGCCTCATAAAAACCCTTATCGCCCACTGTTATTTTTGCTTCTTCCTTGAGCTTGCTAAGCGTGCCTGGTGTACCGGAAGGCTCTGATACCACTCCATCGATGATATCCAGGAGATTGAAATCATCTGTGTTAATTACCATTTCGACTGTGGAAGGCAGTCCCTCGTTGAGCCTGGAGATCAGTTTCCCTGATATAAATACGGTCTTTACCGTTGCATGCTCCAGAATGCTTCGAACTTCCACAGCCCGGAAATCGGGAAGAATGGGTACCGTTGTTGCTCCGCAGATCAGAGTGCCAAAATAAGCGATGCCCCAGTGGGGGCTATTCTCGGCCAGGATGGCAACATTATCACCCTTACTTACTCCGGCGCTCTTCAGCATCACAGCCACATGCTGACTTGCCCTGTCAAGCTCATCATAGGTATACCCGGTTCCATCCACACTAGTGAGCGCAGGACTTGAGGCATAAAGCTTCGCACTATTTTTTAACATCAGTGGAAGATTGTAGACTTCTTCCGGTATATATTTCTTATAACTATCCATCATCTCTGTTCTTATGCATTTCTGAATGACTGGTCCAGATCGCTGAATTTTCTTTTCTTTTTCAGGAAGAAATCTGCCACAATGCTGTGGGGATATACTCCGGATACAATAACGTTATTTTCCGGTGATTTGTTCTGTTTTTTTATCCCCTTATAGTAAGATTTCATCCCATAAAAGGCCATGTGTGCCCTGAAGACAGCCCAAAAGTCCCCGAAAGCCCCTTGCAGCATAAATCGCAGGGCTGAAATGCCATCCAGAATCATACGGCTTAAGAGGATTCTTCCCCGGCCCTGTGCAGGCAGGTTTTTGTATAGCAGCAAAAGGTTGTTCCTGAAATTGAGGAAGGTTTTAAAGGGATTTCCTCTCTGCAGTGTAGCTCCTCCCACATGAAATATGGTTGAGCCGGGGACATAGCAGATCCGGTAGCCCATTCCCTGGAATCTCCAGCAGAGATCAATTTCTTCCATATGTGCAAAAAACTGTTCGTCCAGTCCCCCCGACTCCCGGTACAACTCTGCTCTGACCAACAGGCAGGCACCCGATCCCCAGAAGAGATCTGTGGCATCCATATACTGTCCCTTATCCTCCTCCAGGTGATCGAAGATACGTCCACGACAAAAGGGATAGCCATACCTGTCTATATATCCGCCGGCAGCACCGGCATATTCAAAATACGAACGCTTATTAAAGTCCAGTATTTTAGGGCTGCAGGCTGCAACGGTATTATCCTTTTCCATCAGCTCCAGCATGGGCTCCAGCCAGCCCTCGGTAACCTCGATATCTGAGTTCAGAAGCAGCATGTATTTTGAATTAAGCTGCTCCAGGGCCCGGTTATACCCGCCACTGAATCCGTAATTCTTGTCCAGTTCAATTAGCCGGATATTTGGGTATTCTTTTTTTAAAAAATCCCGAGAATCATCTGTTGATCCATTATCGGCTACAATAATTTCTGAATCGGGACGGGAAGTATACTTCAAAAGGAAAGGCAGGAAATGTTCCAGATGCTTCCGGCCATTCCAGTTCAGGATAACAATTGATACCAGTTTCATGGCGCTAGCATAATTTCTTGAATGACCGACTGGAATTCTTTGAATATCTTTCCGTTAGAGCAAACAATATGTTCACCAAACAGCGGATTACGATGGCCGGCAAAGTCGGATACAGCACCGCCAGCCTCTTTCACAAGAAGTATCCCTGCTGCCACATCCCAGGGATTGAGCCCATACTCATAGAAGGCGTCGTAGCGACCACATGCCACATAGGCAATATCGGTGGCGGCGGAACCCAAACGGCGAAGTCCGTGAGAGTTTTTCATAAAATGGTCCATACTCCGCATAAACTGATCCAGATAGGTGAAGTTGGTGTAGGGGAACCCGGTAGCAATAAGGGATTGATTCACCTCCTGGACCTGGCTGACCTGGATGGCTGCACCATTAAGCCATGAGCCACCGTTTTTCCAGGAATAGAAAAACTCATTTAATCCGAATTCATAGATAATGCCGGCCACCACTTCATCCTTTTCTGTGAGTCCCACACTGATGGCAAATGGGAAGACTCCGTGTATAAAGTTCGTGGTACCGTCTACCGGATCGATCACCCAGTTGTAAGTTTCTCCCTTTTCATTGCAGGTTCCCTCTTCGGCAATAAAGCCGGCACCGGGCAGTAATTCTGATAGTCCGGATACTAAGATCTGCTCGGCCTTTTTATCGACTTCAGTAACGAAATTTTGCCTTCCTTTCGTTTCAATGGCCAGATCCTTCCTGTTCTCATGTTGCTCTCTTACATAGGCAGCTGCCTTTTTTACCACTTCCATGGCACTGAAACAAATCTCTTTATATTGCATTGGACTCAGTATTTTTTTGCAAAACAAAGAAAGCTAATTTTTCATTAACAGCAGGTCGGCTACAACGAAGGTACTGCCCCCGGTAAAGATCATATCATTGACTCCGGCCTCTTTCTGAGCTGCCCGGTAGGCCTCTTCCACACTGGGGTAGGGGAATCCCTTTAATCCATATTCCCTGGCACCTTTAGCGAGCACTCTGGCATCCATTGATCTCGGGACAGAGGAAGGGGTGAAATAGTAGGAGGCTTCCTCGGGGAGTAAGGGAAGAATCATATCCAGATCCTTATCATTAACCATGCCCCAGACCATGTGGAGCCTTTGCCATGGCGTCTGCCTTATTTGCCGGATAACTGCAGCGATCCCATCAGGGTTGTGAGCAGTATCGCAAATACTTCTTGGATTTTGACCGATGGTTTCCCACCTGCCTCTGATTCCAGTGGATGCTGCTACTGAAGCGAATCCATCCAGGATATGTGACTCAGCAATCTTCCACTTAAGTTTTTGCAGCTGCTCCAGGGCAGTGAGTGCAGTGATTACATTCTCCTGCTGGTATTCGCCAATGAGATCACATCTTATTGTCTTTGAGGAAGATGCACCTACTTTGCCAATTGTCAATTGCATTTTACCCTCCATGTCCATAGTTCTGAACCGGGTTTTGTATTTCCCACTGGCACTAATAAGAGGAGCAGCGCGCTCATGTGCTATTGAGTGCAAAACTTTTTGCGTAAGAGCCTCACTTCGCCCGACGATCAGGGGTACTTTATCCTTGATTATCCCCCCTTTCTCCCTGGCAATGGCTTCCGGATGGCTGCCCAGGAACTCGGTATGATCAAGGGAGATGTTGGTTATAACTGTGAGAACCGGTGTAATAATATTGGTTGAATCGAGCCTGCCTCCCAGTCCGGTCTCAATGACGGCCACATCCACCTCTTCCCTGGCAAAGTAGTCAAAAGCCATGGCAACGGTCATCTCAAAGAAGGAAGGTTTAATTTCCCGGATGATCTCCTGGTGCCCGTTCACAAAAGCGGTGACCTCCTCTTCAGGGATAGCTTTCCCGTTAATCCTGATGCGCTCCCTGTAATCTAGCAGATGGGGGGATGTATAGAGCCCGGTACGCATTCCGGATGCCTGCAGTACCGAGGCGATCATATGACTTACGGAACCTTTCCCATTGGTTCCGGCCACATGTATGGTGGCAAAGCTCCGGTGAGGATGTTCGAAATATTCATCCAGTTTGAGGGTATTATCCAGGGTGTTCTTATAGGCCGCTTTCCCCTGCCTCTGATAAATGGGGAGGGACTTGAATAGAAAGTCGGTGGCTTCCAGGTAGTTCATTTCAATAAAAAGTTTGATCCCATACATTGTGTTTTACCTTCTCGGCATGGAAGCGCTCAGGCCTGGGTTTTTGCTCCCCGGGAAAACCAAGGGCAACCAGGGCAAAGGGCTTTACGTGGCCGGGTAGTTGCAGAAGACTGGAGAAAGAAGCTAAGCGTTCCTCCCTGGGGTAAAGCCCTACCCAGCAGGCACCCAGCCCAATAGTTTGTGCAGCCAGCAGAAGATTCTGGGTGGCAGCACCACAGTCGACCACCCAGTAATCATTGTCGTGTTGGAGAAGTTGATCACCACAGACCACCACCGCATGAGAGGCGGTTTGCAGCATCCTGGCATAGGGGTGTATCTCCATAATTTTTCCCATGAGGGACTGGTCATCAATGACAATAAAGTGCCAGGGCTGCGTATTCACAGCAGACGGGGCGTACATTGCAGCCGTCAATATGATTTTAATCTGCTCATTATCAATCTTCTGATCGGTAAATCGGCGAATGCTTCTTCTGTCGAGGATATAGTCCAGTTTTTCCATTTTCATAAGCGTTCATAACTGTGTGTAAAACTTGGGTCAATGTGAATAATTTGATGGCTTATGGGGGACAAAAAGCCCTATTTTAGGAGCCAGATATATTTACACCTTTACACATGTCTTGTGTAGTAAAGTTAGCGTAATAGGAGGGGAAATATGGCAACTGCTGTGAAAAAAAATCGTAAGATCTTCGTTCTTGATACCAATGTCTTACTCCATGACTACAAAAGCATCCACAACTTTGATGAACATGATATCGTCGTGCCCATCACAGTGCTGGAGGAGCTTGACAGGTTTAAGAAGGGAAATGATATTATTAATTTCCATGCCCGCGAATTCACCAGGGAACTGGATAAGCTAAGTGGCGACAAACTCTTTAACGGAGGACTTTCGCTTGGCAGGGGGAAAGGAAAACTGAGCATCCATACCGGCCAAAAAGCTTCTGAGCAGCTCTCCACTTCCTTTCCCGAGAACACACCCGACCACCGTATACTGTCCATTGCAGAGCACCTGCACCTGAAGAACGGAACCACCAGGCCGGTGATCCTGATCACCAAGGATATTAACCTGAGGATGAAAGCCAAATCGCTGGGGATTATGGCTCAGGACTATCACAATGATATGGTCCAGAACATCGATGATATCTACGAGAATGTTAAGTCCCGTGATGTGATTGATGATACTGTTATTTCTGATATGTATGAATCTATGGAGGGTGTTCCTGTGGAACGCTTCGGGCTTGGGAAACCCCCGCTGGCTCACCAGTACTTTATATTCAGAAACGATAACAAGAGCGGGCTGGGTCATTATGATCCTTTTAACAAGGTAGTGAACAGGGTGGAAAAGACCCGGACCTATGGGATTGATCCACGTAATGCCGAGCAGACTTTTGCCCTGGATGCCCTGCTCCGGCCGGAGGTGCAGCTGGTGGCCCTGACAGGTAAGGCAGGTACGGGAAAAACATTGCTCGCGCTTGCGGCAGCTATTCACCAGAGGAAGATGTATACACAGATTTTCCTGGCCAGACCCATTGTGCCCCTGGGGAATCGCGATTTAGGGTACCTGCCTGGCGATGTGGATGAAAAAATCGGACCCTATATGCAACCCCTGTTCGACAACTTGTCGGTGATCAAGCAGAAGTTCAAAATGCAGAGTAAGGAGCACAGCAGGATTGAGGAAATGCAGCAGACTGAGAAGTTACTGATTACACCCCTGGCCTATATAAGGGGCCGAAGCTTATCCAGGGTTTTCTTCATTGTGGATGAGGCACAGAACCTGACTCCCCATGAGGTAAAAACTATTATAACCAGAGCAGGGGAGGGAACTAAAATGATCTTCACCGGGGATATTCAGCAAATCGACTCGCCCTATCTGGATACCAAATCGAATGGCTTGACTTACCTGGCAGACCGAATGAAAGGACAGGATATTTTTGCCCATGTGCACCTTGTGAAAGGGGAGCGCAGCTACCTGGCAGACCTTGCCAGCAATCTACTATAAATGGAACGGAAACTATTTATCATCAGACACGCTAAATCCAGCTGGGATCATCCTGGCCTGGATGATATTGACCGACCACTGGCGGATCGCGGGATACGGAATGCCGGAGAGATGGCCGAGAGGCTGCTGGCCATAGACCTTATTCCTGAACTCATCCTTACCAGTCCGGCAAACAGGGCCCTGAATACGGCTCTGATTATGTCAAAGACCTGGGGTTTAGACCCCGAGGATTTGCAGGTACATGAGGCTCTTTATGATGCTCATATCTCAGATATAGCAGGGATTATATCCGGAGTTTCTGCCGAAATCACAAAGCTGGCCATTTTTGGGCATAATCCCTCATTTACATCTTATCCCAACCGTTTCCTGAAGTCGCCCCTGGATAACCTGCCTACGGCAGGGGTTGTGGTGGTAACACTGGAATCAAAAAAATGGGGTGGAATCGATCGCAAACATGTGAAGGAGTGCTATGTGGATTACCCAAAAAGAAGATAAGCGAATGGTGAAGCCTTTGACAGAGGTTAGCTGTGCAATCATAATGGACGGGGAGATGGTACTTGCGACCCAGCGTAGTTATTTTATGCCCCATCCCTATAAATGGGAGTTTCCAGGCGGGAAGTTGCATACAGGTGAAACTCCCGAGGCCTGTATTATCAGGGAAATCAGAGAGGAACTTGGAGTGGAAATCTCCGTTCTTCAACTGCTTCCTTCAGTGAAGCATAGCGACGGTGATCATGCCATAAAGCTGATCCCCTTTATCTGCAGCATCAGGCAGGGTGAGATCAGCCTTACGGAACACAGGATGTATCGTTGGGTACATTGTTCCCAACTGGAAGATATCGACTGGCTGGATGCTGATGTGGAAGTGGTGAAGATGGTAAATAAATATTGTTAGAAGGGCATAGTCCCGATCCAATCGGCAAAGTTTTTCAGAAACTCCCCAACCGGTTTACCTATACCCTTGAATAACTCATTACTGACCTGAGTTCCAACAAACAACAGGAATATCAGGTATATACCCAGCATTAAATATGCTTTTGGCCTGTTGAATTTCTTTCCGATCAACATGATGGCGATGGCAAGGAAGGTTGCCAGCAACAGAAATACCCATACTTCTTTGGTAAAAGCCAGCAGATCGTGGTTCAGTTCCATGCTCTCACCATTAATCAGGTTGTAGAGAAGGATGGGAAATCCCAGCGCAAAGGCGATATCAAAAATATTGCTGCCCAGGGCATTGCTTACAGCGTCATCGAAATTTCCTTTTTGTGCATCTTTAATGGAGATAATGGTGTCGGGCACCGAAGTGGCAGCTGCCGAGAGTACCACCGCTACGAAGATCAGCGGAATACTCGTTAACTCCCCGAAGAGATCTGTTCCATATACCAGTAGCCAGGTTCCAAGGGTCATGACCAGGGTGCTGATTCCCAGGAGTATCCATGCCCGCTTGGCGTTGATATCTCTGCCATTCAAAACGATGGCTGTCATATCCAGGCTTAGCAGGGCTGCCAGAGCATTTCTTTTCGGCGGGGCAGCTGGCAGCGTATATTCCCGGGAAGATTTTCGGAGCTTCCTTGTAATAAGGAAGAGGATTAGCAGGTAAGCAAGGTACACAAGTACCAGTATTAATCCGTGCCTTGCCAGGAGCTTTCCGCTAAAGAGGAAGCCTACAAAGATCAGTTGTGAGATCAATAGCACACTTCCTTCGCGTAGCAAGACCTTTTTGTTTAATTCAATGCCATCTCGCTTACCGCGAGGAAATAGCATCAGAACTACAAGGGCCGGTATAATCAGCAGGTTAAAAAGGGCGCTTCCCGAGCTTACACCCAGGCCCCCTGAAAAGCCATCAGCATCACGCAGGTAGAAAAGGAAGAACAGGGTGGTCAGAAATTCAGGCATGGAACTGGCGATGGCATTGAGTGTGGCTCCCTTTATACCAAGGGGCATTTTTCTACCAAGGAAGTCCGATGCCACTTCGAAGCCGTGGGATGAACGCCAGATAATAATGCAGCTTATGATGATGTAAAGGATGGAAACCAGCATCTGTTTTATTTTCCGTTCATTCTGACTACATGCATTATCTGGTCGTCCAGGAAGTTTTCCTCGTACTCCATCAGGAAGCGCTGAAAGAAGCGGCTGATTCTTTTTTCTGAGAGTAGAGCCATATATCCCAGCCATCTTCCTCCCATCCAGATGGGAAGTATATAGAGCTGATAATCCCGATCAGGTAAGGAAATCTGACCGGCCAGGCTCAGCTCTTCAAGTGCCTTGCTTTTATCAAGCATTCGAAACTCCTTCAGCACCTTATCCACCTGATTATTGCTTTCAAAACCAATCACTCCGCTATGCTCAGTTTCAATATATGCGTGGGAGATGTCAAGGAAGGAGAAATTGTAAAACTTTACAGTAAACTGAGTGATCCGCTCTGCCAGTTCTTCTATGCTTGAGAGCTTTCCAGCAGCAATATCGTTCTTTATGGGGTCGAATGCTGTGGCCAGGTTAAAAGGGATGTAGCTGATCACATGGATCAGGGATCCCACCACGATAACCAGGACCAAATATACAAGTAAGGTGATCACCAGGGGATAGAGCTGATTGGGTGAAAGCTTCAGCACAAGCATGGCCAGGGGAATGGAGAGTGCTATGGAAGTGGTGGTAAAGAATACCAGCAAAATAATGCGCTGAAGCTTATAAATAAAACTGTAGGAACTACGCCTGTTCATGTTTTAAAGTTAAGAAAAACCAACCGGATTATTCAATGTATATTCGGCGTGGACTCTCCAAAAGAACTTCCCCGATCTCCACTGCCGATGCTTCCGGATCAAGCTGGTTTAACTCCTCTATCAGGGATTCTGAATGATCGGGATTAATCGACATCAGAAGTCCACCGGAGGTTTGTGCATCATGGGCCAGCATTTTCAGGTTATAGTCGACACGCCTTGTATAATGAGCATTCTGCCCTGTGAATTCCAGGTTTCTGAAAGTGGCACCCGGAATGCTTCCCTTTTCGTAAACCTCATAGGCACCATCGAGCAGGGGAATCTCTGAGCTGCGAATGCGAAAGCTTACACCGCTGGCTTCGGCCATTTTCATAGCATGACCGGCCAGACCAAAACCAGTAATATCGGTCATGCTGCTTACCCCGTATTTCACTGCCAGTGCTGCACCATGTCTGTTCAGATGCTTCATTTGGTCAAGTGCCCGCCGATAGTCTTCTTGCTTACAAAGTCCGTTTTTTGTACCCGAAACCAGGGCTCCCGTGCCAATGGATTTTGTCAATACCAGGATATCATTGGCCCGGGCACCCGCATTGGTGATCAGCTGGTCGGGATGAACAGTACCCACCACTGCAAGTCCGTATTTTGGAGGGTGGTCGTCAATGGTATGTCCGCCCACGATCAAAGCTCCTGCCTCACTTACCTTGTCATGCCCACCCTTGAGAATTTCCCCGAATACTTCCAGAGGTATTTTCTCCTGGGAGAACATCATCAGGTTCAGTGCCAGCAGGGGCGTTCCCCCCATGGCGTATACGTCCGAAAGAGAGTTGGAAGCTGCGATCTCCCCGAACTCATAGCCATCGGAACAGATGGGGGGAAAAAAATCGGTGGTGAAGATCAGGGCGGTCTCCTCGTTAATCAGATATACCCCGGCATCGTCGTGGGTATCCACATCCACCAGAAGCCTGGGGTCTGCTGCCACCGGCAGCTTGCTCAGGACCTCGGAAAGCAATCCTGCAGGCAATTTTGCTGAGCAACCACCATATTCGATGGTAGAAAGAAGGTCGAATTTCTGATCCATCAGCTCTTCACTCAGGGAGTAAGAATATGTCCGGCCGAAGCCAGAGTTTCTGTAATAACCACCATATTGGAAATCATGCCCACACCGATGTCCATTTGAATACCATAATGGTCTATGCAGGTACCACAGAGCATAACCCGGATACCCAATTCTTCAAGTTCAGTGAGGGAGTTGCAGACGGGCGACTGTTTCATGGCCAGTTTTACTCCCCCGTTATAGATAACTATATGCGTGGGGAGTTGCTCCTGTAATTTCAGGTTATCCACGAAAGTCTCCATAAGAATCTTCCCAAGTTCGGGATCTCCATCACCCATCAGTTCACTCTTAATACAAACCACATAGTCGGTGGGAAGATCAG
>Ga0180430_10004662_pt1 | contig 11532 bp, 10 predicted proteins | sample SS_ome_9_FD_132999 | JGI IMG/M metagenome (GOLD analysis project Ga0180430, IMG submission 132999) | Hypersaline lake sediment archaeal communities from the Salton Sea, California, USA - SS_1_S_2 metaG | ecosystem: Environmental > Aquatic > Non-marine Saline and Alkaline > Hypersaline >... | reverse complement strand
GAGATCAGCCGCCCAATAGCTTCTCCATCTGCCGCGACATCGGAACCAGCTTTCGCGGTATTGATGAATACTTCAAATGGCTGAGAATTACCATTCTCATTGACGGTGACAAAAGTTTTGCCAACCGGTGTTTCAACTCCAAAAGTGAATCCGGGCAGGTACCGTGGTCTGGGTTTCTTGGTGCGGTTTATGAAAAGCGGTTCTGATGAGTCTGTTTCCTTTATCCAGATCGGGATAGTGGATTCAGGTATCTGCGGCGTCACCATTTCCCTTTCCTCATTTTCTTCCCGTGTGTGGGTATGCAATACTTCAGCTTCGCGCGATCCGGTCACATACACGGTGATGCCTTTGCATCCAAGATGCCATGCTTGCAGGTAGGCGTTGGCGACATCTTCAGCATCAGCGCTCGCGGGGAAGTTGATCGTCTTTGAGATAGAATTATCCACAAAATCCTGCATGACCGCTTGCATTTTTACATGCTCTTCAGCGCTGATATCCATCGAGACCACAAAAGAATTGCGTATTGATTCCGGCACTTTTTCTACATTCTGACAGGAGCCGCTGTTTTTAACTTCATTAATGATCTCATCGCGGTCATCTTCCGAAATTCCGGCTTTGATCAAAGCTTGTTCAAATAATGGCGAGGTATAGGTCAATTCCACATCATCGCCTTCATTATTAACATGCCGTGTATATGCCAATGCAAATACAGGTTCGCATCCATATCCTTCACACCCGGCAACTGTTCCAATTGTGCCGGTTGGCGCAATTGTTGTTTGTGCAGCATTACGAATTCCATGCTTCTTGATGCCCTCGATGATCTCATCCCAATCCAATTCTGGCTGGTTGATATTCAGCTCAGCACCATGTTCTGATGCGGGCGGAGACCATTTGAGGTTTTGTGGGTCATAAATACTGCCCTTGATCTTCGGGAATGCCCCGCGCGCTTTTGCTAAGGCGATACTTTCAGACATGGCATGGTAGCGTACGAATTCAAACACTAATCCGGCAAGTGTCTGTCCCTGCGGCGACCCATAACGGACGCCTGTGTGGAACATGAGATCTGCAAGCCCCATCACGCCCAGCCCCAGCCGGCGCGCTCTGATAGCGTTTTCTTTTAGTTTTGGCACGGAAGGTACATACGCATTTGCATCTACCACATCATCCAGGAAACGGGTTGCTAAGTGAATATGCTTTTCAAGCGATTCCCAGTCAATCTCATTTTCGCCTTTCAGGAACTGAGAAAGGTTTATGGAGCCCAGGCAGCAATTCTCATATGGCCCCAACCATTGCTCACCGCATGGGTTGGTTGATTGCAGGCGGTACAAGTGGGGAAGAGGATTGCTGCGATTTGCAGTATCGAGGAAGAGCAACCCTGGCTCTCCGTTGTGATGGGCGTGTTGAACAATCTTGTCAAACAGTTCACGCGCCTTTAGTGTCCTATGGGTGATGATCGGAATGCCTGCTTCTTCTGCATCCTCGATCGTACCTGAAAAATCTCGATATTTGGCGTGGTTCACATCCGGAAAGCGCAATTCCCATTCCAGGTCGTTTTCTACAGCATGCATGAAGGCATCAGTGATCCCAACAGAAATGTTGAAATTGCTGATTGCCCCTTCGTTTGATTTACATGTTATGAAATCTTCGATATCAGGGTGATCTACCCGCAGGACGGCCATATTCGCTCCGCGGCGTGTGCCTCCCTGGGCGACTTCACCAAAAGCGTTGTCGTAAACCCGTAGAAACCCGATCGGTCCGGTTGCCTTGCCGGAGGATGCTTTTACGATGGAGCCAGCCGGCCTTAGTGAAGAGAAAGAAAAACCATTTCCGCCGCCAGTTTGTTGGATAAGCGCAGAGTCGCGTAAAGTTTGAAAAATCCCATCAGATCTTCGTCCCATATCATCGGATATGGGCAGCACAAAGCAGGCTGCCAGCTGACCGAGTGGTGTGCCGGCGCCCGTGAAAGTGGGAGAGTTTGGAAAAAATCGTTTATTCGCGAGCATGACGTAGAATTCTTTTGCTCTCTCAATAATGTCCTCTTCCCATTTTTCTTCGACTTTGGCGATATGGTAGGCAACCCGCCAAAAAAGTTCTCTGGGTGTTTCGACCAGTTCACCATGCGAACCCTTTCGGATGTAGCGCATGTTTAATACCTGGTGAGAGTTTTCGCTTAGGGAGATATCCGGTAACCCGGCTGGAACAGGGGGTGTCGGCAGTAATTCTTTTTTCTTGATCGATGGTGCGGTCATGCGATATCTCCTTCAATATTTAATAGCTGGTTAATCTCGTTAAGAATGTCATTCATATTTGTCAGCGGCAGGTACACGATGGCATAACGAATGTACGCGATCTGGTCGAGTTCTCGCAGGCCATTAATGACCAGGTCACCGATGATGCGTGAGGGTACTTCAAGTTTATTCATTTTCTGCAGATTGGATTCGACTTCTCCTGCCAGCCTTTCTATCTCTGCGGCTGGGACAGGCCGTTTGGCGCAGGCAATGCGAATGCCGCGGATCAATTTTTGCCGATCAAATTCTTCCCGCATATTGTCACGCTTGATGATTAGGGGTGTGGACAGGATCGCTCTTTCGTATGTGGAAAATCGTTGTTCACAATCTTCACATTCCCGGCGGCGGCGTATTCCCCCCTTAGAATCGTGAGTCGTATCTATAACTTTTGTGTTTTCACTTTCACAGTGCGGACATCGCATGGTTCCTCCTGCAGGTGTACGAACTATAACCCCTGTAATCAAAAAAAGTTGTTAGGTTCCTGAATGAAAACCCCCATATATGGGGGGGTGATGATTGATACCTGCCTTATGTGTGCACAGTATAGCATAGTGAAATTTTATACACAAGCAGAATATGCAGGTGAAATCTTAAATATCGATTTATTTTAATATTAGGTAGCGGAAGGTGGCGGGGTATGAGCAGGCAGAGTTACCCATACCCCGCGCTAAAGGAGAAAACTGAAGGTTTTCGGTTATTTATTGAGTCTGTTTCTTAAGTAAGCTGGTACCTCTATTTCGTCAGACGCATAGACATGTGTACCCAGTTCAGAAAAATCCCGCTTCTCCGACTTACCTTTCTCATTAGTATTGTTGGCCGTTTCCGCAGCGTTTCCCATTGTGCGCGCGAACCTTGATGGACGCATACCATTGCGCATGTTGGTTGAATCAAAACCGGTAGCAATCACGGTGATCCTGAATTCATCACCCAGGTCGGGATCTACTACAGCCCCGAATATCAAATTGACATCAGGATGTGCAGTTTCCTTGATTATCGCAGCGGCTTCGTTGACCTCCAGAAGTGATAGGTCGCTGCCGCCTGAAACGTTAAAGAGGATTCCGCGTGCGCCATCAATTGTGATGTCGAGCAATTCGCTTGAGATCGCCATCTCAGCGGCTTTGCGCGCCCGTTCTTCACCCGAGGCGCGGCCGACAGCCATCAGCGCGGCGCCACCCTCTGACATGATCGTGCGGACATCCGCGAAGTCAAGGTTGATCAAGCCGGGGACGGTGATCAATTCGGAGATGCCTTGAATACCCTGGCGCAAAACATCATCTGCAACGCCAAACGCATTCTGAAGAGAGGCTTTTTTATCGACAATTTGCAATAGCCGATCATTGGGAATCACAATCAAGGTATCCGCGTGTTGCTTAAGTTCCTGGATGCCGCCTTCAGCCGATTGCATACGATGAGCGCCCTCAAAGGTAAAAGGTTTTGTTACCACGCCAATCGAAAGCGCGTTCATTTCATTCGCGATGCGAGTGATCACTGGCGCTGCGCCAGTTCCTGTCCCACCACCCATACCGGCAGTAACGAACACCATGTCACTGCCCTTGAGGACCTCATAAAGTTCATCTGCGGATTCTTCCGCAGCTTTTTGTCCGATCTCAGGTTTGCCTCCCGCGCCTAAGCCGCGGGTGCTTTTATCGCCAATTCGGACGCGTTTTTGTGCCAGGGATTGGGTTAATGCCTGTCCATCTGTATTGACCGCGATGAATTCGATTCCCTGGATGCCCTCGGAGATCATGCGGTTTACGGCATTGCAGCCGCCCCCGCCGACACCGACCACTTTTATGCGGGCGAATGTTTCTGCTTGTGGTTGTTTGTTGTAGTCCATTTTCTCCTCCGTTCAATAAATTACCAATTAATAAAATAATTAAAGCCCTAAGGAAGTAACCGTCGGGCAAATTCTCGTATTTTCAGCCAAAAATCATTCGGCAGTGGTGGGGTTTTTGCTGTTTTTGGTTCGACAGCATCATCCATCAACAGTGCCCACTCCAGCAAACCGACACTGGTCGAGTAAGCTGGGGAATAAAGTTGGTCTACCAGTCCCATCAGATTTTCCGGTTGCGCGACACGTACCGGTAAACCGAGTACTTCCGTACCTAATTTTCTGATCCCGGGCATTAAGCTCGTACCACCGGTGAGTACGATCCCTGCCGGCATAAGGCCGTCATAACCCGAGCGTTTGATTTCCTGTAATACAAAGCGGAATATCTCTTCCATGCGGGCTTCAATGATGTAAGCAAGGTCTCTTCGGCTGATCTGGATCGGGTTTTCCTCTCCAAACGCACGCACACTGAATAATTCTTCGATGCCTACTTCTCCTGCCAATGCATGACCATATTTTTTCTTTACCTCCTCTGCCTGGTTTAAGGACAATCTAAGCCCATGCGCGATATCTGAGGTGACCAGGCTTCCGCCAACAGATATGACCATGGTGTGCCAAATATCGCTATTAATATATATCGCTAGGTCTGTTGTTCCGCCCCCAATATCACAAACCAGTACGCCTAATTGTTTCTCAGTTTCAGTCAGAACGACTTCTCCGGAAGCGAGCGGGTTTAGAACAAATTGCAGCACGTGCACCCCTGCCGCTTCTGTTGCTTTTCGGATGTTTTCAACTGTTGTTTCAGCGGCAGTTATGATATGCGCTTCAACTTCTAATCGATAGCCATGCATTCCAATTGGGTGACTGATTCCGCTTTGTTCGTCGATACTGAATCCACGTTGGATCACATGGATCACTTCCCGATTGTGCGGAATGGCTACGGATTGGGCTGCTTCGAGGGCGCGGTGCACATCGGATTCCCGAACAATTCCGCCGCTTACCCCGGCAGTCCCTTTACTATTGATCGAGGAAACATGCGAGCCTGCCAGGCTGACCGAGGCAGAGCGAATTTCGTACCCGGATGCGCGTTGTGCTTTTTCAACGGAACGGGCGATAGCGACGGTTGCTTCCTCAAGATTCACCATGACTCCGCGTTTCATTCCACGCGATGGTTCAATCCCAACACCCATTATTCGGATCGTATTATCTTCTTCTACCCGGCCGACCAGGGTGCAAATTTTTGTTGTACCAATATCTATTCCGACGATTGTTCGATTTTCCATTATTAATTCCCTACCTGATAATATGGCGCGTGAAGAAATTCAACACTGACTAACGATGGTTTAATTCCTTCCTGGTCCAATTGTCTTATGATCGTTTCATACATCAGCATTTTGTCATTGATGCTTTCGAGTTTGCTGCCAATAAACACGTTCCATCCCCGCGCATCTTCCCATCCCACGCCGCGGACCGCCTCATATAGCAGCTCTTTTTCGTCTGGCATCCAGGCGTTTAGTTGCAGGATCGCCGTGAGTAACCCTGAAGTGATTTTCTTTGGGAAAGCAAAAAAGAGAGATTGTTGAAATTCGCCTTTGATCTGCGGTTTATCGCGGATAATGGTTTGAATTTTTTCCTCATCAGTCTCATTCGGGGAATTTTCGTCCTCGATTGCCAATTGATAGGCTGGTGGCGAATCTGCTTTGATCACCAGGAGGTCTTGCTGCGCATTGCGCGCCGGAATCAGGTAACCTTCAGCGTCAATCCACATGCTTTGGGCACCGTTGTCCCAGATGATCATCGGCTGCCGCTCTGTCAGTTTAATTTTTACCTGGTTTGGCATGTTCAGATTAATCCTGATATCCCATAATTCCGGATAGGTGCGGTTGAGTATTTCTCTGATCGTGTTTGTATTAACCATGAAAATCCGTTGGCCCGTGATATCAATTTTTTCAAGCACTTCATCTTTATCGATTCTTTGCAATCCATTGATAGAAATGCTTGAAACGAGGAATTGCGGGGAATTCCATAGTTGATAGATTCCATAGGCAAAACCAATTGCTAATGCAAAACTGATGACGCGCCATCCTATCCTAAAGAAATAATTATGTTTTTCAGCCTGCTGCATAACGGATTTCTTTGAGCCAGAATTTGCTTGTGGCCCAGACGCTGCAGTTTTCCTGGAATCAGTTAAACGGTGAGAAGCCTGGTTGATCCAGGATTTACTTTCTTTCTTCAGCCGTTGGCGAACTTTTTCTGAACGCCTTTGATCCCTTTTACTCTTCAAAATTAATCCTCTCCGAAAGTCCTTTTGCTTTTGTTTCTTTCTTCTTTCCTTTCAAATGCGAGTGCGATCAGCTCATCAATCAATTCTGGATAAGGCAGTCCGCTTTTTCCCCAAAGCTTTGGATACATGCTGATAGATGTGAATCCAGGAATGGTATTGACTTCATTTAAGAAAATTTGGTCCGTTCCTTTTTCAAGCAGAAAATCAACACGAGTGAGTCCCGCGCAATCAATTGCTTTATATACATTCAAAGCGATCTCGTGGATTTCTTCTGCGACTTTTTGAGGTATATCCGCGGGAATACAAAGTTCGGAATTGTCATTGATATACTTCGCGTCGTAGCTGTAAAATTCATCAGCGGGTATGATTTCTCCAGCAATGGATGCGCGGCAGGATTCATTCCCGATAACGCTGACTTCTATCTCGCGCGCGTCTAAACCTTTTTCAACCAATATCCTCCGGTCATAGCGGGAAGCTTCCATCAATCCTTCCAATAAGTCAGAGTGGTTCTTTACCTTAGAAATGCCGACTGACGATCCCAGGTTGGCTGGTTTTACAAATAACGGATATTCGGCGATCTTTTCACATTGTTTCATCACCTGGTTGATATTCTCTTCAATATCTTTTCTAGTAAATGTGATCCAATCAACCACCGGAATATTATGGGAGCGCATCACATCTTTAAAAATACCTTTGTCCATGCCTACCGAGGAGCCCAGGACTCCAGCGCCAACATAAGCAATGTCAGCCATTTCAAAAAATCCCTGCAGGGTGCCGTCTTCACCAAAAGTGCCATGCAGGACAGGAAATACAACATCAAGCTCGGCGAAGGGAACTATCGTCTCCTGTGGCCCGGATTGAATGCGTTTATATAAGATGTTGTTCCCAGGTTCGGGTAGGAGAAAGACGCGAATAAGGTCGCTGGTATCATTATTCTTCAGTGATGCCAATACGTTGTTCCCAGCCCACCAAATCCCATTTTTATCTATCCCAATGGGTGTGACCTTATATTTGTCTTTGTCAAGTACCGAGAGTACGGATTGGGCAGACATCAGTGATACTTCGTGTTCACCGGATCTTCCTCCAAATATTACACCCAGGTTTATTTTTTTAGTCATTTATTTTGCTTTCTTCATTATTGTCTGTAAAAATTCCGGCAGGTCGGTCCATTCACCCACGAGTTCAATTTCTGGTATGAGGTTTATTCCATTCTTCTCAAATACCCTGGATCTTGCTAATAAGATCAGGTCAAGTATGTCTCGCGCGGTTGCATTATTGTTGTTGATAATAAAATTCGCGTGCTTTGTGCTTATGATCGCGCCCCCGATCACTTTGCCTTTTAATCCTGTTTCTTCAATTAACCGCCCTGCGGAATGCCCTTGCGGGTTGCGAAAAACAGACCCGACGCTTGGCCCGGGTGGTTGTATCTTCGCGCGGCGTTTTCTATACCCTTCAATTTCAGTTTTAATTTCTTCCGGGTTACCCTTTTCTACATTGAATAACGCGGACAAAACAATAGCGGGTTCATCGTTGCGCTTAAGCGTGCTGGCGCGGTACGTATAATCCAGGCGTTCACAAGACCATTCTTCACGGCCAGATTCTTTGTGGAAAATATCCGCGCTGATCAGGTCGTTGGATGTGTCTTTACCGAATGCCCCGGCGTTCCCATACACCGCGCCGCCAACGCTGCCAGGAATTGTTGCAGCCCATTCCATGCCTTTAAGCCCGCGTAAAATCAATTGCTTACCCAGGTTGATCATTAATGCGCCAGATTCCGCCCAGACCGAATAGGGGGCAGACTTTGAATTTATTTTGATGGTATGGGCGTGGTTGATGATCGACACACCGCGTAATCCCAGATCGCTGACCAATAAATTGGAACCGCCTCCTAACACATGCAAGGGAAGCTCTAATTTCCAAACGGCATCAATCATCCCAGCAAGTTCAGCGGAGCTGTGCGCAATCATTAAGGCATCTGCGGGACCACCGACCTTCATAGTTGTGAAATTGCACAGTTTTATATTTTCCTGTAATTTCACGCCGAAAGAATCACGTAGGATTTTTAGTTTATTGTCATTTATCATTGTATTTCCTCGCTGGATTTTCCCTCGAAAATATTCTGTGAAATCTGGTTTGCATCTCCAGCTGAAAAAACAATGAGAACATCACCGGTTTTCAGATTTGCCTTCAGAAAATCTTCTGTTTCCTGCAAAGTTGCTTTGAAATGTTTATCCGAATGCGGCATTTTATCAACCAGCTGCCTGGCCGAGTAATCCTGCAATGGTTCTCGTGAACGATAGATCTCGGTTACCAGCACATGGTCGCAATCTGAAAAAGCATGCATAAAATCTTCATACAATTCCTGGGTCCGACTGTAAGTATGCGGTTGCCACACTGCCCAGATGACCTTTTCCTTAAACATATCCCGTGCGGCGGAGAGTGTTACTTTAATTTCGGTCGGGTGGTGGCCATAATCGTCGATGATCGTTACGCCGTTCACCTGCCCCAGAATATCAAATCGCCTGCCAGAGCCAGAGAATCCGGCTAATGCATGTTTAATTGCATTGGCGTCAGCCCCGGCGATTATTGAGGCCGCATATGCCGCGGTTGCATCCAGCGCATTATGCAATCCGGGTAATCCTAATGAAAAACCCATTTCATTCGGGAGGTGGGGCTGCGCAGCGTGGTTTTTAATTTCAACCTTCATTTTCTCCAAATCCGAAAAAGCAGCGGAAAGAATTTGAAGATCACTACCTGCAGTTTTCCCGTAGGTTATGACGTTTGTTGATTCCGGTACATTGTTGAGAAGCGCCTGTATGTTTTTATCGTCACCATATGCAATCAGATAGCCTCCCAAAACGATTTTATCCGTTAGTTTTTGAAAGGCATTGCAATATGCCTGCTCTGTTGGAAAACAATCTGGGTGATCATGTTCAATATTGGTAATTACCAGGATATAGGGATTCAAGCCTAGGAACATATTGTCATATTCATCCGCTTCGATCACAAAATACTCACCACTACCTGCTGCCGCGTTTTTTCCTAAATTTTTCGATACGCTGCCGATGACGTAGGAGGGTTCTAAACCGCTTTCACTGAGGCACCAGGTGGTCATAGCCGTTGTGGTTGTTTTTCCATGGGTTCCGGCGATAGCGATAACTTTTTTGCCTTTAGTTAAGATTTTTAGGAATTCGCGGCGTTTCAGAACGGGGATGTCTTTCTCAATAGCTGCCAGGACCTCCGGGTTGTCATCTGAGATAGCTGATGACCGGATAATCATGTTCGCATCTCCGATGTTTTCCTTGTTATGGCCTTCGGAAACGGAAATACCAAGCGTGGTTAGTTCTTCAGCGATTGGAGACATGCATAGGTCAGACCCGCTCACGTGTTCCCCGCGTTCAAACAGGACGCGCGCAATCGCGGATAAACCTGTTCCGCCAATCCCGATAAAATGATAATGGGTCATTAGATGAACACCACCAAGACAAACATAAACGCGATTGCGACTGCAAAATATATAAAAGGCGATACTAACCACGCGGGTGGGAGTAACGCAATCAACTCTAAGGCGGCATCTCCGGAAGGGGTGTTAGCGATGGGTTCAATGATGAAGGAAAAAGGATAATTGCCCTGATGCACAAAATACCAGATCGTTCCAAAGATCATAAAACCATTCGCTCCCCCGATCATAAAACCGAGGATGATGTCCTGAAGCCGATCACGCTTAAAGCGCTGATTCTGCCCAAACATGGGTAAATTCGGTGTTTGATACGCGCAGAAGACAATGAAACCAAACACAAAGGACCGAAAACCTATCTGTGATTGAATCGGACTATTATTGAGATAGCTTTCTATGGCTGGTACAAATGATTCCAGAACGATCAGTATGAATAAGCCGAGAATGGTGCCAAAGGTGGCAACCACTTCTTTAGCCCATCCGCGAATAGCGCCAATGAGCGCGAAAATTAATATAAATATATAAAATAAGACATCCAGGCTGATCATAAGCTTTTTTCTCCTTTGCTCCCTTGCGCAACGCCATCAATAACATCGGCGATACGTGCTGCTGCGCCGTCAACTGCAATATTTTTCATGTTCATTTTCATTGCATCAAGTTTTTTTTCATCCAATATCAATTGGTTGATAGTTGGTAATAGTTGATCTTGTAGTTGGCTGTCGCGTAATAGGACCGCAGCCTTTGCTCCCGTGAGATAATCGGCGTTCTGTCTTTGGTAGCGCCAGGCGTGTGGGTAAGGTACCAGAATTGCCGGCAGTCCGAAATAAGGCAATTCCCCAATCGTTGATGCGCCTGCCCTGCAGACAACCAGGTCCGCAGATGCAAGTGCTGCCCCCATCTCGGAATGCATGAAGGGGTAGGGGTGATATCTTCCTGGTTCATTTAGCGGTTCTTGATCGATCATCGATTGACATGCTTCCCAGTTCGCGACGCCTGTAATATGAATGATGTGCGAATCTTTTGTCAACGCGTTGATGTTTGGGATCAACGCATCGTTTATGGATCTGGCACCCTTGCTGCCACCAAAAATTAATATAATTTTCTCGCTTTTACCTATTCCAAAATGACCCCTGCCTGATTCGCGATTCCATTCCTTGATCTCTTCTCTAAGCGGATAACCGGTCACAATCATATTTTTTGAGTGATTTATATATTCGGTTGAGAGATCGGTGCTGACGCAAATGATTTCGGCTTTTTTGATGATCGTTTTCAACGCGAGTCCTGGCTCAATATCCGGGACGAATACAACGGAAGGAGTCCGCCTGGCTGCAAATGCCATCGGTACACCGATATATCCCCCGGTATAAAAGATCACATCGGGTGAAAAATCCTTGATGATCTGTTTTGCTTTTTGGTATCCCCTGGTTAATTCGATCGTATTCCTGACCAATTGCGCAGCACCCATACCATGGATACCGCCGCCAGGGATTGACCTGAAGGAGATATTAAATGGGGCCAACAGGCTTTCTTCAAGCCCATTTTCACTGCCAACCCACAGGGCGGCTTCTGTTTTATCGACCAGTGCTTGATGAACGGCGAGAGCGGGGTAAATTCCGCCGCCCGTCATCCCTGCGCAAATTAATAACCGCATTCAGACGCCTCCCTTCTTCTT
>Ga0180430_10004660_pt1 | contig 11534 bp, 8 predicted proteins | sample SS_ome_9_FD_132999 | JGI IMG/M metagenome (GOLD analysis project Ga0180430, IMG submission 132999) | Hypersaline lake sediment archaeal communities from the Salton Sea, California, USA - SS_1_S_2 metaG | ecosystem: Environmental > Aquatic > Non-marine Saline and Alkaline > Hypersaline > Sediment... | reverse complement strand
CCCATCATTCCCGAGTGCACCTCATTCCTGCTGGGCGATCGCGGCAATTACAGCGGCGCCACACTCCGCCCCAAGAGCCGGGGGAGGTGCAAGAGTACGATGATCGACATGCTGACCGATGCAGATCATGAGAAAAACGCTCACGACGATCACACCCAGATGCTCACGGAGATGGAACTGATGATCCTCTGCCGGTGGGCTGATTCCAACTATCAGTTCTACGGCTCCTACTACGGCCGCCAGCACCAACACTGGTTCGATCGGGCCGATTTCCGGCGCAAGGCGTCTTTCGACGAGGCGATCGGTATGTTTGCGCCCGAATGGCACCGGTAGGCGTCGTCTCGACGAGGATTATTTCATTTTCTCGCGCCGCGTTTGAGCTCTCCAGATATCGATTTTTCCTTCGTTCTTCTGCGGCGCGCCCGGCGTGCTGCGTCCTCGCTCGACATAGCTCTCCAGAAGACTGATCATCCGATGAACCACATCGGGATAGCGGGCGTGAACGTTTTTCGTCTCGCCAATATCCTGGCTCAGATCATAGAGCTGGATCATCGGCAGGCCGTCCTTGATCGCCTTGTCGGGACGCGGATCGCTCCACCCGCCCGAACCGGGACAGAGCTCGAGCTTCCACTTGCCCTGGCGGATCGAAAAAGTGCCGTTGATCGAGTGGTGCACCGTCGCTTCCCTGATCGGTCCCTCGGCGGTCCCGAGGAGCGCGGGCAGTGTGCTCACACTGTCCTCGCCCGCACTGTCCGCAAGGTCGACGCCCACAATCGCCGCCGCCGTCGCCATCAGGTCGGTGAGGCAGATCGTGTGTTCGTAGGTCGAACCTGCCTCGACCTTGGCCGGCCAGCGGGCGATGTACGGAATACGGTGACCGCCCTCGAAGATATCGGCCTTGTGCCCCCTGAAATGGTAACTCGGATCGTGACCCTGCTCCTCGAGATGCTCGAATTTCGCCATCGGCGAGCAGCCGTTGTCGGCCGTCACGATGAAGAGGGTGTTCGACCTCATGCCGAGGCGGTCGAGCGTTTCCATGATCCGGCCCACCGTCCAATCGCACTGAGTGACGAAGTCGCCATAGGGCCCGACGCCCGACTTCCCCTTGAATTCCTCGGTAGGCAAGATCGGCGTGTGAGGCGCGTTCAGGGGAAAGTAGAGAAAGAAGGGGTTCTCCGGCTGCGCCTCGGCATGGCGCTCGATGAAGTCGACTGCCTTCTGCGTACAGACTGGAAGGACCTCGTCGTGGCGAAAACCGGGCGCGATCGGTCCCCCCCTGTAGAATTCGTAATCCTTGGTGGCCGCAATCGTCTCCGTCGGCGCCTCGAGAACACGATCATTTTCCACATACACGTAGGGCACCATGTCGAGCGATGCCGGTATGCCGAAAAAGTAGTCGAAGCCGAGTGCGGTCGGGCCGCCCAGAATGGGCTTGGTGTAATCGACCTTGGGTTTGTTTTTCTTTTTCGAAGAATCTTTGTCGTCGCTCTCCGGCGCTTGCCAACCGAGGCCGAGGTGCCACTTACCCACGCAGGCCGTTTCATAGCCGTGACGCTTCAAGAAGGAAGCGACCGTCTCGCGCCCCTCCTCGATGAGCGGCTGGCTGTAGCCTCCAAAGACGCCGCTCTTGAGGCGGGTGCGCCAGTTGTAGCGGCCGGTGAGAATGCTGTAGCGTGTGGGCGTGCAGACGGCCGAGCTCGAGTGGGCGTCGGTGAAGATCATCCCCTCGCGGCCGAGCCGGTCCATGTTTGGCGTTGGGATTTTGCCTTCGCTGTTGAGGCAGGCCACATCGCCGTAGCCCATGTCGTCGGCCAGAATGTAGACCACGTTGGGCAGCGGGTCGCTCGCCCCATCTCGGTAGCCGAAAAGATCCCAGCTTGTGAGCGACAGGGCGGCGGCGCCGGCGCCGAGCTGTTTGATGAATCGTCGTCTGTGCATGGAGGCCATGTTTTTACTCCCTTTGATACTCTTCCGCCTGCACTCGCTCCCACTCGTCGTAGACGGCATGGGCCGTCTCCGGATTGGTGCCTGAACCGATTTCGCACTGGGCGATCAGACCGCCTCTGGGATCGTAGAGATGCTTGGCCACTTGGCGGACCGCATCGCGGCCGTCCTGTGGATTCTTTGACTGAAGGATATGCTGCCTGTCGATCTCGCCCCAGAAAGTGATCTTGCCCCTGGCGATCTCTTCGATCTCGACGAGGTCCATGCAAAAGAGCTGTGAATTCAGAACGTTGACGCCGATCTCGATGAGGTCGGGGTAGATGTCGGTGATGTAACCGTCGGAGTGCATGAACACGAATTTACCGTGCGCTTTGGCGATCTCACAATAATCGCGGTAGAGTGGCTTGAAGATCTCGCGCCACAACGCGGGCCGGATCAGTAACTGGTCCTGCGAACCCCAGTCATCCATGAAAAAGAGGGCGTCCACGTCGGACCTGGCCCAGAATTCAAGCTCGGCCAGATAGAAGTCGTGGATGACCTTGAGCAGGCCCCGCGCGCCGTCGTCGGGGAACATGATATCGACGAGCGCATTCTCCGTTCCCCTGATGAACTGATAGCGCTCCCAGGGTCTGGGACAGATGTTGGCGAGTACGAACTTGTCGGTCTCCGCGTAAAGTCGGCTGATCGTGTCGTAAGCGCGCTGTCGATCCTCCGGCAATTGCTCGTAGGGCGGGCGCACAGACTTGTAGTCAGCCATATCGGGCAGGATCGGCTCCTTGACCTCACCGATGATTCCGTCCTGCAAGTTCTTGAAGGTGCAGCCCCACTCGTCGGTGTAGTGTCCCCTCTTGTACGCGTCGCCCCGCACCCTGGACGAAGGTTCATAATAGAATTCCACCGTCGAGAAATCGGTGGGGAACCTCTCTCTGATCCGGGCCAGGTCGTCCGGATAGTGGATCTCCGCCCAGGGAAGCACCCAGTGATCGCGCGGAAGTCTCTCCGGATTTTCAAAGCGGATCGCGCGCTCGACGATTTCGCGTGATGATTGTGGCATGACACTCCGCGCTTAGTCGAAAACCTGAATCTCGGTGAGGCGACTGAAACTGGAAAAGACAAAATCCTTGCAACCGCTCGTGACGATCCTCACGTGGCTGGCTTTTTGCCGGGCGAATTCGTGGACCACGTGGTCGGCTTCGGCCCGCGTTCCCTTGCCGCACTCACCGACTTTCACGAAGCGCTCGCCGTCGATCGACACGTCGACAGTGTACAGCTCATAGCTCTTCCCCACAGCGGTTTCGTAGACGACGATCCTCGAGATCTCGGCCGCCTCGGCGAGCTCGATCACGATCTCGAGCGGTTCGGGCTCGGTCGGATAGCCGAGGAAGAGATCGAATCGATCGGTAATCCCGTTCGTCAGGCGATCGGGTACGAAGGGAGGCTGCGCCGCTCCGACCGAGACTCGCACCGGCCGTCCGAAGGCGAGATTGCCCTCGGGTGTCACTTCGGATGCGATCGGCATGGTCACTGCCGGAAGACCCGCCATCGCCCGGAACCGCGCCAGCGCCCGCGCGTTGCGCCGCTCGAATGACGCATAGTCCGACTCGCCCTCGCGATTCCACGCCGCGCACGACACGGCCGACAGCCGCGGCGCGCAAAGGGTGATGATGTTCTCCTCCCGCCCCTCCCACCAGGGCATGCAGAAGCCGAGGATGCCGCGGTCCGACTCGGTCCGGTGGGGTTTCGCAAAGGTCGGGATCCCCGGATTCACGTGGGCGAACACCGTGCGGTCCCACTTGTAGCACCGCTCCACGTCGACCATGGTGAACATGGTGCGCGGGTAGTGGTCGACGATGTAGAGGGGATCCCATGCCGCGTTGACCACTTCGTATCCGGCCTTCAACATCTCGGCGGCGGGAAAATTGATCGTCCTCCAGTTGATGTGGATCACATCCTCGTCGACCTTGTTGTCTCCCTCGCCGAGGCGTGGGCCCTCCCAGACAAGGGCGCGCCTTCCGAGCGTCTTGACGAAGCGGTTCAGGTGATTGACGAGATCGCGCTGGAGCTCTTCGGGCACGCCGTAAGCTTCGTCGCCACCGATGTGGACGAAGGGCGTCGCCTGGAAGACCGATGTCATCTCACCGAGCAGCTGCTCGAGGCCCTTCCGCGATGCCGGATTCCGAGCCAGCTCCCCGGGGTTGTTTCCAAAAACCTCGGGATAGCTCTTCCGAAGAATCGTCGAGTGGGCGGGCACGTCGAGCTCGGGAATGATCGTCACGCCCCGCGCCTGGCTGTAGGCCTCGAGCTTCACGAAGTCGTCCCACGTCCAGCCCGCACTGGGGCTCAGGATCTTGGGAAAAGCCTTCGACGGCCAGGAACAGAGCTGGTCGTCGGCAATGTGGAGCTGCAAGTAGTTGACCTTGTAGAACCAGCACAGATCGACCACATGGCGGAGAGTTTCGGGGCTGTGGGGATTTCGCCCCATGTCGACCATGAAGCAGCGAAATCCTAAATCGGGCCCGTCGCTAATCGCGGTGACCGGCCAGGAGACTTGCGTGCCGTCGATCGTGGCGAGTTGAAGGAGAGACGCCGCCGCCTGGGCGGCGCCGAGACCATCCTCCGCCTCGATCCGGATCTGACGATCGCCAACGCTGATCCGATAAGTCAGTCCCTCGGGCAGCTCTCCGATCTCGAAAAGCACCCCCCCGGGACCGTCAGTACGATCGGCCAGGACCACGGCTTCGACCCCGAGCCGAACCAGTCCGTCGGCCAATGCCTCCGCCTGCGGCGTGAGCCGGTCGGCGCCGGCCACGATCGTGCCGGAGAAAGAGACGCGGCCGCCGCCATCTTTCTGAATGCGCGCGGCGGGCACCAGCTCCTGCGCTTCCAAGGCTCCTCCGGCGACGGCGCAGGCCGCGATCATTCCCGACACGATAAGGTTCCGTACTCGTTTCATGGCTCCCCTCGGGTCCTCTCGGACCGGTTGCGTCCCTTGTCATTCGCCGGTTACTGTTCGTAGAGCACCTTCCCCATGTCGACCACATCATAGCCGCCGAGGGCGTCGACCGCCTCTTTGAACTCCCTGTCCGATCCGATGACCTCGAGCACCGCCTCAACCATGGGCGTGGTGAAATGTTCGTCCCTGATCACGAGATCGTACCTCTCCTTCGCCACGGGAATGAATTCGAGATCGAGGGCGATGGCGGCGGTGAGTATTCCCATTCCGGCGTCGGCCGCGCCCGAGGCGACTGCCGACGCGATCCCCATGTGGGTGTACTCTTCCGTGTCATAGCCGTTGACTTCTTTGGGATTGATTCCGCGTTCCTTGAATGTCTTGTCGGTGAGCAGTCTCGTGCCCGAGCCCGGCTGCCTGTTGACAAACATGACCGCATCGCGCGTGAGATCGTCGATGGCGCTGATGTTTTTTGGATTGCCCTTGCCGACGATCAGCCCCTGCTGCCTGTAGACGAGATTGATGACCTTGAGCCCGATCCCCTCGAGGAGCCTCTTGATGAAGGCAATATTGTATTCACCCCTTTTCTCGTCGAGAAGGTGGGTGCCCGCCAGGTGGGCTTCCGATTTCTTGATCGCCATCAGCCCGCCCATCGAGCCCACATGGGCCGACGACATGCTGAAGGTCGGATAATTCCGCCTGAGGAAATTGGCGAGCAGATCGAGGGCGTTATCATGACTTCCGATGCAGACGAGAGTGTTCTCGATGGCGTGCTTCGACCGGATCAGGGCCACATCGACCTCGGTGCCTGGCGCGATTCCCTCACTCAGCGGCGGAATGCGCACGATCCCGTCGGCGCGTTGCAGCGTCATGAGCGCCCCCGCCCCGCGTCCCACGGGGGTGGCCATGAAGTCGTCCCCCGCCTTGCCGACCTTGACCCTGAGAAACTCTTCCTGCCCGAGGGACGACGCCGCCGGCCTGGAGAGCCTGGCCTTCATGATCTCGGGCGGCTCCTCTTCAACTCCCATGAGATGATGGAGGAGCGGCTTGCCGAACATCTCGAAGGTCAAGTACGACGCCACGGGATATCCGGGAAGACCGATGACCGGCTTGTTGTGAATCACACCGAGCAGGACCGGCTTGCCGGGCTTGATGCTGATTCCGTGAACGAGAATTTCGCCGAGATCTCCAACCGCGTTGGGAGTGAAATCCTTCGTACCCGCCGAAGCGCCGGCCAGCACAACGACCAGATCACTCTCCCGGGCAGCCTCGGAGAGTCGCTCCTTGAGACGTTCTTTGTTGTCGGCAACCACATCGGTCCTGTGGAACGCACCGCCCCACTCGTTGACGAGGTTTCCGATCATGTAGCTGCTCGAGTCGATAATGTTGCCTCGCGCCAGCGACGCGCCCGGATCGACCACCTCGCCCCCCGTGGGGATGATCGTCACCAGAGGTTTTCGCCTGACGTCGATGGCGGTGTTGCCGCCGGAGAGCATGGCGCCGATGTCGACCGGCCTGATCAGGTGATTCTCGGGAAGGATCAACTCGGTCTGGACGATGTCCTCTCCCACGATCCTCACATTCTGATAGGGGCTCACCGGTGCGATGATCTCGACGCTCTCTCCGGCGATGCTCACGTCCTCGACCATGATGACAGCGTTGAATCCCTCGGGGATCGGATCGCCCGTGTTGACCGGAACGGCCTGCTCATCGAGTGTCAGGCTCACAGACCGTGTCTCGGAAGCGCCGAAGGTGTCGGCAAAGCGGACCGCATACCCGTCCATCGCTGAGCCGTGATAATGAGGTGATGAGATCCTCGCCTGCACGGCGTCGGCCGTGATCCGACCAAGAGACTCGGTCACGGCGACCGACTCGCTCTCCACGGTTTTCAGGTTTTTGAAAGAGCCGAACCAGACTTTGAACGCCTCTTCGAGGCTCGAACGGGTCTGATAGATTCTTCTTTTCGATTGCACCTTCTCTCCCTAGACCTTGAAAAGTCTCACCTCGACCTCGTCTCCCTCGTAAAGTCCCGATTTGTTCATGGGAACGATGACGATTCCGTCAGCGCGCACCAGCGTGGTAACGAGGCCCGACTTGCCCAGGATCGGCACGGCCCGGAATACGCCCTCCCGCTCCTCGACGGAGACTCTCACATGCTCTTCCCTTCCGGCCGTGGACGCGAGATTTCTGTCAAAGAGCGCCTTGAGCGTCCTTCTCGGCGGCAGATGAGCAACCGACCTCTCTCCCGACATGACCATGAGTAAGGGCTCGACAAAGGTCTCGAAACTGACCGTGATCGCGGCGGGATGACCGGGCAGTCCGAAGAGAGGCGTTCCGTCGACGATCCCGGCGATGAGAGGTTTGCCCGGTTTCATCGCCACGCCATGAAAGAGCACGCCCGGACTGCCGAGCTCGTCGATGACCGTTGCCGTGTAGTCCTTCGTGCCGACCGAGCTTCCCCCGGTGATGAGCACCATATCCGATGTGGATGCCGCCTCGTGCACCACGTGTCTGAGCGTCACCAAATCATCGCTGACGATTCCTTTCCGGACGGGAACGGCATGGCACTCGCCAATGAGGCCGGTCAGGTTGTAAGAATTGATGTCCCTCACCTGGCCGACAGACAGAGGCCTGTGAGGAGGCACGACCTCGTCGCCCGTTCCGATGATGGCGACGCGCGGTTTCTTGAAGACGTCGACCTCGAGAATGCCCAGCCCGGCGAGGGCTCCCACATCCTGTGGCCTCAGCCTCTGACCGCCCCTGAGAACGGTCTGGCCTTTTTTCACGTCTTCGTCGGCAGAAATGACATGTTCACCGGGAGAGACTGTCTTCATGATCTCGACCATCGTCTCGTCAACGCAGTTGGTGTACTCGAACATGACAACCGCATCGGCCCCGTCGGGAAGCATGCCGCCGGTGGGAATCTGGACACTCTCTCCTCTTTGGATGGAATGGTCGGGTTTGCGGCCCATCACCACCTGCCCCTTGATCTCGAGATAGACCGGCATGGTGTCGGAGGCGCCGAAGGTGTCGGCCGCCGCGACGGCGTATCCATCCATGGTGGACCGGTCGAAGCCGGGGAGGTCCTCGGGAGAGACGATGTCCGAGTGGAGCACCCTTCCGTAGCTCTCTTCGATGGGAACCGACTCGCCCGGAATGGTTTTCAGATCCTGCTCGAGCAGGAGTCTGCGCGCCTCGTCCACCTCGAGTGCCTCGTCTCGTCCGAGATAGTCTTTCATCGGCCCCGGCCTCTCGTCGTTCTGGTACAAACCTTACTGTTGCATTAGATAGGACGTGGAAGAAGTAAATCAATAGAGGAGGATCGAAAAAACCTCGAACGTGGCGTGGACGGGATCTCCCACCTTGAGATTCATTGCGCCGAGTGTTTTGGGCGTGATGACGGAAACGAGATTCACCCCCACATCGACGGTCACCTGAATGCGGCCGCCCTCGAGGCTCATTGCGCCGATGCGGCCCCGAAAGGTATTGCGCGCCGTCGATAAGCCGTCCCTAGAGAGAAGGATCTCCTCGGGCGGGATCGAGATGTGGACCTCGCCTTCCCGGGCCTCAGGCAGAGCGACACGCACACCGGGCGCGAGACGCAGGGTGCTCTCGCCGTTTTTTTCCTCCACCACGCCGGAGAAGTGGTTCTCGGACGGAGTGGCCGACAGCGTGCCGCCCACGAGATGGTGGACCGTTCCGGCCAGCTTGCGGCTCTGGGCAAGGCTGTGGGTGGCGAAGATCACGGTGGCGCCCACTTCGTCCACCGCCTTTTTGATGAGCTTTTCGAGGATCTGCACGTGGAAGAGGTCGACATTGGCTGTGGGCTCATCGAGTAGAAGGAGCGCGGGGCGGAGCGCGACGGCGCGCGCGAGGGCGACGCGCTGCGTCTCGCCCGCCGAGAGGCCCGACGCGCCGCGGTCGGCGAAGGGGCCGAGCCCCACGCTCTCGAGAGCCTCCCCCACGCGGCGATTGATCGCGTCCCGCTCCAGCCCACGCGCCTCGAGACCGAAGGCGATGTTGCGAGAGACAGTCGTGTCGAAGAGGTAGGGATTTTGATCGACGAGAGTCACCGCACGGCGCAGCTTCCGGCGCCTCGTTTTATCGGTGGTGGCGTCCTCGCCCAGAAGATGGACGGTGCCCCGCGACGGCTCGCCGATGAGGGCGGCAATCTCGAGAAGGGTCGTCTTCCCGGAACCGTTGGGCCCCACGAGAGCATGAACCGAGCCCTTCTCGACGAACAGTTCGGGGATATCGAGTACAGGCGTGGCGCCGTATTCTTTGGCGATGCCTTCAAGGCGCAGAATCTCGTCGGTCATTCCCGCGCCCTCCCCTGGAGAATCTGAAAGATAATATTCACGCCGAAGGCGACAAGGAGCAGAACGAAACCGAGCGCGATGCCGAGGGCGAACTCTCCCTTGCTGCTCTCGAGGGCGATCGTCGTGGTGATCGTCCGCGTCTTGCCCGGAAAGTTTCCGCCCAGCATCATCGAGATGCCCACCTCGGCGAAGACACGCCCGAAGCCGGCGAGCACCGCGGCGAGAAAGGCGAAGCGCGCCTCGCGAAACATGACAAGCGCCGTGCGCAGGCGGCCGACACCGAGGGTGCGCGCCGTGCGCGCCACGCGCGGATCGATCGCCTGTGTGGCGGCGATCGAGAGGCTCACGATGATCGGGCAAGCCAGGATGAACTGTCCGATAACGATCGCCGTGGGAGAAAAGAGCAGGCCCAGATCGCCCAGCGGCCCCCGCCGGGAGAGCACGGTCATCACGAGGAGCCCGACGAGAACGGTGGGCAGGGCAAAGAGGGTCTGAAAGAGCATGATCACGAGCCGCTTGCCGAAGAAGGTCTTCACGGCGATGAAAAAGCCGACGGGCACTCCCACCACCGCGGCCAGCACCGTCGATGTGAGCGAAACGCCCAGGGTGACGCCGATCGCATCGAGGATCTCGCGATCGAGCCGCGCCATCATGCGAAAGGCTTCAACAATATCTTGAAGGAGAGTGTCCACGATCTACTTCTTAGCCGAAACCGCCATGGGATGAAAGAGGCGCTTGTTGTCCTTGCGAAAATCGTTGATGATCTTCTGCCCCTCGACCGACGTGACCCAGCCGATAAACGCCATCGCCGCGAGGTACTTGACATGGCGGTGGCGGGCGGGATTGAGCGCGATGATTCCGTAGGGGTTGTAGAGGCGCTTGTCACCCTCGACGAGGATCTCGAGATCGATCTTCCCGCGGTAGGCGAGGAAGGTCCCCCGGTCGACGAGGCAGTAGGCGCCCTTCTCGTCGGCGATGTTCAGGGTCTGGCCCATGCCCTGCCCGGTCTCGAGATAGGCGCCGGAGGCGGGCTTGATGCCGGCAGCGTTCCAGAGGGAGAGTTCCTTTTTGTGGGTGCCCGAATCGTCGCCCCGGGAGATGAATGTGGCTTTGGCCGCCGCTAATTTCACCAGTGCCTTGGCCGCGTCGGTCGATCCCTTGATGCCGGCGGGATCGCTAGCGGGGCCGATGATGATGAAATCGTTGTACATCACGTCGCGGCGATTCACTCCCCACCCCTCGGAGACGAAGGCGTCTTCGGCCTGCCGGGCGTGAACGAGCACGAGGTCCACATCGCCGTTTTGGCCGAGCTTGAGCGCCTTTCCCGTTCCGACGGCGATGACGTCGACGTCGATGGCAAAGCGTTTCTCGAAGGGAGGGATGAGCACTGCAAGGAGGCCCGAGTTCTCGGTGCTCGTCGTGGTCGCCAGGCGCAGTGGGCCGGCCAGACCCTCTCCGGACGCGCGCTCGGCGCCCGCGCCGGTCAGGGCAAACGAAATGCTGAAAAGAATCAGAACAAACAGGCCTGTGGGATCTCTGGCGAACATTGGCACCTCTACTTGTCTGCGATGCTGGAAGAATCGTTAGGCGGAATCATTCTTGTTTCAAACATCGATTCTGTCAATGGCGCAAAGGTATCCGGGAGGATCGCAGGGCGGAAGGATTCGGACAGACCACTCTCCAGCTCTTGGCTTGTGCTCAAGTCTCGTTGGAAAATCGCACCGGTGACACTTATCATACGCCCCACCGGACCGTGCCGGGCAATGATCGGCCGGTACGGAACAAATAACCTGCATCGCACGTCTCCGGGCCGCTCTGAAAAATCGGGGCGGCTCTGAAAGAGAGGTACAGCACTTGAGAGCGAGAAACGCTTCACTTGCACTGATGTTCGTTCTGATTTGCCTCACCGCGGCATTCTCCACGCCCGCCGGGGGGAGTCACAAACCGGATTACACGTCCGATCTCTCGGTGTGGCCCAATTCCACGAGCTACAAGAATTCCGATCCTTGGATCGCCGAGCACCACGACTCGATCCGACGCCTCGAGCCGCGCGTGCTCGTCCTCAATTTCGCCAACTGCTTCACCACCGACCAGATGGAAGCCAAGACGGAGAGGATGATTCACGCTCTCGCCGAGAGCAGCCGTTACCACGGTTTCAACGACCGAAAGGCTCCGTCCGTGCTCAACTACGAGGTGTTTCGTTATATCGATCTCAAGGACGAGAGCCCGCCGCCGGGCCGGGAAAAGAAGAACGGCCGCCTCTTTCCCAAGCGGGCCGACTACGACGGGAAGGGGCAGAATTGTGATTATGGCAAGTTCTT
>Ga0180430_10004656_pt1 | contig 11543 bp, 14 predicted proteins | sample SS_ome_9_FD_132999 | JGI IMG/M metagenome (GOLD analysis project Ga0180430, IMG submission 132999) | Hypersaline lake sediment archaeal communities from the Salton Sea, California, USA - SS_1_S_2 metaG | ecosystem: Environmental > Aquatic > Non-marine Saline and Alkaline > Hypersaline >... | reverse complement strand
CTCTTGGATTTGCGAGAGTTCCGGCGACACGCACGGGACAACTGGAAAGAAGAGGAGTGGCGGATGCACCGTTGGGCCTACTGCCGATTGACGGAGTTGGTTGACAAAAAAATTGGGATCATTCTTGATGGTCTCAGAAAGAGCCCGTATGCAGACAACACACTCGTCATCTTTTCCAGCGACCACGGCGACCACGACGCGTCGCACCGACTGGAGCACAAGACGCTCTTTTACGAGGAAGCGATGAACGTTCCACTGATTGTTTGTCCTCCCGGTTCGTTGGTTCAAAAAGCAAACAAACCCACAAAGGTGAACAATCAGAACCTGGTTTGCATTGGTACCGATTTGCTTCCGACGGTTTGCGATTACGCAGGCGCCAAGGCTCCCGAGGATTTGCCCGGCAGAAGCTTCAGGCCGCTGCTTGCGGGGAAGAAGGTCAAGGACTGGCCGGAGGCGATCCTGATTGAGAACCAGGTAGGTGACGCCGTCGTAACCGCCGACTGGAAATACGCCTCAATGCTCGACCAGAAGGACATTCCCAAGCTCAACCCGAAAAAATATTCCAACCCGAAGGTGACCAAAATTTTGTGTCATCTCTCCGAGGATCCCGGTGAGATGAAAAATCTGGCGTATCTGCCCAAGTACAAAAAGAAGGTTAAGCAGATGCAAGCCCTGCTTGACGAACTGCAGAAAACGCAGTGTAAGAAGTAAGTAATCAGGCGACGCGATAATTGGTCAAGCACGTTCAACACGTCCTAGCAGTAGGAACACAGGTCGGCAGGGGCGACCGCCATGGCTGTTCTGCTTGAGTTCTACTATCTTTTTGCCTCCCTTCCTTATGAGTTTGCTGCTCAATTTATTGATATCGTTTTTGAAACCAGCAAGCAACTTAACTTGCCACCTCATTACAAGGACAGAATTGTCACCAAAGAGGAATTAGTTCAAGAATTCGAAACTTGCAGGTTAGACTTACTTAACGAGACCGGTTGCGATCCAGGTGACGAATCATTAGCTTTGTTGATAGCAAATTCTTATCCAAGATATTAGTTTTTAACTGCAATCTGGTGGCGTCCTTGTACCTCAAAAAGTCCGAGGTCTCGCGGATCTTCACGTGACAACGCTAGTGGGCTACCTCAGTCAACTCCCTGCGCAAGCCAACCACCTCTCCGATGATAATTAGTCCCGGCGGTTGGCATTGATGCTCTTGACAACACTGTGCAAGTGTTGCGACGGTCGCGGTTAGTATCTTTTCTTGTGGCATTGTGGCAGCTTCAACAATCGCCGCAGGCGTTTCGCCCGAAAGACCATTTTTAATGAGATTTTCGCAAATCGTCTCAATGTTGTGTAGTCCCATATAGAAAACAAGGGTGCCGCTGGTTTTGGCAAGAACTTCGTAATCCAAATCGGTATCTTTTTTTCCGGGTGCTTCGTGCCCTGTGATGAATGAGGCACTGCTAGCGATATTACGATGGGTCAACGGAATACAGGCCGACGAGCACGCTGCAACAGCGGCAGTTACACCGGGAACAATTTCAAAGGGAATGCCTTCGGCAACGAGAGCCAAAGCCTCTTCGCCGCCACGTCCAAAGACAAAGGGGTCGCCTCCTTTGAGTCGCACGACACACTGATTCGCCGCCGCATATTCAATCAGTTGTTTGTTGATTTCGTCCTGTGGCATTGAATGCCGGCCTCGCTGTTTTCCAACGTAAACAAGGACTGCTCCGCCTTTTGCATCTTGTAAGATAGAGTCGTCGATTAAATAATCATACAAGATGACATCCGCTTCGCGAATGAGCTTCCACGCGCGTAGAGTTATCAACTCCGGGTCGCCGGGGCCGGCACCTACGAGGAAAACAGTCCCTGATTTTTGAGTATTTGTCATTATTCTTTTTGGACAAAGTGTTGAATGAGTTGTTCGATGCTATTAAAGGCAGTCCCTAGCTCTCTTTTAGGGCGTTCTAGGATAACTACCTGACAACCTTCCAGCTTCGCTGCGGCAATCTTTTCTTCAACGGCCGCCGCTTCACCGCCATCTTTGGTTACCAATGTTTTTGCACCTGAAAATTGGATATGTGCTCGATTTTGTTCGATGGTGAAGGGCCCACGCTCGGCAATGATGTTGCTTTTAGGAATTCCAGCGTGCCGGCATTTTTCTAGGGAATCTTCACGCGGCAGCACCCGTACAAAAAGCGACGCCCCTAGTGCTGCGTACGGGGCAAGTGTATTCGATCCGGTCGTCAGCAAAACATTGCCCCCGCGAGTTAGGACGTACTGCGCTGCTTCGTTGTGGTCCGCGACGTGATGAACATTCAATCCGGTGTCAATCTCTGTTTCAGGACGAACATAAGCAACGTAAGGGATTTGTGCCGCTTCAGCTGCATCTTGTGCGTTCTGGTGTAATGTTACCGCGTACGGATGCGCTGCATCGAGCAACTGCGAGACACTTTCTTGCTTTATTAGGGCAATCAATTCCTCCTTGGCAAGCCTGCCCGACCTGCGTCGCACTCTTGCGTGCGGCATAATGGTCAGCGGTTCGTCTGTTGCCGTTGAGATCAGCACATCAAAACCGGCCTCGGCGAGACGCAGTGCAATTTGTGCAGTTTCGGATGTTCCGCCCAATAGCAAAATCACAGTTGGTACCCTCGTTGTGTGACCATCCATTCGCCAATATTTTTGGTTGACGAACAGCCAATAATAACAACACTTTGCATCGTCACCTCTTGTTCGAGCAGGTACTGCAGTTCCGTGAGGACAATTTTTTCATTTGCAGTACTTGCAGCGGTAACAATCCCAACAGGCGTTCGCTTGTCGCGATGCTCCAAAAATGTCGTCACTGCTTTTTTGAGCTGCTCGACACGTCGCTTACTTCTTGGATTGTAGAGGGCTGTGGTAAGGTCAGCAGCAGCTGCGGCTTCAAGACGCTTAACGATTTTTTCCCACGGAACAAGCAGGTCGCTGAGACTAATCACGGCGAAGTCGCACATCAGCGGCGCACCGAGTACCGCAGCTGCCGCATTTGCAGCAGACACGCCAGGGATCACTTCGACTGGAACACTCTGTTTTTCGGCAGCGATCAACTCCATTGCGAGGCCCGCCATCCCGTAAATTCCTGCGTCACCGGAAGAAATCAACGCAACGGTTTTACCCGCCGCTGCTTGCGCAATCGCCTCGCGGCAACGCTCTTTCTCCTGTCGCATTCCAGACGCGAAGGTCTCCTGGTTCTGCAGTAAATCGCGGATGCTCTCGATGTACGGAGTGTATCCGACAACGATGTCGCTAACGGCGATTGCTTTTTCAGCACGGAGCGTTCGATCGTCTGCGCCACCTGGTCCTATTCCGACCAAATAGAGCTTTCCTTGGCAATTGCCACCGTCACCGCGTTGTGTTTGATGCGTGGTAGTAATAGTTTGGTTCTCCTTCCAGCCAGCAGAGCCGCCGGTTCAGCAACCGCTGGCAACTCCACTTGCTTTTGAACAAATTCTGAGGGTGTAAAATCTTGTTTGCAGTTTCGAATCGCTTCAGAACTGATAATCCGAAGCGGCAGTTTTAACTTTTGTGCGGCCTCTCGCATTCCGGGTTCGTCTTTTTTTAAGTCGGCCGTTGCAAGTAGCCGTACGTCGTCAACGCTGCATTCGGCCTTTGCCAACGCCAACTCGATTGCTTCGACGATTACCGCAGCCGTAACGCCTTTGCGGCATCCCAGACCAACGATTAATGTTTTTTCCGCTTCGGTCGTGGTTGTGATGATCGGTTCAGCATCAAGACAATTGGCAACATCAAGTGCAAGGTCATTCGCGCCACCTTCGTGCCCACTCAGCAGACTAACAACCCAGCGACCCGCCACGTCAACAACGACCACAGCGGGGTCACTCTTCTTGTGCTTGATTTGTTCTGCAATCGCTCGTGTGACAACACCGCAGGGCATAATGTAAACGAGCCCGTCGTATTTTGAAAAAATCTCTTCAGTTTGTTCGACAACACTTGTAAAAGCTTGCACTGGCAGAGCGTTGGCCTTCTGGGTCACCTGTTGGTGGCAAAAGAGGTCAGCCGTCTCATATTCAGTAGCAATTTGAGCAGCCAGAGCGAAACCCTTTTCGGAAAGGGTAATCAGTGCAATGTTCACGAATTCTCTCCCTTCCGGTAACCGTGCGTGAAATGTTTGTCATAGAGTCGCGAGGCCGTCGCTGCGGTTCGGTCGAGTGCGTCTCCGACGAGGATCATCGCAGTTCGCGTGATGTTTTCGCCACGTACTTTTTCGGCAATGTCATCCAGTTGTCCGCAGATGATCTTTTCATCCGGCCAGGAGGCGCGGAAAACAACTCCCACCGGACACGTTTCCCCGTAGTGCTGGATTAACTTTTTTGCAAGTTCCTCAATCTGTCCGATCGAAAGGAAAATGCACAATGTGGAACGCGTCGCGGCAAGTCGCTCCATCTCTTGCGTCTCCGGAACGGGGGTGCGTCCGGCAACTCGCGTGAGGATAACCGTTTGCGAAACTTCCGGCAACGTCAGTTCAAGCTTGAGGGCCGCCGCTGCAGCTTGGAAGGAGCTGACACCAGGGACGACCGAGTAGGGTATCCCGAGTTTATCCAAGACATTCATCTGCTCGGCGATCGCACCATAAAGGGAGGGATCGCCAGTGTGCAGGCGTGTCACGTCGTGCTGCTCTGCGTGCATTTCCTGGATGACCTCAACAATTTCCTCGAGTGTCATCCCTGCGGAGTCATAACGCAATGCAGATTTCGGCAGCAGTTCTAGGATCTCAGGATTTACCAGCGAACCTGCAAAAATACAGCAATGCGTCTGACGCAAAATGTTTGCTGCTTTACACGTGAGTAATTCAGGGTCACCCGGTCCAGCACCGACAAAATGGACGGTCATTGTTATCTCCTAATTAAAAGGAAAATCACCAAAGAACAGAACTCTTCCTCTGCGAGTTGTCCTGGCTTCATTTCACGGATTTGTTCTTTAGGGAGAGTGAGGTTTTCGCAAACGATCAGCTTGTGCGTCGTTTCTAGTTCCGCTGCGAGACTGCCCACCCACTGCTGAGCGTTTGTCGTTCCCCCAAGGATCGCAATTTTTTTGCACGTGGCTAATTCCTCTGCACGAATCTCGGGCGTACGGCCGTGTGCGGAGAGGATGCGTGCGTCGTCCCAACTCAACGCAAGTTTTGCAAACGCGACTTGCACCGAACTGATACCAGGAAATACCTGACACTTTTCTGCACCGAAGTGTTCGACAAGTTTTTCCGTGATGCTGAAAAGTCCGGTGTCGCCACTGGCCAGCACGACCACAGATCCTTTGCCCAAATGCTCTTCCACAACAGCAATCGCGTCTTGCGAGTGGGCAGGCAGCGGGGCTGTGTTTGTGTGAGAGAAGAGTTGCAGTAACCGCTCGTGGCCAAGGACAATGTCTGCCTCGGCAATGGCTTTCTGGGCGACAGGGAGCAGGTAGTTCGCGTCCCCTGGTCCACAGCCGATGATGGTTATTCTTTTTTTCATTGTTTTTCGTGATGTTGTGACATTACTGCAGGCTCTCGCCCGACATTGCAATCAAATGGACAGTGACGGGAATTTCCTCCTGCGCATCGTCGCGGATTTTTTTCTCAACAGCCTGCTCGATCTTTGTGGCAACAGCCTCGGCAAGCTTCTCCCGTTCTTCTCTGGATACCGAAAGGAAAAGACCTTCGACCGTTTCCGAGGGTCCGATTTTCCTCCCGAGAACCTTCTGAGCAACCTGCTCTACAATTGGAGTTGCTGTTGTGGAGTTGGCGGAGTGCGTATTCCAGTTCTCATCAATCAGCTTAGCCAACTTGCCGGGATGCCCAACGATCTGGACCTCACGGAAGTTGTGACGTAACAATTCCTCCAAGGCGAAATCCCAATCGTTTCCAACTTCAATAACTCGCTCCTGTGGCACCTCAAACATTCGCAGCGCGGCGTTGCGCCCTATATTTCCAGGAACGAGTATTGGTGCCGTTGTGCCGCAAGCCAATGCCACATCAAACGCTGTGCGGATTGCTTCACACATCGCACGTTTGCAATGCGGTCGAACAATCCCTGACGTACCAAGGATCGACAGCCCACCTTCGATGCCAAGTCGAGGGTTGAATGTTTGCTGAGCAACTTCACGACCGCCGGGGATTGCTATTTCGATCACCATTGGTTCTTCGGTAATCTCCGCCAATGCGTCGAGTATCATCTTGCGTGGTACCGGATTGATCGCAGGTTCCCCCGGTGGGACTTGCAAGCCGGGTTTTGTTACGGTTCCGATACCTTCACCGGCACGGAAGCTCGATTCTTTTTGCTCGGAGCGTGTAATTCGTACGACGATTTGCATCCCGTCGGTGATATCTACGTCATCGCCAGCATCCTTCTCAACCGTTGCTAGCGCAGCTTCGTCTTCTCTTTTTGTCAACACTGGAACGAGGACACTGCTTGCGTCGGGCAGTGTTACTTCTACCTGCTTTGGAGTTTTTCCGCTGCAAAGTAGCAGTGCCGCAGCTTTGGCAGCAGCAGCGGCGCAGGTTCCTGTAGTGTTTCCGGTGCGCATTGCTACTGCCATTCCTTCCTGCCGATCCGAACAATCACCGTTGCGAGGTAACCTTGCTCAGGGTCAACCCCACGCAGGTCCGTGGCGAGTAATTCACGGTCGGCTTGCTCGCAGTAGCACGCCAGTTGCGCGTGTTCGAGTAATTCTTTACGTTCTAGCAGTTCGATTAACTGTGAAAGTTTCTTACCCACTTTGTAAAGGACTAAGGTTTCGCAATGTCCGAGAGCCTTTTCGACAGCATCGAGGTCGGTTGCGGGCATCAACAGCAGGCGATCTTCCTGGATGGTGAGTGTCTCGCCAAAAAGGCTTGCCGCCGACTGGAAGGCACTTACACCCGGCACGACGTGAATACTCTGAGGTGGCATAAGTTCCCGCGTTAGCTCAAGTAAATAGTAGCTCGTGCTGTAAAGCAATGGGTCGCCGAGGGTGATCTGAACAACCGACTGCCCCTGTTCGCAACGTTCTGCAATCAGGCGTGCGATGCCTTTCCAGCGAGTCAGGGTTTCATTCAGGTCCCGCGTCATTGCAAACGTGTGCTCGATGATTTCTTGGTTATTCACCCAAGGCTGGATGGTGGCGAGTGCAAGGCTTGTCTCCGACTTTTCGCTACGGGGTGCAATAATGATGTCGGCAGATTCGATTAACTTCGCTGCACGCAAGGTAACCAAATCGGACGCACCGGGACCGATGCCGAGAGCGTAAAAGTGACCAGGTTGAATTTCATTTCTCTTCATTTTACTCACTTCCAGGCAAACCATAGTATGATGATGAAAACAATTAAAAACAAGGAACGAAGCACTTGAGCAGTGACTGCCATTACCGGTCCGGCTTTGGGACCCAGCGTTGCAACGTAGGTCGGCAAAATCCGTTTAAGTGTCCGGATGGGTGCCGTTACCACCGAACCTATCAGGAGGGTAACGACCGCCTGCTTTGCGATAATATCCCCCTGATCAACATAACTTGCGGCAATCGCTGCACCACTATAAAGGCTAACCGCTTGTGCAGGAATGATCATTGCGGACTCAGGTGGCAAGAATGAAAAATTGCACAACCAGGGTGCCATTTCAGTCAGCGATTGAAACACACCGTAGTATTCCAAGCCGACCATCAGGCAATAAGTGGGAACGAGGTAGATCATCAAACGTCGTAGCGTCCGTGATGAACGTTTCCAGACGGTCTTCCAGAACGTTTTTTTCTTCTCGCCATCCTTTTTTTCTGGCTTCTTTACCAGTGGAGTCGTTTCGTTGCCCGCCATCTTTTTCGCACGTCGGTCGGTAAAAGGTGCAAGGACTAAACCGGAGACGAGCAAAATGGCGAAAATTTCTGTGAAAATGGTCGCAAAACGAACGGTAAAAAAGGCGAACGTCGCTTCTCGTCCAAGCACCGCACCAATCGGAATCACGTAGGATGGCAGGTGTGAAAAAAGGGAAATGCACGAAACAACCAACACCGACGAATACAATTGCCGTTTGTTGATGCTTCCCTGTGCGTGCGACGAGGCCAACATACTGTTCGCAGCCGCACCTGAGCGAAACGCGACCAACAGCGGCGCACTCGCAGCCGTTCCGAGCCGTCCGAGCCAAGTGATCGGATAGGCTACGACCGCAAAGATACGAATCCATCCCGAAACTTCAAGCATCTGTGCCAGCAAAACACCGATGGTAATCGTAAGTGACAACTCCGCCAGCAAAAAGGCCTTCCGCCACCAGAACGGAAGCGTCCGTTTCCAGCGAGAGTAACCCGAGGATTTTCTGCCACTCTTCCGTTTCATCGATTTTTTCACCACGGGTGCAGGTGAGGTGCTAGGCGCAACGGAGGTCCCTTCGGCTGCAACTTTAACAGTCTTGCCTGAGGTAACCTCAGTCAATGTCTGCTCCTGCGCAGTTGCCCAACTGACAAGCAACGCAAAACAGCAAATCGATAATAATAGTTTTTCAGTCATTCTTTTTTCAAGGATGCTTCGGCCTTGTCGAGGTGTTCGAAGTAAAATCTAAGAATTGCATCGTTGTATCCGACGGGTTTGCCGAGTGTAGTCTCTTTGGCACTAATGATGTTTTTCCACGCATTTTCATCGTCGTCATCCATTACGTCTTCGGAGATGTGGACCCCCGAAACAATCATCAGCGGGATAAAGTGGACTCGACCTAGTTTTGCAGCGAGTTTTTTTGCGTCTTCAAGTTTTTCAGTGCCTGGCTGACCTTCCACCGAGCAACAGAAAACGTTTTTGTGCTTCTTTTCAATCGCGTTGGCAAAAGCGACGAGTTGTTTGTTGAACTCGGGATGTTTGTCATTACCGTGCATCACGAAAACATTCGCGGCATTGGTTTTAAGTTGCGATTCGAGGGCGTCAATAACTGCCGGTATGTCGCGGTCCATGAGCAACGCATCACCAACAGCGACGTTCAGTCCGGTGGTGTCGAGATTGACAATCTCCTTGTATTCCTGTCCCGGTGCAATGTGTAACGACTGAAAAACGACATCCTTGATGCCTTCCTTTTTGAGTTCCTCAACGACTTCGAGGGGGCCTTTTGTTATGACACCCTGCTTTTTGAGCTTTTTTCGGATAAACGCTGACGTGTAAGCCCAGCGGATGTCACGACCGGGATAACGTTTTTTTGCCGCTTGGTCAATGTGCGTGAAGACTTTTCGGGCCTCGGGATTTGACGTGCCAAATGCGGTAAGAACGATCGTTGGTTGGTTGTTGTCAACTTTCATTTTTTCAGTTGCAGTTAGGCCTGTCGTGGCAAGTAAAATAATTGAGATTGACAGAATAAGGCTTTTCATCTTTCTCCTTTCATTTTTGAAATAAGTGCAAGTGCATTAACAATCGCAGCGGCAACCGGGCTGCCTCCACGTGGTCCTTCGCAGGAAATATAACAAAGGTTACTTTCCATCAATGCGTGTTTCGATTCTGCGGCACCGACAAACCCGACGGGTACGCCAACAACCACCGCAGGATCGACAATGCCCTGCTCGGCCATTTCGATCAGCTTCCACAGTGCGGTCGGTGCGTTACCAATCGCAATGATTGCACCGCCAAGTTCCTGTGCCGAAAGTTCTATCGCTGCTGCTGAGCGTGTGCAGGCATTTTGCGCGGCGTAGTCAATAACCTCTGGATTACTGACACGACAATGGACATCGCACCCGGTACGCGTGATGCCTGCCTTGACCATCTGCACATCGCAGAAAAGGGGTCGCTTCTGAGCAAGCGATTCGGTGGCACGTGCAATTGCGTCGGGATGGATTTTGACTGTTTCTGCGAAGGAAAAATCCGCCGTTGCGTGGATCACGCGTTTAACGATCGGTAAATGGGCTTCGGGAATAGGGATGTTCCTCTTAGCGAGTTCTTCGTCGATAATCTGCTGGCTCATACGTTCAATGTCGGGACCAAGCGTAGGAAGTTCTTCTTTACTTTTCATTGCGTCTCTTTCTCTTGCATTTTCCTCAGGAAAAAGTCGATAAAACTTGGCGAATCTGCCCAGTGGAGGTGTGGGTACCCCGCAAGAACATTACCACTCTGAAACCCCGACGCTTCGAGTTGCTGCGAGCGACGTCGTTGCAATGTATAGGCCGGTTTCCAGTCGGATTCTCTGGAGCGGTCTTCAATAATTTGCGAATAATGAAACTCGTGACCACGCAACATAATTCCCCCAAGTTGCTCGATGGTAACGTCAACGTAGCCGAGCATCTTCCTCTTTTCCTGCATCTTGGCGACGATTGGAAGTACACCGGTGAATGGAAATTCTTGCCCATCGTGCAAAATAATTTTCTCTCCGAGATAAATCATCCCACCACATTCGGCGTAAACGAATCGTCCGGAACGAGCAAACGCATCGAGCGCACTTAGCATTGAAGCGTTCGATGCGAGCGTGGCTGCGTGCAATTCAGGATAACCGCCGGGCAGGTAAAGGGCATTGAGGTTCTCGGGGAGCGACGAGTCGTGCAACGGCGAAAAAGGAATCACTTCCACCCCTTTTTCCTCCAACGCCGTAAGGTTGTCTGGGTAACAAAAAGAGAATGCTTCGTCACTCGCAACGCCCAATCGTAGGTTAGCGGATGCTTTCTGCGCTGGCAGAGGTGATTTTGCCGCTTCGCACTTTTCCCCTTCTGGCAACAGGTCGAGATCAAGGAACTCCTCGCAGGCAAGTGCCAATTTCTCAATTGTTCCGTGTTGATCTTCGAGTTCTGAGGCTTGATGCAAACCGAGATGACGTCCCGGCAGTGTTGGGAATGCGTCACGAGGAATTGCACCGACCAAAGGTGGGAGATTTTTGCTTGCCAATGCCTCAGCGAGCCATTGACGATGACGCTCTGAACCGACACGGTTGGCAATTACCCCGAGAAATTGGACATCCGGATCAAACTCGACAATCCCTTGAACAATTGCGGCGAAAGTGCGCGAGGTCCCGTGTGCATCGACAACAAGCAGAACCGGCAGATCAAGCCAGGTCGCCATCTCGGCAGTCGAACTCTCGTTCGTCGATGGATCCGAACCATCAAAGAGTCCCATCACTCCCTCGACAACGGCAATGTCGGCGTCGCGCATTTGCTGCTCGAACAATTGCTCGCAATACGAACGACTAGTCATCCAGCCATCGAGATTGAAACAAGTTCGGTTGGCGGCGGAACGCAGGTGCGTTGGATCCAGAAAATCGGGACCTACCTTGAAGGGTTGGACGCGTAGCCCTCGTTTAAGCAGGGCACGTGTTAAGCCTAGGGCTATCGACGTTTTGCCCGAACCACTCGAAGCTGCACCAATAACAAAGCCGGGACATCGTTTCATCGCTCCACCCCTTTCACCTTATCGGCACAGAGGAAAACGCAGGCCTGCTTGCTACAGAGTTCACTCATCTTATATTTAGCGGGAATGTGAAACAGTACCACAGAGCAACTGGCGGTAAAAAGGACGACGGTCAAAAACATCAGACGGTTGGCTCGTCGTATGTCCTTCGCTTCGATCCTCCGGAGTGGTTCGCCGAGTGTCGGTTTTT
>Ga0180430_10004655_pt1 | contig 11544 bp, 16 predicted proteins | sample SS_ome_9_FD_132999 | JGI IMG/M metagenome (GOLD analysis project Ga0180430, IMG submission 132999) | Hypersaline lake sediment archaeal communities from the Salton Sea, California, USA - SS_1_S_2 metaG | ecosystem: Environmental > Aquatic > Non-marine Saline and Alkaline > Hypersaline >... | reverse complement strand
TTGCCGGCCGGAGACCTCCGCGGCTACTCTGGCCGACATGACTGACGAACTGACCGCGCTCCCGGAGTCGTTCGCGGCCGGGACAACGATCAAGTACACGAAGAGCTTCGCGAGCTATCCGGCCGACGACGGCTGGACCCTGACGCTCTACCTTGCCGGCGCGACGACGGAACATGTGGACGCCGTCGCCGACGGCGCGGCCTTCGACGTAACGATCCCCGCGACCCTGACGAGCTCTCCCTTCCAGCCCGGTCTCTACAAATGGTCCGAGCGCGTCTCGAAGTCTGGCGAGGTCTACGAGGTCGGCTTCGGCGTCGTCGAGATCAAGGATAACCTCGCGGAAGCGACGGACGGGAGCTCTCAGGAATGGCTTGAGCGCGCGATCCCCGTCCTCCGCGCGCACGTCGAGGGACGACTGACCGCCGGGATGCAGAGCTACTCCATCGCCGGCCGAGCGGTCTCGAAGATCCCCGTGAAGGAAGCGGTCGACCTGCTGACGTTGCTAGAGTCTCGCCTCAAGCGCCTCAAGCATCCCGGCCGGATCTCCCGTCCGGGTCTCGTCCAGATCGTAAAACCGGGGACCAATCAATGACCCGCCGACCCTTCCACAAACGGCTCGCACGTGCGTTTCGCCTCGCGGTCCGCGAGCTCCGACGGCCGACGACGCGAAACGCCTTCGCCGGCGCCGGCGTGAGCCGACTGCTCCTCGACTGGATCGCGACGTCTCGCTCGGCCGACGAGGAGATCAAAGGCGATCTCCGGAAGCTACGAGCGCGCGCGCGGGAGCTCGCGAGAAACAACAGCTACATCAAGCGCTACCTCCGGCTCCTCGTCGCGAACGTGCTCGGCCACGCCGGGATCCGTCTGCAAGCGGTCGTCCGCGGCCGCGACGGAGCGCTCGACCAGGAGACGAACCGCAAGATCGAGACAGCCTACCGCGAGTTCGCCGACGGCCCGGTGACGGTCGACGGCCGGCTCAATCTCTACGAGGTCGACGATCTGATCCTCCGGACGCTCGCGACCGACGGGGAAGCGATCGTCCGCTTCTGGCGCGGATCGGACGTCAATCCCTACGGGCTCGCGCTCCAGCTGATCGACTCCGACCTCCTCGACGAGCGCTTCAATCGCGCGGCCTCGACCACGCAGAACGAGATCCGGCTCGGCGTCGAGGTCGACACCGTCGGCCGGCCGCTCGCCTACCACTTCTACGACAAGCCTCAGAGCGCCGCCCTCGTCTCGCCGGCCTCGCGTTATCGCGTTCCCGCCGGCGAAGTCGTCCACATCTACCGCGCGGATCGAGTCAACCAGACGCGCGGCGTCACCTGGCTTCACTCGATCATGGTCCCCGTCCACATGCTGGACGGCTACGAGGAGAGCGAAGCCGTCGCGTCGCGCGTGAGCTCGGCGAAAATGGGATTCATGGTCCAGACGAATCCCGAGTTCGGCGCGGCGCTCTCGACGGAAGGCGATTCGGGGACGTCGCCGGCGACGATCCAAGCGGCGCCGGGATCGTTCGAGATCCTCGATCCTGGCTACGACTTCAAGCCCTGGGATCCGGATCATCCGACGAGCCAGTTCTCCTCGTTCATAACTCAGATGGTGCGGAAGATCGCGAGCGGTCTCTCCGTCTTTGCGAACGTCCTCGGGAACGACGCGAGCGGCGTCAACTACTCCAGCTTCCGAGCGTTCTCCCTGATCGAGCGGGACGACTATCGGCAGACACAGACCGACCTCGTCACTAAGTGGCGCGTCCCGCTCTACCGCGAGTTCCTTCGCTCGGCGATCTTGACCGGCGCGCTCCGGCTCCCGACGAGCCGCGCGGCCGACTACTACGCCGTCCGACATCGCGCGCGCGGGTGGTCGTGGATCGACCCGGAGAAGGAAGCGAAAGGCGCGGTCCTCGCGATCGAGAATCAGCTGACCTCCCGAACGTCGATCCTCGCGGAGAAGGGGATCGACATCGAGGACGTCTTCGCGGAGATCAAAGCCGAGCGCGAGCTCGCGGTCTCCTACGGGATCGAGCTCTCCTCCTCCTCGCCGGTCGACGAGCCGGCGACGAAGTCGGACGTCGAAGATCTCGCCGAGGGACGCGAGCGCGACGGATCAAACGGCGGCGCCGGCAAGCCCCGGCCCGTCGAGGACCGGCGCCTGATCGCCGGATGTTAGTCTCGAAAGGAGCCGACCTTGTCCGCGATTTCTAACTACGCCGAGGAAGCGGTCCTGAATCACCTGTTCAACAAGGACGCGCTGACCGGCCCGTCGACCTACATCGCGCTTTTCACGTCCGACCCGACGGACGCCGGGACCGGGACCGAGGTCTCCGGCGGGAGCTACGCGCGCGTCCTCGTCTACGACAACGGCTCGGGCTCGCCCGACTGGACCGTCGCCGCGGTCGACGGGACGGCCTACGCCGTTGAGAACGACGACGACATCACCTTCCCGACTGCGACGGCGTCCTGGGGAACGATCACGCACGTCGGGATCTTCGACGCCGCGACCGTCGGCAATCTCCTCTGGCACGGAGCCCTCGACGAATCGAAAACGATCGGGACCGACGACGTCTTCAAGATCTCGGCCGGGAATATCGTCGTCAAGCTTTCGTAGCCGCGGCGCCGATCGCGCGACCCGACCTTAGCCGGCGGCCGCTCTCCCCGCGGCCGCCGTTTCACTAGGACGGCCCTCGATGCTCGATCAATACACGTTCGAGTTCGACAACGCCAACTCCGGCTACATTTTCAAGGTCGGCAGCTACTACGCGAAGGCTACCGGGTGGAGCAACTGCAACGCCGGCCAGAGCGTGACCTCGGGGATCACGTTCGGCGCCTTCTTCCGATTCGATACGTCCTCCCTCCCCGACCACGCTCAAATCGAGTGGGTGAAGTTCCGTGTTCGCGGCTACCGGAACGCCCCGGCCGGCTCGCCGCAGTTTTTCGAGCTCCGTCTCCGCTTCGGCGACATCATAGGCGGGACGCTCGACGGGACCGCGGCCGAGTGGAGCGCCGGCTCCCACATGCTGACCCTGACGGCGAAGCCGGCAGACAAGACGACGCTCGACCTGAGCGACGACGGTAACGATCCGCTCGTCCTCGTCAACAAGAGCGGCGACTCCGACGTCTCGATCATCGACCACGGTACGCAAGGGACCGGCGACTCGGCCTGGTGGTCGTTCTTCAATGTCGACACCGACACCCGATGCAAGCTGTACGTCGGGTTCTCCGTCCCGTCGGCGACGCTCTCGGGCTCGGGCTCTCTGACCTGTTCGGCCGAAGTGATCCGCGGCGGGAGAGCGGAGCTCGCCGGCGCGGGAGAGCTCGACGCCGACGGAGACCTGATCGCTGACGGGAGCGCGGAGCTCGCCGGCGCGGGAGAGCTCGACGCCCTCGGCGGCGTCCTGTTCGCGACGGCCTCCGCGGAGCTCGTAGGCTCCGGAGAGCTCGTCTCCCTCGCGACCGTCGAGCGGCTTTGCTCGGCCACCCTGGCCGGCGTCGGAGAGCTCGACGCCGCGGCCGGCCCGATCATCTACGGCGGGATCGCGACGCTCGAAGGCAGCGGCGATCTAATAGCCGGCGCGGGAATCCTACACTCTACCGCGGCCGCGACGCTGACGGGGATCGGTGAGATCTTCGTCGCCGGCGGGATCGCCGTCCCTCCGCTCGCGCTTCACTCGGCGACGATCGCCGTCGCCGCGACCGATTCCGATTCAATCGCCGTCGGCGCCGTCGACTCCGGGACGATCTCCGTCGCGGACGGCGACGCCCTGACCGTAGGACCGAGGAGAAACACATGAGCACCCTGACCGGCTCGATCACCGGCTACGTCGTCGGGGACGACCTTGAGATCCGTCGAACGGTGACGGACCTCCCGGACGCGATCGCGAAGGCTTGGCTTACGATCAAGCAGACCGCGCGCGACCCGGACGACGACGCCGTAGTGACGAAGGAGATCACCGAGAGCGACGATCCCGGCGTCGGATGCATCGAGGTCGACGGCGGCGTCGGCGCCGACGCGACGCTCCGCTTCGACCTGACAACAGCTGACACGACGACGCTCGGGATCCGTGAGTGGGTCTACGACATACAGATCGAGCTCGACGACGGGACGATCTACACTCCCGAGGTCGGAGAGCTCCAGCTGACCTCGGACGTTAGACGAGGGACGACCTAACCTCCCCACCAGCGAAAGGTCTCGCAACATGCCAGAGAATCACGTCGATCTCGGCCCGATCGAGCGCGCGATCGGTAGCCTAGAAGGAACCGTGAAGAGCCTCGCCGAGACAACGTCCTCCGGATTCGCCGGCGTGAACGCCCGGCTCGACGGAGTCAATGGTCGCGTCCGCGCGGTCGAGAACGCCGCCGCGACGCACGTAACCGTGAAGAACTGCGAGAAGATCCGCGACGCCTGTGAGCTCGCGCGCGGCTCGACGACCCGGCTAGTCTGGATTCCGCTCGCGCTGATTGTGGTCTCCGGAATCGTCGGCGTCCTGATCGCGAAGATCTTCTGACGGAATCGAGGTAGAGATGAGCTCCCGCGAGACGTTCGACAAAGCGATCGAGATCGTCCTCGCCCACGAAGGCGGCTACTCCGATCACCCCGCGGACGGCGGCGGCGCCACGAACTACGGGATCAGCTCCCGAGCTAATCCCGACGTCGACGTCGCGAACCTGACCCGCGAGGACGCGATCGAGATCTACTGGACACGCTACTGGACCGGGAATCGTTACGAGCTCCTCCCGGAGCGGATCGCGATCAAGGTCTTCGACCTGGCTGTCAACATGGGCAGGAACACGGCGATCTGCTGTCTCCAGCGCGCGCTTCGCGCGGTCGGTCAGCAGGTAGCCGTCGACGGAGTCGTCGGTCCCGAGACCGCCGGCGCCGCGTCCTCCCTTTGCGAGCTCGCGATCATCGCGGCGCTTCGGTCGGAAGCGGCCGGCGAGTATAGAGCGATCCTGATCCGGAATCCTTCGCAAGCCCCGTTTGCCTCCGGGTGGATCTCCCGAGCCTATTCGTGACCCCGCGCGGCCGGCGGCTCTGGCGGCGAGCTCGTCGGCGGCGCTTTCGATCCCGAGCTCACAGCGCCCCGGAGCGCTCACCTCCGGCCGGCCCGAGCTCGGGATCACCCCTCTTGACTCCCGATCGGCCCGGATCGAGCGGATCGGCCGAGATCCGAGCTCGACAAACGGCTTCTGAGCGACGATCTCCCGCCGGCCCGACTACCGGGTCGGATCCGGGAGCGCCCTCCTCCGGCGGCGCCTGACGTCGTCGAGGAGCGCGAGCTCGCGACATCCTCGCGACATCTCCGCGACATCGAGCCCCGAGAGCCCCGAGATCGGCCTTCCCGAGCCGATTGTGGACAAGCCGTTGATAACTCCTCCGGAATCGGTTGATAGCCGGTGAGCAACTCGGGTGATTTCGTGGACATCTCGACCCCGAGACCGGCCTGTGGACAGCTGTCCAGAGTAATCCCCGAGATATGCACAGACCCCGAGAGCCCGGAAGCCCCGCGGCGTAGGCGCTCCCGGCGCTTATCCACTTATCCACCGCCCCTACTACTACTAGATGTTAGATGTTAGGTAGAGAACTACAACAGCAGGAGCCCCGAGGAGCGAGCTCGCGGTCGAGGATCTCGACCGTCCCGAGCTCCAAATATCGCCTGTAAGCGACGTTCTCCTCCGGAGCCGATAGGAGAGCCGGGGACGGCCCTCCGCGGCCAGCCTCGCGCCTGAGAGCGTGCTCTCGCGCGCGATCCGGCGCGGGTCTGTGGCGGGATTTCAGATCCCGGAGAGAGCCTCCGCGATCGCGCGGAGACAGAAGATCGCGGCGACGGCGGTCGCGATCCAGAGCAAAGCGTAGAGACGGCGCACGATTCGACCCTCCTCCGGCCCGGCGCCGGCGAGCTCGTCCGCGAGCTCCGAGCTCCCCGGCCGGCCGGCAGCGCGCGCCGGCGATCACTCGATCGGCGAGAGATCGACGACGCTCGCGAGGACTCCTTTCTGCCACTCCCCCGTCGAGAAGTCCCAACGCAAGAAGGGACCGACGTTGACTCCGAAGTACTCAGCCCAGTGGACCTCGACGCCGTAGTCTCGGAGATTCCCGAGATCGTAGGTCAGCGCGATCAGCCCTCCCGTCGGACCGTCCTTCTCGTTAGGATTCACTTCGATCCCGACCTCCAGCGTTACGACCCGGTAGGAGATCGGCGTCAGATTGATGTATTGCGTCCACTCCTCGCGGTCGGTGTTCCAGAGAAAGCCCGCGTGAACCGGGATCGACGCCGTCCAATCGTCGACGACGTCCTCCGTCTCCGCGTCCTCCGCGGTCGACGTAGCCTCCGGAGCCGGCGCCGCGGCGCCGTCCTCCGCGAGCGCGACGGAGATCGGACCGCCGAGCCCGAGGAGCACCAGGACGAACAGCACGACGAGAGATCTCATCCTCGCCTCCTTCCTTCCGACGGACGGATCGCGGGTCAGCCGCGCGCCGGCGACACTCCTCGGAGCTCCCCGGCGCCCTCGCTCCGCGACCCGTCCTCCCTGAGTCTACTACATCTTCGGCCGGCTGTTATCTCCAGCCCCGAGCTCCTCGCTCGGCGTTCTCGCGGAGCTCCTTCCCGATCTTGCGAGCTCGCGCCGTCACCCTGGCCGACAGCTCGACGACGATCGAGCGGAGCACTTTGCCGGCGAGCCGGCCAACGATCCCGAGGAGCGCCCGGATCTCCCGCGCGTCGGCCTCGAGTACGAATCGGCTATACATGACGCCCTCCCTCCCGTCAAGAGCGGATCGGACCGCCCGACCCGACGAGCTCGTAGAGTGCAAATCCCGAGCCTACGGCCTCGATACACCCGCGGAGAGCGCCGATCGGCGAGCGCCGGGAGCGAAGATCGAGCGAAGATCGAGCGAAGATCGAGCGAACGAGCCCGGAGCGCTCCGGACCGGCCTCGACAAATCGCCTGTGAGCGACGATCTCCCGCCGGCCCGACTATCGGGTCGACCGGGATCGCGGTCTCCCGGTACGCGAGACGGGCGCCGCCGGTCTCCCGGTCAGCGCCCGTCGGCGAGCTCGCGCCTGTAGCGAGCCCCTAAATCAGCGCCATTCGATCGTCTCGCCGGCCTTCAGATCGTCGAGGAGCCGGACGACGGCCGTCCGGACAAGCCTCGACTTCGACACACACTCCCGACGCGCGGCCGAGCGCGCGGCCCGGTGCAGCGCCTTCGAGAGCTTGAACAGACAGACGTCGTTCTGGACGCGCTTCCGATTGCGGCTCACAGCGCCCTCCCTTCCGCGTCGAGCGCTCCGCGGATCGCGACGATCCGGCTGAGGTAGATCTCCCGGACGGCGTCGACCTTATCGGCGTCCTCGCCGGGAGCGGGACATGGATCCGGCTCCTCGAACCCGAGCGAGCAAAGGACGAAGATCCCGGCCGGCCCTGCGTCGCCGGACGGCCTGAACGTGAAGCGGTCGTCGAGCGGCCGGACCGTCGCGCCGCTCCTGAGCTCGATCCTCGTCTCGTCGTTGAATCTCAGATCTCTCGCGCGCATCGTCTGACCCTCCCTCGGGGACCGGGGAGAGCTCCCCGGTCCCCGCTCTGAAGCCTATTCGAAGTAGATCTCACACCAGACCCGGACGTCGTCGCTCTCGGCGAAGCGGACGCCGGCGTAGCTCCCGCCCTCCGGGATCGTCGTCTGAGCGAGCGCCCTCTCTACGTGCTCCCGGAGATCCCAACGATCGCCGGCCCCGAGGAGCTCGCGCTGATCGAGCCCGACGAACTCGACGCCCTGAAGGTCGCAGAGGTCGCGCGCGATCCGCTCCCGGTCGAGCGTCGTCCTCCTCGACGCGAACACGAAGCCGGCCTGAAAATGGACGAGCTCGGCGTCGGGATCCGGCTTCGGATTGTCGAACGCCGCGACCGACCCGCGAGAGCCGGCCGTCCCGATCGACTTCGCCGGCGCCGTCGTCCCGTCCGGCAGGAGCCACGCGTCGATGAAGTAGCCGAGGTCGATCGACCCGTCGAAGCCCCGTCCCGCGAAGCCGTCGGTGATCGCCTCGACCGCGGCCGCGGTCGGACCGTCGGACCAGCGGATCGTGATCGAGGAGCCGCCGGCGTAGGACTTCGAGCGGACGGAGAACTTCGTCTCGGGGAATCGCGTCTTGAGCGCCTTCCGGATCAGCTTCGCGGTCTCGACCGTCGAGAGCCAGCGCGGCTCCGGCTTCGGCTCGCCGTCCTCCCCGAGCCACTTATCTCGGCGGGACCGCGCGATCTCCAGCGTCGGCGCGACCGTCGAGAAGAGCTCGCCGGCCGGCGTCCGGTAGTCGTATTGAACGAGCTCGCGGCCGAGGATGTCGCTGTGGTAGCTCTCGAAGTTCTCCTCGCCGGCCTTGCACGTCGAGCTTCCGTTGACGTCGCTTCTCATCTTCGTCTCTCCCTTCCGGCGCGCCGGCCGGAGCCGGCGCGCCCGTTGACTTCCTCGATTACGACCTCGACTTGACGAGCTCCACATGCTTCTGAACGCCGCGCGCGGGGACGACCGACTCGGAGCGATCGCCGCACCAGTAGACGAGGATCGAGCCGCTCCGGATCTTCGTCACCCGGCCGCGGTCCTCGATCTCATCGCGCTCGGGATCGCCGAGGATCCGGAAGCGAATATCGTCGCCGACCCGGATCTCGTTCCCGAAGCGGTCGAGGACGAAGTCTTCGGCGAAGCTACCGTCCCGCTCCCACCCCTCCGGCGGCTCGCCCGTCCCGGCCACGACCCCGGCCGGCGTCGGCTCGCCGTCGACCTCGACGTAGATCCTGCACCAGTTCGAGAACCGCTCGGGCTCGATCTCGCGGAGCCGCTCGTCGTCCTCGAACCGCACGAACACGGTCGGCGGCTTGATCGTGTCTCGCGGATCCGACTCGCGGACCTCGACGACCCGGCCGAAGCGCCGCGCGCGGTCCTTGAGATTGAGGAGCGCGAAGCGATCGCCGGCCTTGACCCTGACACCAGCCGCGTCGTAGATTCTGGACTCGCTCGACATTCCGACCTCCTCGATCATCGTGAACTGCAGACCCTTCCGGACGCTCCCGCTCTCGCTCTCGATTCTCGTCGTCGCCTTCATTTCCAGCTCCTTTCGTGGCGCGCCGGCCGGAGCCGGCGCGCCGATTGACTGCTAGAGAGTCACCCGGTCGACGGTCCCGTCCGCGTCGACTCGCTCACACCAGCGGAGAAGATTCGCGTCGCCCATGCTCGACGCGCACCCGGTAGAGATCGAGCGCACCCGCGCGCCCTCCGGGTAGATCGACGAAGTCACTACGACGAGGAGACCGTCGACGCGATACTCAGCGTAGTCGGTCCGCTCGGGCTTCAGGTAGTCGGTCGTCCGCTCCATGTCCGGCTCCCTCCTCGAAAAACTCCCTCGGCGGCTCCTCCCTCCCTCCCCGACCCCACAACACAAAGTATATACCTGAGCGGCCTGAGTGTCTACTAAAAAGCGAAGCCCCGAGACGATTATCTCGGGGCTCCAAACGGCGATATATACCTATTCCAGCCGGATTCAGCCGGCGAAGAGATCCTCCTGGCCGGCGCCGGCCGCGTCACCCTGGGTGCGCTCGCGGAGTCGCGCGAGAAGCGGATCTCGCTCGACGAGCGTCGCGAAGTCCTCGCCGGTATCCCACGACCGAACGAGAAGCGCCGCGCGGTGGTAGATCTCCTCCGTCGCGAGCCGCCACTCGTAGCGCGCGAGCTTCTTCCCGTCCTCGCGGACGATCGCTTGCCGCGCGATCTTGAATCCGCGAACGCCGAGCGCGTCGTCCATCCGATTGCGGCAGGAGTAGCCGTCGTAACCGAAGTGCTCGACGTTCGACCACTCCGGATAGCGCCGGACGAGAATCCGGAGAAGCCGTCCGGCCTGAGTGTTAGGTCTGAGCTCTCGCAAGATCGCCCTCCCGGTTAGCGATCAGGTAAGCCGAGCCGCGATTGCCCGGCGTCCTCCTCGGCGAGCCGCCGGCGAGCGCGTCGACCGGCGGCTCGATGCTTCGCGTCGTAGCGATTGTGACACAGCTGACAGAGAGCGCGGAGATTCGCGCGCTCGCAGTTCTCCGGCGCGTGATCCAAATGCGCCACAGTAAGCACGACCCGCGAGCCGGTCTCCGGGTGGCGCGCGCCATTCCGGACGCCGCAAAACTCGCAGCGATTCCCGGCGTCGGCTCGGACCTCGCGCGAGATCCGAGCCCAATCCTCCGGGTAGCGCGAGCGCTCCTCTGACCGGATCGGGCTCACTCCGAGCTCCATCTCTGAGGAAGCGGCGGGTCGACGAACTCGTAAGCGGTGCAGACTACAGCCGGCTCGAAGTAGATCAGGACGGCGGTCGAGTCGAGCCGGCTGACCTCGATCGCGTCCTCCGTCATTGTCGTGTCCGGAGCGACGAAGATCGACCAGGTCTCGACGCCCTCCTCCGTCGAGAACGAGAAGCGCCAGAATCCCTCGGGGACGACCGCGACGACGGAGTCGATCGCGATCTCGTCGGCCGCGGCCGTCCCGAGCGCGAGCGCCAACACAAACGCCGCGAGCTTCATCAGAGATCGAGCTCCTCGTCGTCCTCCTCGTCCTCGTCGTCCTCCTCCGCGGAAGCGATCGCGTCGGCTTCGGCGTCGGAGATCCCCGGATTAGGATCGGGCTCCTCCCGAGCCTCGACGTCGAGGATCTCGTAGTCCCCGATCTCCTTCCGGATTGCCGCGATCGTCTCGACGACCCCGAGATGCTGATCCCGGCCTGAGAGCTTCGCGATCATGCGCTCCTCGATGTCGCTGAGGAAGTCGTCGACCTTTCGGCCTCTTGCGATTGACATAGATCCCTCCTGAGCTTGGCCGCGACGATCGACGCGAGCGTCTCCGTCGATCCCGCGGAGCCTGACTTGTAGACCATCAGCCGCCGACGACCACAGCGCCGACACTTCGATTCGAGCGTCCGGAAGTCACCCGGCCGGACCTCCCACGAACTCCAGCGGTGGACCCCGAGCCGGCAAAGCCTCGACCTCGGCCTCCCTCGCGGGATCGCCTCCCGGACCATTTCGAGCGACCCGAGAAACCTCGTCACCCTGGCCGCGAGTCGGATCCTGACCGACGGCCGCTCCCCTTCGGCCTCCGTTTTCATTGTCTCCGCTCCTCCCTGATCGACTCCTGCATCTGACGCCGGCGCTCCTCCTGCGCGCGCGAGACCTCGTCGCGACCCTCCCGACGGTCCTCCTCTTGAGCCTCCGCGAGCTCCCGATCGAGCTCGGCCACCTTCGTCCAGAGATCCGCGTCGCCGTGCTCGATCGCTCGATCCAGCGCGCGCGAGACCTCGTCGACCTCCTCCCCGTATTGCCGGCGGCGCGCCGCCCAGTACGGCCATTCCCAATAGCCGCCGACGATCGTGATCGCTTCGACCTCCCTTGTCGAGATCCAATCAGTAGAGAGCCGGCCGGGATCGCCGCCCTCCGGGTAGCCGACGACGTACCACGGACCGCCGTTTTCGGTGATCTCGTTCGGCGTCGGACCGTAGAGCGCCGGCGAAGTCGGATGTAGGCGCCGG
>Ga0180430_10004652_pt1 | contig 11546 bp, 11 predicted proteins | sample SS_ome_9_FD_132999 | JGI IMG/M metagenome (GOLD analysis project Ga0180430, IMG submission 132999) | Hypersaline lake sediment archaeal communities from the Salton Sea, California, USA - SS_1_S_2 metaG | ecosystem: Environmental > Aquatic > Non-marine Saline and Alkaline > Hypersaline >... | reverse complement strand
GGTCGTAAGAGAAGTCTCTGTCTATGCCCGGGTATCGCCCGAGCACAAGCTGCGCATCGTCAGCGCCCTTCAGGGGCAGGGAGAGATCGTCGCGATGACAGGTGACGGTGTCAATGACGCCCCGGCGCTGCGAAAGGCCGACATCGGTGTCGCCATGGGCATCACCGGAACAGATGTGTCGAAGGAAGCGGGCGGCATGGTGCTGCTCGATGACAACTTCGCCACGATCGTGAAGGCGGTCCGTGAGGGACGCACCATCTACGACAATATCCGCAAGTTCATCAAGTACACGATGACCAGCAACAGCGGTGAGATCTACACAATGCTGTTGGCGCCGTTCCTTGGCCTGCCGCTACCTCTGACCGCCATTCAGATTCTGTGGATCAATCTCGTCACGGATGGTCTCCCCGGGTTGGCGATGTCGTTCGAGCCGTCTGAGAAGAACGTGATGGAGCGCGAACCGTTCGGTCCGAGCGAGAACATCTTCGGCCGGGGGATGGGCAAGCACATCCTCTGGGTCGGCTTGATGATGGGGGTTGTGACTCTGATCGGCGGCTTGCTCTACTACGACTCGGGCAAACCCGATGACCTCACGTGGCAGACGATGATATTCACGGTGCTCACCTTGTCCCAGATGGGGCATGCGTTGGCAGTGCGGTCGCAACGCGACTCGCTGTTCACCCAAGGTCTCCGTACCAATAAGCCTTTGCTCGGCGCCGTGGCGCTGACATTCGCGCTGCAGATCGCAGTGATCTACTGGGGCCCGCTACAGCGGGTGTTCGGGACGGAGCCGCTGTCGGCGGTGGAACTCGGGATTGCGATTCTGATCGCCTCGGCAGTGTTCTGGGCAGTTGAGATCGAGAAGCTCTTCTCCCGCACAAGAGATAGGCGCAAGGCTGAGGAGGAAGCCGCGGTCTGATGGCGGACTCGCTGTTCTTTGTCGGCGTATCGCTCTTGCTCATGCATGAGATGGACGCCATCGACAAGGAAGAATGGCGTCTCATGTTCGTCCTGCGCAAGCTTCCCCGAGAACGGGCATTGCGCTGGTACATCACGCTGCACTTTCCGATCTTCGTGGGCCTGTTATTCCTGGTGGCCGCGGGCCCGTCGGCAACAACACGCTGGGTAGAAGGCGGTGTGGACTTGTTTCTGATAGTCCACGCCGTTCTCCACGAGAATCTATCCCGCACCGGCGACGAGTCCTTCGCCAACAGTTACTCCCACACGGTGATTCTGTCGGCGGCTGCCTTCGCAGTAGCGCATCTGGTGTACCTGCTGGTGTAGCCCGGTCAGTCCCACGCCTGCCGATGGGCCGGAGATTGCCCTGCAACAATGAGTTCATGATTTCGAGACTCCCCGCCGGCGATTTCATTGTCTGGTTACGCAAGATGGAAGCAGCGCTCGAAGGCGCCGAGTCCGAGGTGCCGTGTGGGGACTGCACCGCCTGTTGCCGCTCTTCACATTTCGTCCATGTCGGTCCGAACGAGACCGACGCTCTCGCCCATATCCCCGCAGGGCTCCTCTTCCCTGCGCCGGGCGCCACCGATGGGACGCTCATCATGGGATACAACGAGCAGGGCCACTGCCCGATGCTCGTCGATTCAGGGTGCTCGATTCACACGCACCGGCCGCAGGCATGCCGCGTCTACGATTGTCGGGTCTTCGCCGCAACGGGTGTTGAATCGGACAAGCCCGCAGTAGCGGAGCGGGTGCGTCGCTGGGTGTTCAACGGAGAAACCTCCGAAAGGGAGTCGGTGCGGTCGGCTGTGGAGTTCTTGGCCAAGCATGCCGACAAGCTGCCTGAGGAGGCCGGTCCCTACGACGCCACCCGCACGGCCGCCGCCGCCATTCGTATCCACCGCCTGTTCGCTACGGAGGAGCCGAGCTTTGACGAGGTTGCCCGAGAATTGCGCCGTTGATCTTTCTTCGTGTCGGTGCACAGCAGAGCTGTATGAGGTACCGAGATACGCACGGAGTGGAACTCGGTACAGTGGCGGGCATGGATCGCGATCATTTCACTGCAGCTCTGCATGCCGACGACGCGCTGGCTGAGCTACCCGACGTGGCTCCGGCGCTGCGCCCGAGCACCACGTTTGAGCTGGAGGACGGCCGGCGCGTCTATCAGCGGATGAGCCACGAGACCACCGAGCGTCTCGAAGCTGTTCTCGGCGCGCTGGAAGGGGGGAGTGCTGTGGCTTATCCGTCGGGTATGGCGGCCGTCGCCGCGGTTTTGCGCCACCTTCGACCGCGGCAGATATCCATTCCCGATGAGGTCTACCACGGGGTTGTGGACTTCGTTCAGGCCGAGGCAGATCGAGGTTCCTGGCGTTTGGTGGACCCGGATCAGCTCGGACCGGGCGATGTGCGGTGGATAGAGACTCCGTCGAACCCGAGGTGCCTCATCACGGACCTCGCCGCCGGTGCGGCGGAGGCGTCGAAGCGGGGCGTGGTTACGGTCGTCGATGCAACGTTCGCGACTCCGATTCTCCAGGAAACGCTCGGACTCGGCATAGACTTTTCCGTGCACGCGACGACCAAGTTCATTGCGGGGCATTCCGATGCGATGGGAGGCGTCGTTGTGACCCGCGATGTGGCCGCCGCCGAACAGCTGCTCGGCAACCGCACGATCGACGGCGCAATTCCCGGGTCCCTCGAGTCGTGGCTCACCTTGCGCGGGGTGCGCACACTGCCGCTTCGAGTCAATCGGCAAAGCGATACTGCGATGGAGGTGGCGACATACCTGAGCGATCGTGGGGGCACCGTCTGGTACCCGGGTCTCGAGACACATCCCGGCCACGACGTTGCCCGCCGCCAGATGACCAAATACGGAGGCATGCTCGCCCTCGACGTGGATTACGCGGAGACTGCGGCCAGGATCATCGCCGACCTCGAGATCTTCAGGAACGCCACATCGTTGGGCGGCGTCGAATCGCTTGCCGAGCATCGGCTCCGGTCCGATCCATCGGCACCGCCGGGGCTGATCCGTCTATCGATAGGACTCGAGAGTCCACAGACGCTCATTGACGATCTCGAGCGAGCGCTGTCGGCCTAGGAGACTGTTGAACAACTCCAGTTCCGGCTCGCCGAGTGCCCGGGACACCCCCCGGAAACGGGGAGGGCGAGCCTCCACGGAGCTTTATTCAACACCCTCCTAGGAGTCTGCTGATTAATGCCGTCGCCCAGCGTCTGCGTCCTAAGTCCTTGCCATCGATTCCCCTGACTCGCCCTGAACATCGCCAACGTAACCAGCCAGGGCACTCAGTAGCCGCCGATGTCGATGGCATATGCGTCGTAGATGAGGTCGGCGCCCTTCTGTCTATGACGCGCCAGTGCGACCAAGATCGATAGGGCGGCGTCACGAATATCGTCCTGTCGCTCGTTCGAGTCGGTGTCGTCCATGGTCGCCAGGAGTTCAGCGATTGATTCGGCTAGCGCGGCATGGTCTACCTTGGTCTGTTCCACGGACCGCTGTAATCGTGGAGCCTGGTGGACGATCCGGTCCAGCAAGCCCATGGGCGCCTGAACCTCGACGATGTGGTTGTTGACGGCGATCTCTAGCCGTCTCAGGCTGTGCTGGAGATCGATAATCCACGACTTTCGGGCTGTTGGTGCTGCGGCCGCCAACTCGACCTGCTGCATAGCACGGGCGAGCTGAGACCTTTGGCGCACCACGCCGGCGAAGGGATCGCCTGCTGTCATACGGCCTCCAGGCTCGACGTACGCATTGTGCAACACGAGCTTGTGAATAGCCAGGGACATTTGGCCCATCCGGCGGCGTGTTGCCGGTATCTAGTATCTGTTCCATCCCAAGGAGACTGTTGTGGAGATACGCGCCTATGACCCCGAATCGGACTTCGATGGTTTGGCCCGAATGTGGCGAGAGGTCGGGTGGGTCGACGCCGGTAACGAGGACCACGAGAAAGGACTGAGAGTCTTCGCCGAGCAGTATTCCGGCCTGATTGCTGATATCGATGGTTCTGCCGAGTGTTACGTGGCAACCGGTCCGGGCTCGATCCGCTATCTGGAGGAGGATCTACCGCTGTCCGTTGTTACGGCGGTAACGACCAGCCACGTAGCACGCCGCCAGGGCCTGGCGAGGAAGCTGACGGCTGAGTTGGTCTCTCGTGATGCCGCAGCCGGCGCCGCGGTTAGCGCCCTCGGCATGTTCGACCAGGGCTACTACAACCGGCTTGGTTTCGGCACGGGGGCATACGAGTACTGGCACTCCGTTGATCCGGCGGCGATCAGGGTGCCCGTCTCTGCACGGTCGCCAAGACGTTTGTCGAAGGACGATTGGGCAGCGATTCATCGATCCCGCCTCGATCGGAGGCGCGGGCACGGGTCGTGTGTGCTGGATGCGGGCGCGGCTACCCAAGCGGAACTGCTGTGGGCGACGAACGGTTTTGGCCTTGGGTATGCCGACGGACCCAGCGGTGAGATCACTCACATGATTTGGTTCTCGAGCACGGGGATGGAACACGGTCCGTACAACGCATGGTTTCTTACCTACCAGACAACCGGCCAGTTCCTTGAACTCATGGCGCTGCTCGTTCATCTCGGAGACAACGTCCAGATGGTGCGGATGCGTGAGCCGGTCGGAATCCAGATCCAGGATCTGATCGATCAACCGTTCCGTCGTCGCCGTATGACGGAGAAGTCGGACTACGCCAACGTCACCAAGGCAGGCGCCTACTGGCAGATGCGGATCTGTGACCTGGCCGCGTGTATGGCAGCGACGAAGCTCCAGGGTGATCCCATACGCTTCAACCTCAGCCTGACCGACCCAATCGAAGAACAGCTCGATGAAGATGCGCCATGGCGTGGTGTCGCCGGAGACTACGTGATCGAGTTGGGCCCGGTCTCGTCGGCCGAGTCGGGGACGGCAGAGGGTCTGCCGACTCTCGCGGCTTCTGTGAATTCATTTACGCGGCTTTGGCTCGGCGTGCAACCGGCATCCGGCCTGGCCGCTACCGACAAGCTCAACGGCACACCAGAGCTATTGGCCGAACTTGACCGCGTCCTCCGCCTACCAACCCCAAAGCCAGATTGGGACTTCTAAGCGGCCCCCTTCTTGGGGAGCCGAAGCGCAGATGAAAGGGTCTGTACAATCCCCCTGGTGACCATAGGATCTGCAACAGCTCCAGCTTCATCAGCCAATCTCGGCCCGGGGTTTGACTGCCTCGGGATTGCTTTCGAGCTTCGGTGTCGCGTCGAGGCTTCCCCTGCCGATGAATGGATCATTGAGGAGCTGGGCACGTCGTTTGTTCCGCCTTCTCAGGACTTTGTGCGTCGAGCGGTTGCGGCGGCGGTCGGTCGTCCGATGCGGCTGGTCATCAACAACGATGTGCCCCGATCCCGCGGTCTCGGATCCAGCTCCGCAGTGATGACCGCGGCAGCCGCGGCATCGCTCCGAGCTATGGGAGAGGAGCCGGACTCCGACTCCCTGTTCGAGCTGGTGGCAGACATCGAAGGTCACGGTGACAACGCCGGAGCTGCCGTCTACGGAGGACTCGTCGCTGTTGCCGATGGCGAGCTGCTTCAGCTAGAACTGTCACCAGATCTACTGTTCGTGTTTGGTATCCCCGAGGAGCCCCTCAAGACGTCCAAAGCGAGAAAAGCCCTACCGGACGAGATTCCACGGGCGGCGGCGGCACGGAACATTGCTCGTGTCGCCTTCCTCATCGAGGGTTTCCGCACCGGTGACCCGGCTGCGCTGGCGAGAGCCGGCGGCGACGAGATCCACGAGTTGTATCGAGACTCGCTGTCGCCAGTGACCCGAAGGATGATGCAGGCCGCTGTTGAAGCGGGAGCTTTGCACTCCGCTTGGAGCGGAGCCGGACCGACCGCAATGGCCATCACGAACGCCAATCCGGGACCGGTTGCCGACGCCATGAGAGGAGTCCTCGCCGGTCGGGGCCGGGTCATGGTCCTCGACGTTGCGGAGGCGGGCTGGACCTAGACCCGTCTCCGGCTTGCGGTTTGTCGTGAATCTTGCGATTCTATGGGGTCTGACCGCCGGGCTGGTCCCGCGGTCATTCTGTTGCCACACCAAATCTGAGGTTTTGAATTGGGTTCCTTGATCAAGAAACGCCGCAAGAAGATGTCGAAGCATAAGTATCGCAAGCGGCAGAAGGCCAATAGGCACAAGAAGAAGTGATTGCGTGACATAGTCACGATCGGGTTCTATGAAGTAGAACCCGTGAGGATCCAACCCCGGTCGGCAGGCCGGGGTTTCTTCCTGCCCGGCTTGTCACGCCGGTTTTGGGCGTCTCTCGGTTGCACGTCCGCTGATTAATGCCGTGCCCGATTCGGCGGCCAGGCGCAAGGACGAGGTTTCGCCACTGCTCGTGTTGCAATGGCGGGGCCGAGGACACCGCGAGTGGTGATGATCTGGCCTCGAGGCGGGTGACATGTATTGATCAGCGGGCTTCTAGTGCCTCGACCATGATTGGTCGGATGCGCACACCAACGATGGCAATCACCAACACCAGGATTTGTGCTATCACGGTCGACACTACGAACTGGAGTACTGCCAGCGAGCCTCCGAGGATCACCGCCGCCGTTACGAGACCGCGCAGCGTTCCCTTGCCGCCGATGATCACGACGAGAAATGAGTTCACGAGGAAGAGCACGCCAAACGAAGGGTTGAGAGTGTTGATCGGTGCGATCAGAGCACCTGCCAGTCCGCCAAGTGCCGCGCCGATAACAAACAACCCTGTGCGCATGCCATCGGCGTTGATCCGCACCGTCTCGGCCAGATCCGGGTTGGCGATTGTGGCTCTGGCGTGAAGCCCGAACCTCGTGTGGTCGAGCAAGGCTCGAACTCCAAAGACGAGAGCGATCGTTGCGACGACGATGATCACCCGCCACCACGGGAAGTTCAGCCCGGCTAGCTCAAATGACCCCCCGATGGGGTCTTGGACGGTGCGCGGGTTTGCGCTGTAACGCAGTTGGATCCCCTGGCGGATCACGACGGATATACCGAAGGTCGCCAGGAGTGTGTCGAGGGGTCGTTCGTAGAGGAATCGAAGGACCCCGCGATCGATCACGAGACCTACGGCGGCGGCCACGATTGGGGCGAAAACCATGCCCAGCAGAACGCTGCCGGTCCACTCCTGGACCTGGAATGCTGTGTAGGCGCCGATCAAGAGGATCTCACCGTGAGCGAGGTTGACGATGTTCAACAGTCCGAAGGTGAAGTGCAGGCCCAGCGAGATCAACACGAACACTGCGATGAGCACCACGACGTTGAACGAGTCGATCGGTATTACGGCGGCGATGCTCATATGGCCAGTCTCTCCTCGAGCCTTCCACTTTCGTGAAGCTCCTGCATGGCGCCTTCTTCGACAAACGATCCGTGCTCGAGCACATATCCATGTGTGCTGAGAGCAACAGCGACATCGATGTTCTGTTCGACCAGAAGCACCGCCGCCTTGTTGGCGGCTGCTTCGATCGCGAGCATCAGCTCGGAGACGACAACCGGAGCGATGCCTTCGGTGGGCTCGTCCATCAGTATCAAGCTGGGTCGTGAGATGAGTGCTTGTGCGATGCTGAGCATCTTTTTCTCGCCGCCCGAGAGCGTTTGGGCTTGTTGAGTCAATCTTTCTTGGAGGATTGGGAACATTTCGATGGCTGAAGTGGCGCCGGAGTCTTCGTCGCGGGCCGCAATGGAGAGATGCTCCTTGACTGTCAGTCCGGGGAAGACGGAGTCATCCTGCGGAACCCAGACCATGCCCCGCTGGCTGATCTGGTGACCCTTCAGCTCGGAGACTTCGGTCCCGTTGAGGACCACTGATCCCTCGTGAGGCAGCAGACCGATTAGGGATCGCAGGAGAGTCGTTTTCCCGGCGCCGTTTCGACCCATAACGGCGACGACTTCGCCTGCCGGGACGGTGAGTGAAACGTTGCGGAGGACCGTCGACGTTCCGTAGCCGGACGTCAGCGCAGTGACCTCGAGAGCGTTCAATGCAGCCTCCCCAGGTATGCGGCCCTGACCTGATCGTCCTTCTTGATCTGCTCGATCGTGCCCTGGGCGAGCACCGAGCCCCGATGCATTACCGTCACCTCGTCACTCACCAACTCGATGAACTCGATGTTGTGCTCAACCACGAGCATCGACTCGATGGCACCCGCTTCGCGTAGATCCCGGAGCAGCCGTGCGGTCCGTACACTTTCAGAGCGGGTCATTCCCGATGTCGGCTCATCGAGCAGCAAGAGACTCGGTTTGGTCAGGAGGACCATTCCCATCTCGAGCCATTGCCGCTGACCGTGGCTGAGTTGGCCAACGCTCGTTTTAGCCGCATGCTCGAGTTCGATCATCGTCAGTGTTTTCTCGATCGCCGATTCCTCGCTCGCCGGCGAGGCGCCCAGATCCTTGGGCATGGCTCCAAGGCGCAGGTTCTGCTCGACGCTCAGGTCGTCGAAGACGTTGGCGACCTGGTATACGAGCCCGATACCCAGTCGAGCCCGATCACCCGCCGAAGACTTCGTGACATCGATATTTCGATACTCGATTGTCCCGTGATCCGGAGCCAGTTGTCCGTAGATGAGATGAAGCAGCGTGCTCTTCCCCGCACCGTTGGATCCAATGAGGCCGCGTACTTCGCCCGATTTGATGGAGAGGCTCAGATCGTCCACCGCCTTGAACCCCGAGAACGATTTCGTCACGCGTGCCACGTTGAGAAGACTCATTCGTCACCCGCCAGGAAACCGAATATGCCGGACGGCAACAGGATGATGAGTAAGACCAGGATCACACCGACGATCACAAGCCATGTGTTGAGCAGGCTTCCGCTGGAGAGGCTGTTGGTCAGGTGGGGCAGCACGATCGCGCCGATCGCCGGCCCGATCAGGGTCCCGCGTCCACCGAGAACCACCCAGAGCAGCACCAGTGTGGATGCAGCAACTCCTACCGATCGCGGGGCAATGATTCCGAATTGGATGTAGTAAATCGAGCCTGCGAGTGCAGCTACTCCGGCGGAGATCACGAATGCCTCGCGTTTGATTCTCGCGACCTCGTAGCCCAGCAGGGAGACTCGATGCTCATTGCTTCGTACTCCCTTGAGGACCAGTCCACGCCGAGATTGAACATACCTACGGAGTAGCAGGTACGAGATGATCGCAACGACGGCCGCGAGCACATAGAACCCGGTGCCGCGGTGGAGTGAGATCACCCCCGGAATTCCGAGACGAGCATCGGTAAGGATCCCGTTCTGGCCGCCTGTTACCGAGCCACCGGCAGTCGCAATCCGCTCGGCCATAACGGCGACCGCCAGAGTCACAACCGCAAACTCGACCCCCCTGAGTGCCAGCTTGCCGGACAAGACCAAGTGCGACAACGTCCATGCCAACAGACAGGAGCCCATGATGGCGGCTGCCACTGCTACGACGAGAGGCAGGGGCAGCAACCACCCTGCGCGAGTTGTCAAGATCGCCACCACATAGCCGCCGCCGCCGAAGAACGCAGCGTGACCGAAGGTGAACATACCGCCGTACCCCCAGATCAGATCGACGGACATGGCGAATATGGCCAGTAGGAAGTAGCCGCCGAGCCGATCTAGCAGTGCCAGATCGCGTACGAGCACGGGAAGGAATACAACGATGCCCAGGAGGACCAACTCAACTTGTCTTCGTCGAGGCATCGTCGGGCCGTCCTGGCTACTCGTTGTTGTGGGACTCGCCGTCATCTGTTCCTTGGCCCCGCTACCCGAGCCTGCGCCGTGGGAGCGTTCGGTTGCAGCGGGAGTACCCGCTAGGGGCTACAACTCTCCTCTGGGTTCTGCGCAGGAAAGCTGTCGATCAGAACGTACCGGCCGTTCTGCGCCTGCACCAGGTTGATTGTCTGCTCGAGGTGATGCTGCTCTGTCATCGTCACGGTACCTGTCGGGCCATCGAACGACAGTCCAACGAGAGCCTCGGCGACTCTTTCTGGATCCGTCGACCCGGCCTTCTCTACGGCCGCCTTGTACAGATAGACGGCGTTGTACGCTCCCATGCCCTCGCCGCCGGATGGGATCGCGCCCTCGCCGTATGCGTTCTCGAACGCCGCGAGGAAATCGGCGACGCCGGGTCCATCGGCAACTGTGAAGAAGGGAAGTGCTGTGTAATCACCTTCGGCGAGATCAGCGATGCCGGCGAAGTCCGGGTCACCCAGGAAGATGGTTCCTATTCCGACTGAATCGAGCAGAGCAGCGTCATCGAGTGCCTTCAGCGCCGCACCCCACACCGCGGGGTAGAGGGAGAAGATATAGTCCGGGTCGGTTTCTCGAACCTCGCGCACCAGCTCGGAGAAGTCATCGGCGATCAGCGGCAGGTACAACTCGGATACCACCGTTCCACCGTTCTCGGCAATGATCGGCTTGGCGATCTCGAAGCTGCGGCGAGGCCACACATAGTCGGCGCCGAACAGCATCACGTTTGGTCCGTACTCCTCCTGCAGAACCGGGATCAACGGACGAATCTGCTGGGCGGGTACCGCACCGAACGAGAAGAAGAAGGGGTGACACTTGCCACCCTCATAGGTTTCCGGATAGAACAGCAACGTGTCACCGTCCTCCGCCACCGTCTTGAACGCCGCGTCGTTGGCATCCGAGCCGATCGGGCCCAGCACCACATCGACGTTGTCGCTGTCGACCAGCTTGCGGGCCTTATCGACCGTGGCGGTGACGTCGGTCTGGATGTCCTCGACGATTACCTCGATCCGGCGGCCGTCGATGCCGCCGGCTTCGTTGATCTCGTCGATGGCGAGCAGCGCACTGCGTTCAAGACTGTTGCCGTAGGTGGCAAACCCTCCGGTGAGGTCGGCTATCACGCCGATCTTGATCGAATCGTCGTCGGCGTCTCCGCCGCAGGCGCCCACCGTCACCGCAAATGCGATCGCGATGGTCAGCAGATACCGTCTTCTCATGGGTTTGCCTCCATAGGCTCGTTTCGCCATTAGCAGCGGGTCGGCCGCCGGCATGCAGATGCTCGTTCACTGGTTGTCCGTCGCCAGCGGCGCAGGATAACGAGGATCGTACTCAGCCCCGTCTGCTCGCTCAGACACACGGAAGGCGCGGTTTGTTGCCTTGCCTCGTAGAGCCCACCTGGTGGCTGCGGCTACGCTGCCCCGCCTATGACGCTGACGCCCAAGAGCCGCCCCGGGATTCCCGTCGTCCTTGCCGTGCTAGGCGGCGCATACGTCGCAGCACAGATGATGGCGGACATCGCCAGTCTCAAGATCATCACCATTGTGGGGTGGGCGGTCGACGGCGGGACCCTCGTCTACCCATTTACGTTCACCTTGCGCGACATGGTGCACAAGATTGCAGGCAAGCAGGTGGCTCGAGCCCTGATCTTCGCCGCCGCGGCGATCAACGTCGTGATGGCTGGTCTGTTCTGGACCGTATCGCAATGGAGCGGAGACCCGAGCGTCGGAGCGCAGTCGGCATTTGGTGAGGTGCTGGGTCCCGTGTGGCGGATTGTCCTTGCTTCGATCGTCGCCGAGGTCGTATCCGAATTGATCGACACCGAAGCATATGAGCGCTGGGTGGCGGTATTCGGTTCGC
>Ga0180430_10004651_pt1 | contig 11546 bp, 9 predicted proteins | sample SS_ome_9_FD_132999 | JGI IMG/M metagenome (GOLD analysis project Ga0180430, IMG submission 132999) | Hypersaline lake sediment archaeal communities from the Salton Sea, California, USA - SS_1_S_2 metaG | ecosystem: Environmental > Aquatic > Non-marine Saline and Alkaline > Hypersaline > Sediment... | reverse complement strand
TGTGGCAAATACACCAGCACCGATTCGTTACTTGCTTCCTATCGGGCTCGCAGCAGCCCATCCCATTCGAAAGGACATCGGGGTTTTCGTGTAGCCGGTGTTGTCCCTGAACCTGGTAGTTGTGTTGCATGGGCGGGAATGGCGTTGGTGTTTCTTCTATGGTCTTGGCGTCGGCGGTAGACATTTCACTCCCTGCCTGTCCTGGACCCGAGTTCACAAGGTATCTGTTCAAGTCCCCTATGGGTCCGCGTGTGTAGCCGCGTTTGAGCGCCCCTTCGAGGTCGGCCATGACGTAGACGACGCCGGTCTTCGTATCGGGATCGATCTCGATGCGTTCGACGAAGGCCTCGATCATCTGCCGGTCTTTCAGGTCGATGGTAGATTGCGTCGCCAGGGCGTCGAGGCGGGCGAATTGGGCCAGGGCCCATGCCCGCAGTTCCTTCTCGCTCAGGGCCGGCGTCGCGGGCTGCTCGGCCGGCTTGCCTCGGGCGATGATTGCGTCGCGCTTCGCTTTCAAGTCGGCCAGCGTGCTGCGTAGCTCGTCGATCCCGTCGAACGTCGGATCGGATAGCATGGCGACCGTCGCCTTGATCTTGCGGTTGAGCAGATCGAGTTCGCGGCCGTCGTTCTTCTTTCGCTTCGCCTCGGGCTTGGGGGCGACCATCGCGGCGACGAAGGCTTCGACCGCCTTCTTGGCCGTTTTGTGATCGCCAAGTAGCAGGCGTTTGATCGTATCGAGCACGAAGGCGTCGAGCGCGTGGCCGTTCACGTCAACCGTGGCGCATACCGATTTGCCGTAGCGGTGGTAACCCGAACAGCGGTAGGAACGGTAGCCCTCGCCCGTCGGGCCGGGCCAACGGCGGTCGCGGATCGTCGTGAACCCATGGCCGCATCGTTTGCAGATCAGCAGCCCCGAAAGCAGGGTGCGTTTCGTCGGCCGCGCTTTGCCGGCGTCGGCCCGCCGCTTGGCGATGAATCGCTGGGCCGCGTCCCAGGTCTCGCGGGTTACCAACGGATCATGCACGTCCTCGCTGATGATCCAGTCGGCCTCTTCGTTCCGTTTCCAGCCCTTCCCGCGCTTCGGACGCAAGACGCCCTGGCCGTCGAGCCCAAACAGCGAGCCCATGGTGTGGCGGTTCCAGGCGATCGCGCCCCGATAGACCGGGTTGCGAAGCAGCTTGCCGATGCGGGCCGTGTTCCATTTCTGGCCGGCGGGCGACGGGATGCCCTCGTCGTTCAGCGTCTGGGCGATGTAATGGAACCCGTAGCCCTCGCAGCAGAGGGCGAACATCCGTTTGATGACGGCGACGCGCTCGGGCGTGCTGGGCACGTACCGGATGACGTCGCTCTTGGCCTTCTTGATGTTCGTGCCCGGTTCGATGACGCGTAGTAGCTTCCCGTCGGGCCCGAACTCCTGCTTGCTGCCGTCGGGCATCCAGCGAAGCGTTCGCAGCACGGTGCCGTCGGCGGTGAGATGCTGCTTGTCGTAGCCGTAGGGGGCCATGCCGCCGGGGGCGCTTCGGCGTTCGCGGATGTTGCTGATCTGGCCGCGGATGGTATCGCGGGCCAGCTTCACGCTGTACTGGCGGGCCTGCCATGATTTCACGCCCTGGATGAGTTCGCCTTCGTCGCCCTCGGGGATGGCGTCGGCGGGGAAGAGGACGTCGACGCCGGCCATCTTCATTCGGTGCAGGTAGTAGCCCGTCTCGTTCGTTCCGCCGCGCGAGAACCGGCTGATGTCGTAGCAGAGGATGGTATCGAAGTCGCGGCCGTTCTCGGCCGTCTCGATCATGCGGGTGAAGTCATCGCGGCCGCGGGAACTGGTGCCCGAGATGGCGTCGTCGACGAACCAGCGAACGATGCGGTAGCCATGCTCGGCGGCCCATTTCTCGATGTAGGCCTTCTGATCGGGGATCGACCGCTCCTGCAAATCGGTGCTGCGGCGGGCGTAGCCGGCCGCGGGAATCATCTTCTTCTTGGCCATTGGAATGTACTCCTATGAAGCGGCACACCCCCCCGGGCGTTGTCGGCCCGACGGGGTGCGAGGGATGGTTCGGGATCACGTTTCGGCGCCTTCGAGGAACGCGACGACCGATGCCAACCGGTGGTTGACCTCGGCCAGCGACCCGACGTGGCACCAATTGATGACTACCTCGCCGCCCGGGGCGGGCAGGTCCTGAAGCAACTCGCTGATGCGGCCTACCAGATCGGTTGCCACCATGTGGGCGCTCTCGTAGGCGGGTTCGGCTTCGAGGCGGGGTTTCTTCATGACGTCGCCCTCCTACTTCTTCGAGGCCAAGGTGAACCGCCCGCGATCCGCCTTCACGAACCGGGCCTCGTCCCCCCTCTTCGCGATCTCGCGAATGATCGAGGCGTACAACGTCGCCTCCGGCGTCTTGCCGCCGGGCGAAGACCAGAGGCCCTTGGCCTCCATCGCCTCGACCATCTCGCGGGCGCTCATCGGCTTGCGGGCCCGCCGCAAGACCTGGACCGCCGCGGCGATCTGGCTGAGCTTCTTCGCCGGGGCCTTCGCGCGGGCCGCCTTCTTCGTGGTGGTTTTCTTCGCCATCTTCGTTCTCCTCGCGTTTCGGGTATCGGGTGGGCCGCGACCCCCGCGGCCCAGCAGGACAGTCAGTTACCTCAACGCGGGAAGAACCTCAAGCTAGGGGGTTGGCCAAGGGGACGGATTCTCGGAAAGTTGGCCACACGGGGCCAATCTGGGCGAAATGGGCGGGGATTTTGGGGCTGCCGGGCCCGTCCAGAAAATTCGGCACCCCTGAAAGAAACTCTGCCTAATAGCGCGCCCGTTCCCGTGGCCATCAGGAAGAAGCCGATTCGCCGGAAGTACCTATCCGGGCGACCGCCAGTCCAATTTCGCAGTCCAATAGTCCAATCTGCTTCGTCCGCCGTCGTTTTCATCGCCGCAACCCGTTGTGGCCAAGGCAGTTGGAAGCAGTCCAATTTCGTAGTCCAAAGTCCAAAGTCCAATTTCAGGCCCGTAGTCCAATAGTCCAGTCCAGTCCAATCTCCTTAAGGAGATTGGACTATTGGACTGGACTTGGACGGGCGACATGAATCACGCGGGATCAACCAATCGCCATCTACCTCAATCGCCCCTTGGGCCTGCAACTTGGCCAGCACGCTGTACCGGGTGGACTTCTGCATGCCGCCCGCCCGGCACTCGCGGTGCCAAGCCTTGGCGCTTGCCCGCCCGTCGCCTTCGGTTGCCAGGCGTCGCATGATGTCCAACCCGGCGGCCTGCTGCTTCCCCCGCTTGCCGGGCATGGCTTTGGCCTTCGAGACGAGCGCGCCGACGTCCGCGTCGATGACCTCGACGGCGGCCGAGGTGATCGGGTTGCCGTACTCGTCCAACATGCCGGGCAGTTCCACCGAAACCAGTTCCATCGCCAACGGCGGGGGCGTCTCCGCGTCCTTCATCTTCGTGGCCGTCAGCGTCAGCCCAGGCTCGGTTTTGTCGAGCCGGTACTCGGCGTCGAGCGCGGCCTTCAGCGCGATGGCCCCGCGGGCGCGCATCTTCTCGGCGTGCCCGGTGTGATGCACCACGAGGATTGTGCAACCGTACCGACGCCGGATCGCATCGCAAGCCGAGACGAACCGGCTCATGTCCTGCGTCGAGTTCTCGTCGCCACCGCCGAAGCAGCGGGCCAGGGTATCGAGCACCACCAGCGTCGGACGGCCCGCTGCGGCGTCGATGGCCGCGAAGAGAGAGGCGAGTTCGGCGGGCTGGGGAATGGCCACCGCCGGGGCGACGAACAACGGCGCGCCGGCCATCTCGACGCCCGCGTTCTCGCTCCATGCCCGGATGCGCCGGCCGAACCCCTGCTGGCCCTCGCCGGCCACGTAGACCACCGGGCCGGCTCGTACCGTATGGCCCCGCCAGGGCGTTCCTGTGGCGATCCTCGCGGCCCAGTCGATGGCCACGAAGGATTTCCCGCACCCGGGGTCACCGAACACCAGGGCGAACGTGTCGCGTTCCAGTACGCCCCGCAGCAGCCAATCCGGCGGGCGCATCTCGATCTGGTCGGCCCGCGTGAGTTCAAGCCGCCGCGGGAATGGCTGCTTACTAATGCACTGCATCAGTGACACTGGCGGTTGCTTGGCTGTCTTAACGATCTCGGCCCTCTCGATCTCCAACGGCATCGGCGGCGCGGCGGGGTCGCGCGTGCTGATCGGTTCCTCGGCCCAGCGTTCGACGGCCGTCAACCATGCCGGAAGCACGAGCCGATCGAAGGCGTCGAGGTCCTCCACCTCGTCCCAAGATTGCGTAACGTAGGCCATCGCATGATGCCGCCCTCGAAGCCGGGCGGCCGGGGCTGCATGGCCCGGGCGATAGCCGAGATGATGCGTCTTCGGCCCTGCGCGTCCGGGCGCGTAGACCGAGAATCGCTCGCGCACCCGGCGGCGAAGTTGGCGGGCCGCTTCCTCCTCGCCCCAGGGATCGAACGTGCCATCGTCGGGATCGGCCCACTCGCGCACGACGCGGCGGGCCTCTTCGAGAAAGCCCCGGCGGAACGCGCGTTCCTTCTCGGGCGATTGGTTCGGCCAGTCCGGTCCGTCGTCGTAGTCCGCGGCGATGTCGACGTCGTGCGATTGGCTCAGCGCGATCAACGGTCAGTTCCTTTCCGCCACCGCAGCCAACGACTCGCCCTCGCGCTCGCGATCCCATTGGGCCAGCAGCCATGCCGTGAGCGCTTCCTGCCTTCGCGCTGGCAGGTCGCCGGCCTCGGGCGTCGGTTCGCAGACGGCCACCGAGAAGTCGAACTTCCCGATGCGCTCGGTGGTTGCCTCCATAGCGTCACCCCCTCTCTTCCGTAGCCGCAAGAAACGAAGGGCGGGATGCGACGCCAAGGAGAGCGCGCCGCACCCCGCAAGCCCGTGCCGAATCAGGCTTCGCCCTTCGCTTTGAAGGCTGCGCGGTGGTCGCCCAGGGCGCAGCCGAAGTCGTGGAACACCCGCCAGGTGGCAGCCAGCTTGTTCGGGTCCGCATCGAACCCGAAGAACTCGACCGTCGGGGTCTGCTTGCCTTGCAGAAAGGCAACGACCAGCGCAGCGTCCTGCGGCCCGGCGAACAGGTACCAGGCTTTGGCCGAGATGCCGGTGAACCGCTCACTGTTAGAAAGGCGAGGTTCCACTTCGAGGGAAACGATGTTCTTCAGCGCGTTGCCCGTCGGCTCGTCCGAGTTGGCCCGCTGGATGAAGTCGCTCTGCAGAAGCTCCTTGGCCGTCTGCGAAAGCTCGGGCGGCACGAGCAGGCACTTCGGCCGGATGTCCAGATCGCGGCCTTCGTCGTCGCGCTGCTGCATCATCTTCGTGACGCCGGCCCCCAAGGCGACGAGGCTCAGCGCCGTGTCGGCCCCCGAGGTGTAGTTGCCGTTGCCGGCCGAGAAGAAACTGCCGGCGTTCGCCAGCAAGGTCTTGTAGACCAGATCGGAAACGGCCCGCATCGCGGAGCGGCCGAGCGAGCGGGCCGTATCATCGAACATCGAGAGGTCGTCGTTGATGATGTCGCGGCGGTCGATCCCGATGTTTTTGCCGAACGTATCGACCTGGAACTTGTAGGTCGATTCTTTGAGCGAACCGTACTTCAGTTCGCCGCCGGGGGCCACCTGCTCGAGTTCGCCTGTCTGCGTCGGCCGGATGCCGGTGTGCTCCTTGAAGTCGTTGGCCGACTTGACGGCCGCGAACGCCCGCCACGTTGCCGGCGATTCGGTGTAGGCGTCCATCAACACCTTGTTGGCCGCGTCGCCCAAGGCAACCGGCAACGAGTAGGTGCTCAAGGCCGCGCGGATCAGCCCGTCGCGGCCGTGGGGCGTCTCGACGCCCTCGATCCGCAACGCCGCGCGGCACAGGTCGATCAGGCTGGTGGCCCGCATGTCGCGGGCCCGCTGCGCGGCGTCGGGCCCCAGCGATTTTTCGGCCAGGCCCTCGCACCCCATGTGCGAAAGGATGGCCGCCTCCAATACCCGGCGGTCCGGGGCCGGTTCGACGCCGCGAACCGGCGGGGGCGTCGGGCGCGAGGCCCGCAGCACTTCGAGCCGCGTCTGATCGACGTCCCAGCCCTCTTCGATGGCCTTCGCCTCGATCCGGCCGAACCGCCCGTCGCAAGCTTCGCGGATGCCGGTGATCCGCTTGCTCTCGGCCAGGGCTTCCTCGCGGATCTGCTCGGCCGTTTTCTCAATCGTCTCCGTACTCATATGCCTCTTCCCTTTCTCTGATGCGGTGATCGCAACCGACGTGTTCCGATCGGCCGCGATGGACACAATGGAAACCTCTCGCAGTTCGCCGGCCCGCACGAACGTCATGCCGGTACGGGGCGCCGTGATGGTTCGGCCGTTGACAACGACCGTGTCGCCGGGCCGAATCCGCTCGGTGTCGGTGGGCGAGACGCCCACGCTCGCCTGGAACCGAAAGCCCGCCCGGGCCAGGTCGATGATCTGCCGGGCGGCTTCCGTCGTCGGCGCGATGGTGCCCGCGACGACGAGCCGGTTGCTTTCGACGCGGGCCCGGCCGTAGCCGACGATGCCCTTGAGCGTCGAATCGTGGTCGGCCAAGATGCCGACTTGGCCGGCGGCGTCGATGCCGGCCAGTTCGATGGCCACCGGGCCCCAGCCCGGCACCGCCATCACGCCGCCGGTGTAGGCGACGATGGAAACCGCGGGCGTCTTGCCGGCGGCTTGGATTTCGACCTCGGCGGTCGAGAACATCAGCCCTTCCGTGGCTGTGGTCATGGTTCAATCTCTCCGGGGTTTGATCCGTCGCCGGAGCGACGGCGTGTAGCCGGCCGCGAGCAGCCTCGGGCCGAGCACCTTGATGCGGTACCGAATGGTTCCTTCGGATACCTTCATGCGACGGGCGACTTCGCTGACGTTGCCGTCGCACTCGACGAACTGCCGGCAGAGCGCCCGGCTGGGTTCGTCTTCGATGTACTCGAGGATGCCGTCCAGCGTCGGCAACTCGGGTTCCTTATCCTCAGGGGGATCGAGCCGTAACCCCTTGCCGCCGGGTTTCGGCTCGGGCCACTGCTTGAAGCGGCTGGCATGCCGCTTCGCGCGGGCGGAATGCTTGAGCGCGGCCCGCTGCACAATGGTCTTGATCAGCGCTTCCTTCGTCCCCTTCGCCGCGTCGAACTTCGGCGGGTTGCGGAACAACTGGAACTTCGCTGCCTGGGCGACTTCCTGGGGATCGACGGACCTCGGGCCGTACCGCCTGACGAAATCGGCCGCAAGGCGGTCGATGAGTTTCTCCAGCGCTTCGTCCATGACGAATTCTTCGGGGTCGCCCATTCACACCTCCTCGCCGCGTTCGAGCCGCTCCTTGATGTCATCGCAGAGCGTGAACGAAATGATCGCCGGGGTGGAGCCGACCAGGTCGCCTGCCTCATCCGTCAGGCCGCGCGGCGGGATGCGGTGCATGACGAAGTACTGGTCGTCGGCCGGAATGCGGCGGCCGTATTTCTGCGACTCGCGCTCGGCGGCCTCGCGAAGCGGCCGCTCGAAGTCGGCGTAGCGGCAGCCGAGCGTTTCGCACATCGCCGCGTACGGCGTGAGGATGTTGCAGTCCTCGAAGTGCTCGGCCGCGGCGTCGACGTCGGCCTGCGTCCAGGCGTCCGGCTTCGCGAGCTTGATGACGCCGTCACGGACCAGCAGATCGAGCATCTGCGGCCGGCAGTCGTAGCCCCTCTGGCGGAGATGGCTCGATGCCCCCATCGTGTTCATCGGGAACATCTCCTTCCGCTCCCTCTCGGCGGCGTCGCTGAAGACGGGGGCCGACGCGGCCAGGGGCCGCAGCCGCAAGTCAACGTACTCCTCAAAGGTCAATCCAATTCCCATTCGCGTATCTCCTCGCGCCAAATGAACCGTGCGGGCGAGCACCATGCCCGCCCTACCTGTTATTTCCGGCCCGGGGCCGGATTCGTAAAGGCGGACCTGGAAATTCTTGGCCGGGGCCAACCGGAACGACTGCAACTCGTTACGAGACAAAAGTCTGCTGTTATTGTCGCATGCTGCTCGTTTCGTCGCCGCGTCGTACATTGGACGGAGCGACGGCTCCTGCCGGACGATTTGCTGGAGCCCGGTTTGAATTCGGTGATTCGCGGGCTTCGCGCTGAGACCGTAGAGAGCCGACAGGCCGCCACCCACGACAATAAATAGCCCCCAGAGCCGGATTTTGAGGCGGTGGAATTACTGGCAGAAGCGATCTCAGGCTGCGTCGCGCCGTCCCCCTTAGAAACGGCACAACCGATTCTCGCAAAGACTCGGAGCCTCAATGCCCTCGCAGATTATCTGTTTTCCGCCCAGACTCCAGCCGGACTTACGAGAATGACCTAGAGTAGCAGTAGCAGTAGTAGTAGGGGTCATTCGGCGCTCGCCGGACAACCCTTCACTAATCAATCATTCCACGGTGCTTGGATGTTGACACGTCGTTTAAATCGAAATCGCAGGGGTACGGCAACGGTGGAATTGGCGGTCTGCCTGCCGATGCTGGTGATCCTTACGTTCGGAGCGATTGAGACAACCAGCCTCATTTCTCTGCGGCAAAGACTATTGACTGCCGCTTATGAGGCCGTGCGTACAACCAGTGGTCCCTCGCAAACGTCGTCAGCAGGAGTTACCGCCGGGACAAGCATTCTGACGGCGCGCGGGGTGCAAGGGGGCACAGTCACAATCTCACCCGACCCCGTCACCGCAGAGACAGCCACAGGGACCGAAATTGCTGCCACCGTGACGGCCCCATTCACGACCAATTCCTGGATGCGACCTCTCGTGCTTGGCGGGGTCCGGGATGTGACCGTTACAGTCACGATGGTACGACAATGAGCAAACAAACCCAACGAATGACGAGGGTACCCTATGGGACATGACAACCGTCAAGATGCTCACCTTGATTCGGCGAGTGCGGCAGGACCCAGAGCTGCCTCCGGTTCGTCGGCTCCCATTACTTCCCATGACGTCGCTTTTCGTTTCACACGCCGTCTTCCACGACGGCGGAACCGAAGAGGGGCAATGGTGGTTCTCGTGGCCGTGACGTTGGTAATCCTGCTGGTGGCGGCGGCCTTCTCCGTGGACATCGCCTACATGCACATGGTCCGGGAGGAGTTGCACATCGCAACCGACGCTGCCGCCAAGGCAGCCGTCACGGGGCTTTCGCAGGGCGGCACGAGCGACGACGCCATCAATCAGGCCATCACATACGCTGGCAAGAACACGGTCGCTGGCGCGCCGTTGCAGATTGACTCCAGCAACGTGAAGCTCGGCGGGGTCACCTATGTGCGCGATGGGCGATGGACGTTCACCGAGGACGCCACGCCGCTAACGGCCGCGTCGGTGACCGTCAACATGCAACAAGGCAGCACGCCCGGTGCGGTGAACTTGTTCTTCGCCCGGCTGCTGGGGAGCTCGACATTCAGCCCGAGTGCCACCTCCACGGCTGCCTTCGTGCGCAATAAGGTGTGTCTCTGTCTTGACCGCTCTCGCTCGATGACCTTCGACCTCACGGGCGAGAGTGAGAGTTGGGCCACATCCCCGTTGGGCTATCCTTACGGTGTTCCGCCGTCCGCAGGTAATGTCAGAATTAGGCGCGGCCGTAGAACCTATACCTACGACTTCCGGTGGTTGTACCCGCCGTGCAACGGCAGCCGCTGGTCCTATCTGGATCCTGCCGTCAATGCCTATTTGGACGAACTGGAAAATGCCCCGACGGAAACGCCCGTGTCCCTGGTCACTTGGGCATCAAGCACAAACAACGCCTCGTCGAGGGATGTCAACGGCAAGTATCACACGTATACAGGCGCGACTCTGAATACAAGTTCCTCAATCACCTACTACAGCGCCAGCACTCTTGAATCGACGTTCGTCACAAGCTACGACACGATCCGCTCAGTTGTCACTGAGAAAGGCGGGCGCTCGATGCTGGGCGGCACCGACACGAATTCCGGGTTGCAACAGGCGGTGGACCTCTTCGAGGCAACGGAGGACGGGATTCCGTGCAACAAGATCATCATTCTGTTCTCCGATGGCATGTGGAACGTCGGCGACGATCCAGTCACTCATGCGGCTGTCAACGCGGCCAACGCCAACATCGTGGTCCACACCGTGGGTTTCATGCTCAGCGATGCCGACGCGGCCTACGGCAACCAGACGATGGCGGACATCGCCGCCGCGACCGGAGGCAAGTTCTACCGCGCGACCGATGGCGACTCGTTGAGAGCCGCCTTTGAGGAGTTGGCGCGGAACCTGCCCGTCATCCTGACGCAATGAAGACACTTTCGGAGAATCGCATGTTCCCCTCGCGTTGTCGAACGAATCGGGCTCGTCGATCCCCAAGGCGTCTTGGCGCTGCGGCGGTCGAGTTTGCCTTAACTGCCCCGATTTTATTCTTGTTGCTGTTTGCCGCCTTGGAGTTCGGCCGGATGAATATGATCCGTGAGACGGCCAACAACGCGGCCTACGAAGCGGCGCGCACGTGCATCGTTCCGGGGGCCACCAATGCGGAAGGCGTAAGCGCCGCCAACGCGATTCTGCAATCCATCGGCGTCATCGGCACCAGCGTTCAAGTCGAACCCGCCACGATCAACGACACGACTCCTTCCGTGACAGCAACGGTTAGCATTCCCTACGACACCAACATGTGGATTAGGCCGCTGTACTCCGCGAACGGCTCGGCCTCAGCAACCTGCACACTAACCCGCGATTGGGTCATTTCAACACGATAGTCCCCCGCTCCCACGCGAACCCCACCCGTTCCACACGGCTACCCATCCTGTCCTTGCGTGTCAGGACCGGGTGCTGCTTGTCCCAGACGATGGCCTGGGAGAAGTACAACCCGTGTTTCTTCAGCTGCGCGGGATAGTTCGCCAGGTTCGCATAGCCGCCCCAGATGTAGGCAGCGTGGCCAGGCTCCAAGACGCGAGCAATGTTACCGAACCAGCCGTCGAGCAATCGGTCGAACTCCTCGTCGCTGACGAAATCGTTTTCCAACGGCCGGTCTTTGGCCCGCATCTTGGCGTGCGTGCCCTGAGCCTTCTCGGGGTGGCGCTCGACGTCGAAGTTCTGGTGGTGCTTGGTGCCCTGAAAGGAACTCAAACCGGCCGCGATCGCATTGTTGCTGCGCGGTTCCACGGATACATTATAAGGGGGGTCCGTATTGCAGAGTTGGATGCTCGCGCCGTCGAGCAACCGGTCGAGGTCTTCCGGGCTGGCCGAGTCCCCGCACATCAATCGGTGGTCGCCAAGCAACCAGATGTCGCCGCGCCGGGTGATTGCTTCATCGGGCGGCTCGGGAACCTGGTCGGCGTCGGTCAGGCCCTGCTTCACGTCGGTCTCCAAAAGCTTGGCCAGTTCCTTCTCGTCGAACGCCAATAGGTCCATGTCGAACCCGGCGCCCTGCAGGGCGGCCAACTCGATCGGCAGAATCTCGAAATCCCAATCGGCCAGCTCGGCCGTTTTGTTGTCGCCGATCCGATACGCGCGAACCTGCTCGGCCGACACGTCGGTCGCCACGTGGACCGGCACTTTTTCGAGCCCCAG
>Ga0180430_10004649_pt1 | contig 11547 bp, 11 predicted proteins | sample SS_ome_9_FD_132999 | JGI IMG/M metagenome (GOLD analysis project Ga0180430, IMG submission 132999) | Hypersaline lake sediment archaeal communities from the Salton Sea, California, USA - SS_1_S_2 metaG | ecosystem: Environmental > Aquatic > Non-marine Saline and Alkaline > Hypersaline >... | reverse complement strand
TGGGCGAGGCGCGCGGTGCGGTCATATCCACCTGCGCGGCGGAGTCGCTGCCCGTTTTCGAATACTCGCCCCGCAAGGTCAAGCAGGCGCTGCTCGGTTCCGGCAGCGTCAGCAAACAGCAGGTTGCGGCGATGGTCGCCAGACTGCTCAATATCAAGGACGATCTGGGCGACGACGAGTCCGACGCGCTCGCGATCGCCATCTGCCACCTGCAACGCAGATCGAATATCCCCGGCATGGCACCCGAGGCGATCTGAGCATGGCGCGCAGGAATCGCGTCGGGCGGCGGACGGGATGTGTGTGCGTTTGTGTGTGGGGGTTGATGCGGGATGCGAGATGCGGGGTGCGTCTGTTGGTATCGAGATGTCGATTAGTACGTTGATTGTTGGGCGTTCCTTGTTGACTGTTGGATATTGGCTCTGGAAGGCGAATTGAACATCCAATGTCCAAGCGAAAAGCGGGCATTCATCATTCGGAATTCAATATTCAACATTCCCTTTTTCTCCTCGTCAATCGTACTCGTCGCCCGTAATCGTGAACCGACTCTTCTACCTTCCGGTGGACGACTACGGCGACGACTACGGTTCACGATTGGGAAGAGAGCGAGAGATGTGCATGGATGTCCATCGACAGCGCGGGCGTCCCCGCCCGCGCACGAAGTGAAAAGACAATGGCGGGCCACTGAAGCGATGGTCCGGCTCGGTCCTTTTTCTCTCACATTCTCACGGGCGCCGGGGAATCGATTTCGATCCCGATGGCGATTTCGATTTGGATGACAAGCAATCCCGACGATGCAAGGTCTGTCCCTATATCACGCAATCTCCGCACGATCTAATGGGCGTTGTCATTCGGTGACGGCGACCGGATTCCACCGTTGTCTTCCCACTTCTTCGCGGGCAGGGACGCCCGCGCTCCAGTTCGGGATTGTCAGACTATCCCGAGTCTTGATATAGACGCGGACGGGAAAATCTGATAAACAGGGTTCGAAGCAAATTGAAGGAGAATGTATGTCGGCAAGGATACTTGACGGAAAAGCCATATCGAAGGAGATGCGCGAAGAACTCGCAGGAGAGACGGCCGCCCTGAGGGACAGGGGCGTTGTTCCGGGACTGGGCGTGCTGCTGGTGGGCGACGACCCGGCCTCGCGCTCCTATGTCACCGCCAAGGAGCGCGCATGCGAAAAGACGGGCCTGTATTCGGAAGAGGTCAAGCTCGAATCCGATGCCACGCGTACAGAGATCATCGATGTCGTTCAGCACTTCAATGACAACCCCAAGATCCACGGCATCCTGGTCCAGTTGCCGCTGCCCGACAGTTCGATCGAGACCGAGGTGATCGAGACCATCCTGCCCGAAAAGGATGTCGACGGCTTCCACCCGGTCAACATCGGCCGCATGCTCCTCAATCAGCCGGCCTACATCCCCTGCACCCCGCACGGCATCCTGCACATACTGAAGCGCGCCGGCGTCGAAACCGAAGGCGCCCACGCGGTGATCGTCGGCCGCAGCAATCTGGTCGGGCGACCGCTCTCGAACCTGCTCAGCATGAAGAGCGATACCGGCAACGCCACAGTAACCCTCTGCCATACGCGCACGCGCGGGTTGCCGGAGCTGACACGCCAGGCCGACATACTGGTCGCGGCCGCGGGGCGGCCGGGGACGATCACGGCCGAGATGGTCAAGGATGGCGCGGTTGTGATCGATGTCGGCGTGAACCGCGTCGAGGACGCCAGCCGCGAACGCGGCTATCGGCTGGTCGGCGATGTCGATTTCGATAAGGTCAAAGAGAAGGCTGCGGCCATCACCCCGGTCCCGGGCGGCGTAGGACCGATGACCATCACGATGCTGCTCTACAACACGATCGAGGCCGCCAGACGCAGCCTGAGCGAATGAAAAGGCGGGCGGCGGTCCGCGGAACGGGCATTGAGAGCGAGGGCGTATGCGGATACTGAACCGATATCTGATCCAGGACTTCCTGGTGATATTCTCTCTCAGTCTGCTGATCATCACCTTCGTGATGTCGGTCGGGGCGGTCATCAAGGCGGTCGACGCGATTGCGCGCGGGGCCGCACCGCTCGCTATCGTCAAGGTATTCCTCTTCAACATCCCCTACGCGCTCACGTTCTCGATCCCAATGAGCGTCCTGACCGGAGTGCTCCTGCTCTTCAGTCGCCTTTCGATCGACGGCGAGATAAGCGCCATGCGCGCATCGGGCATCAGCCTCTGGGAGATCATATCGCCCGTGATCATGGTCTCGATCCTTCTCTCGGGTGTCTGCATATACATCAACAGCTCATTGGCGCCGCGCCTCAATTACCGAATGCGCGAGGTGATACTGGAGATCGGGGGCGAGGACCCCTCGGAGCTGCTCGAGGCCGGCCGCTGGATCCGCGACTTTCCAGGCTACACCATCCACATGGCAGAGCGCGATGGCGACGAGTTCAGGGATATCTCGATCTTCAAGGTCAGTCCCGACGGCATGGAACAGAGCATCCGCGCCAAACGCGGCGCGGTCAAGATCAACGAGGCGGGCGACAAGTTCCTGATCGACCTCTATGATGTCCGGATAGAATCCGTCCGCGGGAAGTCGCTCGAGGATGTCGGAGATTTCCGCTCGGGCATAGCCCAGCATTATCCGGAGGAGATTCCGCTCGACAAGCTGCTCGAACGCGCCAAGGCCGAGAAGAAGACCAAGGAAAGGACTCTGAAGGAGCTGGTTGCCGCCATCAGGGATATGCCGCGTTTTTACCCCGACCAGACCGAGGAGTGGCGGGCGGAGCAACGCATCAAGTATGTGCTTGAGGCAAACACGCGGCTGGCGCTCTCGATCGCATGTTTCGCCTTCGCCCTGCTGGGCATACCGCTCGGGATAACCTCGCGCCGGAAAGAGTCCTCGGCCGGGATCGGCATCAGCATTCTGCTCGTATTCGTCTTCTACTTCTTCATCATCCTGGCCGAAGCCCTGATTGACACACCGCAATGGCATCCGGAACTGATCGTCTGGTTGCCGGTAGTATTGGCCGAGCTAGGCGGCTTCCTGCTTATCAGACGAATCATCTAGAAAAAGGAGATATACAGCTATGCGAATATTGATGAGCGGCGCCAGCGGATTGCTGGGAAGAGAATTGATGGCCGCCCTCCGGGACGGCAACGAATTGCTTGGCCTCGGCCATAGCCGTTGCGGGGAGAACCTGATCCAAACCGACCTGCGCGAACAGAGCGCCCTGCGGGAAATCATAGCTGATTTCAAACCCGACCTCTTCGTCCACTGCGCCGCCTACCGCGACCCAGACCGCTGCGCCGAAAACCGCGACGAGGCACTGAAGCTGAATGTCGAACCGCTCCGGCTAGCCAAGCGTGTGCTGCCGCGCGAGGCCAGGCTGGTGCTGATCAGCTCCGACTATGTCTTCGACGGCGAGAACCCTCCCTATCACGAGCAGGACAAGACCAATCCGGTAAATTTCTACGGCGAGACCAAGTGCATGGCCGAAACGATTATCGCCGAACGCCAAGGGAGCCTGGCCCTGCGCATCCCCGTTCTGCTGGGTCGGGATGACAGCTTCGAGCAATCCGGCTTCGCCTACGGTCTCGTCTCCGCGGTGCGCAGTGTCGAGCCGAAAGTGATGGACAATATCCATGTCCGCTTCCCGACCTGGACCCGCGATGTCGCCGCGGCACTCCGTTTCGCGCTTGACCGGGGCCTGGACGGTGTCCTTCACTACAGCGGCGAGGACGGTGGCACCCAATACGAACTCGCCCTCAGAACCGCGCGCATGCTGGGCGCGAGCTCCGAGCATATCCAGCCCTCGACCGAAGCGATCCCGCGCATCGCCCGCCGCCCGCGCGACTCGCAGCTTGCGACCGACAAGATCCGCGCACTCGGCTTCACACGCTTCACCCCCTTCGAAACCGCAATGCAGGCCATAATTGAGCCTGGATAGAGCAAGGGTTTGCTTTTTTTCTTGATTTATGGCTGTACGCAGACTATAGGTGTTAACAGTAAGAGATCGGGCAATTCCAAGAAAGGAGACTGACCATGACGACAATAGCAATCAACTTAGGCGACACCCTCAAGGCGGGTTTCGAGCTCTACAAGCGCAATTTCTGGCTTCTGGTGCTGGCCAATCTTGTAGCGATGGTCCTCGCCAGCCTGACGGCCGGGATCCTGGCCGGACCACTGACGGCCGGCGTTGTGATCGTAACGCTGGCCGCACTCGACGGTCGCGAGCCGGAACCGACCGTCGGCGAGGTCTTCAAGGGCTTCGAGGTCTTCCTGCCGGCCTTTCTATATGTAATCATCCTGATGGCCATCAGCATCCTTGCAAATCTACTTATACCGGGCTTATCGATCGTTGTGACATATGTTCTTTCAACACTGACCTTCTTCACCATCTTCTTCATTGCCGAGGATCGGATGGACTTCTGGCCGGCGATAGTGCGCAGCTACAACATAGTCAAAGACAACTTCTTTGTCTTTTTCCTGATTGTTCTGGTGGCAGGCTTAATCAGTTCCGCCGGATTCATACTCTGCTGCATCGGAATGATATTCACCGCGCCCTTCTACTACTGCGTTCTGGCGGTTGTCTATCGCCAGCACTTCCCGCTCGGTTCCATAACCGACGCGAACTCGGTTGCGGTTGAGGTGAACGAGGCCGAGATCGTGGTCGAAGAAGAGGTGGAGGCGCCGCAGGAGGATGTCGAAGAGGGAGAGCAGAGCGAGGAGAAGCCGGGCGAGTGATAGCGACCGGCCCGATCCGGGTATGGCTGAAAAAGAGGGCATCCGAATAGCGGGCCTCTGCGAGATCAGGAGACCGGCCTCATACGCGGAGGTTATAAACCGCCATCTGCCGTACTTCGTCGCTACCGCGCCCTTCCTGATAGCCGCGCGGATCATACCGCGCGGAACGCAATTGACTCCGGGGTGCTTTTTCAAAGTCTGGACAGGCATCCCCTGCATGTTCTGCGGCTACACGCGCGCCTTCCAATCGATTGCCCGGCTGGATCTGATGCCGGCCCTGCGGGACAATCCCGCCGCAGCGGTTTTGTTTGCTTTTATGATGGCGGTCGCGACCTGGAATCTGGCAGGATTAGTCGCTCGCAGGCTGATTCTGCCGGGGCGCTGGCTACGGGTAGGCAATCGACGCCTGCTGGGCTGGGGCGTATTGATCTTCTTTCTGCTGAACTGGGCATACAGGCTGATCAACTGTTCGGCGTGCGGCGTTTAAACCGATCTGAAAGTTTTAAGATGGCAAATATACAGAGAAGCATTGAGCAAATTGTCGGCGACTGGGTAGCCGAGATATTCCGCTGTGCCTATCCGGAGGCATTGCTCGACCCCGCCCTCTTGGGTGTGGCTGAAACGAGCGACGAGTCATTTGGCGACTACCAGTGCAACGCCGCCATGGCGCTCGCCAAGACACTCAAGCAGGCCCCGCGCGCCATCGCGGAACATGTCCGCCAATCGATCGGCAAGCCGCCGGCGTTTCTGGACCGGATAGAGGTAGCCGGCCCGGGCTTCATCAATATATTCCTGTCAAAAGCCTGGCTGGCCGAGCATGCCGAGACACTGCTCGCCGACGACCGATTGGGGACGCCGCAGCCCGGCGAGGGCAAGCGGGTCGTTTTCGACTATTCGAGCCCGAATGTCGCCAAGCCGATGCATATCGGGCATATCCGCTCGACCGTGATCGGGAACGCCCTCGATCGCATGCATCGTTTTCTCGGCTATGATGTCCTCTCTGACAACCATCTTGGCGACTGGGGCACCCAGTTCGGATTGATACTGCTTGGCTACCGCGAATATGTCGACGAGGACCAGCTACGCGACCACCCCGCCGAGGAGCTGGAGCGGGTCTATGTGAAGAGCTATGAGCGCTCAAAAAGCGATCCGGAATGGCTCGGCGCGGCCCGCAGGGAGCTCGTGAAGCTCCAGTCGGGCGATCCGGAGTGTCGCGCGCTCTGGCAGAAATGCGTCCAGCTCTCGCTCGGGGAGTTCGAGCGCATCTACAGCCGGCTCGGGATCGAATTCGACATGGTGAGGGGCGAAAGCTTCTACAACGAGCGTCTGCCCCAGGTGGTCGAGGAGCTGAAACAAAAGGGCCTGCTGGAGGAGAGCGAGGGTGCCCAGGTGGTCTTCCTCGACGACGAGCGGAAGGAGGTCTGCATTGTCCGGAAACAAGACGGCGGCTACAACTATACGACCACCGATCTGGCGACGGTCGTCAGCCGGATCGAGGAGTTCGATCCCGACAAGATCGTGTATGTGACCGATGAGCGCCAGCAGCGGCATTTCCGACACTTCTTCGAGGTTTGCCGTCGGGCGGGCTGGGACACCGACCTGGTGCATGTCTGGTTCGGGCTGATGCGCTTGCCGGATGCGACCTTCTCGACGCGCGAGGGCAATGTTATCAAGCTCGAGCAGCTGCTCGACATGGCCGAAGAGAAGGCGCTCGAGCTGGTGAGCGAGTCGAGTCCGGACATGCCCGCCGCCGAAAAGCGCGAGGTGGCCGCCGCGGTCGGCATCGGCGCCATAAAGTATACCGATCTCAGCCAGAACCCGCAAAGCCTGGTGACCTTCACCTGGGAGAAGGCACTCTCGCTCGAAGGCAATTCCGCCCCGTATCTGCAATACGCCCATGCACGGATCGCCAGTGTCGGGGCAAAGTACGCCGAGCGCTTCCCGGAAAACGATCTCGATCGTTACCGGATAGCGATCGAGGACCCGATTGAACGGCGACTGGCATTGAAACTGGCGCGCTTCGCGGGAACGGTGGCCAGGGCGGCCGAGCTCTACCGCCCGAACATGCTGGCCGACTATCTCTACGAGCTCTCGCAACTCTACAGTTCCTTCTACCAGAACCTGCCCTTCCTGAGGGCGGAGGAAGGTGTGCGCGAGAGCCGCATCCGGCTCTGCCGTCTCACGGCGCGAGTACTCGCCAAGGGACTGTCTTTGCTGGGAATCAAGGCTCCAAACAGGATCTAATGGAGGAAATCATGGACTGCAAGAAAGAAGACAATCTGGCCAGGTGCAACTGCTCATATGGCGGCTGTTCCCGCAAGGGCGTCTGTTGCGACTGCATCGCATACCATCTGCGATCGCGCCAACTGCCGGCCTGCGCCTTCCCCGACGATGTCGAGCGCGGCTACGACCGCAGCTTCGAGAACTTTGCCAGACTGGTTGATGAGCGAAGGGTATAGCGGGGACCCCATTCACCATTCACCATTCACCAGCCACCATTCACCACCCGCTACTTCCGTCTCACTGTAAGGGGGGGGCAAGGCTCTCGACGACGGTACCTAACCGAGCTCGGCGACATCCTCCGCGATCTCGACCGCCATCTCCATCGCCCACTGCTTGTGCTCCTCGCCATCCTCGAGCAGGTGATAGCTCTGGCTATCGGCCCAGGCTATATCGATATCCTCGACACCGATCAGCCCGAAGGCTGAGCGGATGTTGGCGGTGAGCGCATCGCGCGGATCGTCCTCTTTGTAGGAGTAGCCGGAGGATACCAGCAGAACGACCTTCTTGATATGGTGGAGAGGCTCGACCCGCGACCCCATCAGGCGATAGGTGATGTTGGGGGCGATTACCTGGTCGATCCATGCCTTGAGAATGGCGGGCGGCCCGAAATTCCACATCGGGGTGCTGATAACGACGACATCGGCCGCATTGAGCTGCTCGGCGTGCTTCCTGGCGTAGTGCAGCGCCGCCTCCTCTTCGGGCGAAAGTTCATAGTCGGCATCGTAGACCGGGTTCCAGATTGCGCGGTAGCCGGGATAGCTTAGGTAGGGAGGCTTCTCCGTATAGAGATCGATCATCTCCATCTCGATATCCGGATTCTTGTCAACCAGAGTCGAGAAGAAAGTCGTCAGCAGCTGTTTGCTGACAGACTCTTCGGTCGGCTTGGGATTCGCGCAAATTTGCAGTACATTCATATCTCATTGTCCTTTGCTTGGATTACAGAACACAAAAACGGGGCGTAATTTCTCATAAAAGGCGAAAGGAATCAAGCCAACATCTGCTGATGTTTCTCGAAATTGGATTTGGCGGGAAAGAGAATAGATATGTAGCGCTCCAGATCGCGGTCATACTGCGAGTCGGAGTGAACCAATGTCAGCTTCTGGTGCAGCTTGGCGAGACCGCCGGCGGCGAGCGACTCGGCCCTCTCGGCCATGCCGAAGCGCTTGTACGGGTCGGGGTCGATGAACTTCAGGAGCACATCGAGAAATTCGCTGTCCGAACGGATATGTTCCGGCAGCAGTTCCGGCAAGCGCCCGGGCAGGCCGGTCTTGAAGTCGAGCAGCTCCTCTTCGCTGAGATTCGAGGGATCGACCACGGGCTTGCCGCGCAGCATCTCTATCAGCACCAGACCCAGGCTGTAGATGTCGGACTGAATGACGCTACGCTGATTGATATGGGTCTCCGGCGCCATGTAGAGGGGTGTCCCGAGCAGGAACGACACTCTTTCATCGACCCTTACGGCGCGGCCGTAGTCGACCAGCTTAACAAGACCGAGCTTGTCTACCATGACATTGGATGGTTTTATATCGCTGTGCAGGAAACCCGAGTTGTGGAGCACTTCCAAACCGCGCAGAGCCGATCTGACAATGTAGACCGCCACCCCTGGCTGAATGCAGACATGATCGTCCTCGAAACGGAAGATCACATCCGCGAAGTAGTCCCAATCCTCGGCAGTGCAATGTTTTTTGACGCGCTCGAAATGATTTCCATAGATCAGCTGGTGGACATCTATCCCCTCGATGATGTTCATCTGCGAGTAGCCGATCCCGTTGAACTCCTCGTATATGTCGCGCCGGATGAGGTTGGGGGTGTCGAAGCTCTGCAAAAACGATATCTGCGCCGCAACGCGCCCCATGTCGGTCCAATACTTCTGGCTGTTGGGGTAGATCGAGGGGTCGAAGAGCTTTATGGCGTGGCGGGTCATGCAGCCGCGCGCGCCGTGGCGATAGGCCTTGAAGACGATGCCCTGCTGTCCGCGCCCCAGCTCTGGGCCGATGCGATATGCCACCGGATAGTAGATCGACTTTGTTTCAATCATCTTGCGGTAGTTTTCGATCAGCTTCTCGAGCTCGGGCTCGAGCTGCCTGCTGTCGCTGCCCGTATCTCGCACCGTCTGCATCTCTGTGATTGTGCTTTGTTGTCTTGTCATTGCATCTTTCCATTGAGGATTTGAGGGAAATGCCGCGATTCTACATCAGCGGCACTTCGAATATCAACACTAATCAGCGCATCCTGACGATCATCCATACCGCCACGACAAAGAAGACGACATGCGGGGTCCAGCACGCCAATTCCGGGGATATATACCCGTTCTTGCCGAGCCCGAGTCCTAGATAGATGAGTATATAGTAGGAGAAGAATAGAGCCAGAATAAGTGCAATTCCCGCCAGAGTGCCCTTGCGGCCGGTGTGGGCCCCGAACGGCACGCCGATCATTGTTATGATCAGGCAGGTCCACGGGATAGCGAGCCGGTAGTGGCGATCGACATTCAGGCGCGTGACGATATCCGGTTCCAGGCTGTGGGTATCGATGAAATGCTTGATCTCGGCCGCCGAGAGATATTCGGGATCCTTGCGCTCGTTCAGGAACATCTGGGGGGTCTCGTCGAAATCGGCCATCTCACGGTAGGAGAATATCTGCGGCGGGCCTTGCGGCAGACCGCTGCGGCGCAGGTTTTGCCGCTCCATATCGTAGAACCACAGAACGCCGTCCTTCCATTCCGCCCGATCCGCGCTGATTTCGGCCACATCATAACCTTCCTCGCCCTGCACAATCAGCTTCACTCCTTCCATCTCATAGCTGCGGGTATCGAAGCGATCGATCATCCAGATCCTTCCAGCGGCCACATTCTTGTAGGGAAGGTTCCTCTCTATGAAAACCTCGCGCTGTCCCTTGCTGCGATAAAGCGAGATAAGCTGGTCGGTCCTATAGAGCGACCAGGGTGCCAGCGTCTCGTTGACTAGTCCGACCGCAATGCTGGCGACCACCCCCACGATCAGAAAGGGCCACATCAAGCGGTTCAGGCTAATCCCGCTTGCGCGCATCGCCGTCAACTCGTTATGGCGGGTGAACTGCGCCAAACTGTAGAGAACCCCCAGCAAGAGCGAAATCGGAACGATGTAGATCACCGAAGACGGCAAGAGTATCGCGTAGAACTGCAAGATCTCCGCGACTGGAGCCCCGGACTCCATCAAGTCCTGCATGTTGTCGAAGAGGTCGAATACAATATAGAGCAACTCGAAAGAGAGCATGCAATAGAAGAACGGAACCAAGAATGTCCGCAGTATGTATCTATCCAATATCCTCATCGGGAAACCCAGCATATTACAGCAGATCGAGCGAGCAGCGCCCCTTCACTCTCTCAGGCCATGCGCGGCTCGTACTCGCCGAAACCCTGCCGCTCGAACGAATCCATGTCGAGCAAGCGGTGCAAGTAGTGACCATAGCCTTTTTGTGTCCGCTGATCAAGCTGGGCGTTCGCCCATTTGCCGAGTTGCTTGTAGTGGAATCTTGCCGGTTTGCTTCCAAGAAGTTCGTAGAAGAAGGAGTTCAAGCTGGATTTGGAATATATGACCCTGCCGTCCTTGGTCAGCAGGAGATTCTTCAATCCAGCCAGAATGCTGAAAATCTCATCCGGGCCCGTGGCCGCACTCGCCGCCAACTCGTCGATGGCAAGCGGCGCGGAAGCCTCCTCGAGGGCTTCGAGAAGCTGCAGATAGAGCATATCCATCTCTTCGCTGCTGCGACTGGCGAACACCCCCCGCTCATAGCGGAATTTGCTCTCCGGCAAATCCGAGAGCAGAAGCGTTGTCGCGCAGGGGCTGTAGCTGCGGAAAATAGATGTTCTCCATCGACAAAGGGTTTCGCAGGCCATCAGACCGCCAGCAGACTCGATCGCCGCGAATACCTGATCCCGGAAAGGGGCGAGCTGGGCTACAAGCAGACGGGTCGCAAGCCTTGCGAGCGCGATGCTTTCTATCTGGCGCACCCTCTCTCGCGTCAGATTGCGCCGATTGGCTATCTCTTGCAAGGTGTAGTAGTTGCGCGACACCTCCGACTCGCGGCGCTCAAGCCCGTAACGCTTGACCAGAACGAGGAGCTCGTCGGAAGACAGGAAAGCTGCCAGAACATCCGGTATGTCGGTAAATTTACTCCTGCCACTCTCCAGATCGCCACAATAATCAAAGAAGGCCTCGACCTCCTTGAGCGACCCCACTCCGAAATGCCTCCAGTTGAGCAGCTCGTCTCTGCCTACCCGACGCAGTTCGCCAATTGTCTTCACACCCTCGCGTTCGGCACAGTTGAGCACCCGCTCCGACAAGCCCGACTCCGCCACTCTCCACGAATCTATATGATCTCGTTCAAGTTTCACCATGGCTGAAACCCCTTAACAACAAATCCACAACATTAGTTTAGCTCATATTAGCATATATTGTGCCATCGAGCAATATATTTGCAATCAAGCCCCAGCAATAGTGGCTGCCATGTGGCAAGAATTTGCTTTCGCTTGCCATTACGAAGAGGTCA
>Ga0180430_10004647_pt1 | contig 11548 bp, 10 predicted proteins | sample SS_ome_9_FD_132999 | JGI IMG/M metagenome (GOLD analysis project Ga0180430, IMG submission 132999) | Hypersaline lake sediment archaeal communities from the Salton Sea, California, USA - SS_1_S_2 metaG | ecosystem: Environmental > Aquatic > Non-marine Saline and Alkaline > Hypersaline >... | reverse complement strand
TTATCGACGAGCCTCCCGCGCCGCTCGAGCTAATCGGCGCCCGACGCCGCCGGCTTGCCGAACGGTTGCACTTGATCTGGAACACCCGCCGGCCGGGCGATCCAATTCCGTGCCTCTTCGGAGTCGACGGCGTGGGCAAACGATCGATCGCCGTCGCAGCGGCCGCAAGAAGCGGGCGAAACGTCGTCGGCGTCTTACCGCTTGCTTCGCTCCTTTTCGACGGCATGATCGAACTCGGCCACGAGAAGCTGATCCAAGCGATCGCCCAGATTCGCACGTTGCCCGCCAATGCGATGTTGATCGTCACCGACGCACATCTTTTAAGCTTCCGCGATCAAACGCTGATAAACGAAGTCCTGCTCCGTCAGCTTTCGCGGCTGCAATGTCAAGTCGTCCTTTTGGCCAGCGATGAAATCCCACCGACACTGATGACGATCGGGCTGGCGTGTCATGGCTTAGAAAAAGAAGCGGCCGGCGAAGAAGTTTCCGAAGCGCATCGACTGGTGCTCGAGTTCTTCAAGGATGCCGACCTGCACCTGGATGACGACCTGATCCGTATGTTGATCGGTTACGCGACGCATCGGCAGGTAACCAGCGGCGAATGCCAAACCATTCCGGGTCGACTTCTCTTTCTGCTTCGCTACACGAAAGAGATGGCCGTGCTTCGGGCCGCCGATCAAACCACCGCGCCCGTTCACACGAACGTCCGCGTCGGTGATCGTCAAATCCTTATCTCGCCTGACGATTTGATCGACATCGCGCAGATCTCGAAAAACGCCTGGGAGGCGCAAATCGATTCGGCAACGAGCCTCGACCCCGACATGTCGGATTTCGATCCGGAGGGCGACATCGATTTTTAACGGGTGGTATGTTTCAGCGAATCGTGATCGGACAGGACGAAATAAACCCGCTATTGCCCTCATCTTCCGCACGGTCGCTACAATTCCACCGGTTCTGCATCCGCTGCCACTACACGGCGAGCAGGGTTATGCTATACTTTTTGCAATAAGAACAACAGTGTGGCGCTTCGAGGTGATGGGAATTTCGTAGCGTAAAGCGATTGTCGGCCGACACTGTGGCCTGTGAGGAGATTGCTTGTGGAAGGTGAATGGACGGCGATGCTTTCGCTCGGAATATTGATGGCGGCGGCGCTTTGCGGCGGTGTTTTTGGAAGCATGCTGCGCCTGCCGAAAGTGACGTCGTTCCTCCTGATGGGTGTGCTCGTTACGTGGCTCTTTCCGACGCTCGTACCCCAGGAAGATATCCACGCCCTTGAACCGCTGGGCGAGCTAGCGATCAGTCTCGTGCTCTTTACGCTCGGCTGCCATTTCCCGGTGCCACGCATGCGTAGAATCGCAAAGCGAGTTTCGCGACTATCGATCGGCGAACTCGGTGCGACATTCACGCTCGTAACGGGCGGTGTTTGGATCATCAGCGGATCGTGGGAAATCTCGCTCATGCTCGGTACGCTCGCGCTCGCGACCGCTCCGGCAACGACGATCCTCGTCTTGAAAGAGACCGGTTCCGAAGGCGAAGTGACCGAGTTCACCAGCGCGATGGTGGCCGTGAACAACCTCGTCTCGATCGTTCTGTTCGAGATCGTTCTGATGGTGATCCTCTTTACAACGGGACACCTTAAGGACTCGCCGCTCGACCGGCTGGGCAAGTTCGGTCTCGACCTGGTCGGTTCGTGCTTCTTGGGGCTCTTGGCTGGTGCGGCCGTTTGTATCGCGTTTCCGGTCGTCAGCAAGACACGTCGGCTCGCGGTTCTAATTACCGTTGTCGGGCTAACGCTCGGACTTTGCCTCTATCTCGAAATCCCGCACCTGCTGGTCTTCCTTGTGATGGGGATCACGGTCGTTAACGGCTCGAACCATATCCGCGATATCCTGGGCGAGCTCGATCAGATGACGGGTTTCCTCAGCGTCCTCTTCTTCGTTATCCACGGTGCGTCGCTGCAGATCGACAAGCTGTGGGAAGTCGGGCGAATCGGCATCGGTTATCTGATTCTTCGGACGGTGGGCAAGCAACTCGGCTGTTGGTGGGCTGCGCTTCGCGGTGGCGAAGAGCGTGAAGTTCGCCGCTACCTGGGCATGACGATGATCGCGCAGGCCGGCGCCGCGATTACGCTTGCGGCGATCGCGGTCAAGCACGCGACTCATGGAGATGCGGAGCTTCAACAAATTTGCGATACGGTCCAGACCGTTATTCTCGGAAGCGTCGTCTTGTTCGAAATCGCCGGTCCGCTGCTGATTCGCTACGCCGTACGCGCCGCCGGCGAAGTTCCCATTGCCGAGGCGATCTACCATCCCAGCGCGGGTCTGCTCGCGCAGCTTCGGCCGGTCGTCAACCGTCTGCTGATCATGCTCGGCCGAAATCCGTGGCAGGACAAGCCGCCGAATGAAATCACGGTTCGCGAGTTGATGCGAACCCACGTCGAGCCGGTCCCGCGTTCGGCGACCTTCGACCATGTGGCCGAGGTGATCGAACACAGCCGCGACAACACGTTCCCGGTCGTCGACGAAGACGGTCTGCTAGTGGGCGTACTCCGTTATCGCGACCTGACCGGTGCGCTGTTCGAGCCGACCCTCGGAAGCCTCATCCGCGCGCAGGACGTCCTCACGCCCTGCCGAGAAATGCTCCACCCGGACGACACGATCGACAAGGCGGTCCGCTTCTTCACGCTCCAAAAAGACGACTGCCTCCCCGTCGTATCGGACGACCCGGATGGCAAGTTCGTTGGCGTGCTGCGCAGACGGGATCTGCTGCGAATTCAGCTTCGCGAGTTGGGATAAGTTTTCGTACGATGGCCCTCCGAGGCCGTCGAGAGTTGGCGATTCTCTTCAGAACCGATTCAGATCATCATCTGAGCTAGGTGCTTGACCAAAATCTAAGTGCGAAGTCGATTATCGACAGCCTCGGAGGGCCATCGTACAAAAAAACCGCACGGCGAACGCATCACCGCGCGGTTTAATCTTGATTAAATCACCGCCCGCCACTCACGGCGGGCCGCATATTTCATCCTTCCGACTTCATCCCTCCACTCACTACACCTCCGAGCAAGGTGCCGGATCGAGGATGATGTTCGTGATCCGCGAGACCGTGTCGGCGTATTGCGGATCGTCACGCAGGGCGTGCCATTTCGGATGGGCGAGGAACGCTTTCCAGGCAGCGTCTTTGGCGGCCTCGTCAGCGAATCCGAGCATGTACGTCAGGTTCGGCATGAGGGGGCCGACGACCGTTTCGCCGAAGAAGACCGGGTCCATGCCCGTGGCGCGGAAGACGTCGAGCTCGCCGTTGTTGAACATGTCGACCTTCTTCGAGGCCTTGACGATGTTGTGTGCTTCGTAGATCCGCAGTTGGAAGATACGACCCGGTGCGTCGGTCGGGCGCTCGAGCTTCGGAATCGCGTCGAAGGCAACCATCATCGAGCTTTCCATCCGGGCGTAAAGCGGGTCCTTCTTCGGATCTTTCACCGCGTCGCCGGCGGCCGAAAGAAACGCCTCGTCGGCAAGCAGGGCTTGGTTCGCCGCAGCCAGTGCGTCGGCCGACGGACCGGGCAGAAGCAGCAGCAGGTCGGAGCTATCGCGATAGCGGAACAGGCCGACCGGTCCCAGCTTCAGTCGCTTCAGCGCGGGAATGGCAGCGTCGGCGAAGAACGCTTCGAGCCGCTCACGCTTTTCGGGCGTCGCAACCGTGTACTTCTGCAGCAGATAGAGTTCCTTCTTGCCCTTGGGGCAGCAGTCTTCGGCACCTTGGGCGGGCACGGCAAGCGCACCGAGCGAAGCAGCGGCACCGGCCGCCAGAAAATCTCGACGTTTCATAGTTCAATCTCCGTGGGATATTGAAGGGAGTAAGGGAGTGTGGGAGAAAGGGAGTTAGGGGATTTTGCGACGTCTATTGTTAAATCGACGGCATTGATCTATATGCACCAAACTCGCTTGCGCCCTCGCTTTATATTCTTTTCATACCGTCAAGTGTAGCAGAGAGCGCGGGTCGGATCAAATCATCGGGCAGGAAAGTGTCGATTTTTCCGATCGCCCGTTTCAAAAGCTTGCCGCCGCCGGACGAATCGGATATTCTGTTCAGTGATGATTTGCTTTGTTGATTAAGGCTCATCGAAAGCAACCTCTGCAAGGTCGACGCCGCGCTATGTACCGCACGTCGGGCAAGCCCGACCGCTAACACGTCAGCGCCGTTTGTTTCTTATTCAATCCAGAAAAATACAACAATGTCTGAACTTGACGCAACAATCCAACGAATTACAAAGAAACTCGCCCTGGTGCGAGAGACGGTCAACCCGGCAGAAATATTTGGCGCAGATGAGCATGAGTATGCATTGAATGATCCGCTTACCGAAGCGGAGATCTCTGAAATCGAGCGATATTGCAATGTTCGCTTGCCCGACGAATATCGTGCGTTTTTGATGTCGATCGGCGATGGCGTGAATCGCGTTACCGAAACTGGCGGCGCCGGTCCGGGATACGGACTTTATAGCGTCAAAACGCTTGATGAAGTTCGTGAATGTTTGGAGCAACCTTTTCCGCTCAATCACTCGATCTTGGGTGTCGTCGAACTTGATCAAACAGACGATTATTGGCCCACCTACAAGGAAGCGTCCGATCGTCGTCGTTACGGAACGTTGCCGCTTGCACACTATGGATGTGGCATTTTTGCCGCGCTAGTCCTTCGAGGTGAAGCCTACGGAACGGTTTGGATCAACGACGGAGCGTGCGGCGACCTGGCGCACTTCGCCGATTACTCGCGCTATTTCGAAGAAAGCCTGCACGGCCGACCCGCACCAGCAGACGGGCCGCACAGTTTCACATCCTGGTACGAAGATTGGCTCGACGCGTGTCTCAATACGAGCCCATCATCAGCGGAACCGCCGACCGTACACAAATACTTGCCCGGTGCGTACATTGTCCCGACCAAGCCATGGATGCCAATTACAACACCTCCTTGCCCCAAGTGCGGCAAGCCACTCCGCACGGAGAAAGCCCGACAATGTTTCGAATGCGGGGCAAGTTGGCGAGAGTAATTACAAGACAATTCGATACGTTGAGGAGAAGAAACCACGGAACACACAGAATACACGGAAAGCTTATTGTAGGACGTTTATCCTTTCAATCTCGAATTCTTCCCTTCCGTGTGTTCCGTGTATTCCGTGGTTCCATAAATCTGCCGGCAGATCGAGGTAGACTTTAACTTCGACCAATAAAGGTATGCTCGACTTCTAGATGAATGAATCGTAAAGACGAAACCTTGGGTAGAAACAATGATTCCACAATTTCGAACAGCGACATACGCGGCGATCGGCATGGGATTGGTTTGTTTCTATTTCTCTTCGCCTTTCTATGCGGATTGGCTGCACGGGCCGGGGAGACTTGCAGGAATACTCTTTCTTGTGTTCTTGCTAATGATCTTGATCGCCGGCTATCGAACGATCGCGGTGTGGTGGCAAAGTGATGGAGCTTTAGGCGTTACATTTTGTGTGATTGTTTATGCATTTTATATAACTGTCCTGCTTCCCAATCTTGTGACGACACGCGGCGAATATCCGTCGATAGCACGAATGAAATGGATCATCGTCTGCCTATCGTTGCTAGCCGGATTCGGCCTGCTTGTAGTCATCCAGCGCTGGCGGTGGAGTATGATGCAACGGATGGCGGAAGAGGACAGGCAGACGGAAAATTTATCAGCCGACTCCCAACCGTAGGACGGACTTCCAAGTCCGTCTAGAGTTGACGAAGCTCTCGGAGACAGGGCCGAAGTGTTGGTTTATAATCGAAGAACCCGGTGCGGAAATCGAGAACGACGTCGTGCTTAGACGGACTTGGAAGTCCGTCCTACGGGGGACTAATCGATCGACTGAAAATACTCGTCGACTTCGTAGTCCAACTCCACGGCGTCGGGCAGCTCGCGGATGACGATTTCGCGGCGCCAGGTCGGTTCGTGGATCGGCCAGATATCGGTGCGGCGCGGGCCGTCGGTGATCGTTTCCGGTCGACCGGTTCGGTGGACGCGAGCGAGAGCTTCCGTTTCGACAGGCGGCGGGTCGGGCAATTGCCCCGGCAGGTTCGACCGGCGAAAACCAACCTGACCGTTGTCGTAAATGCGGACGAGAATGGACGAGCGAACTTCCAACATGCGTCGGGCGATCAGCTCGTGGCTGGCCGTTTCGAAGATCGCCTTCAGACGCGACAAGTCCCAGTCGACGTCCCGGCCGGCCGCGCGAAACCAGTCGACGGGCAACAACAACCGCGAGGAGAAATGATTCGCGACCGTCTCGCGTGCCCCGTCGGGCATCACCAGCGGATCGAGTCCCACGCGCTTAAACAGCTCGGCCGCCTTATGTTCGCCGATTTCATGCGCAACCGCCCAATGCCGCCGCTCGCAGCGCGGATCAGCCTGCAGGAAGATCGTCGGTCGACTCGGCCGTCGATTCCGATAATCGCGAAGCCTCGCATACCGCGCCCGTTGCGTCTGCCCCGCATCGGTCGAGACCGTAATCCCGATCGCCCGCGCGACGGCCTGAGCATCGACCGGAGGCTGGTCAACCCCGACACAGGCCAGCACTTCGTCGGCCAACCGATCGAGTGCATCGGAGTATTCTTCCCAAGTCAAATCGCAAAACATCGCCCGCCCCGCCAAATCACCGAAATGTGAACATTTATATCTTCGATGCGCACATGATATCACTCAATTGGGCCAAAATCAAGCATTTTCGAGGCGATTTCGATGGAAATTTAGACAGTGATTCCGAAGTCAAAAAGTCTTGCTTACCGTAGCCTGGGGCAACGCTCTTGTTCTTCTACACAAGTCGACGTTGAGAATCGCTTGCGACGTACGATGGCCCTCCGAGGCCGTCGATAATAGACATCGGGCTTGGAATTCGGGCAAGAATCTACCCAGAATTGAAGTTCAAAACCCGTTTGCAAGAGAAACGTCAACTCTCGACGGCCTCGGAGGGCCATCGTACGTTGATCAATTTACTTCTTCCGAAACGGGCCCGTAATACCGAGCGTTAGAATGATTCGCAGGGCCGCGACTGCTTCGCCGCTGTCGATTTTCGATTCGCCTCGGGTTCGGTCGGCGAAGATGATCGGGCGTTCGACCATCAGGCTGCCCGCGCGACGCAGGTGCCACAAGATCTCTTCTTGGAAGGAGTATCCGCGCGAGACAACGCGGTCGAGATCGATTCGCTTCAAGGCCGCCGTCCGATAGCAGCGATACGCGCCGCTGCAATCTTTGGGTCTCAGCCATAGAAGCCATCGAGCATAGAGATTGACCGCGCGGCTCATCAGCTTTCGCTTGAGCGGCCAATTTTCGACACCGCCACCGGGTACGTATCGCGAACCGATCGCAACGTCGATCGGCCGTTCGTCAGTGCCCGACTCCATCGCAGCGAGGATGTCCTGAATATATCGCGGGTGGTGGCTGAAATCGGCATCCATGTTGAGCATCTGCAGGTAATCGTGCTCGATCGTGTAACGCATGGCGGCAAGCGTCGCGGTTCCGAGCCCAAGTTTGCCCTCGCGATGGAGGCAGTGAATCCGCGGATCGGTTTTGGCTTGCTCGTCGCACCAGTCGCCCGTCCCGTCGGGCGAGTTATCGTCGACGACCAGGATGTCGACCTGTGGCGCGACCTTGAAAATCTCCTCAACCAAAAGCGGCAGATTTTCCATCTCGTTGTAAGTCGCGATCGTAACGAGCGTCTTTTCCGAATTCGAATCGGTCGATTCGTTGGACATGTTCGTGTCTCCTGGTCGTTGCATTCAGTCGTTATTGAGTGGTGATGTGCAATGATTGATCCCCAACGGGGTTCGAATCTGTTGCAATCGTCGAGACAAATATCAGCGTTTTAAAACAACACTACCTACTGCCCACTGCCCACTTCTTCCTACTGCCTGCTGTCTGCTGCCTGCTGACAACTATTTCGGTAATAATCGATCGATCGTCGCAGTCCCTCTTCGAGACCGACCAGCGGTTCGTAATCCAATCGCATGCGGGCTTGCGTAATATCGGCCAAACTCTCGCGGACGTCGCCCGTGCGGGCAGGTTCGAACATCGGCTGGACGTCAGTACCCAACAACCGGTTGAGCGTTCCGAGCATCGTCAGCAGATCGATCGATCGGCCGTTGGCGACGTTGATCGTTTGCCCAGCGACGAGCGAAGCGTCGGCACGAGCGGCGCGAAGGTTCGCGTCGACGACGTTTCCGACGAACGTGAAGTCGCGCGATTGTAGGCCGTCGCCGTAAATCGTCGGTGTCTCGCCCTTCATGATCGCCGTAATAAAGAGCGGAATGACCGCCGAGTACGGACTGCCCGGGTCTTGTCGGGGTCCGAAGACGTTAAAGTAACGAAGCGTTACAGTCTCGAGTCCGTAGCTCTCCCAGAACGACTGACAGAAGTATTCAGCCGCAAGCTTCGCCGCACCGTAGGGCGAAATCGGGGCCGGCAGATCGGTCTCACGCTTGCTGCTGTTCGGCTGATCGCCATACGCGCTGCTACTGCCAGCATAGACGACGCGGCGAACCCCGGCGTGTCGGGCAGCATCAAGAACAGTAACAGTCCCGTCAACGCAGGCGGCCGTCGTGTCGAGCGGCACCTTGATCGACCGTGGAACCGACGCGAGTGCCGCCTGGTGGAAAATCGTATCGACCCCTTCGACCGCACGTGCGACGGTATCGAGATCGGTGATATCACCCTCGATGAACTCGACCTGGTCGGCGAAGGGCTCCATATTAACCCGCCGGCCGGTGCTCAAATTGTCGAGAATCCGGACCTTCCCGCCATGCTTGACGAGCGCCTCGGCGATATGGGACCCGATAAAACCAGCTCCGCCTGTTACTAAATAGTTTGTCATTTGCTTTTACTAGAGGTATGGACTTATGTGCGCTATTAATTTCGCCCATGAAGACTGTAAATTGTGAAAATGGGCGATTCCATGAAATTATAGGTCAATTCCAGACTGCTATAATAGCCAAGTACGCCGAGAACGGGAATAGGGAAATTTACATTGGCCCGTTTGGGTGGTTTTCAAGTGCGACAAAAAAGTTTATCATACAGCGTTTGTATGATGGGAATTTTCTAAAATTAGCCCAATTGAATGCTGCTGAGCGTTTTCGAATCGCTACCCATCTTTTGCAAATCGCCGATTTTCGCCCAAATCGTTGTCCATAATCGATCAATCAGAACGGTGCAGCCCCTTAAGACCCCGGGATCTGCACGAGATGATGAAACGAGAATCCTAATAGAATGAGTGACTCACAACCAAGCCAAGAGGCTCCGTTCGAGATCCGACCCGCGGATCGCGTCCTGCGATTGCCTCCCTATCTCTTTGCCGAAATCAATCGCCTGATGTACGAAAAGCGTCGGGCGGGCGACGACGTAATCGATCTAGGAATGGGAAATCCGAGCGATCCGCCCGACCCGCTGGTCATCCAGAAGCTGTGTGAAGCGGCGAACGACCCGAAAAATCACGGCTACGCGCCCGCCACGGGTGTCGTCCAATTGCGTAAAGAGGTCGCAGCGAAGTACAACAAGCAGTATGGCGTCCGTCTCGATCCCGAACAGGAAGTCGTCGTCTGTCTGGGCTCGAAAGAGGGATTCTCTCACATGTGCCTCGCGCTGCTGGGCCCGGGCGACACGGCGATCGTGCCTACGCCCTATTACCCGGCGCACCTTTATGCCGTCGCACTGTCGGCCGCCAACGCGATCATGCTCGAGGTCTTCGACGCCGAAAAGCTGCTGTCGAACATCGATTACACGTGTCGACACATCGTTCCGAAGCCGAAGGTCGTCATCGTCAACTATCCGCACAACCCGTCGACGACGACGGTCGAGAAAGATTTCTACGTCGAGCTCGTCAAGCTAGCGAAGAAGTACGAGTTCATGGTCATCAGCGATCTGGCGTACTCGGACGTGACGTTCGACGGCTATAAAACGCCCAGCTTCCTCGAGGTGCCCGGTGCACTCGACGTCGGTGTCGAATTCACCACGATGAGCAAAGGCTACAACATGGCCGGCTGGCGGGTCGGTTTCTGTGCCGGCAATCCAAAGATGATCTCGGCGCTGAAGACGATCAAGGGATATTACGACTACGGGATGTTCCTACCCGTGCAGATCGCGGCAATCGTGGCGATTCGCCATACCGACGCAACGGTTGAAGCCCAGTCGGCCGAGTACCAGAAGCGACGCGATGTACTTTGCGAAGGTCTGGAGCGTCTCGGTTGGCCGGTCGAAAAACCGCGCGCGTCGATGTTCCTGTGGCAACAGATCCCCGAACCCTGGGCGTCGGAAATGAACAGCTTCGAGTTCGCGATGAAACTGCTCAAAGAGGGCAACGTCGCGCTCAGCCCCGGCGGCGGTTTCGGCCTTGCCGGCGAGGGTTTCCTGCGAATGGCACTAGTAGAGAACGTCGAGCGATTGCGACAAGCGGTCCGACAGATCGGCCGATGCCTGGGTCAGGGGTAACACCTATTTATCCCCGTAAGCGGCACTGCGCTAGCCGCCGGTTTGTACAACAACCGTTTACCTGGAAGACCGGTGGCTAGCGCCATGCCGCTAACCGAAGGATTAAGAGTAAGATAAGACAAGAAATAAAGTGAGGGACCTTGCTCGCCGAAACAAGGACCCTCTTTGTAGGCTGCCCGAAAGTGAGTATGTTTTATAGTGTACCCATCATCGGAGACCCGCAGCCATAATTGTATCTATCGGGATTGCAGTGCGTTAACTTTAACTGCTCGAAAGATTTATAACATTTCGGCGACAACGTAAGCGGCATGGCGCTCGCCTCCGGTTCATAAAAATCGACATTGGCCCGGCTAGCGTCTTACCACACAAGCATAAACTACGTTTTTCTAATACTTCAAAGTCGAGAGCTGTCAAAAGGCTCTCTAGCACCGAGGAAATGGCGATGGCACGTATCGCGAAATTGGCGTTGGAAGATGGAACCGTTTATCAGGGCGAGGCGTTCGGCGCCGAGGGCGAAGTCGACGGTGAAGTCTGCTTCAATACTTCGATGACCGGATACCAGGAAATCTTGACCGATCCGAGCTATCGCGGCCAGATCGTGACGATGACCTACCCGGAGATCGGCAACTACGGCATTAACGAAGAGGACGTCGAGAGCCGCGGGCTCTTCCTCTCGGGATTCGTCGTCCGACAGCGAAGCCGCATCGCGAGCAACTTCCGCTCACAAGGCGATCTCGATAGCTATCTGAAGAAGGCGGGCGTTGTCGGCATCGAGGGGATCGATACCCGAGCACTCGTCCGCCGGCTGCGAATCGACGGTGCGATGAAGGGGATTCTTTCGACGACCGATCTGGACGACGCCAGCCTGGTTGCCAAGGCGAAAGCCAGCCCCGGACTGGTCGGCCGCGATCTCGTGCAGGAAGTCATTCCCGACGGACCGATCGCGTGGAACGAGCCGCTCTCGCGCTGGTCGAATCTCGAAACGAGCTCCGTCCCGGTCACCGAATCGAGCCCGCACGTCGTAGCGCTCGACTTCGGTCTGAAGCTCAACATCGCCCGTCATCTTTAC
>Ga0180430_10004645_pt1 | contig 11548 bp, 13 predicted proteins | sample SS_ome_9_FD_132999 | JGI IMG/M metagenome (GOLD analysis project Ga0180430, IMG submission 132999) | Hypersaline lake sediment archaeal communities from the Salton Sea, California, USA - SS_1_S_2 metaG | ecosystem: Environmental > Aquatic > Non-marine Saline and Alkaline > Hypersaline >... | reverse complement strand
TCTGAAGTTATCGATATCGGTGATGAAGTTACTGTTAAGGTCCTCAAGTTCGACCGTGACAAGCAGCGCGTTTCTCTGGGTCTGAAACAACTGGGTGATGATCCATGGGCTAACCTGGCTCGTCGTTATCCTGAAGGTTCACGTCTGTTCGGTAAAGTAACCAATATCGCTGATTATGGTTGCTTCATTGAGCTGGAAGATGGCGTTGAAGGTCTGGTACACGTTTCAGAAATGGATTGGACCAATAAAAACATCCATCCTTCCAAAGTTGTCTCACTGGGCGACGAAATGGAAGTTATGGTTCTGGATATCGACGAAGAACGTCGTCGTATCTCACTGGGTATGAAACAGTGCAAGCCTAATCCATGGGACGAGTTTGCAGCGACTCACAAGAAGGGTGATCACGTTAGCGGTAAAATCAAATCTATCACTGACTTTGGTATCTTCATCGGTCTGGACGGTGGTATTGACGGACTGGTTCACCTGTCTGACATTACCTGGGACGAAAATGGTGAAGAAGCCATTCATGGTTACAAGAAAGGTGATGAACTGGAAACCGTCGTTCTTGCAGTTGATCCTGAGCGTGAGCGTATTTCACTGGGTGTTAAACAACTGGATAAAGATCCGTTCTCAAGCTACCTGGCCGCTAATGAAAAAGGCAGTTTTGTTAAAGGAACTGTTAAAGAGGTCGACGCAAAAGGCGCTGTGGTTGAACTGGCAGATGGAGTTGAAGGCTATTTAAGAGCTTCGGAGCTTTCACGTGATCGCGTAGAGGACGCACGTTCAGTCCTGAATGAAGGTGATGAAATTGAAGCCAAGTTCACTGGTGTTGATCGTAAAAACCGTACTATTTCCCTGTCAATCAAGGCGAAAGATGAGGATGAAGAAAAGCAGGTTATTGCCGGTTACACCGGTGAAGCTGCCGGTACTGGTGGTGCAACCCTAGGGGATCTGCTGAAAGAGCAGATGAGTGACAAAGACTAGTTAAATTCTCGACTATGGAACAAGGCGAACGCATAACAAAATCTGAACTGATCGAAATGATTGCCAACGAGCAGGGACATCTTGCATTCAAGGATGTCGAGTTGGCAGTTAAATGCATGATTGATCAGATGGGACAATCTCTTGCTACCGGTGACAGAATTGAAATTCGCGGTTTTGGCAGTTTCTCTCTGCATTACCGCCCGGCGAGAATCGGGCGAAACCCTAAAACGGGTGACTCCGTTTCTCTTGCCGGTAAATATGTACCACATTTCAAACCTGGAAAGGAGTTAAGGGATCGGGTTAACAAAGGCCTTGAGAACAAGGAAGAATAGTTGTAGTTACAACCCTAAAAAAAGCCGTTTTTTAACGGCTTTTTTTTTTGCAAAATATTTTTTTACAGTGCTTGTGCGAGAATCCAAACCAACGACAGGCCCCCGATAATGACCAGGTGCAGTCCTTTGCTGGACTTTTTCTGCCGCCAGGTCAGGTCAAACTGCATGATGCTATCGATATCACTTTTATTCATATCTCTCATGACGTACGGTGTAGAGGTGTTCATGGTTAGCTCCATTTGTTCTATGTATGTACTACTTTAGACCATAGAGAACAGAAATAGAACAAAAAAATGTAACATATTTTTTTATGGCCGTTATAATGCGGACTAATTTTAGAAAATAGTTAACTGTTTATGAAGAAAGTTGAAGAATGCGTCGAAGTACTTTGTGAAAAAGGCTGCGGCTCAGTCAGAGAAGACATAGAAAAACTGGAGGCTGGTATTGAATTACCGGAAACCCAGGATCTTTCCAAAGAGGAACTTTCAAAAGTAGTCGACGAATTAAAATCTATCATGGCTGTTTACGGTGACAGCTGTCGCATTACCTTCTGATTAATCAGTTATTCTCAGTGCGAATTTCCCTGAAAGTTGATGTCGAGGATTCGTGTGGATTCAGAGAAGGGCTTCCGGCGATTCTCAAACTGCTGGAAAAATACCAGATCAAGGCCACCTTTTTCTTTTCAACCGGTTATGACAATACCGGGCTGAGAATCAGAAATCTGTTTCAACCCCGTGTTTTGAGCAGACAACTTCCTGTTTTGCAGAAAACTTATGGCCTGTTATTGCCACCCGTGTCGTTATCAAAAAGATTCAAGGCCCAGATGCAGGAGTGCGACGCAGCAGGGCATGATATTGGTATAAAGGGTTTTGACAGTGTGAGTTGGCAATCGCAGGCCATTGATGCCGGAGAAGACTGGATACGCACGCAGTTGCAATGGGCCGTGGAAAATTTTGAAACTGTGTTTGGCAAAAAACCATCCTATCTCTCGGTGCCTGGAAATGTTGTTAATGTGCATCAACTGAAACTACTGGACAAATATGATTTCGATGCAGCCTTTGATACCCGCGGGAAATTTCCTTATTACCCAGAGTATCAGAACTATCAGGGTAAAACCCTGCAGATTCCGGTCACGCTTCCATCAATTGAATCCTTATTACTTGAGCCTGAAGTAAATATCGATAACGTACACGAATACCTTTTCGTGGAAAGCCAGCATTCGTTACCTTTTGGTCATGTCTATGAAATAAGAGCAGCCTATGAAGGTCGACAATGGGCTCCGGTTCTTGAGAAAATGATTGTAATGTGGCGCAATAGCCAATGGGAATTTTTGGCGGCATCTGAACTGCTGGAGCAAGTAGCAGAACAATCAATCAACAGACACCAGATTGGCTGGCATCAATACAAGCCGGATAATCATTACCAGGCAACCCAGAGTTTGCCGGTCGAAGAATAAAAAATCACCAGAGAACGCCATGCATAAAAGACTCTTTAACCGCGAACTGAAGGATTGGGTGTATTCAGCAAAGTCCAGCCTTCATGGTACGGGGCTTTTCGCAAACCGTGATATTGCAGAAGGTGAGTATATCGGCACATATCATGGTCCAACAGCCAAGCGCAATGGAACCTATGTTTTATGGGTTTATGATCCCGATGATAAAGATGATTGCATCGGTATCAGTGGCCAGAATCTATTGCGCTTTCTAAACCATGATAAAAAAGACCCTAATACGGAATTTGAATCAGCTGATCTTTATGCCTTGCGTGATATCAAAAAGCATGAAGAGTTGTGTTTTAATTACGGCGACGAATGCGGTTTGGATTAAATTATTGGCACAATTCATCGTTAAAAACCATATTTTCAATGCTCATTTAGTATGTCTGAACTCCGCTTGAAAATATGATATTCGCCTCGACTTGCACTCAATAAATATAATCCAAAATACACCATTAGCATTAGATTTCACATGACTGAAACTGACTTTATCTATTCCAAGCCATTAAAGGAAATTAGCGGATTCACTTTCGATAAAAAGGTGGCTGCTGTTTTTCCCGACATGATCAAGCGCTCCGTTCCTGGTTATGCGACAGTTATCGCCATGACAGGTGTACTGGCGGGTCAGTATGCCCAGGCTAACAGTAAATGCTACGACCTGGGCTGTTCACTCGGCGAAAGCAGTTTTGCCATGGCGGATGCCACGAGAGATATTGACTGTACCATTATAGCCATCGATAACTCTCAACAGATGCTTGATGAGTGTCGAAAACGTTTACTGCTTATCGGTGCCGCAGAGCGCGTTAATTTGCTGTGTGCGGATATTCTGGATGTAGATTTTGAGCGTGTTTCCGTGGCTGTCATGAATTACACCTTACAGTTTATTGATATCAGTGAGCGTGATGCCTTGATGAAACGCCTGTTTGATGCCTTGTTGCCCGGCGGTATTTTGCTGTTATCGGAAAAGATAAAGTTTGAGGATGAGCAGGCTAATCATCGACTCATCGATATGCATCATGCCTTTAAAAAAGCCAATGGATATTCAGACCTGGAAATCAGTCAGAAACGCACAGCCCTGGAAAACGTGTTGTTACCTGAAACCATTGAAGATCACAAGCTGCGTCTGACTAAAGCGGGCTTTGAAAATATTGATATATGGTTTCAGTGTTTTAACTTCATTTCATTGATAGCGCACAAGCCATGATCAATATGCAGTCATTAAAACAGGCAATGCAGTTAACTTCGTTAGCGGTATGGTCAGAAACGATTGATGATGATCTCAACAAAGCCATATCAGAGCGTGACCATGGTGATGAAAAAAAATGGCAGCCAGCACTTGAAGCTTTGCCTGATATCAAGTCGACACGTGTTGATATGACGCATGGCGCGATTGAGATTTATGGCGACTTGCCACTGGATCATCAGCAAAAACACGAACTTCAGGAAAAGCTCGAAGCTTTTATTCCGTGGCGCAAAGGGCCATTTAATATTCATGGTATTCATATCGATACAGAATGGCGTTCCGACCTGAAATGGGAAAGGCTCAAGCATGCCATTTCAGATTTGCATGGCAGGGTAGTGCTGGATGTTGGCTGCGGTAGTGGTTACCACGGTTGGCGTATGGCAGAAGCCGGAGCAAAGCTGGTTGTTGGTATTGACCCCGGACGGCTGTTTTATTACCAGTACCAGGTCGTCAAGCATTTTCTAAAACCACAAAGCTATCCTTTCTTTATGCTGCCCATGGGAATACAGCATGTACCAGCCAATCTACAGGCATTCGATACGGTGTTTTCCATGGGTATTCTTTACCACCGCAAGTCACCACTGGATCATCTGAGCGAGCTTAAAGGTTGTTTGAAGCCAGGAGGTGAACTGGTGCTGGAAACCATCATCGTTGACGGAGAGGAAGGTTATTCACTGGTCCCTGAGGGGCGTTATTCGAAAATGCGTAATGTCTGGTTTATTCCAACAATAGCAACGCTCACTGCCTGGATGAAGCGCACTGGATATAAAAATATCAGACTGATTCATGAATCAGTGACAACCACTGATGAGCAACGTGCTACCCACTGGATGCGCTTTGAATCTCTTAGTGATTTTCTGGATCCGGATGATCCGACAAAAACCGTGGAAGGTTATCCTGCTCCCAAAAGAGCAGTCATTGTTGCCAATAGTTAAGACCTAATAGTATTTGATATTTATTTAGGTGAGTGCAAGACAAAGCAAAATTTTCTGCGAAAGCGGAGTTTACAAATCAGTAAATGAGTATTTCAAAGAAAATTTTAATGCAGGATTGTGCCGCTTAAATAAATATCAACGGTAACTACGCATCTGGCCGACTAAAACCCCCTGAATCTTTACCTGGTCAGGATGGTAATGCATGGGTTGCATGGTTTCGTTAGCTGGATGCAAAATGACTTCACCGGGTTTTTGTTCGATACGTTTAAGCGTGGCATCAGAATTTTCTACCAGGGCGACAACGATTTCGCCATTGCGGGCAGTATCTTTCTGTTCGATCACAACCCAGTCACCATCGAGGATACCTTCATCAATCATGGAATCACCTTTAACTTGCAGCACATAGCAGGGTTTATCCGAGCGTAGTGTAGGGGGGACTTCAAGATTTTCCGGGTTTTCGATGGCTTCAATAGGGCGGCCAGCAGCGATAAAGCCCATCATCGGCAGTTCGTTATCATTGGCAGCTTCCTCCACTGCCTGCGCTGTCAGGCGGATACCACGGCGCTGGTTATTCATGGGTTCTATTAAGCCGGCATCAACCAGTGCATGAATCTGTTTGTGCATGGAGCCCCTTGAGCTCAGGCCCAGAGCATCACACAGCTCATTCAGGGTAGGTGGCTGATCAAACTGGTCCAGATTGTCTTTCAGGTAATCGTAGATTTCCTGTTGGCGGCGTGTCAGTGAAATACTCATTTTTAGTAATCCAAATAGGTTCTATTAAAAGATAGAACAATAATAGAACAAAGTAAACCCCGGTTTTACATATTAAGTATTCAGGATTCGATGATGTGACAGGAGTTTTTGTTGGCTATAACTAGTGATATCAGACAAAGTTTCTCACCGTCATTCACGCACAGGCAGGAATCCAATACAATCAGGTTTACAGACTCCTTGCTGTGCGGGGCGGTCGTTTCTTATGAGGAGAAGATTTGTGCAACATTTTGATGTCATTGTAATTGGAAGCGGCCCGGGTGGTGAAGGCGCGGCCATGACCTTGTCCAAGCAGGGAAAAAATGTTGCACTGGTTGAAAAACATGACCAGGTCGGCGGCGGCTGTACCCATTGGGGCACCATCCCCAGCAAGGCGTTAAGGCATGCCGTGCAGCTACTGGCAGATTATCGTCATCATTCACTGTTTGAGCATACCCTGTCGAATGTCGATGTGACTTATCCGCAGTTACTCAAAACAGCCGATCAGGTTATCAGTAAACAGGTCAGTATGCGTCAACGCTTCTATTTGCGAAATCATGTAGATATTTTTCATGGCATAGCCAGTTTCGTCGATGAGCATACACTGCAGGTAGAAAAAGAGGCGGGAGCCGTTGACCGGATTAGTGCTGACCAGTTTGTTATCGCCACCGGATCCAGTCCATATCATCCGGAAGATATTGTCTTTGATGGTAGTAAAACCGTCGACAGTGATTCGATCCTGAGACTCAACAGTACTCCTCGTATCATCACCATTTATGGTGCCGGGGTTATCGGTTGTGAATATGCTTCAATATTTGCCAACCTCGATGTGAAGGTCAACCTGGTCAATACCCGCGACCGGCTGTTATCGTTTCTTGACGATGAGATCACCGATGCACTGAGTTATCATCTGCGAGACCAGGGCGTGATGATCCGTCATAACGAAAACTATGAATCTGTGGAAATACTGGATGATGGTGTCGTGTTACACGGGCGCTCGGGGCGCAAGCTCAAATCTGATGTATTGCTGTGGGCCAATGGCCGAAGTGGAAATACCAGGGGACTGGGTCTGGAGAAGATCGGTGTACAGTTGAATAACCGTGGCCAGATCGAAGTGAATGATACCTTTCAGTCCAGCCTGCCGCATATTTATGCGGTTGGCGATGTTATCGGACCGCCCGGGCTTGCCAGTGCCAGCTATGACCAGGGACGTTTTTCGGCACTTCACATTGCACACGGCAAACCTGACTGGTCTCTGGTCAAGGATATTCCCACCGGCATTTACACCAGCCCCGAAATCAGTTCCCTGGGTAAAACCGAGCAGCAACTCACAGAAGAGCAGATACCGTACGAAGTCGGACGTGCTGAATTCAAAAATCTCGCCAGGGCACAAATTTCAGGCCATACCGTGGGTATGCTCAAGTTACTGTTTCACCGTGAAAGTCTCGAGCTGCTGGGTATCCACTGTTTTGGCGAAGATGCCGCGGAAATTATCCATATCGGTCAGGCTATTATGCGTCAGCAGGGTAAGGCCAATTCGCTGAATTACTTCATTGAAACGACCTTTAACTACCCGACCATGGCCGAGGCGTATCGTGTTGCAGCCCTGAACGGCCTGAACAGAAATTTCTAATGAAAATCGTATATTCCATCATAGAGTCGCCCTCACACCCGGCATTATCCTCCCTGTATGCTGAATGTAGGCTCGAAGAGCTTCGTTTTACGTCCATGCGCAAGGCAATCAGTGCGCTGAAAAAGACCAGGCCTGATTTCGTTGTGGCGGATTTTCTATACGGTTATGGCAACAACTATGCCGGGGTCAATGTCAGTAATCTGGATGTGTTTCTCTATAGCCTGCAAAAATATGCCCCTGATGCAAAAGTCATTGTCCTGGTGAGCAAGGAGGAGCAGCAGTTTGTTCCCAAGTTAGCAGAACTGTTTTCACTACACGGCACACTGGTTTATCCGGTAAGTGGCAAGCAAATGCAGCAATTACTCGACGGATGATGTTAAAATTGGTCTCTATTTAATCTCATTTCATATGGAGTAAATTATGAAACTGACAGTAACACTATTGGTATCAGGCTTTATTTTGGCGGGTTTATCAGGATGTGGTGACTCAGCCACTGATAAGTCATCTGCAAGTGCAGAAAAGAGCATAACCGAAGAAACTGTATCTGAAGTCCAGCAACCAGAGTCTAAAACTGAAGAGCTCAAGGAAACGGCTTCCGAGTGGAAAGACAAAACTGGCGAACTGATTGAAAAGACGGTTGATGTAGCAAAAGAAAAAGCGGTTGAAACAAAAGAAGGGTCTGTGGAGTTATACGAAGCAGCTAAAACCAAGGCTGCTGACGTAGCTGACAAAGTCTCTGAAAAGTCCTCTGACATTTATCAGGCAGGTAAGGAAAAAGGTTCTGAAATGCTCGATAACATGTCCGAAAACCTCAAAGAAGAAAATACTGCAGAATAATCAAACCCGTATATTTATATAATTCCTGCGTAATTCTTATTACGCGGGATTTTTCTATTTTGTAGAGGATGAAATGACAGTCCGCACCCGTTTTGCTCCCAGTCCGACTGGTTATCTCCATGTTGGTGGTGCCCGTACGGCCCTGTTTTCCTGGCTTTATGCCCGTAAACATGGTGGAAAATTTGTATTGCGCATCGAAGATACTGACCTGGAACGTTCAACTGAAGAATCGGTGAATGCGATCCTGGAAGGCATGACCTGGCTGGGGCTTGAATATGAAGAAGGCCCTTTTTTTCAGACGCACCGGTTCGACCAGTACAATGCAGCGATTGATCAATTGATCGAGAAGGGCCTGGCTTACCGCTGTAATTGCAGCAAGGAGCGACTGGATGCCTTACGGGAAGAGCAGATGGCCAACAAGCATAAACCACGCTATGACGGACATTGCCGTAATGCCAAAGTCAGTGCGGATGAACCCCATGTGATTCGCTTTAAAAACCCACAGGATGGTTCTGTTGTCATAGACGATATTGTTCGTGGCAAAGTAGTGGTTTCAAATAACGAACTGGACGACCTGATTATCCGTCGTACTGATGGTTCACCAACGTACAACCTGACGGTTGTGATTGATGATGCCGACATGAATATCACGCACGTGATTCGTGGTGATGATCATCTTAATAACACACCACGCCAGATCAACATGCTGCAGGCCCTGGGATTACCTGTTCCCAAATATGCTCATCTGCCGATGATTCTTGGAGACGATGGTGCGCGCCTTTCCAAGCGCCATGGTGCGGTCAGTGTCATGCAATACATGGAAGATGGCTATTTGCCGGAGGCGCTGCTGAATTACCTGGTTCGCCTTGGCTGGTCTCATGGTGACCAGGAGATGTTTTCCGTTGATGAAATGATTGAACTGTTCGAACTGGAAGATGTTAACAAAGCGCCATCGAGCTTTAACACCGACAAGCTCAAATGGATCAACCAGCAATATATCAAGGACAGTGATCCAAAACATATTGCACACCTGCTTTCAGTGCATCTCGGAAACAGGGGGATCGACCCTGCCGAAGGACCGAATTTGAGCGAGGTGGTGGAAGCGCAGCGTGAAAGGGCGCAAACCCTGGTGGAACTGGCTGAAATCAGCGAGTTTTATTACCGGGATTTCGATCAGTACGCTGAAAAGCCGGCAAAAAAGGCCTTCAAGGAAATGGCTATCGAGCCTTTGACAGTTGTCAGGCAGGAAATAGCCTCGATTGTTGACTGGAATCGTGAAACCCTGCATGCCGCGATTGAGTCAACGGTAAAGCAGCTTGATATTGGTTTCGGCAAAGTGGGAATGCCTTTGCGAACCGCAGTTACCGGTGGTGCACCTTCACCCGATCTTGACCTGACCTTGTACCTGGTCGGAAAAGAAGCCTGCCTGCGTCGCATCGACCGGGCCGTCGAAGAAATCAAAAACAGAATTTCATAAGCAACAATGACAACCGAAACAGTTAAACCAAACAATTTTATCCGCCAGATAATCGACAAGGATCTGGAAAGCGGAAAGCACCGCTCCGTCGCCACGCGCTTTCCTCCAGAGCCCAATGGTTATCTTCACATTGGCCATGCCAAGTCGATTGTGTTGAACTTTGGTATTGCGCAGGACTACCAGGGAACCTGCAATTTACGCTTTGATGATACCAACCCTCACAAGGAAAACATCGAGTTCGTCAATGCCATTAAAGAAGACGTCAGGTGGCTGGGGTATGACTGGGATGACCGGCTCTACTATGCTTCAGATTACTTCGAAAATCTTTACGAATTTGCCGTAGAACTGATCAAGGCCGGCAAAGCCTATGTCTGTGACCTGAATGCTGAACAAGTGCGTGAATACCGAGGTACCCTGACAGAGCCTGGTAAAAACAGCCCCTATCGCGAACGCTCTGTAGAAGAGAATCTGCAGCTTTTTGAAGACATGAAAGCCGGAAAGTTTGAAGATGGCAGCAGAACCCTGCGTGCCAGGATTGACATGACCTCACCTAATATCAACCTGCGTGATCCGGCACTTTACCGTATACGGCATGGAGTCATCCACCATCAGACCGGCGAGGCATGGTGCATTTATCCCATGTATGACTTTACTCACCCGATATCCGATGCGCTTGAAGGCATTACGCATTCTTTGTGTACCCTCGAATTTGAAGATCATCGGCCCTTGTATGACTGGGTGCTGGATAACATCTCAATTGACTGTCATCCACAGCAGATCGAGTTTTCTCGTCTTAACCTGCAGTACACGGTGGTCAGCAAACGCAAACTGACTGAACTGGTAACTGACACTCATGTGTCGGGTTGGGACGACCCGCGCATGCCGACTATCGCTGGACTCAGAAGAAGAGGGTTTACACCGGGTTCCATTCGCGAGTTCTGCCATCGTATCGGTGTCACCAAATCAGATAATTCGGTTGAAATGGGTATGCTGGAGAGCTGTATCCGTGAAGACCTGGATGCCAATGCCGCACGCCGCATGGCTGTGATTGACCCATTGAAAGTGACCATCACAAACTTCGAAGAGGGTAAGCTGGAAGTATTAAAAGCATCCAATCATCCCAAGGATGAAAGCTTCGGCGAACGCGACATCCACCTGACGCGCGAAGTGTATATCGACAAGGCCGATTTTCGGGAAGAAGCCAACCGTAAGTACAAACGACTTGTTAGCGGTGGGGAAGTGCGTTTAAGAAATGCCTATGTCATCAGGGCAGATGAAGTTATCAAAGATGACAAAGGTGAAATAATTGAACTTAAATGTACTTACGACCCTGAAACACTTGGCGCAAACCCCGAAGGACGCAAAGTCAGGGGAGTAATCCACTGGGTTTCGGTAAGTGAAGGCGTACAAGCAGAAATTCGTCTGTATGATCGTCTCTTCAATCATCCGGCGCCGGATTCAGACAAATCAGTTGAAGACTGGAAAGAACATATCAACCCGGAATCGCTGGTCGTAAAAACTGGTTGCATGGTAGAAAAAGCTTTGTCTGAATCGGTTGCTGGAGATACCTACCAATTCGAAAGAGAAGGTTATTTCTGTCGTGACAGGGAAGTGTCTGATGGCAAAATTGTTTTCAATCGCGTGGTCACACTCAGAGATTCCTGGGCCAGGATCGAACAACAAAATAAAGCCTAAAAACTGCCAAAAAAAACTGGACAGAAGAACAGCGTTCCCCTATCATTTGCGCCTCTTTTGCAGAGCTCTGGTTCAGCAAGACAGCATTAAGGGGCTATAGCTCAGCTGGGAGAGCGCAACACTGGCAGTGTTGAGGTCAGCGGTTCGATCCCGCTTAGCTCCACCAT
>Ga0180430_10004644_pt1 | contig 11551 bp, 17 predicted proteins | sample SS_ome_9_FD_132999 | JGI IMG/M metagenome (GOLD analysis project Ga0180430, IMG submission 132999) | Hypersaline lake sediment archaeal communities from the Salton Sea, California, USA - SS_1_S_2 metaG | ecosystem: Environmental > Aquatic > Non-marine Saline and Alkaline > Hypersaline >... | reverse complement strand
TCATCCCTCGCCGTCGAGCAGGCGTAGAAGGGCATGACCACCTCTTCGGTGCAGGTCTCCTTGCACGCCTGGGAGAGCTCCGGGATGTGCTCGATCTTGAAGCCCAGCTGCATCCCCTCCTTCCAGCCGTGGCAGAAGAACGCCACGGTGTCGAGGGCGCCCTGTCGTTCCGCGGCCTCGTGTATCCCGCGGCAGACAGCCGCTCGCATCTTCGCCTTCGAGTCCGCGATGTCGATCGCGATGATCTCCGAGCGGTCGATGCCGTGCTCGTCAGCGAAGCCTCGCGCCTCGGGCAGGAACGCCCCGGTGTAGTCGGCTCGCTTCACGTTCTTGTTCGGGGTGAAGATGACGCCTTTCATTCTACGTGCCTCCATCTCTTTCCGGTGACGACGCCGTGGATCAGGCCGACGCTCACGTCGTGTTGATCCGCCAGGTCCTGCAGCGTCATCCCATGCCGTCTCTTCTCTCGGATGTCCAGCACCGCCTCTTCCGTGAGCTTGGCGTGGGGCATCTCCTCCCCGACCGCCTGGCGGTCACGGTCCTTGATGTCCTGGACGTTGTTCTTCTGTGACCCGAACCGCAGATGGTCCGGTCGGACGCACAGCCGGTTGTCGCAGTCGTGCCGGATGACGCCCCCAGGATTCCCCGGCAATACCTCGATTTCGTGGTGACCGTGACTGTCGATGTAGGCGACGCGATGCGCCTTCGCGACGCCCAGCCCCCGCCCCAGCTGCACTACGCCATAGCCCCGCGACGTCGCCCCGGTCCACTCCCAACACCCCGACGGCATCTTGCGGACCTTCGACCAGAATCGCTTGCGAAACGCGTCATCTCGCAGCTTTTCCTGTATCGCGGCATTCTTCCGGGATTGTCCCATGGCGTAAAAAGGGTAACACACCTCGCGGCATGGCGCTACTTCTGCCGCCGTTCAGCCTCGATTTGCTCCAAAATCAGGGGTGCCGCCTCCGCCTCGCACGGAAAACGGAAGGCTCGGTCGTCGATGTAGACGTCGCCGCTCGGCTTGCCCATCAGGAGCTCGTCAAACGGCACCTGATTTTCCTCGAGCCATACCTCGGTTTTGGCAAAGTCCTTGTGCCATCGCGCCGTGTGGAGCACGATCCGGCACCCCTCCCCGTGGAGCGCCTGCAGCATCTCGATGCCCTCATGGATCGGCCGGCACTTCTCGTACGCCCACCCCGCCTCGTCGGAGTAGACCTCCGGTCCGCCTGTCGCCAGGACGCCGTCGATGTCGCACACGACAGTCGGCGGCCGCCTACCCACGGCGCCCCTTCAGGATGTCCATGAACTCGTCCTTGGGGATCTCGCCTCGCACCGCCGAGGTCACGGTGTTGTGGTTTGGCTTCTTGACGCCCCTCATGGCCATGCACAGGTGCCGCCCCTCGACCATGACGATCAGGCCCTTCGGCTGCAACGTTTCCACCAGGTGATCGGCGATCTGCGCCGTCATGTACTCCTGGGTCTGCGGTCGTCGCGCGAAGTAGTCGACCACCCGGCCGAACTTCGAGAGCCCGGCGAGACGCTCCCCCGGCAGGTAGCCGACGTGCGCCCGGCCGTAGAAGGGCACGAGATGATGCTCGCAGAGGGACCAGTAGTCGAGGTCGAACACCGTGACCAGCTGGTCGTTGTCCCCCTTGTCGAAGGTCGTGATCGCCGGAGGATCGGAACGCAGACCTTCGGTCATCTCCAACATCATGCTGGCAAACCGTCGCGGTGTGTCCTCCAGCCCTTCCCGCTCCTCCTCCCCGAGAGCTGGGAGGAGGCACTCCTTTACCATCCCCGCGATGCTCACGAGGGCCTTGGCGTCTCTCGCAGTCATGACTTACCAACCCCCGGAGTTGGCCGGACCTTCCCGGCCCCCGTCATCTGCTGGCGCATCCGCTGGACCATGTGGGCCTCGGCCGCCTTCGCCATGGACTTGCCGACGGCCTCGCTGGTGCCGCCGACCACCATGGTCACGATCGAGTCCATGGCCAGGCCGACGCTTGCGTCCCGGACGTCCCGAAGCGTCGCGTCTCGCTGGCGCGGGAACACGTCTCGAGGCAAACCGACCACAGCGTCGACTCTGCCTGCGTCGTGAACGACCACAAGGAATGCCGTGACCGGGACCGCCTCCGCAGGCTCGTCCCCCTCTTCACCTTCCGGTGCGTCGACGGGCTCCTCGGGAGTGCCCTCCTCCGGTTCCGCATCGCCGTCCCCAGCCACCGTCACCTTGGTGACCTGCACCCCGACCTCCGGAGCCGACGCCGGCTCCGTCTCCGGATCGTCCCCTTCCCGATATGGCTTCTCTTCTGTCACTGTCGTGTCTCCTATCTTCCCGGGCCACCTGGCCCGGTCACGGCTCGTAGGTGGCAGAGCATTTTGGCGTCTCGTAGAGCTTGACGCGAACCACCTTGACCTTGAACGGGTTCATCAGCTCCTGCGCCATCTCGCAGAGCTCCTTCGCCATCAGCTCCGCGGTGGGAGGCCCTGTCATGGCGTAGGCCGGCTTGCTCCCCGTCTTCCGGCGCTGCTCGTACACGAAGTCGAGCAAGTCGGTGTCTCGGTTCTCGACAATGGTCGTGTGGTCCCACTGCTCGTCGATCCAGGCCTTGATCACGGCCTTGAGCTTCCCGAAGTCGATGACCCTGCCGAGCTTGTCCATCGTGGTAGTGCGGAATGAAATCTCCGCTCGATAGCGGTGACCATGGAGTGAGCGGCACTGGCCCTCGTGGTCCAGCAACCGATGGGCCGAGTCCCACTCGAAAGTTCTTGTGACTGCAAGCATGAGCTACCTCTTGACGTGGAAAACGATAGCCGTCTTGGTGACGCCGTCGACGTTCTCGTCAGAGAAGCCCGGGATGCAGAACAGGTTCCAGCCCTGCGGCGCCGCCATCCCGCGAGCGATGGCGATCGCCTTGACGGCCTGGTTGACGGCGCCCGCCCCCATGGCGACGAGAGAGACGACCGCTCCCTCGTTCATGTACTTGACGATGGCACCGGCCACCTTCGACGAATTGGATCCTCCAGCCACCTTGAGCTGGACACCGTCGTCGGTGCGTTGAGTGGACTCCTGCTGGGTCTTCATCGGGTCTCCTGGTTGTCAAACGGCCTTGAGCAGTGCTGTCACTGTCGCAGCGGCTTCCCGCTGAAACTTAGTCTGTGCCTGCTCATAGCCTGCCACAACCGCCCCCAACTTGGCCAGCGCGAATGCGTCGGCCTCGTTGTCCGTCGCAACGGCCAGGCCATACCTGGTGGCGACGGCGGAGACCACCGCAGGCTTCCCGGCGTTCCCCTTCCCCGTGACGAACTTCTTGATGACGCTGGGCGGGACCTCGACGGCGTCGTCGAAGTAGCCGACGATCGCCTTCCTCAAGACCCCGCCGAACTCCCCGAGCGTGACGCCGCTGCCCTTGGCGTTGTAGGCGTAGTCCTCGATCAGCAGTCGCTCGGGGTAGTGCTTCCGGGCGAGCCCGGCCACGGCCTCGGCGATGCTGTCGTACCGGGCCATCCGCCCCTCGATGGTCTTCTCCCAGTCGGCCGGCTTCGTCTTGAACTCCTGGCGGAGCATGAAGCCGTCCGGCCCGAGGATCACCACGGCGGTGCCCGTGACCGACGCGTCGACCGCCATCAGCCACGCTCTACCGGGCATAGAAGCGATCCCCTTCCTCGCCGACGCTGTGATCGAAGTCGAGGCCACGCCGGCTGATCTCCCTCGACGACGTGGAATACTTGTCCTCGTAGCCCTTGAGCAGCGACTTGAGCGTCGTGACCAAAGCCTCGGCCTCCTGCTCTCGCTTCGCGAGCTTCGCCATGTCGGGCATCTGCTCGATCGACGCCTTGGCCTCGGTGACCGTGGCGTAGTCGCCTCGGCTCTTGTACAAGCGCATCGACGTCTCGTGCTTCAGCTGCCGAGCGAAGGCCGCCAGGTTGGTCTCGGCCCGGCCGAGATGGTAGCGAGCGTAGGCGCTCCATCCCGACCACCACGTCATGTGTTCCGCCAGCTGGTCTGGGGAGAGGTCAGCGACGTTGTCGGGCCACTCCGGATTGTCGTCGCCACGGTCACGCGGCTTCTCCGGCCGAGGGAGTCCGAGCGAGTCGATCTTGGCCTCGGCCTTCTCCAGGCTGCGGCTGTTCTCACTTAGTGCGTCTGCCATGGTTGCTCCTGTACTTCACCAAGTTCGCAAAGGACACGTTCGCCGCGAAGCAGTACTTCTTCACCTTGCACTTCTTGGCTCGCTTCGTCAGTGGTTTGCCCTCGCACTCCTCGTGCCTTGGCGGAAGCTCCCGAGTCTCCATGGACCGCTCGACGATCAGCGGCTTCTCCAGCACGGCCGACCCGACCTCGCGATCCACGTCCATCAGGAACTCTCGTTCGTCTGACGTGTTCTTGCCGATGTAGAACACCAGCAACTTCTCGGGCTCGGGGACCTCCACGTCAGGCGGGAGCCCTCGCACCGCCTTCCGCATCAGCAGCTCCGAGTAGCACTGTCCCTGCAGGACGTGCTGTAGCTTCGCATCGTTGAGGGCGGCGAAGCCGAAGCTGTTGATCGTCTTGACCTCCAGCGTGATCCACGTCTGCGCCAGCCAGAGCAGGCCGTCCGTGTGGCTCAGCACCGGCTCGTCCAGCTCGGGATGTTCCAGGCGGAACGGAATCTCCTTGAACTCCCACCGACCCCAGACACCGCAGTGGATGCAGCCGCCACGCTTGGCGATCTTCGCCTGGTCGAGCCGGCCCTCCTCGCCGCCGCAGAGCTTCCAGCAGGTCGTGTCCTCGAGGGACCTCTCGCAGCCGTGCCGGTTCTTCGGCATGAAGCCCCACGTGGTGCCGTGGCACCGAGAGCACCGCCACTTCCCCCACAGAATGCCCATCGGCCCGAGGTACTCCTCCTGATACCAGCGGTGGCAGGCCGACCCGACGTCGAAGATGCGTCGCAGCTTCGGCGCGATGCTCCCCTCCCCGAGCTCAAGGCCGAGCACGTCCAAGATGACCTGGGCTCGTGGGCAGCTGTCGCAGAACGAAGACGGGTGCCACCCGAAGTCGTGGTCGTTGGGCAGCGTCTCGTTGTGCACCAGGTACTTGTCGATCGCTGGGGAGAGCCGGATCGTCTTCGGGCCGTGGACGTCGCGGATCAGATCCTTCAGTGCCATGTCTAACTCCTGTGTCGGGGGAAGTGGCCCGGCCGGGGCGAGGCGTGGGGGGGAACGCCTCGCTCCCGGCCGGAGCCGTGGTCGACGTCGACCGTCGACAGTCTATCTCACGCGGCTTGCTGGATCCAAGACATCGCCTTGCCGGCGACCTTCATCAGGTCGAGCTTGCGCTCGGTGTCCTCGGTCTTGCCGGCGACCCAGCTGATCGCGTTGCTCAGACGCCACATCGAGTTGCCCGGAGGCAGGTTCTCGACGTCCGGGCTGTTGAAGGCCTCGGCGACGTCGGCGAGCTCGCCCTTGGTCAAGTCCTTCTTGAACTTGGCGAGCGCCCGCTTCGGGTCGATCTTCTCCTCGTGGGCCGCCTTGATGACGTCGCACAGCTGGGTCGTGCGCTCCTCGCTCAACGTCTGACTGACGACATCCTCGATGGCCGACGCCATGGTCTTGGTGTCGTAGTCGTAGGTCCGCTGGCTCCAGGTCAGGTCGTCAGACAGCCGCTTCCCCAGATGGACCTGGCGGAGCACGTCATCCATGATCGCGTAGTTGGTGCACCACAGGCGCAGGATGCCGACCTTCAGCTCGTGAGCGCCGTTGCCGTAGTCGCTGTTGCCCCAGTAAATGTACAGGGCGATGACCTCGTTCGGCGCCGGCTCGAAGATGATGGGCAGCATCGCCTTCAGCGCGACCTTCGTGTCGGTGGCGTAGCCCTGAACCGGGACCGCCCCGACCTTCTGACACGCACCCGCGAAGGCCTCCACGAGGGGGCGGGAGTCCAGGCGACGATAGCGGTCGCTCAAGAAGCCCCGCACCTGGTCGTCGTAGCTCCGGACGAGGAAGCGGTTGCCCTGCCGGGCGTAGAGCTCGTTGAGATTGTGCGCGAGCAGAGGCAGGCCCCACGACTCCCGCTCGACCTCCTGCAGGCCGAGAGCGAAGCGCCAGGGCAGGTTGACCCGCTGGCAGATCTGGGAGAGGGCATGGCGGTGCACGCCGAGCTTCTTCCTCTCCGCCTCCGTCCGCTCCAGGGTCTCCTGAATGAGCGGCGAGACGTCGGTGTCCGCCTTCGGCTTGGCGACCTCGGGGATCGCCGCCAGGATGCCGGCGGGGAGCCCATCGTCGCGATCCGCCTGGCCGTCGAACCGGAGCGCCCGGCCTCGGACGATCTGGTCGTTGGGCACCTCGGTCATGACCTTCTCGATGACCGACGTCCCGGACTTCTTGCCTCCCTCGATCAGAGACTCGAAGTGCGCCTTCGCCCTGGTCGCCGCCTCACCGGCGACGATCTCATAGGGTCGAGTGCTGTGGTGAAAGAGCATGGTTTCCTCCCTAGGCCGAGACTCAAGCGAGACCCGTTCTCGTACTCGGCTCGACCCGTCTAAGCTGTGTGGTGGTGGAGCGGCCGCCTACTCGGCGGGGGCCGCCTCCTCGAAGAACTCGTCGATGGCTTCCTTGGCGATGGCGAAGGTGACCTTGGCGCGCTTGCCCTTGCCGGCCTTCTCCTTCGCGATCTCCCGAGCCCGGGCCGCCACCATGGCCACCAGGCCCTGGCGAACGATCGGCCACTCGACGTTGAGCGACCGAGGCCCCTCGACGGCCGCGACGATCTCGGCGTCGGCCTTCTCGTTGACGTCGATGTCCTCGGGCACCTGATCGGCGACATCGTCGACGAGCTTGGTCACGACCTTCAGGTCGTCAGGCTCCAGGGGCCGGAAGTTGACCTCCTTGACCCGCTGCCGCTCGGCGTCATCGTAGCCGAGGCTGCCGCACACGACCTGGCCGGCCTTGCGCAGGGTGCGGACGAGCTCGGTGATGTGAGCCTTCTCGGCGTCGGTGGGCTCGGTCCCCTTGTCCTTGCCGTCCGCCTTGTTCCGGATCTTCTCCAGCTCCTTGTCGACCATCTTGGTCAGGCGCTCGCCCTTCAGCTCCTCGGCGATCCGGACGTACTTCCCCTGCCGGTCCTTCGGCAGGCGGTCGATCTCGTAGGCCGCCTTGAGCGTGATGCGGCACTGGAGCACCGCCTCCTGCACCACGTCGCTCATCTTGAGCAGGCGCTTGCGGTCCCGGAGCCGCTTCTTCTTGATGCCGAGCCGCTCGATGAGCTCGTCGTCGGTGAGCCCGAACTCCTTCTGCAGCTGCTCGAACCCTCGCGCCTCGTCGACCGGGTTGAGGTCGTCGCGCTGGACGTTCTCCACCAGGTTCAACTCCAGCATCTGCTGGCGCGTCACCGCCCGTCGCGGGTAGACGATCGCCTTGATGCTCGCCTTCTCGGCCAGCTTGGACGCCTCGAGCCGCCGCTGTCCGACGAAGAGCTCATAGCGTCCCGAGTCCATCGCCTTGACCAGCACGGGCTCTCGCACGCCCTGGCTTCGAATGCTCGCTGCCAGGTCGGTGAGATCGCCCATGTCCGACCGCGTCTGCAGGTCGGTCACGTCGATCGCGTCCAACTGAATTGTCTGAAGCTCCGCCATGTTTTCTCCTGTGTCTTCTGTCATGGGGCTACGCATTCCTCCGGCGCCTTATCCCCTCTCAGGCGCAAGAATTGTGGGTGGCGAAGTCGGCCGTGCCTCGTCACCCCGTTGCTCTTGACCTCGACCACCTGGCCGAGATACCAGTCTTTCCTCGCAGTGAAGTCCCGCCGCTGGGGAAGGTCCATCCCGGAGCACTGCCCGACTTCGACGAGGGCGCCGTCGCGGTACGCGGAGAACTTGACGGCGCCGATCAGGCCCAGAAACTGCCCGGTCTTGCCTTCCCTCGCATCCGTGAAGCCCGAGATGACCACGTCGAAAGTCTTCACTGCCTTCATCTTCTTCTGGCCGCTTCCGTAGCGACCACGAATTGTCTTGACAACCAGTCCCTCGTGCCCCTCCCCTGTGACACGCTCGAACAACGCCTCACGCTCCGCCTCCGTCTCGAGCTTGTCCCAGTAGACGAAGCCGATCCGGGAGCTGAACTTCCGAAGCTCCTCCACAACGTCCATGGCGAGTAGCCGCCGCTCGCAGCGGGGCTTCCGTCGCACGTCCTGTCCGTCGTAGAAGAGCAGGTCGAAGACCGTGTAGCGAGCCCGGCGGTTCTCCTCCTGCCAGGCGATCGCTCGATCGGGATAGGAGCCCATCACCGACTGCACCGCCTCGAAGGGATGGTCGGGGATCGTGACCTCGCCATCGAGGACCGTGTATCCCATGCGGTCCTGGGCGAGCTCCTCGCCGGCTCTCATGAGGTGCGGGACGCAGAGGCCCTTCTCGGTGAAGAGCTTGGTCCGCTTGGACTTCCGTCGGCCGGTCAAGTAGCCGCGATCAAGGCCGACTCCGAAATGGAACAAGCCGCGATGGCCGTCCACCTTGAGCTCCGCGAAGACCGTCTCGTCTCCGCTGACGCGGCCGTCACAGCCCGCTGGGCTGAGCTGCTGAATCATCCGTCTCTCCTCGTATGTCTGAGCCGTGTCTAGACCGACAACTTTACACCGAAACGCTTGACCTCCGCCAGCGTCAACGGCTCCTTCCACTTCACGTAGCCGAAGATCCTCTTCAGCGTCTCCATCTGCTCGAAGGGAATCCAGAACTTCCGCCCCTCACGGTCGACCATCGGCTCGGCGGGCTCGCCGTCTGCCCCGCTCACCTCGTTGACCGGGACCAGCAGGAGGTTGCCGAACTCGGTGTGCGCGATGTCGACGCCCTCGGGCATGCCGCCGGCCGCCTTCATCCTCTCCTCCCACTTCTTCTTGGGCCACGAGATGACGAAGACGCGGAAGCCGACGGGGCTCCTGCCCTCGGCCACCCGACGCTTCAGGCTGCGCTGCAGCTCAGCCGCCGCCTGCTTCGGGCTCCGCGTGCGGACCAGCGACTTCTTGGCCAACTTCCGCTCCAGCTGGGCCAGGTACTCGCGCTTGGCTCGCTCCTTGGGGCTGACGCCACGGCTTGTGGTCTTGTCGGAACCGAAGCAGATGAGGTCGAAGCCACTGCCCTCCCCCATCAGGAAGGGCTGCTTGCGGCGAACCGTACCCTCGCCATTCCAGCAGGTGCCGCCTGGGCTACCGGCCGAACGCGCCGAGCAGATGCGCTCCGCTTCTTCTTCCGCAACGTCTAAGAACTTCGGGCGGGTGCTCTCCTTTGCCATGTCTCCATCCATGTCTTTTGCTGTGTGTTGACTGCTGTGTATGTGGTTTGGGGCCGCATGGTGTAGAGGAAAATATAGTATTTTTCCAGGGTTTCGTAAAGTGATGCAGGAATTTTCCCTAGTCGGTTCAGATGACTCCGCGTGCCACCAAAGCGGGTCGCAGCCGCATCTGCTCACGCCGATCCGCCGCTGCCTTGAACCGCTCAATCATCTCCGCCGTCTCCATGAAGCGAAGGCTCATCAGACCGAACGCCGGCCCCGGCTCCTCGTGGCCCAGAACCAAGTCATGCAACCGCTCCAGAGGCGAGTCGCTGGGGAAGGCGCTCCTCATCACCTCAAGCCAGATGACCACCGACTCGTCCAAGAGCTGGGCCTTGGGCACCCTGTCCTCGGCCCACTCCTTCCGGAAGACCTCACCGAGCTCCTTGAGCCGCATCATCCGCTTCTTCAGTGGCCACTTCCTGATTGCCTTGAAGTCGGTCATCGGACGCCAAGGTGCTTGTGCAGCTGCAGCGAGGCACGCCACACAGGGTCCGCCAGGCAGACATCCGTCATCAGCCGCATGCCCACCCTGCTCGGGTGATGCTGCTCCGGGTCCTTGGACACGTCCTCGGGCTGCATCGCGAGCCGGCAGAAGGGAAACTTGTCGTCAACCCAGACAGCCAACTCGAGGAGCTTCTTCTTGTCCCAGCCGTTGCCAGGCACCACGACTTTGACCTCGTCCACCTGGGCGAGCTTCGTCTCCTTGTACGTCTCGGGGTCCTTGGGCGACCACGTCACCCACAGCTCCTCGTCGTTGCACTCGTTGCGGTCCGGCTCGGGCATGGGCAGCGTGCCGTTGGTCTCGATGCACACCTGCTCGAAGGCCCAGAGCAGCCGGGTCAGCAGGGCGGTGTCGAGCTGGAGCAGTGGCTCGCCGCCGGTCAGGACGATGCACTCGTTCGTCTGCCGCCCCGCCTCGCGGATCGCCTTGACGATGTCGTCCTCGGTCATCAGGTCCCCGCCCTCGTGGTCTGTGTCGCACCACTCGCAGCGCAGGTTGCATCCGGCGAAGCGGACGAACACGGCCGAGTAGCCGGCCCCCGTGCCCTCGCCCTGGATCGAGCGGAAGACTTCCTTGACCTCGTAGCGCTTCTGGTTCTTCATCGGTGTCTGTCCTTCCTGTCTGTTGCCAGCTGGACGGCAATCCACGAGTCGCCCAGCGTCTCTCTCGCAGCGCATAGCGCCCTCACTGCAACCCGAGCGAAGGCCTCCGACCGCAACTCGTCAGCGAGCTCGTTCTCCTCGACGGGGGGCTCGAGGTGGCCGAACTCGTGGGCGAAGAGAGCGAGCACGTCGGCCCACGTCGCCTGGTCACTGAGCCAGAAGTGGATCTCGTTGACGTCCTGCTTGCACACCCCCCAGCAGGGCTGGTGCCGCCTCACGTCCTCGATGAACTGGCCCACCGTGCGCTCGATGCCGTCGCCCGTGTCGAGCGCCCCGACCGACCACTCGTCCGGAGCAGCCATGGCTTCGGCAGGGATGAACTGCGCAATGCACTCCTCCAGCGTGTCGTGCTGCACCAGCTTCGTCGTGGCGCCCATCTCGATCATCCGGTCAGCCGCGGTCTTCTTCATGAACTCCATGGAGCTTGTCCTCCTCGTCGTCATCGTCGAGCGACGCCCGTGTCTCGATGGCTCCGTCCATGTGCAGCCGGCAGCACTCCTCCCACGACAATCGGATGCCCCTGCCGTCCTTCGCTGCCTCGATGATCCGCTGCCACGGCGTCGGATGGCCTGCCGGCCTGATTCGCTTGGTCACGCTCCAGCTCCTTCTGGTACTCGGCATGGCAGGGGTCGCAGAAGTAGAGCCCTCCCTCGGTCACGACCGTCGCCCACCGCTCGGCGCAGTGCTCGCACATCACGTCGAGCGGCGCTGCGATCAAGAGTCCAACTGCGAGAGCAACCATCGGAACACCTCCGCCGGCACGGCCACCCAGTCCTGGGGGATGGGAGCCTCCAGTCCGTACGCGCTCATGACCAGCGCCGGCTCCTTCCCGATCACGGCCGCCTCCCGAACCAGCTTCCCGACGTCCTTCGCCGCGACCCGGATCGACTTCCGCTGCGTCTCCTTGCACTCGAACATGAACACGGGATGCAAGCCGTCACCCTTCGACCCGGGCCACGGCTGGTTGCCCGAGCCGGGAGTGCAGGTGAAGCCGATCTCGCCGGCGAGCCTCTCCTCGTTGTCGAGGGATCGCTCCTTGACGGTCCGGTCGTCCTCGTCCCACATCCTGGGCCGAGGTCGCTTCGGC
>Ga0180430_10004642_pt1 | contig 11552 bp, 9 predicted proteins | sample SS_ome_9_FD_132999 | JGI IMG/M metagenome (GOLD analysis project Ga0180430, IMG submission 132999) | Hypersaline lake sediment archaeal communities from the Salton Sea, California, USA - SS_1_S_2 metaG | ecosystem: Environmental > Aquatic > Non-marine Saline and Alkaline > Hypersaline > Sediment... | reverse complement strand
GACGGGCATGGCCAGGTCCAGGATCATTAGATCGGGATGACGCTCTCGTAGTAGGTCCAGCGCCCGCGAACCGTTGGTGGCTTGGATCACTCGATAGGGCCGGGGCGCCATTGTCAGGATGCGCGTGATCAGGCGCAGCATCTCGGGCGAATCGTCAGCCACCAAGACGGTGCGAATTCCCTCGCCCAGGTCATCCAACGCCCCCAGCAACTGGTCGCTCATCACCGGTTTGACGAAATAGCGCACCACCCCCAGCTGTTCCGCAATCTCGTCCTCGCCCAGGACCCAGCACCCAATGGTTGGTGTGCCATAGGCCAGGCCTGCCGGGGCCGTCAGGGGAGCCGGCAGGCGCGCACTCAGCGGCGCGTTGACCACCAGCGCCTGAGCCGGAAGCCGGGAGAGTTCTTGCAGGGCTTGCTCCGCCGTCTGAACCGAGACGGCCTCGACGCCCTGTTCGTAGCGGCCAAAGAGATGGCGCAGTGTGTTGCCACTCTCGAGCAGCACAAAACGGGGCAGGATTTCCGGCGTCGGGGCGCGCGAACGCCGGGAGCGCAGTCTGTACTCTTGGTAGAGTCCGAATGAGCGTCGCATGTCGCTATCGGCAACCGTTGGATTGGACCAGGGGTCGAGAGGCAAGGCAAAGGAGAATGTAGAGCCCGCGCCCGGGCTGCTCTCGAGCCAGATGGTGCCATGGTGCAGTTCCACAAAGTGCTTGCTAATGCTGAGGCCAAGGCCGGTCCCGCCGCTACGCTGTCGGATGGCGGCGCCCACCTGCTGGAACGGCTCGAACAGGCGTTCCTGGTCCTTGCGGTCGATGCCCGGGCCCGTATCCGACACCGAGATCACGACGCGGTCTTGTTCGAGAGTTCCTCGAACCCGAACGCCTCCTTGTTCGGTCAGCCGTCCGGCATTGCTGAGCAGGTTGAGGAGGACCTGGCGGATGCGTGTGCTGTCGCAGTAGACCTCGGGTAAATGATCGGGCACCTCGATGGCCAGATCCAGTTGCTTTGTTTCGAACAGGGCGCCTACGGCCAGGGCGGCGTCGTCCACGACCTGCCTCAGGTCGGTCCACTCTGTGTGCAGCGTTACGCGCCCGGACTCGGCCTGGCTCAGATCGAGAACGTCGTCGATGAGCTTGGAGAGATGCTGGCTGTTGCGCTGGATGGCGGCAATGTCGCCCAGGAGCACCGGCGGAAGTTCATAGCCATAGACGTGCGATAGCTTGGGGATCATCTCGCTAAAGCCAATGATCATGTTGAGTGGCGTGCGCAGTTCGTGGCTGACCTTGGCCACAAACTCTTGTTTGGCCTGACGGGCTTCGTCGGCGACCCGTTGCAGCATCCGCAGGCGCTCGGACTGCCTGGCCAGCTCGCTGTTGGCCAGGCTGAGGTCCTCCTGGGTCTGCTTGAGCTCTACGCGTTCATCGAGGACCTCCTCCGTCGTGATCAAGGCCTGCTCATAGGCCATCATGCACCAACCGGCATAGTCTCCCGTGCTGCGCGAGGCGATGATTCCGATGAGGATGCCAAGGCCTCCGGCCGCGATGGCGCTGGCCTGCAGGAGAGGGAGGCCAGCCACCTGCAGCGGAAGTGCCCACAGGATCAGCAGCGCGACCAAGCCCTCGAGCAACAGGCCGGCCAGCCATCCGATGGTGACGGTCGCCATCAGTGGCAACAGGATCAGGAGCAAACCGATGGACGGCGCTTGAATCCAGTGCGCTGCTGCCGTGATCGCAAGGGCAAAACCCAGGTACCAGCAGATGCTGGCGGCCAGGGGGTGGTCGCGCAAGAGGCGCAGTGCCAGCGCGCAATCCAGCGCCAGGAGCGCGTTGGCCAGAACGGCGGGGGCCATGACCTCGTCCGGCAGGGCAACCACCGCCAGACACTGGATCGCCAGCCAAGCGCCCGAAAAGGCCCACACGATGGTGCGAAAGGTTGCCTCACGCAGGCTTTGACGTGAGAGCGCCAGACTCTCTTTGCCGGGCAATGTACGGTGCAGTGTATGCAGCACAGCCAATCTCCCTGGTCCGATATGGGCGTGGTCAAGCGCGTAGTAGAGGGGCCGGTCGGCCGTCAGTATACGGTCGTGGACGTTGCCGTGACAAGCAGGGCGGGGGAGGCCCGGCCATCCAAGTGGGCACAAACACAAACCCCCAATCGGCGCTCGCGCCAACTGGGGGTTGCTTCTGGCTGAGGGACAGGGATTTGAACCCCGACTAACTGTTCCAGAGACAGCCGTCCTACCGTTAGACGATCCCTCAAAGACGGAACTATTTTACCACACACCCTCCCGGAGGGCAAACATCGCGCTATCCACGGCTTTTCAACAGGCTTATCCACAACATGTCCGCGAAACTGGGGATAAATCGCTTGACTTTTCGAGGGCTCTATGGTATCCTTTTCTCACAGGGTCTCGAGAGATTGATGGACCCTCTCACAGCAACCCGAGAGTGAGGGTCGCAAGTGGGGATCGGGCGAAAGCCCAGGAACCACGAGTCGGAGTAAAGGTCCGTGGGTTAAGGACCGGGAGCCCGATGAGCTGTCAGGGGTAATAGCCTGAAGAGCGAGCGGCAAGTGGCTACGAGGGGAAGGCACCCCAGTCGGGCGAGAGCGCGACGAACACACGAGGTTGCAGTCGTTGACCGGGTAGTGAGCTAGAAGCGGTGGACGCTCGGAAACCAAGCGGAAACTGCGGACTGACAGGCGATCGGAGCTCAGGCAAAGATCAAGGGTCGGAAGAGCGATTAGGGAACGAAAGAGCCCGAAAGCATAGCTCAAGCCCCAAGAGCGCAAGCTCACCACAGAGCAACCAACTCTGCGGTAAAAGGTCAGCAGACAAGGTGGAGAGGAAACAAAGGTCACTTGAGGCCCTGTGTTTTGTTGCACAGGGTCCCCTGCTTTTCCGCTTTGGTTCGCCTCGCGCACGTCCGTTCCGCTTGCTGGTCCACCCAGATGTCCCCCGCGATGCGTGTTCCGTCTCGTGATCGCTCATTGGCTCTAGGCAGAATGCGCGCCCCCTCGCGTGTCACCGTGCCCCAGATGTCTTGTTTGCAGCGTCTCATCTGGTCCTCGTCCTGACATGCATCCCAGGGCAAACGCGACGCTGCCCCGAAATAGACTGCTCGCCGCGCCTTCTGTACGCTGCCAGAGTCTGGGCGACGCCTATTGGCATCGGCCATTCTGACACTCTCCTTACTCTCTGTGCAGGTGGCCCCCACGATCCCCAATGCCTCACCCCAGCCTCTGGCCAAACATCTGCTTTTGGCCTAGAATGCCGCCATGCATTTCCACTGTGTTTGGAGGCCCTGATGTCCGCTCTCGATCGTCCCAATGTCCTCATTCTAATGGGCGATGAGCACCCGGTGTTCATGTCCGGCTGCTATGGCCATCGCTCGGTCAAGACGCCCACGCTGGATGCGCTCGCCGCGCGTGGCGTGGTGTTCGACGCCGCCTATTGCCCCAGCCCCATCTGCGCGCCATCGCGGGCCGCCATGATGACTGGCCGCCACGTTCATACCGTCGAGGTGTGGGATAACGCCGCCCCGCTGCGCTGCGACTGGCCCACCTTTGCCCACAGCTTTTCCGCGGCCGGCTATCGTACCATCCTCTGCGGCAAGATGCACTTTGTGGGGCCGGACCAGTTGCACGGCTTTGGCGAGCGCTGGACCCAGGATATCTACCCCGCCACCTTTGACTGGACCCGCTCCAATCGGCACGAAACGGCAGTCAACGACGGGCAAAACATCGATCGGGTGTTCGAGTCAGGCGAGGGCTGGACCCGCGACATGGACTATGATCAAGAGGTCGTCTTCCGCGCCGAGTATGGCCTGCGGCGCATCGCCCGCCAGCGCGAGCGTCCTCCCTTTATGATGTGCGTATCGCTGACTGGGCCGCACTATCCCTATTGCGCGCCCAGCCAATACTGGAACATGTATAGCGACGATGATGTCGACCTGCCCGCCATCCCGGACGATTACCAGCAGGGCGAGCATGTCTATGTGGACTGGCTGCGACGCCATGGCAAGTTTGACCGGTTGGTTCCCGACGAGGTCTGCATCCGCGCGCGACGCGCCATCCTGGGCCGCATCACCATGGTCGATGACTATGTGCAGCGCATCCTCTCGCTGCTGCGACGCGAGGGACTGGAGCGCGACACCATCGTGGTCTATGCCAGCGATCATGGCGACATGATGGGCGAGCACGGTCTCTGGTACAAGAACGCCGCCTATGAGTGGTCGAGCCGCTCCCCTTGGCTGATGGCCGGGCCCGACATTGCATCACGACGCATCGGCGAGGCGGTCAGCCTGCTCGATCTCGGCCCTACGCTCTGCGGGCTAACCGGGATCGCGCCGGCCTATGAACGCACGGACGGCCGTGACCTTTCCGACCTCTTGCGCGGCGAGCGCGAGCCGGGGCCGGGTCAGGCGATCATGGAAAACTATGGCGAGGGCGTCTGGCGTGGCTGGCGGATGATCCGGCAGGGCCAACACAAGATGACCTATGTGCCGGGCTATGATCCCGAGCTGTACGACTTGGCCGTGGACCCCGACGAGTGGCATAATGTGGCCGCCGATCCGGCCTATGCTCAGGTGCGGGCCGGTCTTGAGCAGGCCGTGCTCTGTGACTGGGACCCAGATCGCTGTGACGAGATGCGTTGGAGCAGCGAAGAGCGGCGTTTGGCGATCCTGAGCGCGGGACAATCACTCGATTGGCAAATCCCCTCCTCGCCGGTGCCGCATCCCCTGCGACCCGAGAAAGGTGGCCGCATCGACAACGTATCCCGCGAGTAGGGCGGCCGCAGGCTGGAATCGGGGCAAGGGCATAACCAAGCGACGTCTCTCGGGTTGTATACGCTACCTTGCGTGGTATTATACGTTTCACCATTGGCCCGCGCCTCGGTGCGGCCAACACACGATGCCTGGAGGGGATCCCCGATGCAGTCCGCCGACACCGCCAAACGAGAACGCTGGGCCTGGTACTGGTACGATTTCGGCAATTCCGCCTATGCCGCCGTCGTCTTGCTGGCCGTCTTTTCCGCCTATTTCCAGGGGACGGTGGTCGGAGGCGCCGAGGGATCGCGACTCTGGGGCTATGCGGTGGGCATCGCCATGTTGGTGGTGGCGGTCACCTCGCCCATCCTGGGAGCCATCGCGGATTTCTCGGGATCGAAGAAAAAGTTCCTGCTGGGCTTTACCTTTGCGAGCTGCCTCTTTACCGGATTGCTCTTTTTCGTGCAGGCCGGTGACGTGGTTATGGGCATGGTTTTTTTCATCCTCGCCGAGATCGGCTATCGCAGCGCGCAGGTCTTTTATAACGCGTTGCTTCCCGAGATTGCCTCGCCCGACGAGATGGCCAGTGTCTCGGGTCGTGGCTGGGCCATTGGCTCCGCCGGCGGCGTGATCTGCCTGTTCATCATCCTGCCGCTGATCATGTTCATCGGTGGCCAGTTCATCGTGCGACTGTCGCTGGTCATCACGGCCGTGTTTTTCATGGCATCGACGATTCCCCTCATCGTCAACCTCAAGGAAAAGGCCCAGCCCCAGCCGCTTCCCGAGGGCCAGAACTATTTCCAGGTCGCCTTTGGCCGTCTGGGTCGCACACTAAAAAAGCTGGGTCATTTCCGCGAGCTGGTCAAGTTCATGGTCGCCTTCCTGGTCTATAACGACGGCGTGATCATGGCCCTCGACTTTGCGGCCATTATTGGTGCCGTGCTCTTTGGGATGGACCAGCAGTCGCTGATCATCTTTGTCATCATCGTGAATATCACCAATGTGGCCGGCGCATGGGCCTTTGGCGAGTTGGCCGAGCGCATGAGCGTCAAGCGTTCGCTGATCATCTCTTTGGTGATGATGATCGCTATCGTAACCTGGATGGCGCTGGCCCAGTCGATCACCGAGTTTTACTTTATTGGCGCCGCAGCTGGATTTGCCATGGCCGGGATCCAGTCGATTAGCCGCACGATGATCGGCTATATCAGCCCGCAGGGGCAGAGCGCCGAGTTTTATGGTTTCTTCGCCGTGGCCGGACGTACCTCGTCGTTCATCGGTCCTGCCGTCTATGGCTGGATCGCTGCCGAAGTGGCTATCCGCAACGAGCTACTGGGACTCTCCGCCCGACAGGCCGAGATGGTCGGGCAGCGAGCGGGTGTGGTGTCTATTGGCGTGTTCCTGGCCATTGGCACGCTTCTGCTCTCGATTGTCAACCAACGGCGCGCCCGCGAGGCCGCCGAGAACTATGTTCCGATCGACTAGGACCTGGGTGACAGGAGGATGGTGATGGCCAGCTCGGAGGCATCGGTCAGGTTCCCCTATCCGCGGCGCAAGCTGCTACGTGGTATCATGAGTCGTTCGGCGTATGGCGTTCTGGGTGCGCTCAGCGAGCTCGAGGTCATCGGCGCAGAGAATATCCCCGAGCACGGTCCGCTGATCGTGGTGGCCAATCACTTTTCCTTTCTCGATCCGGTCATGATGGTCGCGCTGGCCCCTTGGCCCATGGAGTTCTTGGGGGGATTCAAGATGCCCAATGCTCCGCGCATCGTCACCTGGATACCCAAGGTCTGGGGCTATTTCCCGGTGTTCCGAGGCACGGGTTCGCGCCTGGCGCTCAGAGCCGCCGAGGCGGTGCTGAACCAGAACGGTGTGCTGGGCATCTATCCTGAGGCCAGCAGCCACGTTGCCTATTTGCGGCCCGCGCGCCCCGGTACGGCCTTTTTGGCGGCGCGCACCGGCGCGTCAATTCTGCCGATGGGTTTCGACGGACTGCCCAAGCTGTTCCCGCGGCTGCGTCAGGCACGCCGCGCCAAGGTGACGGTGCGTATCGGCAAGCCGTTCGGACCCTATGCCGTCACCGGACGTGGCCGCGAGCGCCGGCGCCAACTCGACGCCATCGGCGACGAGATCATGCAGCATATCGCTGACTTGATCCCTGCCGATAAACGTGGCGCCTACTCTGATGATCCAACCGTTCGCGCCGCCTCGCAGGTGACCGAGTCGTGGGAGTATGAGGCCGGCTAGTTCGGGACGAACTGGCAATGAACGCGTCAGGGGGATGCCTCCTGGCGCGTTTTTGCCTTTTGGCGCTCATATACAGCTGCGCTTTACGTCAATCTAAGGCAGCATTTACGTGACCTGGCGGGGATCAGGGTAGAATGAGATAGGCGTATTCTGTCTCTCCCAGTGGTCGCCAGGAGTTCCCCCCGATGGAGGCCAAGCTCTCGTCAAACAAGCGATTCGGTGCTCCGATGCCTGTGACGGCGCGGCGCGGTTTCTCGCTGATGCAGTTGCTGATTGTGCTGCTCATCCTGGGCATCCTAACCAGCGCGGTCGTGTTGGCGGTGCGCTCGTCCCTCGATCGCGCGGCGGATGTCGGCGCCGAGAGCGAGCGCGAGACGGTGCAAAAGGCCATGTGGGCCTATATGCTCAAGCATGACCTGGCCGTGGTCCCCACCCCGGCCTCCTGTGTCACCGATCTGGGCAGCTCGAATCCTGCGCTCTATCCCGGCTACCTCGCCAAGGCGCAGCCTGGCGGAGGACGCGGCTACACCTGGGATGGTGAGGGAAACGTGTATGTCTGCAGCGGCTCTACGGCAGTCGGCCCCGTCTGGGCCGACATCCGTGTGGTGGCGCGTATCGATCTGACGGGCTCGGGCAAGTCGGGCCAAGGATACCGAGTCGCGTCTATGGGCGGCACTGCGCTGGTGGCGCGAGTCAACGGCAAGCTGGCGCGCGTCGACCTGAGCGATCTCGACGAGCCCGAGGTGCTGGGCGAGGCCCATCTATCGTTGGGGATGCGGCCATCCATGACGGTTCGGGGCAGTACGGCCTACTTTGGGAGTCGCAACAACAACACCGAACTAATCCTGGCGGACGTCAGCGATCCCGAGGCCATGGAGCGCGTGGGTACGCTGAACCTGAGCGGCAACGTCAACCCAAACGACGTGGCCTTGCAGGGAACGGTGGCCTGTATCGTGCGCCAGAGCAACAACCGCCATCCCGAGCTGGCTCTGGCCGATGTCTCGGACCCCTCCGCGCCGACGCTCCTGGGCGTGACCGACCTGTCCGGCAAGGGGTTGGGCGTGGCCCTCGACGGGGCCTATGCCTATGTCGCTTCCTCGTCCAACAAGGCCGAGCTGCAGATCGTCGATTGCGCCGACGCTGGCGCACCACAGGTCGTGGCACAGTTCAACACACCGGGCAGCGCCGATGGCAGCGCCATCGCCAAGGCGGGCTCGACCGTGCTGCTGGCCTGTGGAAGCGACCTGCTCAAGCTCGACGTCAGCATCCCCACGGCGCCGGTGCTCTTGGGCAGCTATGGCGCCGGCGATACCATCCGCGACGTCGAGATGGCGGCGGGACTGGCGTTTCTGGCCGTGTCCAGGCGCAGCGCCTCGGGGCAGGTGCAGGTGATCGATTACTCCGGTGATGACCCCGCCCTTGTGAGTGCCGTCGCGCTTGAGGACGACCTCGCGCGGGCCAATGCCCACTGCATCGCCTACAGCGATGCGCTCGGTGCGCTGCTGGTGGGGCTGGATGCCGCTTTGGCGGAACTGGTGGTCGTTTCGCCCTAGCGGGCCGAACCCGCGTGCCTTCCACGCCAAAAGCAATCCCAGTTGCCGTCGCTGCGCTCCAGGGCCAGCAAGACGTAGAGGCTTGCCGCCCAAAAGCCCAGTACCATCATGAGCAAGCACCAGACGATCTTGCGCCCGATGGCCTCTTCGCGGTAGATGATCCAGCCGCAGAAAAGCGCAAACCCGACATAGAGGTCGACGAGAGACACAATGCCCCAGGGCATGCGCAGCAGTTCGCTGCCTTCCCCAGAGAAATCTCCGACCGCGAATCCATAGACCAGCACGACGGTCATTGCCACCAAGCCCAACAGGGCGACCAGCTTTGCTATGCGCATGACGCTCTCCTTTGGTGTCTAGATATTCCGGGTGGCTCCCGCCGGCAACGCTGGCAGGTCGTGGGCCCAGGCCGGTACCTGGGAAGCCGCCGACCGCTGGATGGCGCGCATACACCACGCCTTGGCGCTTACCAGCAACGAGGCTAGCAGCCAGCGCCTGAAGGCATCATCCTCATCGACCGGGTCAATGCGCCCCAAGACTTGGCAGGCCGCGTCGGCGCAGTCGGGCATGGAACGGCGTAGCGTCTCCTCGTTCCAGCCCAACAAGGCCGCCTGGATGCCCCACAGCATGGCGCGTGTGCGCGCGTACCGCGCGAGATTCGTGTCCCACAAGAACCGCAGCTGACCATTGCAGTTGTACACCAGTTCGCCTGCCAATGACGCGTCTCCGCCGATGAACCGTAGATAGCCGTCGAGTTGTCGCAGCAACGCAAAACCGCAGGCGTTCTCCAGCAAAGCTTGCAGGCCCTGCTCGCCAAAGAGGGGCTGCAACTGGGGATAGGGCGCGCAGGCCTCGCGCCAAGACGCCACCTTTTTGCTCCACACGGCCTCGTCGGTTGGCCCTCCCAGCGCATAGCGCACCGCCTCCACAAGGCATGTGGCGCCGACGCGTTTGGCATGGCTCGGGGCCCCCAACCACTGCTGCACCGACTCTGCCTCGGCCCCAAGCGGTACGCCGCTCATCCAGCGGGCGACGTCCGTGGCGCGGGCCATCGCGGCGCTCTTGACCGCAAAGGGGATGTCGCCGCAGTGGCCGGCCTCGCTGGGGGCATAGACGCCATCGATGACCATAGCGAGCGTGTGCTCCAGACCCTCCAGCCAACGGTGTGAGCACATCTCGAAACCCCACTTGGGCATGGCGCCGCGAATCTGTAGTGCCCAATCCGGCAGCGGCCACAATTTCTCGGTCCAGGCGTCCAGCGCGCGGGCCTCCGGGTCATCGGGGGGCAGGGGGGTATCCCACCACGCTTTGCAGAGCGCCTGCAGTTCGCTAGCCATCTCGCCCTCCTCGATCAGTCTCCGCCTACTCTCCGATGATCTTGACCAACAGCCGTTTCCGCCGGCCGCCGTCAAACTCTCCGTAGAATATCTGCTCCCAAGGCCCGAAATCGAGTCGCCCGTCGGTGATGGCCACGACCACCTCGCGGCCCATCACCTGCCGCTTGAGGTGGGCATCGCCATTATCCTCGCCGGTACAGTTGTGCTGGTACTGGCTGATGGGCGCGTGGGGCGCCAGCTCCTCCAGCCAGCGCTCATAGTCGGCGTGCAGACCGCGCTCGTCGTCGTTGATGAACACCGAGGCGGTGATGTGCATCGCGTTGACCAGGCAGAGCCCATTGCGCACCTCGCTGGCGTCGACGGCCTCCTGCACTTGGCCGGTTATGTTGCGGAATCCGCGCCGTCCGGGGATGGTGAACCACAGTTCCTGGCGATGGTGTTTCATGGGGTGACCTCCGATGACATACTTGCCTGAGCGGAGCGAGCGATCCTTCGGGTGTACCTTCAGGATTACATCATTCCGGCGCTGGTCCGATCTCATGCACGCGTTCGCCCAGTAAGTCGCCCAGCGGGTCGGCCTCGGGCGCGCAAAAGCCCAGTGGGTTGTGCCGCCGCCATCCCTCGGCAAAGGCGACCCCCTCGACATGACCCGCCAGCCAGGCGGCCTGATCCTGCATCGTCTGCAGATAAGAGTCCAGCCCCTGACTGTCGTCGAGCCACTGCCGTTGCGAGCGGTGTTGGGCCAGCGCCTCGGTCTTGCGCTCGACGACCTCGCCAATGTCCACCGCGAAATCGGGCCACACCAGCCGATTGAGCATATCGCGGTGACCATACGGCTGGGCGTGGTAGAGCGTGACCTCGCCATCGATGGCTCGGCGTGGTGGGTCGACGGCAAAGTTGGGCATACCGCGGCAAAAGGCGGCACTGACTCCCAACCGGCAGGCGTTCTGGTGGTCCTCCATATAGTCCTGCGGCGAGGGCAGCAGCAGCATGTCCGGCGCGATCTGGCGATAGACCGATGTTAGCCGCGCCAGCAGTTCGGGTGTGTAGAGGATAGCCAGGTCGTCGCATAGCGGTGGGTGAAACACGGCCTCTTCGACCTTGGCGGCCTCGCGGGCCTCGCCGTCGCGGGTGCACGCCGTGGTGAGGGCGTCCATCTGCGTCGAGCCACAACAGCCGTTGGCGATGTTCATCACGTGTAGTTCGCATCCCGCCTGGCCCAAGAGCAGCAACGTGCCCGCCATCGTAAACTCGATGTCGTCGGGATGGGCCGCCAGGGCCAATACGCGTGGTGGCATGATCAGTGCATCTCCACGTCGCAAGAGCCCAGCGCGCTGCGTAGGAACGAGAACTGGACGTTGGGGTGGTCGCCCAAGAGCGACATGGGCACCGCCGTGTCGATGATCCGTTTCGAGATCATCAGCGTCGTCAGGCGCATGCCAAACGGGTTGTCGTGATGCCCCGGATGCCAGATCGAGACCTTTTCGGCCTTCCAGGTCTGCAACGGTCCCACCGAGATGGCCTGCGTGGGCACGTTCTGCACGGCGCCGCCGCCCGAAGTGCGCGTGTTCTGCATGATGGTCATGGGGTGCAGATCGACCACGCGGGTGCTCAGTTGGCGATAGACCTCGGCAGGAGGGGGTGTCTCCACAT
>Ga0180430_10004637_pt1 | contig 11561 bp, 7 predicted proteins | sample SS_ome_9_FD_132999 | JGI IMG/M metagenome (GOLD analysis project Ga0180430, IMG submission 132999) | Hypersaline lake sediment archaeal communities from the Salton Sea, California, USA - SS_1_S_2 metaG | ecosystem: Environmental > Aquatic > Non-marine Saline and Alkaline > Hypersaline > Sediment... | reverse complement strand
TTTTTGCTTGCCCGTTCGGCCGCCTTGGGGCTATCTACGTAGTTATATGGAGACAATTGCAGACCTTCTAGCAACAGCCGCAGGTTGGATATGGGGTGAACCGTATTTTGCTCTGCTCTTGCTGGGCACCGGCGTGTACCTGACAATCCGTCTTTCGGCGATTCAGTTCACCGGTTTTTCCCACGGCGTGGGAATCATGACCGGCAAGTATGACGATCCCAAACACAAGGGACAACTGACGCACTTCCAGGCCCTTTGCGCGGCCCTGTCGGCTACTATTGGAATCGGCAATATCAGCGGTGTCGCGATCGCCCTCTATTTCGGCGGACCGGGTGCGATCTTCTGGATGTGGGTTTCGGCCCTGTTTGGAATGGCCATCAAGTACACCTCGTGCACATTGGCGATCAAGTACCGCAAGATCGATCCCGATGGCAACGTTCGGGGCGGCCCGATGTACTTTATCGAACTGGGAATGAAGAAGGGCTACCGCTGGCTGGCCTACATGTTCGCTATCTGTACTGCTTTCTCCGCTTTCGGAGCCGGCAATATGGCCCAGTCGAACACGATTGCCCATTCGATCATCGACGTACTGGGAGTCTCCGCGGACAACGAAATGACGGCGCGAGTCATCATCGGCCTGGCGATTGTCTTCCTGGTCGGAATCGTGATTATCGGCGGTATCAAGCGGATCGGAGCCGTAGCCTCCTGGCTGGTACCGTTCATGTCAGTGATCTATGTCGGGGCAGCGCTGGTTGTTCTGGCTATCAACTACAACGAGGTTATCCCCGGTCTACAGAGTATCGTACATCACGCTTTCAATCCGACCGCGGCCACCGGCGGCTTCGCCGGAGCGGCGGTATGGCTGACAATCCAGCACGGACTGCGAAGAGGCCTCTTCTCCAACGAATCCGGTTTGGGTTCCGCTCCGATGGCCCACTCCACCGCCCGCGTTGAGGAACCGGTCCGTGAGGGACTGGTCGCCATGCTGGGACCGTTCATCGACACAATTGTCATCTGCACCATGACCGCCCTGGTTATCATGACCACCGGCAATTGGGGTCTGGATCCCGATGTCAAGGGTGTGGCCCTGACCATGGCCTCGTTCAACGACGCCCTGCCCGCCTTCGGACGCTGGATGGTTGTCGTGGCGGTGATACTGTTCGGCTATTCGACCACGATCAGCTGGTCATACTACGGCGAAAAGGGAATCGAGTATGTCGCCGGAGCCGGCGCCAAGGCCTACTATCGCTGGGTATATCTGGCTTTCCTTTTTGTCGGCGCGACCATGAAAATCCAGGCAGTTTGGGACTTCTCCGACATGGCCAATGGCCTGATGGCCTTCCCCAATCTGGTGGCACTTATTGCTCTTGCCGGTGTTATGGTCTCCATGACCAACAAGTACATGGGCGAACGCAAACAAGGATTACACAAGCCGTTCAAATAGACCGACTGCACCTGTGGACAGCGCGCTGCACATGACAGGGTGCCAAAGAATTGGCCGTTTCTGTCGATAGGTGATATAACAACGAAATCTCAAGAGGATAGAATACTGTCATGAAATATCTGATCACCGGCGGGGCTGGTTTTATCGGATCGAATATCGCTTCGGTGCTAATCGAAAAGGGCGATGAGGTCCGTATCCTGGACAACTTCTCTTCCGGACGGCAGGAAAACATCGATTCCTTGCCGGGCTCGGTGGATGTAATCGAAGGGGACATTCGCGACTATTGGACCGTGGTCGACGCGGTTCGTGAAATCGACTATGTGTTGCATCAAGCGGCGCTGCCCTCGGTACCCCGGTCGGTCAAGAATCCGCTGACTTCGAATCAGGTCAATATCGATGGCACGATGAACGTGCTGGAGGCCGCCCGCCATGCGGGTGTGAAAAAGTTCGTGATGGCTTCATCCTCGGCCGTTTACGGCGAATCGGAAGAACTGCCCAAGCACGAGGGCATGGTTCCCAGCCCGCTCTCTCCCTATGCTGTGACCAAGCTGACAGCCGAATACTATCTGAAAGTTTACTGCGAGCTGTACAACTTCCCGACCGTGGCGTTGCGCTACTTCAATATCTTCGGCCCGCGCCAGGATCCGGGTAGTGAATATGCCGCGGTGGTCCCGAAATTCATCACGGCGTTCCTTACCGGCAAACAGCCGACGGTGTTTGGCGATGGCGAACAGTCGCGCGATTTCACATACATTGACAACTGTGTCCAGGCCAACATCCTGGCCGCCACCAACGACAAGATCGTCGGCGATGTCTTCAACGTCGCTTGCGGCGGGCAGTTTACTTTGAACGAGTTGCTGGATTCGCTCCGCGAGATAATTGGAGTCGACACTCCGGCTATCTATGCCGAGGCTCGCGCCGGGGACATCAAACATTCCTTCGCCGCGATTGATAAGTTGAAATCGTCTGGCTATGACCCGGCGATCGGGTTTAAGGATGGCCTCAAGAAGACTGTCGAGTTTTTCCGACAGGTAACCGACCGTACCGAAGCCGGCAAACCGGCCTAAGGAATACAGAACGAGTCATTGCGAGGCCCGAAGGGCCGCGGCAATCTCACACAGATACGATAACCCACCCGTCTCGGGTGGGTTATCCATTAGTGACTCACCATTCATGGTGGGTTTTTCTTTGGCATGAGAAACGTTGGGTTCAGTATGTAGGGCAGGTCTCCCCGAGACCTGCCAAGATGGTGAGACTTAAGACAGTCACGCCCTACAAGGCCCCAGGCGCTACGTGTCCATTCGCGGGTCTCCGATGTAGCTACCAGACTCGAACTGGCACCCGAATGCCGCCGCTCCGCGAATCAGTATAGGTGCCACACACACTACGCAACATCTACATTGACGCACCGTATTGGTAGGTGTTAGCAGGGCTAACATTAGCATTGAGAGTACTATCACATTTCTATTGTCTGGAGGATATAATGCTGTCTCGCATTCTCACGCGCGGACTCTTAGCTACCATGTTGATGCTGACGTTTTTCTCCGTCAGCGCACTTTCGGAGACTAACAGTGCCTTGGTCACAACCGAATGGCTCGCCAAACAAATGGACGATCCCAACCTGGTCATACTCGATTGTACGGTCAAGATGATGCCCGATGGCAAGGGTGGGATGCAGTCGATCAGTGGTTTCGAGGACTACCAGGCCGGGCACATTCCTTCGGCTGGTTTCGCCGATCTAAAGACGAGCTTGTGTGATGTTTCCAGCGAGATGAACTTCGCCATGCCGACCGCTGAGCAGTTTTGCGAACTGATGGGCAAACTGGGGGTCGGCGATGATTCGCGGGTCGTCCTCTACGATGGTTTCAACTCGGTCTGGGCGGCGCGCGTATGGTGGATGTTGCGCTGGGTCGGATTCGACAATGCGGTAATTCTCGACGGCGGCTTCAAGGCCTGGAAAGCTGAAGACCGACCAGTGTCCACGAAACCGGCGACTCATGCAGCCAAAAAACTCACTCCCATAGTGCGCCCGTCATTGATCTCCTACAAAGATGAAGTGCTCGGCGGTATCGAAGACGATGGTGTCGTCATCATGGACGCCATGCCTGAGATGCATTACACTGGCAAGATGGTCATGTACGGCCGCCCGGGGCATATTCCGACGGCAGTGAATGTCTCGGCTATGGCCATTCTCGACAGTACCGGTCACTATCTGCCTCGAGAGCAACTGGCCGCGATGTTTGACTTCGGCAAGAAATCGCGAGTGATCATCTATTGTGGCGCCGGAGTGGCGGCCTCCTCGAACGCCTTCGTCTTGACGCGGTTGGGTTACGAGGATGTCGCGGTGTACATGGCTTCGCTTCAGGAATGGGCTGCCGATCCGGAGATGCCGCTGGTTGTGGAGTAGGGTCTCAAGTATGAGCGAGGAGATTGCCGCGTCGCTGCGCTCCTCGCAATGACTAGAACGTAAGACAGCCCACCCACTCCCGGTGGGTTTTCCATTGAATGAAACTGACAAGATGCCGGTTATATCCGCCCTTCCTGAGTCATCCCCGCCCTTCTCGAGTCGTCCCCGCCCTTCCTGAGTCGTCCCCGTCGTTCCTCGATACTGAAGTGTGTCTATCTTTTTGGCATAACAATACCTTATACGCACGTTGCAACTCATCCGTGAAACTAGCGGACCCATCTTATCTTCTTTGATCACCTTTTATGGTAGGTTTCTCTCGAATACGATGCGCTTTTCTGGTGGTGGAGTAGCGAAAGAGTGCAATCTCGGGTTGCCTAGAAGTGCGGTCTCGCTTATCTTGGTTCGAACTGACAGAATCAGTCAGAGATAAACTAGAGAAATGATATGTTCGAACCTAAATCGCGGGGGCGCAGACTGCCATGACTAAAGGCGAAAAGTGGAAACGACTGTTTGAGACCAAAGGCTGGATAAACGAGAACGTTGTGCGTGGGAACGAAAAGTTCTCCCTGAACATCATCATTGCCGGCAGCTGTGATTCCCCGGACCGGGGTTCGGTTTGCACTGATTCGGCGCTGATCATGCCTGAACTGGACCTGCTTTGCTTCGAGGACAGACAGGGATCAGTCTTCTTTGACTGGGAGGATATCCTTCAGGTGAGGATGGTGCCGGCAAGCAAGCGCAAAGGCTGGTTGTAACGGTACGATTTTCTGACCGACGATTCTGCTTGAGAGTCTTCGTAGGGTGGCTCCGTCTTCGGTGCCGCCATCGGCATTTAGTCGAACGTATCTTCTAGAGACCCGAGACAAGCCACGGCCCACCCGATCATTCCTCTTGTAGGTCGGTGTTCCGGAGTTTGCGAGCGCAAGCGAGCAAGCGGAGAAACCCGACTTAGCTTTTCTACAAATGAGACGAAAGATGGCGGATTGGCAAGCAATCCACCCTACAAGAGGCAATCCGCCCAAGTGAGTCATTCCTGCGGAGGCAGGAACCCAGGCAAGTTGCATGTGGCTGCCGGTTGCATTAGAGCGAACTGTTGCCCCAGAAACCCGAGGCAAGCCTCGGGCCACCCCACCAGTTGCCCCTACTCCCCTAGCGAAAACTTCCAGCCGCAGTAGTAGTCTTTACCAGCGTGCTCGTCGGGCGGACAACCGACGCACTCAGTAGTGATCCGCGGGTCGATCGTCTTCGCGAATCCGGCATACTCCACCAATCCTACTGACTTGCAGGGGAACAACGGCAAGTCCTTCCGATCACGAGCCGACTGCACCCGGCAATCGACCATGTAGAACTCGAAGGAATTTTCTGTCTCGTTACGTACTTCTTGCTTGTTCAGGACTGCGTAGAGACGAAATCCCAGCGCCTTCTTGAGCCCTTCAAGGCCCGAGTTCTCGGGGATATCGTGCAGTTTCATGATCCGGCGGGCCTCAATCACAGTAAACCGCTCCCAGGCCTCGGTGTCCAGTTCGATCGCCTTTTCCATGCCGTACTGTTTCTCGACCGCTTGAAACCAGAGGCCGTCGTGAGCGAGCCAGTTTTTGGCAAAATCCGCCAGCATTTTGCGGAGCATCTCAGGAGAGAGGTCATCTATAGAAGTCATGGTAAGATCTGTATCCTTGCTTATGGTTGCACAATTCGACTTTCCGTTTGTTTACATTGTAGAAGTTTGACAATATCTTGTTTCTCCACAAGCGTTTTTAGCGCGAGAAACCGATACCAAAGCCCACGTTGCCGTTTTATCCCCGATTCGCTGGATAACTGGCCCGGTGGAGACGTCTAGACTGTAACGATGCACGACAATTTGGAGATAGCATGACTCAGATCTTTCGATACACCCTTTTAGGCCTTCTACTCACCTTCACAGGGACTGGCTTCGCTGGAGAAATGTCCGCCAGCCTGTTCGATCAGCTTCAGTCCGCCAGTCCGACCGATAGGATCGATGTCTGGATTCGTCCGGTGCAAGCCGAATCCAAAGGCGACATGATCACGGCTGCCACCGCTGACAAGTCGACCCGCGAAGCCCGCTTTGTGGCGCTGCAGAGTAAACTGGCCGAAACTCATGCCCGCTCGCAGCAATGGCTGGTCGAGGAGTTGCGAACACTCGCGGACCGCGGAGCTGCCGAAGCGGTAAAGCCACACTGGTTGGTCAATATCGTCGAAGCCAAACTAACGGTCACAGAGATTGAACGCCTGGCCGGTGATCCGCGTGTAGAAAAGATCTATCCTCGTCTCCGCCTGACAACTATCGTTCCGGAATTCGAGCGCATGGCGCCACCGATGGCGACCGATGCTCATGCTGTCCAGAGTAACTTGATCGCTATCAACGCCGATCTGGCCTGGGCGGCCGGATACACTGGTGCGGGTCGTCTTGTGTGTAGTTTCGATACCGGTGTCGAGGGCGGTCATCCGGCCCTTTCGCACAGTTGGCGGGGCAACGATGGCAACCATGAGGCCGCCTGGTTCTTTCCCAGGTCCGGCGAAGGCACTACCCCGGAAGTCGTCGAGGATTGTCGCATTCCCTCCGGCTGTAACGAGAATCACGGTACTCATACGCTGGGCATCATGGTCGGTCGCGATGACGCTACCGGTGACACCACCGGTGTAGCACCCGATGCCGAATGGATTTCCGCGGCGGTGATTGACATCGCCGGCACCACGATTATAGACGCCTTCGAGTGGGCAGCCAATCCGGACGGTGACTTCAACACCGTCTCCGACGTTCCCGATGTTATCAACCACAGCTGGGGCGTTCGCGAGATTGGTTGCGAGGACCTCTTCTTTGACCTCATCGACTACACGGAAGGCCTGGGCATTGTCAACATATTCGCGGCCGGCAATCAGGGTGTAGGCGCCGGTGGCACGATCGTCAACCCGGCCAACCGCGCTCTCGATTCGCTGGATTGCTTCGCGGTAGGCAATATCCGCACCACCGTCAATCCTCCGGCTATTTATGCCAGTTCCTCTCGAGGCCCGTCTGACTGCAACGGCGCAACTAAGCCGAACGTGGTTGCTCCGGGCTATGCCATCCGCTCCACCTACCCGACCAGCACCTACGCCGAGATAACCGGTACTTCGATGGCCGCGCCTCACGTCTCCGGCCTGGTCGCCCTGATCAGGGAGAAAAACCCCAACGCATCGGTCAACGAAATCAAGGAAGCGATCCTAACCAGCACTAATACGACCGTAAGCGGCAGCCCTTCTTTCCCTAACAACGACTATGGCTGGGGGATGATCGATTGCCTGGCCGCCCTGAACAAGATTTCCGCCGGCAACAGTGACCCCAACATCCGCGTCTTCTCTTTCGCCGACGGCCCGATAAACCCCGGCGACACTGTGACCGGTTTCCTGGCCCTGCAGAATGTCGGCGATGATGCTATCGACATCTCGGCTACGCTCACCAGCAGCTTCGGAGAGGTCACGGTGTTGAACGGAAGCGCCTACTTTGGGAATCTCAGCGAAGGACAGATCGACACTACCGGCAATCAGTTCCGGATCGTGGTTTCGGAGTCGGCCCAGGTAGGTGAACTGTTCGCGCTCGACCTGAACGTCAGCGGAGGCGGCTACGACAACGACACCAAGCTTTTCGTGCAGATTGAACCCATCTCCTCACGCTCGTTCGTGACTCACAACAGTGGTCGTATCGAGTTCAGTGTCTCCGGATTTGGAACTATGGGAATGGGTTCCGGTTCGTTCTTCCCGGCCGGAGGCGAAGGGTTCAAGTTCGACGCCGGAAGCAACGAGCTATACGAGGCGGGTCTCCTTCTTGGGACCGGACCGCTGCAGGTTTCCGACGGAGTTCGCAACACGGCCGGCGAGCCGGACGGCGACTTTGACGTCGTTTCCGGCGGTACCATATCGCTCTCTCAGCCGGGAGATCTGGCGGTACAACAAACCTGGGCTGCCTTCGATGATTCTCGGGGCGTCGAACCTCTGGGGGTTGAACTGATCCAGGAAACCTATGGCTGGTCCTCATCGCCTAACGATGATTTTATCATCTTGCGGTACATTCTCGAGAACACCAACCAGTTCGCCGGAATCAGCAATCTCTATTTCGGCCTCTACATGGATTGGGATGTGATCGACTATACTTCCAACTCGGGCGGTTGGGACGCTGCATCCGAAGTACTCTGGACGGCCTACAACAACACCGTCACCTATTCCGACTACCGCGGCGCCATGGTACTCGAGGGAGGCATCGGCTCTGCCTACACCAGCCCCGGCACACTGGTTTCGTTCAACGACGATGGCTTTACTGAGTCCGAGAAGTTCACCGCTCTGAGCAACGGAACCGTTACGGCCGACAGCTACAAACTCGTTCGCAACGACCTGGTCCAGCTGATCGCAGCCGCACCTTTTGGACTCGCAGCCGGACAGAAGGACACCATCGCGTTCGCACTGGTGGGTGCCGATGACCTGGCAGGCATCGCCGATGTTGCCACTCGCGCTGCCGCCGCCTACAACGTGATTGCCACCGATGTCGTCGAAGAAGGACCCGCTGCCCTGCCGCAGCAGTATGTCCTGCTCCAGAACTATCCCAACCCCTTCAATCCCAGCACGGTGATTAGTTTTGAGCTCCCTCGCAAGAGCGAATACGAACTGATCATTTATAACATCGCAGGACAGGAAGTTGAGAGGTTCTCAGGGACGGAATCAGCTGGACGCGTGCATGTCGAGTGGGATGCCTCGCGATTTGCCAGCGGTGTGTACCTGTATCAGTTGAGGACCGAGAGTTTCAGTCAGTCGCGCAAGATGACGCTGTTGAAATGATTGCTCGTCGGGATCGCAGGGTCCCTGACCGGGTGCTCAGATCCCAGGGCAAGCCCTGGGCCACCCCACCGATGTGTTCTTGTAGGGCGGCTCCGTCCCCGGTGCCGTCATTGGCTTTCAGTCAGCCGTCTTCCTAGAAACCCGAGGCAAGCCTCGGGCCACCCAGCGCTGCGTCAAGTCTGTTTAGAGTCCCGCATGCATCGTGGTTGGTCCGCGCTGTCACTTTTGCCTCTTCTCCGTCACCCCAGCTCCTTCTCCGTCACCCCAGCTCCTTCTCCGTCACCCCAGCTCCTTCTCCGTCACCCCAGCGAAGGCTGGGGCCCCGTCATGTTTCGGTCGGCTGTCATTCTCGAGCATGCGGTCACTACCTAATTCCCTCGAACAGATCGTCCCATTCAGGATTAACATCCTCGATCATTCGTACCTTCCAGCGCCGCCTCCAGGCTTTGATCCGTTTCTCACGAATTATCGCTTCCCGCATATCGGTGTGCACTTCGTACCAGACCAGGCGCCTCAGGTTGTACTTCTTCGTGAATCCTTCAATGAGTCCGCGTCGGTGTTGGTCTACGCGGTTTCGCAGATCGCTGGTAACTCCAGTGTACAGTGTCCCGTTTCGCCTGTCGGTCAATATGTAGACGAAACCTTGCCTCATGATGTCCCCTCGATTTAACTCATCAGAGCGGCTCCCGTTGGGGGGGCACTATTGACGCAATCATAAGTCTGGTCACTGTCAGGGGATGTCAGTAGATTCTGCAGGTAGCAAGGTGGAGCGGGCCGCCTTCGAACCTCCGATTCAACTTGAGAAAATGTTGCACAACGCCATAGATGTAGAATCCGCGTCTTGTCAAAACCCTGCGGAGTCCGAAGCGGCGCAGCTTGCTATTGTTGCTGGATGTGCATGTTTTGTTGATCGGGATGTGTGCTTAGGCCGAGAGATGACGGGGTCCCAGCCTCCGCTGGGATGACGGAAAGGGGGGGATGACAGAAGAGGGTGGAATGACGAGAAAGGGGCCGATGAAGGATCAGAAGGGAATGACTCGTTGCTGTGGTAGGCGTACAGCCTCGTGCGCTAAATCATCTCCCGCACATTGTGCAGGTCGGCGTTCCTGAGTTTGGGAGCGCAAGCGTGGGAACGGAGCAACTCGACACGAATTCCATCAAAAGCCTACCCACCCTAGGAAGGGTGGACCACCCCAACATCACAGAGCTGCTAAATACCCGCGGTGGCGGTTTCCTTCGCAAGGAAAGGGATTGTCTCGATTCCAAAACGGTCGCGAATCATCTCGGCCTCACGCGGGAACCTTACGAAACATCGGAGGTCCTCGCGGGCGATTTTCGACAGATCAAAGTCACCCAGGAAGCGGTGTTCCTTCTCCAGCTGCCAGTCGCCTTTGGTACCAATCGATTGAAAGCGCCAACGTTCGCCGAGGTCTATGCTCGAGTCGTTGACATCCTCGCAGTAAACAACGGGGACAATTCCTTCTCGTTCAGCTGCTCGTCGTCGGATCCCGATACCGTATGGCTCGAAAGACATCCGCCGGTATCGAGCACGATATCTTATCAGCGGCAAAAGCTGAACAGGCGAAAGGCTCGAGAAACAGACGGTTGGTGCCTTTCCCGGCATGTGATCGACAGAGGCCATGATTAGTCCCGAGTCAAGGATGCGACAAAGAGTCTCGAAGGCGCCACGAGGGTACCTGTCGGCTTCCAACAGGTCGCTGTAAAAGTCTTTCAATCTCTCGCCCGGCCAGGCACTGTTGGTCGCCCGTGTCCAATGGGTAATGAACTGCGATGAGGCCGACTTGATTTCCGGTCCCAGATCCTGTGGATCGAGCGAATACCCAATTCGTCGCCGTTCGCCCGGGTAGTCAATGGCAAAGCTGGTCTCAACTTTCCGGCCCGCGGCTTCCGCGATATCGAGACGTTCCTGAAGACTCCCTCGCGGGTTGATGCTTATGGGAATCAGTAAATCCGCCTGGTCGACAATAACCTGATCACGAATCTGCATCACTTCGGCTTTGGATACTGCGGGAGCTGGTGCATATACCGGGGCGAACTCGGCACGAAACACCGAAAGGCCAAACTGCTCGGAGACATCGGATGCCCTTCTTCCGAAGTCAATTTCATCTTCGGCGGGGAGATAGACCCGGATGTTTAGTCCGGCTCGGGAGGAGGAGGCCGTAACTATATCCCAGGTAATCATCCCCACCGATGTCAGTATAACCGGTTCAGGTTGGTACTTCTTGAGCCACTCGATAGCCTTCTGTATCTGACGGACCCAGGCCGTTTGGCTACACGGACGCAGCCGCTGGCGCGAGCACAATATGGCTACCGCACTTGATTTTTCCAAAAGGCTCCCCTAATTTCTATCTAAGACAATCAATAATAGTTAATGCTCCAGAGGCAGTCAAGCGAATAGGTTCTATCCGACTCGGCCTGCCCAAGGGAGTACCGTTGCGAGACTCTTTGGTATGAGACTTTTCCTGACAGTTCTAGCGATCTTCACCCTTCTCACGGGCCAGTTGTCGGCGGAAACCCTCACGGTGGAGCGGGGTACCGACCTCCAGTCGATAATCGATTATGCTGCCGATGGGGACACTCTGGTCCTGGGAATGAAGACTTTCGAGGCCCAGCCACGCCCTTTCACTGACTCCCTGTGCGGGAACTGTCAGGAGCACCGTACGCCGGTTGACGCCAGCTACGGCTTCATTATCAAGGGCAAGTCCCTGGTGTTGGTGGGCAAGGATCGAAACCTGACACGGCTGGTCACCAAGGCCGGCTATGGACTGTATTTCGAGGATTCGCCCAACTCTCAGGTCTTAAATCTGACCATCACCGGAGGCATTCGTGACGCCGCCGAAGCTGCCACCTCCGGCGCGGTTGTCG
>Ga0180430_10004634_pt1 | contig 11565 bp, 14 predicted proteins | sample SS_ome_9_FD_132999 | JGI IMG/M metagenome (GOLD analysis project Ga0180430, IMG submission 132999) | Hypersaline lake sediment archaeal communities from the Salton Sea, California, USA - SS_1_S_2 metaG | ecosystem: Environmental > Aquatic > Non-marine Saline and Alkaline > Hypersaline >... | reverse complement strand
TGAAAACGCGCTCGGAGGGATTCGAACCCCCGGCAGACGTGGTACCGGAAACCACCGCTCTATCCAGCTGAGCTACGAGCGCACAATATAATTTTTTAACGTCAGCAATTTATATTATAAGGGCTGTTCTTTAAAAAGTCAATCACAATCTCTTGCTCGAAACAATGCAGGTTTAGATTATACTCGATTTCTTTATTTAATTCGTCCGTTGTTTTGACAAGGCAGATCATACCTTCAATAAAAGACCAAATCTAATCCAGTTGAGAAGCAGCATGGCTGCAGCGTAGCCTGTTCTCTCGTCGAGATAAAATCTGTGAGCGGCAACAACGCCGAGAAACCCGATCAGCTTTGGTTTCTTCTTATTTGGAGCTCTGGGCGCTCTTGTCTGCGTTCACATATATAACCGGCTTCCTTTTTTCCTATAAATTAAATTGAAGATCAATGGACTTAGACCCCATTTTTCTATACTTTCCTCTGTAAAGTTGATCTTTTGTTTGAATGTCCTTTAAAATGGGAAAAATAAACCCCAGTATGTCTTTTTAATGAAGGCGGCTTTTTGTTTGACCTTTATTGACCAAAAATGTATGATTAAACTACATACTTACCTTTTAAGGTGAAGGAGGAGCATTATGAATTTAATACCTACAGTCATTGAACAGACGAACCGCGGGGAAAGAGCGTATGACATTTACTCACGCTTGTTGAAAGACCGTATCATTATGCTGGGATCAGCAATCGATGACAATGTTGCGAACTCCATCGTATCTCAGCTTCTATTCCTTGAAGCCGAAGATCCAGAAAAAGATATCAGCATCTATATTAACAGCCCTGGCGGCTCTATCACAGCCGGCATGGCGATTTATGACACCATGCAGTTCATTAAACCTCAAGTCTCTACGATTTGTACGGGAATGGCGGCATCTATGGGTGCGTTCCTTCTCGCAGCCGGCGAGAAAGGGAAGCGCTACGCTCTTCCAAACAGTGAAGTCATGATCCACCAGCCGCTTGGCGGAGCGCAAGGTCAGGCAACAGAAATCGAAATTGCCGCGAAGCGCATTCTTTCATTGCGTGACAAACTGAACAAAATTCTTGCAGAGCGCACTGGACAACCGCTTGAAGTGATCGAGCGCGATACAGACCGTGACAACTTCAAAACGGCTGAAGAAGCAAAAGAATACGGCCTGATTGATAAAGTGCTCACACGCAATATCGACGCACAGAAGTAAACAGCAAAAAAAGCTGCCGAAGTCATCGGCAGCTTTTTTATGTTACCGTACCTCCGCTCATTATGTAAGAGTTTCTATAAATCCTTCCACTTTTTCTCGAGGACAGGGTAGCGATAATCATACATGTTCCCGATCAATTCCGCGGGGCTCGCCGAAGCATGAATCAGCTGAAGGTGCGATTCATTCGAAAAGCCCTCTTGAACGCTGTATTCGAGCATTTTAAGAAGTGGGTCAAAATAGCCGTTCACATTGTAAAGTCCGATCGGCTTTTGATGAATGCCGATCTGGGCCCAGCAAAGCACTTCAAACAGCTCTTCAAACGTACCGAAGCCTCCGGGCATCGCGATAAAGCCGTCAGCTAATTCACTCATTTTCGCTTTGCGCTCATGCATGCCGCTCACTTCGATCAGCTCTGTCAGCTGCTGATGAACGATTTCCCCTGTAAAAAGTCCTTTCGGCATAACGCCGACAACTTCCCCGCCGTTTTTCAATACGGTATCCGCAATCACGCCCATCAATCCCATTCTCGATCCTCCATAAACAAGGCGAAGCCCCTTCTCGGCAATATAAACACCAAGCTCTGCAGCTTTCTTCTTGTACGCCGGGTCCGTCCCCATATTTGATCCTGAATATACGCATACCGTTTTCACTTTCGCTCACTCCAACTCCATATATTGATAAAAGCAATTAACATTGTACTATATATTGTTTGTTCCGTGTGCGATAATATAATTGAATTTCTAAATGGGAGTGTAGACTTATGACAATCACAGACGCGGAGCAATGGACAAAGACATTTTATCGGAAAAGAGGATGGAGCGAATACGGACCTTTCATCCGGATGGGATTTTTAATGGAAGAGGCCGGTGAACTGGCGAGAGCGGTCAGGGCATACGAAATCGGAAGAGACCATCCTGATGAAGCAAAACGGCCGGCTGCTGAACTGAAAAAGGAACTGATCGAAGAAATGGGCGATGTGATGGGGAATTTGATTATGCTTGCCGGCATATACGATGTTTCATTGGAAGACATGATGGATGCCCACCGCCGCAAACTGACGAAAAGATTTGCAGGAGAGCATCATGAAGATCAATGACCGCCTTTACGGCGAGGCAGATTTGGAGCATGTGCTGACAGACCTCATTCATTCAAAAGCCGTTCAGCGTCTAAATGGGATTCACCAAGGCGGAGCATGCTTTCTCGTCAATCCCGCATGGAACATCAGCCGCTGCGAACACAGCATCGGGGTTATGCTTTTGATCCGCAGGCTTGGCGGAAGCCTTGAAGAACAAATTGCAGGTTTGCTTCACGATGTTTCCCATACGGCATTTTCCCATGTGGCTGATGATGTATTTAACATGGAAAACGAAGATTACCATGAACAGATGTTTCGGCAATGGGTCAAGCAATCTGATATCCCCTGGATTCTGGATACATACGGATTCAAAGATGAAGATATCTTATACGATGAAAAAAAATGGACGCTGCTGGAGCAGCCGGCTCCTTCATTATGTGCGGATCGCATCGATTACACGCTTCGCGACTCTTTAGCCTACGGGTTTGGCGACCAAGAAGAGATTGGACGATTTTTAGAAACCGGACTGACCGTTGTCGAAGGCGAAATCTGCTGCACTTCGACAGAGCACGCCGAATGGTTCACCCGCCTTTACTATCAAGAGGTGATTGACTTCTTTATGAATCCCCTCAATGTATATGCGCTCTGTACACTCAGCCAAATGCTGAAAAAGGCGCTTGACATGCGTATCATCACGGGACGCGATTTTTTCAAAACCGACACGGAACTACTTGCGATGCTAAAGCAAAAAGCGCGCTTCCGGGAAACGCTTGAAAGGCTCAGTACAGCGAGCCAGAGCGTTAAGCAAGGAGACGAAGACGATTTTACTTTTCATCAAACTTTAAAGGTAAGATGGATCGATCCAAAAGTCGCCGTTAACGGAAGAAAAGTCCCCGCCTCCACACTTTCAAAAGACGTCCTTTTGATGAAAGAAACGGCAATAGCCGCAATGAAAAAAGGCACATATGTAAAAGCCGCCGAATAAAAGCAACCGCCTGCTTCGGTCAGCCCGGAACAGGCGGTTTTCTTCAGTTATGTCACGTCAAATATTTGTTCAGGCCTGTCGACAAAATGCTTTTTGCCGATTTTATGAAACAGCCCTGTTTTATGAAGAAGCTCACGCGGCTGCTGCTGCAGCCCGACAATCATCACTTTGCCGTTTTGCTGGTGGACACGGTTGACGATCGTCATCAAGCTGCCTTCTGCGGAAGAATCCATATAGTCTACTTTGTTCATAAGCAGGATGAGGAGTTTTGGCGGGTGGCCTTTGTCCAAAATTGAATCCTCCAATGAATTCGATGAGCCGAAAAACAGCGGGCCTTCAACAGAATAGATGCTGACAGAGCGGTGGAATTTCTTTTCTTCCGCTGCAGCAGCCGACTGGACGATCGATTCAGACACATCCTTTTTAATGCGGAACGATTTGCTCATTCTGACGATAAAGGTGATGATCGCCAGCAGGATCCCGGCCGCCACCCCAAATACAAGGTCCTGCCAAACCGTTAAAAGAAATGTGACGACAAGCACGGCAGAGTCGGAATTCTTAATTTTCAAAATGTTTACAAACTCTTTCCGCTCACTCATATTCCAAGCGACCACCATTAAAATCGGCGACATGCTTGCAAGCGGGATAAGGGAAGCGTATGGCGCAAACAAAAGCAGGACCAATAAAACAAACACGCCGTGCACGATCCCTGAAATCGGAGAAGCAGCACCCGTTTTAATATTGGTTGCCGTACGGGCAATCGCGCCTGTCGCCGGAATTCCGCCGAACAGCGGTGCGGCAATGTTCGCAATCCCCTGGCCGACAAGCTCTTTATTACTGTCATGCCTTGTTCCCTTCATATTGTCTGCCACCATCGCGGAAAGCAGCGATTCGATTCCGCCGAGCATCGCAATCGCAAGAGCGGGAGGCAGCAGGTAAATGATTTTTTCCAATGACAATTCAGGAAATTGAAAGCTCGGCAAGCTGCGCGGAATTTCGCCGTAAGCTGAGCCGATCGTTACCACCTGTTCAGGAAACAGCATCGTGGCCATGACCGTCGATACAAGCAAGCCTGCAAGCGCTCCCGGCACTTTCGGCAGAATCTTTGGCGTAAACAGCACAAAGAAGAGCGATACGACAGCCGTCAAAATGCTGTAGAAGCTGAGCGTGTTCAGGTTGATGACAACCTCTCGCATATTCATATAAAAACTCTCATGCTTCTCAACATTCCTCAAACCTAAAAACTTGGCGATTTCTCCGGTGAAAATAATCACTGCGATGCCGGCCGTAAATCCGATGATCACCGGCCGCGGAATAAACTTGATAATCTTGCCGAGTTTTAGCAGCCCTAAAATGACGAGAATCACTCCGGCCATAAAACCGGCAATCAGCAGATTCTCAAATCCGTATTGGAGCACAATAGCGAACAGGATCGGAACAAAGGCGCCTGTCGGTCCGCCAATCTGGTATTTCGACCCGCCGAGAAGCGAAATCAAAATACCGGCGACAATCACTGTGTAAAGACCGTGTTCCGGTTTCACCCCCGAGGCTATGGCAAAAGCCATGCCAAGCGGAATTGCGACGACTCCAACGACCATTCCTGCTACAATATCTTTTTGAAACCGTTTAAGGCTGTATCCTTCAAATCTGCCTGAAAAACGTAACATTCAATCTATCCTCCCCATTTCCGAAAGCAAAACGTCTTCACGTGAATAACCATCTTCCACAACATCCAAACGGCCGGTCTTTGGATCAATCACCAATCCGTGCACCGGAACGTCTGAAGGCATCAGCGGATGATTCCGAACCATGTTCACGCTGTGGCTGACGCTGTCTTCAACGCTGTCAAAGCCCGTCATCCATGTGTCCAAGTCGATGCCTGAATGCTGCAGGAGTTCGAGACAGCCATCATCAATCCCCCGCTGTTTGGCCTTTTGAAGGATAGATGAAGCGTTCAGGCTTGCCATACCGCACTCATGGTGGCCGATCACGCAGACTTCTTCAGCCTGCAGCTCATAGACAGCCACAAGAATGCTGCGCATGACGCTTCCAAAAGGGTGAGAAACAACGGCCCCTGCATTCTTAATGATTTTTGCGTCTCCATTTCTTAACCCCATTGCATGATGGAGCAGTTCTAATAAACGCGTGTCCATACATGTCAAAATCACAAGTTTCTTCTCCGGAAATTTTGTTGTTTCATAAAACTCGTACCCCTTTTCCTCTACAAAAGACTGATTTTGCTTCAAAATGGAAGTTAAAATCGCCATTTCTCTCTCACTCCTTTTCATAGTCATATGACCTTGATATTGTTACAGCCGAATTATAGCACATGGTTTTTCGATTTGGATTCGAATCAAAAAATTCACTATAAATGTACTGAATATTTTAAAAAGTCTAATTTTATATCTTTCTAAAATAATAAAATCTACACTGTTCTTCACCTATAAAAATAGAACTGGAAGCAAAATAAAACATCTAATATTTGGATTTATAGTTATAAAAATGCATTAAAATAAATTAAAAAACTGAAATAAGTTTCTATGATTTTCTAAACAACAATAATTGAGCTGATAGTCCTGCATTTATTCGGAACAGACTTTGATTTTTATAGAAGCCGTTTTTCCTCTATAATAGAAGCAGATGATACGCGGAAGGAGAATGCAGATGAAACCGTTTGTATATGTCACAAAACCGGTCCCAAAAGAAATCGAAGAGATGCTCGCCGAACACTGCACATATGAAATTTGGACTTCGCGCGAGCGCATTCCCAGATCAACCCTGCTCGAAAAAATCAAGGAAGCAGACGGTCTTTTGACCTCGGGGACAAAAATCAACCGTGAATTATTATGCAATGCGCCGAAGTTAAAAATCGTCAGCAACAACTCCGTCGGCTATGACAACTTTGACATTGAAGCAATGAAAGAAAAATCGGTTATCGGCACTCACACACCATACATTCTTGACGGCACAGTCGCAGACCTCGCTTTCGGTCTGATCCTTTCCTCAGCGCGGCGAATCGCCGAGCTCGACCGCTACATCCGCGATGGAAAATGGACCAAATCAGAGGATGATGAAAGCTTGTTCGGATGCGATGTCCATCACCGGACGCTCGGCATCATCGGAATGGGACGAATCGGAGAACAAGTCGCCAAACGGGCGGCCTTGGGTTTTGATATGGAAGTGCTCTATTACAGCCGCAGCCGCAAACCCGACACAGAGAAAAAAACCGGCGCGGTTTATACGGGCTTTCATGAATTGTTGGAACGCTCGGATTTCATTGTTCTGATCACACCGCTCACAGATGAGACATACCGCCTTATCGGCGAAGCTGAATTCAAAAAAATGAAACCGTCATCCATTTTCATCAACATCTCCCGCGGCAAAACCGTTGACGAACAAGCGTTGATTCAAGCGCTGAAAGAAGGATGGATTAAAGGAGCCGGACTTGATGTATTTGAAAAGGAGCCGATTGAAAAAGACAATCCGCTCCTAAGCCTTTCCAATGTGACCCTCGTTCCCCACATTGGATCATCCACTCTTGTCACACACGTCAACATGCTGAAAAGCGCCGTCCAAAACCTGATTGACGGTCTTCAGGGCAGACAGCCAAAAGATATAGTCAAAGAACTGAGATGACGCACATTCTTACATTCAGGCCCGGAATGTTTTGCCGAGCTCGCGTCCTAAACCAAAATAGTGTCTAAAAAGATAAATTAAAGGCCCCCATTTTTGAGGATCGATGTGGTGTTCCCCTTTTATAATCGCTTCATGTGCGTGCACATGAAGCACTTTTGTTTCAATGACGGCAAAATACGGTGAATGTTCCGGAATGCGGATATTGACGGCTTCCGCTTCAATTTGAAGCGGACAATCGGCGACTCTGTCAGGTTTCACCGCCAGGGAATCTGCTGCCGTAAATCCGCCGGCTGCAAACTTTTCTTTAAGGTATGTAAAGCCGAGCCGCTTTTTTTCTTCCGGAACGCATCGTTTGCCGGTATAGGAAGCGAGCCGTTCTACATTGCTCCATAAAGATGAATCCGGCAAATTGATGACACATCCGGCTTGTCTCTCTAAATTCTCCAATGCTTTGCCGCCGGTGCCGACGCCGAGTACGATCGAATCCCCAAGCGCCCAAGAAGAGGAAAGCGGGCTGAGATTCGTGGAACCGTCTTCGTTCAGCGTGCTGAGCAAAATGACGGGTGTTCCGTAGTATAAAATGCTTGGCTGAATAATTTTGCTGTTTTGATGCATATCGGTCTCCTCCTTTTATGCTTTTATTGTAATTCTCCAATATTTCAATTAACATCGAAGTATCGATTACATTTTAGGAGGAAGTGTCATGACCGTGAATCCGAATATCGCCGAGGTCGCCAAGCTTGTCACCGATCCGTCGCGGGCCGCGATTTTAACCGCATTGCTTGATGACCGGTTTTATACAGCTACCGAGCTGGCCGGGTATGCGGGAATCAAACAGCAGACAGCAAGCTTTCACCTTTCCAAACTGCTTGACGCCGAAATGCTGACATGCCGGAAGCAAGGACGGCACCGCTATTACCGGCTCAAAGATGGCAAGGTTGCACAATCGCTGGAAACTCTGCTCAACATAGCCCCCCCTGCTGAAATTCGCTCTTTCCGGCAGTCAGCCGAAGATCGGGCGGTCAGAAAAGCGCGGACATGCTATGATCACTTGGCTGGATCGCTCGGCGTCACACTTGCGGAGCGGCTCGTGGAGATGGGCGTGTTGAAAGAAGAAGAGACGGCTTTTACCGTGACTGAAGCAGGAGAATTATTTTTGAAGGAACTTGGCATCGATGTTGGGGAAGTCAAAAAGAAACGGCGCTCTTTTTGCCATAAATGCCTGGATTGGAGTGAAAGGCGGCATCACATTGCCGGTGCCCTGGGCTCCGCACTGCTCGACGCTTTTATCCGCATGGGCTGGATCGAGCGGCGCCCGCGCACACGGGCCGTTGCAGTCACGCCCGCGGGCGCAAAGGAACTTTACCGCCTATTTCACATTTCCATTGAAAAGAACTGATGAAAAGCAGTTGGTTTTTTCTTCAGATCTTGACTAACATTCCGGGAGTCAAATAGGAAACCGCGGCGATCCGTTCCCGTCCTCGGGTTTCATGGAAAATTTACAATACTATAATGATTTCTGAGCATGTTTTGAGGTACAATTCAATATGATTACAGACGGAATGGAAATGAGGAAATGCGGCTGTTCAATCCCATGAAGGCACATTCTTCATGTTTATGCTATAAAGTCTAAAGATGGGGAGGACTTTATCCGTGAAAAAAATATTATCCACACTTGCGCTTGGGATTGTTCTCGCGCTCGGCTTTCTGGCGGGGAACCTTTTTACAAGCTCAGCTGAAGGGCCGCATGCAGAAAAAGGCAGCACCGTTCAGTCAAATGAGGTCATTAATACGTTTGAAGGTGTTGCCGACTATATCGTGAAATACGGCAGGCTGCCTGACAACTTCATCACAAAAGCCGAAGCGGCAAAATTAGGGTGGGACCCGCAAAAAGGCAATCTCGCAGAAGTAGCGCCTGGAAAAAGCATCGGCGGCGATATCTTTCAAAACAGAGAAAAATTGCTTCCAGATGCGGCCGGACGCGTATGGAGAGAAGCCGACATCAACTATACATCGGGATTCCGGGGGTCAGACCGGATCGTCTATTCCAACGACAGACTGGTTTATAAAACAACTGACCACTATAAAACGTTTACGAGAATGAGATGATCATATGAAACAAGTCACTTTAAACGGAGACAAGATCACGAGCGTATCAGACCTTCACCAAACATTAAAAGAACAGCTGGATCTTCCGGACTACTATGGCGAAAACCTTGACGCGCTGTGGGATTGTCTGACCGGCTGGGTCGGCATGCCTTTGCTGATCGAGTGGAAGAATATCGAAAAAAGCCGGATTTACTTGGGCGATCAAGCCGAAGCATATTTGCAGCTTTTTCGCGAAGCCGAAGAAACACTGGACGGCTTTCAGCTGAAAACAGAAGGATAAAACAGAAAACGAGCGGGCGCTGCAGACAGGCGTCCGCTTATTTTAATTGATGCACAGTGGTGCTTCAGTCAAAAAATGCTTGAACGAAAATGGTCTGGAAATCTCCGGCGTTCACATCTTCTTTCGTCAAACCGCTTCCGGTTTGCTTTGTGAAGTGATCCTTCGACAAAATTAACTTTCCGTCCTTTGTCAGCTTGGAAGCGAGCTGGTTTTTATTAAAGGGAGACGCTTCCTCATCGAAAATCGCATCCCGCACGCACGCAAGCGCCGCTTCATCGATTGGCGTCAGCGAAAATGCGTAGCCGGTCTGCCACCCCTCTCCCTTATCCATTTCAAGAAGGTAATCTCCTTTATCTGTCTTTGTTTTCCTGATACGGTAAGCTCCTGTTTTTGAGGTGATGGGTTCACCTGAGAACGGAACGGGGGCAAGCGGCAGGTTGATGCCGAATCCAGTATCAAGCAAATAGGTTTCATCGCTTTCCCGCAGAATAACGGCGACATGCGTTCCCGTCAGCGCCCACGCCTGTTCTTTTGGATTAAAAACCGTCCCGCGAACCATGTGTACGGAAAAGCCGAGCTCTGTCAGCACATGGTAAAGAAAGGCGTTCAAATCATAGCATAAACCGCCCCTTTTATTGTTCAGCAAGGCTTCCGTCAGCCCTGTTTTCGTCATCGAAATCCGTTCGTTTCTTAAAACCGCGCTATTTTCAAAAGGAAACTGTAAAGCCAGCAGCGATAAAAATTCGGGCAAGTCAGCAAATGTCACCTGCTGACCGGGCTTGTATCCAATCCTTTTAAACAGTGAATCAAGCATCGTCGTCATCGGTTATTCTCCTTCCGCTTTGAATCGATGAGAAAAAGCCAAACCTCATAAAGGTTTAGCTTTTTTCTCTTGAACATATGCAGTCAATGCAGCAAGAGCATCTTGTTCATCGGATCCGTCGGCGATCAGCGTGACTTCCGATCCGGAGCTGACAGCTAGGCTCATCAGCCCCATGATGCTTTTGGCATTCACTTTTTTATCTCCCTTTTCCAGAAAAATATCTGATTGAAAACGGTTTGCTTCTTGAACAAACAATGCCGCCGGGCGTGCTTGAAGCCCCGTTTTCAAAAGAATTTCCACTTTTTGTTGAACCATACGATCTCCCCCATTCCCTATTTTAAAGAGACAGATTGTCCTGAACGCAGCTGCTCAGCTATTTCATCCAGTTTCCTAAGCCGGTGATTGATGCCCGATTTGCTGATTTTTCCGCTCGACACCATTTCCCCGAGTTCCTTTAAGGTTACTTCCTGATAATCAATGCGGAGCTGGGCGATTTCCCTCAGCTTTTCCGGTAGCGCATCAAGCCCGATTCTTTCGTCGATCAGCTTAATGTTTTCCACCTGCCGCAGAGAAGCGCCGATCGTTTTGTTTAGATTGGCTGTCTCGCAATTGACGAGCCGGTTGACCGAGTTTCTCATATCTCGCACGATCCGGACGTCTTCAAAGCGGAGTAGCGAATTATGCGCGCCGATCACATTCAAAAACTCGGTAATTTTTTCAGCTTCCTTCAGATACGTGATGTATCCTTTTTTCCGCTCAAGCGTTTTGCTGTTTAAATGAAACTGATTCATGAGCCTGCACAATGAATCATTATGCTCTTTATACAGCGAAAAAATTTCGAGGTGGTAAGAAGATGTCTCGGGATTATTGACAGAACCCCCGGCTAAAAAAGCCCCTCTCATATAAGAACGTTTGCAGCAACGTTTTTTGACCAAGTCTTCCGAGATGTTTCTGGCAATGACAAAGTTGTCTCCGAGTATTTTCAGGTCCTCGAGAATCAGCTTGGCACTTTCGATCAGGCGTACGATGTAGACATTGTTTTTTTTCAGTCTCATTTTCTTTCGAACGAGCAGTTCAACGGAAACATCGTATTGTTTCTTCAGCAATGTGTAAATTCTTCTGGCGATGGCCGCGTTCTCGGTCTGGACGTCGAGAACCACTTTTCGGTTTGAGAAAGACAATGAACCGTTCATCCGAATGAGGGCAGAGAGCTCTGCTTTCGCGCAGCAATCTTTTACTTCAAGGTTTGTAAGTTCTTTTTTCGTTTCCGATGCAAATGACATATTATGGACACCCCCATTCCCAGGCCTGCTATTCTTTTAACAAATCAACAAGTAGCGAAGCGACTTTATGTGTATCATGACGGATCACGCCATTCTCGTATGTCACAATCTGATCTTTGATGACCTCAAGCCCCATCGCAGACAGATC
>Ga0180430_10004633_pt1 | contig 11567 bp, 6 predicted proteins | sample SS_ome_9_FD_132999 | JGI IMG/M metagenome (GOLD analysis project Ga0180430, IMG submission 132999) | Hypersaline lake sediment archaeal communities from the Salton Sea, California, USA - SS_1_S_2 metaG | ecosystem: Environmental > Aquatic > Non-marine Saline and Alkaline > Hypersaline > Sediment... | reverse complement strand
GCCTGGCGTTGCCGGCATCTTGTCCAGGTAGTTCTGGATGTCAATCTTCAGGTATTCGGTATCCGGACCTGAAATGATATCCCGGGCTATGCTCAGTTTTTCTTTGACCAGCTTTCCACTCAGGCCATTGTCCAGTCCATTGCTGGGCAGGACCACACTTACCAGGGCAGAGGCTGCCTGGCTTTTCAGTTCTTCCTGCTCCAAGTATGTGCTAAGGGTTACAAAGCTAAGGAAGGTCTTTATTCCACCCATGGCTCTGATGAGGAGTCCCGTATTGCGGGCAGAACCTGCATGGGGTGCAATTTTCCTTAGTAAGAGCAGTTTCTGATCATCGGGAAGTGTGGATGAGTATACGATTCTTACATAGCTTTGAAAGGCTTCTTCTTTCTCCTCGTCAATGCTCGATTCTGAGCAGATCTCGAAGAGGGGAGAAATAGCATGGATATCATCCGATTTTGTCAATCCGGTAAATGCCCTCTTCCTGGTTTCTTCGTCGCCGCTGCCATAAGATTCATAGACGGCTTCCAGGGCCTCTTTACCACCCACAGTGGCCAGCACTCCAATATATTTTTCAAGGGAAAAAGTCCTGGCTGCATGCAATAGGAGGGCCTGGGTGGTCACCTCCTTATGGGAGCCACGGTTGAGGGCAGCCACCAGTGCTGCCTCAATGGCCGCTATTTCATCTTCGTCTTCAAGCTGATCAAAGAGCTTCATCAGATCTCCAAGGTCTCCCTGGTCGGATACCAGATAGAGATTCTCCATGGACACTGATCTTACAGCTTCCGTTTGTGAGATCTGAGCGTAAAGGAGATCAAAGTAGTCCGGATCACCCCTTGCTGCAATCACCTCTATCAATATAATTTTTGCACCTTCAGGTGCATCGTCCAGCTCTTTTGTCAGCAAAGGAAGCTGATCTATGCCCACCGTCTGCAATAGCGCTGTTTTTGCGGTCTTACTGTCCGGATCCTGGGGATAGGAGATGGTGTACTTAAGAATGGCAGGAACAGCATTATTCTGCATGATCAGTGCCAGGCTTAGTACTGCCTGTTGCCGGACGGCAGGATATGGATCATCCACATAGCTGTTAAGAATAGTAACTGTTTCCTCGCTTTTAAGCATTCCAAACAGGCTGAGGATCTCTGCCTTCACCTCACTGTTTTTGGTGCTTCTAAGCTCAGAGATCCAGGGATTGACCGGGGAATTGTTTTTTGCTGCATAGCGGATGGCACTCATTCGATATGCTTTATTCTCTTCCTTCATGGCACTCACAAGCAGCTTGACGCTTTTCTCAATGGGATCGTTACCGGCAGCGGTGACCAGCGAGGCGCTCCTGAAGTGAACCTGTTCTGGGGCAGTACACTTCTTCATGAGACTTTTGCAAATCTTAAGACTCAGCTCCGGCTGGTTTTGCCTGGATAAGGTTTGAGCATAAATAATCAGGCTGCCGGTGGCCCTGCTAGGCTCATGCATATACCCTGCTTTTTTTGCAGCATTAGCTAAGAGGGCATATGATTCGGGATTGCCTAATTTTGCGAGGCAGGCCAGCACGCTTCTCTGGAGTTCCGGAGAACTGCTTCCCGTAAGACTTGATACGGCCTCCGAATGACTGCTATTTCCGCATTCTGCAATGGCATTTACCAGGGCAATCTGCAGCCTCCCATCACACTTGTCAAGTTGATCTGCGAAAAGCTCTGCGGCCTCTTCCGGATCAATGTCACGCAGGGCCCTAATGACAGGATCCTGCAATTCCGGATCAAGCAGGTATACTTTGAGACTTTCCATGGCTGCCCCACTTCCGAAATAGTTAAGCTGGCGGATGAAAAAGCTCTTTGCCAGGGGATTATCCCTGAGTTTTATCTCATTCAGAATCATTGCTTCCCAACGAATTTGCTGCATCTCCATGCCAGGCTGACTGATATAGCGCGACAGGCTCTCTATGGCTGTGCGTGCTTTTGTGTCATCGCCTGTTCCGGGGGGAATGACCAGGTCCAGGATCATTTGCAGGCCAGCATCGTCCAGGCTAAGCATGGATTGCATCTGCTCATTCAGCTTTTGCTGATCGCTGGCAGGCACCTGTACCAGCAGGTCGGCCACTTTGGTTTCCCTTGTTCGATTGTCCTGTGCTGTAAGCGGATTGCTAAGCAATAGAAGGGCAAACAGTGCAATAAAAGATATACTGATATGTTTCATTATTATAGTCTTTTGGTCCATGGCAGTTTCTTAAATATTCCAGGGTGAACGCATCTCGGGATAGATGAGCCGGTTGGCTCCCTCGTCATTGATAAACTCCTGTTTTACAGGATCAAAATAAAGGGTGCGACCAAGCCTTAGTGCGGCCACACCCATATTGACAACGGTGCAAGAGCGGTGACCGTTCATCTCATTGAGTGCAAACTTTTCCCGGGTCCGAACCGATTCATGAAAGGATGTTATCTGTGGTTCAGGATCGGGAAGAGTAGCTGCCAGTTGTTGTATCTTGGGTATGGTAGACCGGAAACCTCGGAAAATCTTCCCATTGGGTCCTTCGATGTAAGCAGCATCCTTGTCCCTGTTTTCTCCGTCCAGGATAATCTGGCAGCCGTCTTCATAGGTATAGGTGATTCTGCGCCACGATCCAACGGCATCGGGATGTTGCTCAGGGGCATCCACCTCCACCTTAATGGGGCTGGTATGATCCTTGTTGAGCATGTACTGCACCGGGTCAAGGTAGTGCTGACCCATGTCACCCAGTCCGCCACCATCATAATCCCAGAATCCGCGAAACTTGGAGTGTACTCTGAGGGCATTGTAGGGTTTGACCGGAGCAGGGCCCAGCCACATATTATAATCCAGGTTTTCCGGTACCGGTTCCGGGCTCAGATTTGTATCTCCACTCCAGTAAAATTTCCAGTCATACCCGGTAATGCCCGATACGGTAACCTTCAGGGGCCATCCCAGAACACCACTATCAATAATTTTCTTCAGGGGCTTCACCGTGGTACCAAGCCCGTAGAAACCACCTCTGAAACGGAACCAGGTATTCAGTCTGAACATGCGGCCATTGTTATGGACAGCCTCTATAACCCTTTTACCCTCACCAATGGTACGGGTCATAGGTTTCTCACACCAGATATCTTTCCCGGCTTCTGCGGCCATCACCGACATGGTTCCGTGCCAGTGTGGAGGAGTGGCAATATGTACAATATCAATATCCTTTTGAAGCAGTAGTTCACGGAAATCTGAATAGCCTTTTATGCCTTCGCCGGCTCTTTTCAGGGCTCTGTCCAGGTGAAGGCTGTCCACATCGCATACGGCTACCAGGCGCCCTTCGCGCGTGAAATGGTGGTTGTATCCGATTCCACCGACACCGATGATGGCTTTGGTAATCTGGTCGCTGGGAGCCGTAAATCCGGGTCCCCCTAGAACATGTCGCGGTACAATGGTAAAAGCTGCTGCTCCGAGCACGCTCTTTTTTAAGAAATCTCTTCTTTCCATGATATGGTTTTAGAAAGTATTAAAAACAAATGTAACTTTTTCTGCCCTCAAAGTGAGTTGGACCTGGTAAATTCCAGGATCTCCTGAAGATATCCAAAGGCCAGTCCAACCACGGTATCAGCAGCCCCATAGTAGATGGCGAGCTTTTCATCATCGCATAGTGCGGCAGTAGGAAACAGTACGTTGGGAACATCTCCGGCCAGTTCGTAAGGGAAGGCAGGAGCAAGTAAATAGGGTTGGGTACGGTACAGGACCCTGGAAGGATCATTCAGGTCCAGAATCGCTGAGCCCATGGAATAACGAAAACCATTGCAGGTATTAATCACCCCATGATAGAACATCAGCCATCCTTCCTCAGTACGTATGGGGACTGATCCTGCCCCTATCTTGGTACATTGCCAGGCGCTTTGTTCAAAGGGGCTTACCTTCATAACACAGCGGTGTTCTCCCCAGTATTTCATATCGGGACTGAAGCTGATGTAAATGTCCCCAAAGGGAGTATGCCCGTTGTCGCTGGGACGGCTGAGCATGGCATATTTGCCATCAATTCGTTCGGGAAACAGGACCCCATTCCGGTTGAAAGGGAGAAAGGCGTTCTCACACTGGAAAAATTCCTTAAAATCGAAGGTATAGGCAATCCCGATGGTCGGCCCCTGATAGCCGTTGCACCAGGTCACCCAGTACCTGTCTTCCAGCCAGCATACCCTCGGATCATATTTGTAATCAGATTCGATCATTTCTGTATTGCCCGCCTTCATCTCAATGGGCTGGTGATCGATCTCCCAGTGGACGCCATCCTTGCTGAATCCAGCAAATATGTTCATTTGTACCGCTTTGTTATCACAGCGGAATACTCCTGCATATCCCTCTTCAAACGGGACCACTGCGCTGTTAAAGATACTGTTAGAGGAAGGAATCTCATACCGCCCGATGATCGGGTTCCCGGAATATCGCCAGATCACATCTGCAGATCCTTGAGGTCGTTCTTCCCAGGGTAGTTGTGCCATAGTAGTCATAGGCCTGAAAATAGCAAAAAAAAATGGTATTTGCTTTTTTGAAAAAATTCTGTGTGGAATAGCAAATACAGTACCACATTTATCTGAAAAAGAAATTTACTTTTATATCTTTCCCTGATTCATATGAAAAGAAAACTCCTGCTTTATACCCTTGTGGCTGCCATAGGCGGACTGCTTTATGGGTTTGACACGGCCGTAATTAACGGTGCACTTCCCTTTTTCACAAGCCACTTTGGCCTGAGTGACGTGATGACAGGTTGGGCGGTAAGCTCTGCCCTGCTTGGATGCATTATTGGAGCTATCGGAGCTGGCAGGCCCGGGGATCGGTATGGAAGGCGGGATATGCTCAAGCTATCCGCCATCCTCTTTCTCCTGTCTGCCATCGGCACTGGTCTGGCACCCCATATCCAGGTTTTCATCCTGGCCCGTTTTATCGGCGGTCTGGCGGTGGGAGTGGCCTCTGTATTGTCTCCTACTTATATCTCGGAGATTGCACCGGCTTCTCACAGGGGCAGGCTAATAGTCTCCTTTCAGCTGGCGATTGTGGTGGGAATCCTGGTGGCTTTCTTTGTGGATTATCTCCTGATCCATACGGGTCCCAATAACTGGAGATTTATGTTTCTATCGGAAGCTTTGCCGGCATTGTTCTTCCTCTTGCTGCTCTACCGGGTGGCAAGAAGCCCCAGGTGGCTTATAAAGATAGGGAAGATGAAGGAAGCAGAGAAGATCATCAGGGAGCTTAATCCGAAGGAAAATACGGAGGAAATTCTGGATGAGATCCGGAAGTCTCTGGATACTGAGCAGCTGGAGAAAAAGGAACGACTCTTCAAAAAACCCAACCGGAAATTCACCCTCATTGGTATTACCATTGGAATGTTTGCCCAGTTTACCGGTATTGCCGTTGTAATGTACTATGCCACCGATGTCTTTCGGGCTGCAGGTTTTTCAACCGATTCGGCCATCGGGCAGACCGTAATTCTTGGAATGGTTAACCTGCTGTTTACCATCCTGGCCATGCGCTTTATCGACCGTCTTGGCCGCAGGAAGATGCTGCTTACCGGTATGTTGAGCATGGCACTCTTCCTTGGCTTGTTCGCGATTGAATTTTTATTTGATCCTTTCGGGGGAGGTGTGATGCTCTTTTTCCTCATTGGTTTTGTGGCTTCCTTTGCAGGGTCTATGGGCGCAGTGGTATTTGTTCTGCTGGCTGAGGTTTTTCCAAATAGAATACGCTCCCGGGGAGTGGCCATGGGATCTTTCGCTGTTTGGATCATAAATGGAAGCATCACTTTTCTCTTCCCTGTTGTGGCAGGTGCTTATGGAGATGGTGTGGGGATTGGTCTCAGCTTTGCTTTCTTTTCGGCGATGACCTTTGCAGGTTTTTTCATTTTCCGTAAATTCCTGTTCGAAACCAGCAATATGACCCTGGAAGAGATCGAAAGAAAGAATAAGTAAGTTAATCTTGAAGAAAGAAATATACATATGACTGGAAAAGAACGTATTCAGGCTGCATTGGAGGGGAAATGGACCGACAGGCGGCCAGTGATGCTCCATAATTTTTTGATGGCAGCCCGTGAAGAGGGTATTAGCATGAAAGAGTTTGGGGAAAATCCGCAATCGGCAGCAAGAGCCTTTATTCATGCCGCGGAAAAGTATAATATTGATGGCTTGTTGATCGATTTGAGTACGGCCACACTGGCCGGTTCTCTCGGGGTGCCGGTGGACTACCCGGAGGATGAACCCGCCCGCACTCATGGCGGCCTGATCTCCAGCCTCGAGGAAGTAAAGGACCTGGTTCCGGTAAATGTGGTAAAGGATGCGGGAATCCAGCACTGGCTGGAGATTACAAGGATTGTAAAGGACTATTTTGGAGAGGAAAAGTATATCCGCGGGAACTGTGATCAGGCACCTTTTTCGCTGGCCAGTATGGTTCGCGGATCACAGGAACTGATGACTGATCTGCTCATGGATCCTGAGGCAGTACACCGCTTACTGGAATATACCACCGAAGCGGGGCTTCAGTTTATCAGGCTGATGTCGGAGACCGGTGCCCATATGGTTTCCAATGGTGATAGTGTGGCCGGTCCCGAGATGATTCCGCCTGAGTTCTACCGGGATTTTGCCCTTCCTTACGAGAAAAAACTGGTGAAGGAAGCACATCGCCTGGGATTGGCTTATACCTTACATATTTGCGGGGATACGGAAGTGATCCTGGAAGATATGGTACAGACAGGGGCTGATGCCCTGGAACTTGATTACCTTACTGATATACAGAAAATCTACGACCATTGCCACAGGTCCACACTTCTTATCGGGAACCTGGATCCCTCGGGTGTTTTAAATTACGGAAGCCCCGAGCTGGTGAAACAGAAAACACTGGAACTCCTGGAGATTTACCGTGACTCTCCCAGGCTTATGATCAATGCAGGCTGCGCCATTCCACCCGATACTCCTTCAGAGAATATCCGGGCCATGGTTGAAGCAACTCACAACTATTCCAGGACTACTTAGCCCAACAATTCAATTTTGTTGTTCCTATGGAAAGAATAGATTATAAACGAGGAGCCCTCGATGTAATTAAACGGCTCAATACACTTTATGAAAGAAGGGCTGGTGATCAGATCTTTGCAGATTTCCAGATCCCTACAGCTACCATGGAACAGTTCCGCACTCATCATGCCGAAGGCTATACCAGCTACCCGGATCCTGATGAGCGTGCCCGATTCTGGAACAGCCTGCTGAAGGAGAAGAGCTTATGTGAGGATGATCAGATTCCTTCGGCCTACCTCAGTGAATTTGACCAGGGACTATATGGTGCTCTCATAGGAGGGGAGATGCAGTTTCTGAACGATCCGGGAACTGGGTGGATCTCTTCCATGGTCAAGCCATTGATGGACGATCTGACCCAATTTCAGCTTCATCCTTTTGAGGAAAGTCATCCATGGTTTCGCCTTTACCTGCAGCAGCTGGAGATATTTTCCAGGATGTCGGAGAACCGCTTTGGCATCAGTCATTTCATCCTCATTGATTCCCTGAATTTTGTGTTTGAACTGGTGGGTGCTACCAAAACCTATCTTAGTTTGTTCGAGGTGCCGGACATCGTCCGGCAAATCATTGATTTTGCTTATGATTTAAATGTCAGAGTTCAGGAAACCTTCTTTGAAAACACCCCGTCATTTCTCGGGGGAACCTTCAGCAACATGGTGCAGTGGGTCCCGGGAAGGGTGATTTCGGAGAGTGTGGATCCTTTCCATATGACCTCGGTGGAAGATTACCAGGAATGGGGAGAAGCAAATGTACAGCGAATGTTCAATCATTTCGATGGAGGAGTCCTGCACATTCACAGCAACGGCAGACATCTCTTAAATGCAGTTTCCGGACTGGAGGGTTTAAAAGCCATTCTTATGCTGGATGAGAAAGATAATCCTCCGGCTTTTGATGTCTTACCCGAGATAAGGAAACAGGTTGGAGATGTTCCACTTGTTGTGAACGTTAACGAAGATACTTTCGAATATAATTTAAACAGAAAAACCCTTCCGGGCGGGGTCTTTTATGTGGTGAAATCCACAAAAAGCGTAGATGAAGTTAACCGGATCATGGAAAGGGTCAGAAAATACAGATGCAACTAATTATGAGAAAATTCTTACTTCTGGCTTTCTTGCCTCTGATCATTTCCTGCCAGTCTGAGCAGGGAGATATAGTATTTGATGCCGTTCAATATGTGGACCCCCAGATTGGCTCGGTTCACGGACGCTGGTTTTTCTATACACCAGCTTCCTTGCCCTTTGGCATGGCAAAGCTTGCACCCCATACCAACGCCTATGGAAGCGAGGGAAGCTGGTTGCCCGGGGGCTATGATGACCGTCACAGTTCCATTGAGGGATTCGGGCATTTCCATGAATTCCAGATCGGGGGAGTTGTTGTGATGCCCTTTACCGGTGATATCCTCACTACTCCCGGATCGTTGGAGAATCCTGATGAAGGCTATCGCTCGCGCTTTGAAAAAGCAGCTGAGCACTCAGAACCGGGCTATTATTCAGTATTATTGAAGGATTACCAGGTGAAAGTGGAACTTAGCTCCACGGAGCGTGTTGGATTTCACCGCTACACTTTTCCCCAATCGACCAGCTCAGGAATCATCTTCGATATTGGTCACAAACAGGGTGAGAGCAGTGATGTAACTGAGGCCTTCGCGCAGGTGGTAAATAAAAAGGAAGTGGAAGGGTATGTTGAAACCTACCCCGAGTATGCCAAGTTCTGCGATCCCGGAAACCGGGTAAAGATGTATTTTGTGGCCCGGCTGGATAAGGAGCCGGAACAGCTGGGCATATTTTATGATTCCATTCTGAAGGAAGATTCTACCTCGACCCGCGGAGTGGGAAATGGACTTTATCTGCAATTCTCCACCTCTGCTAATGAGGTGGTGGAGATGCAGGTGGGCCTCTCTTATACCAGCCTTGAAAATGCCCGGCTGAACCTGGATACTGAATCGGAGGGATGCAGTTTTGACCAGGTACACAAGGAGGCCACTCTTAAATGGAAGCAGATGCTGGGACGTATCCGGGTGGAAGGCAGTAGCAGGGAGGACATGATCAAGTTCTATACCGGACTCTATCATGCCCTGCTTGGACGGGGACTGGCAAGTGATGTAAATGGACAATATGTGAGGAATGATGGAGGAAGCGGACAGATTCCCCTGGACCAGAACGGGCATCCGGAGTATAAGCACTACAATACGGATGGCATCTGGGGGGGATTCTGGAACCTGGGTCAGCTCTGGGCGCTGGTTTATCCCGATTTCCTTGTAGAGTATGTACAATCCAATATTGATTTCTACGGGGAGACTGGCTGGCTTCACGATGGAGTTGCAGCGGGAGTGTTTACCAATGGTGTGCAGACGAATTTTCAGGGATTGCTTCTTGCTTCAGCCTATAACTGCGGGATCCGCGGGTTCGATCTGGATAAAGGATATGAAGCAGCCCTGAAAAACGAAACGGAAGCCAAAGGACGCAACTTGGGGAATGGCAAGTACGACATGCACTGGTTCAACAGACTGGGCTATGTGCCCTTCGTGGATACCGTCCTGTCCAATGGCTGGGTCTTTAATTTCGGAGCTTCCCATACCCTGGAATACTCTTTTAGCTCCTATGCAGTGGCTCAGATGGCCAGAGGCATGGGGAAGGAGGATGATTACAGGAAACTCATGGAGCAGGCGGATAACTGGAAGGCCCTGTTTGACCCGGGAACCCGCTTTATCCGCCCCAAACTTCCCGATGGAAACTTCGTGGGGGATTTTGATCCGCTGGAAGGGTGGAGAGGCTTTCAGGAAGGCAATGCCTATCAGTATACCTGGTATGTCCCCCACGACATTGCGGGACTTATGGAAGTAGTGGGACATGATCTTTTTAATGAGCGGCTTGAACAGATGTTCACTGATGCACAGAAGAGCATCTTTGGCGGGGGAAAGGAGATCCACAGTTTTTCCGGAGTGGATATGCTTTATAATCACGGAAACCAGCCCTGTCTGCACAATGCCTGGCTGTTCAACTATTCAGGCAAACCCTGGCTGACGCAGAAGTGGACCCGGACCATATGTGATGAGTTTTACGGGACAGAAGCCCTGCACGGATACGGCTATGGCCAGGATGAGGACCAGGGGCAGCTGGGAGCATGGTACGTGATGGCAGCCCTCGGACTATTTGATGTTCAGGGGCATGCCGGGGCTGATCCCAGCTTCCAGTTTGGCAGTCCACTCTTTGAAAAAGCACACCTTCAGCTTGGGGGCGATCCTGACAATATACTGATAATCAAGACTGAAAACCAGGGCCCCGGAAACTACTACATTCAGGCCCTTGATATGGACGGAAGAGCAATCAGTGAGTGCTGGATCCCTCGCAAAGAATTGATGAAGGGCGGAAGTCTTACCTTTACCATGGGATCTGTCCCCAATACAGAATGGGGTCTTGGAGTAGCACCCCCTTCCATGAGTAATATGAAATAAGCTATTTTTACAAAATAAAAATTTGCAGCTATGATCAAGTACTTATGCCTTTTTGCCATAATTCTGCTTACTGCCTGTTCCTCTCCTGATCTTTCCGAGATAAAAGTCCCGGTTTATGCCTGGCTGGGTGGACCAGGTAAGTCGACCGATAAGGAAATTTTGGACAATTTTACTGATTTAAAGAGCAAAGGAATAATAGGTCTTTTGTACAACGGGGGTCATGATCCGGAAACCTACAAACGGGTAGGGGGTATCGCCCATGAAGTGGGTCTGGAATTTCACACCTGGATCCCTACCATGATTCAGGGGGAAAACCCCAAACTTGCACCGGAACTGTATGCATATAACGGGCTGGGTGAATCGGCCTGGGACAAGCCGGCCTATGCAGCTTATTATAAGTTCCTCTGTCCCAGTCGAGAAGAAGTTTACAGCTTTCTTGAGGATCTTTACGGACAAATTGCAGACCTGGAGGAGGTGGATGGCATCCATCTGGATTACATACGTTTTCCGGATGTGATCCTGGCTAGGGGCCTGTGGGATAAATATGGACTGGTGATGGATCGTGAATATCCCCAGTACGATTATTGCTACTGCGACCATTGTGTAGAAGATTTTCAGGAGCAAAGTGGGATCGATATCCGTGCGGTTGAGGATCCAGCGCAGGTGGAGGAATGGAAACAGTTCCGCTACGATTTGATTACCGGGATCGTATACCGTCTCTCAGAGATGGTCCATGCCAAAGGCAAAGAGATCAATGCCGCTGTCTTTCCCGGCCCCAATTCAGTGGCACGGAAGATTGTCCGGCAGGAGTGGGACAAGTGGAGCATTGACGCCTTCTACCCAATGAACTATAACGATTTTTACCTGGAAGGCACCGACTGGATCGGCGAGGTCACCAGGGAGGGAGTCACAGCCCTGGATAGCAAAAAACCTTTATACAGTGGACTTTTTATATGCCCAAGACCGGAGACCAAAGGTCAGGAAAGCGATCCGGAGAACCACGGATTGTTGCCCGAAGAACTGGAGGATGCCATCCGTGAATCCATGGAGAACGGGGCAGCAGGAATTTGTCTCTT
>Ga0180430_10004632_pt1 | contig 11570 bp, 8 predicted proteins | sample SS_ome_9_FD_132999 | JGI IMG/M metagenome (GOLD analysis project Ga0180430, IMG submission 132999) | Hypersaline lake sediment archaeal communities from the Salton Sea, California, USA - SS_1_S_2 metaG | ecosystem: Environmental > Aquatic > Non-marine Saline and Alkaline > Hypersaline > Sediment... | reverse complement strand
GCGTCGTTCCGAAGGCGACATCGCTCGCGATGATATCGGGGAGGGATCCGATCACCTCCCAATCCCGTCGAGTCCCGACGGGGTCGAACTCCGCAGCTATCCTTCCGGGAATGGCGGCCTCCGACGCATCCGTGAACGGTGGCCCGCTCGCCGGGGTTCGAGCGCTGGGCGGCGGGCTGCGTCTGCTGCTCTCGGCGTTCGGTCGGTTCGTCGGCTTCTGCCTCGAGACCTTCGGAGTCGTGGTCGGTCGGCCGGGGAGCTGGATGCGCTGGCGGCTCGTGGGACCGCAGCTCTTCGCGATCGGTGTGGCCTCGATCCCGGTGGTGGCGATCACCGGCGGCTTCATCGGCATGATCCTCACGCTCGAGGCGTACTACCAGTTCGACGCGATCGGTCAGGTCAATCGGATGGGCGGCGTCATCAACGCATCGGTCACGCGGCAGATCGGTCCGGTGCTCGCGGCGGTGATGGTCGCGGGCCGCGTCGGATGCGCGCTGGCGGCGGAGATCGGCTCTATGCGGGTCACCGAGCAGCTCGACGCCATGCGGGCGATGGCCGCGGATCCGGTGCGGATCCTCGTGGTGCCCCGGGTCGTCGCGTGCATCGTGATGACGCCGCTGCTGACCCTCTACTCGAACCTGCTCGGAGCCGGCGGGTCCTGGTTGATCTCCACCAACTTCCACGGGGTCTCGAGCGTGGACTACTGGTACTACACCGCGCAGTACGTCCAGTGGTGGGATCCCGCGAACGGCCTCGTGAAGAGCGTCTTCTTCGGTGCCGCGATCGGACTGATCGCCTGCTGGAAGGGGTTCACCTGCGGACCGGGGGCGACCGGCGTGGGGCGAGCCTCCACCGCCGCCTTCGTCTACAGCTTCATCACGATCATCGCCCTGAACCTCGTGCTCGCGAAGTTCCTCAACTCGCTGCAGATCCAGCTCGACCCCCGCGGGTTCTCCGAGATCTTCTCGTAGATCCGCCGCGTTCCGGCGCCCGTAGGATCCTCCATGCCGCTTGCGCCTCCACCGCCCCCGCCGCCCGCCGCCGTCGCGCCGCCGGCGATCGTCGCGCTCGGCGAATCGCGGATCCAGGAGGTGCGGTACGAGGTCACGCTCTCCGGCTTCTCCGGGAACGAATGGACGCCCACGGTCTACAGCCTGCCGCCCTCGGATCTGGGGCTGTCGCTGGTCATGGAGGGTCCCTCGAGCCGCATCGATCGGAGCTCCCTGTCGGCGGCGGTCTGGCTCGACGGCCGACCCGTGCCGGGTCTCGAGGCCCGCTGCCGCCTCGCCCCGGGAATCGCGGAGGGCGACGCCCTTGCGATCGCTCCGCTCCCGGCCTTCTCCGGTCGCTCGATCCGCTGGCAGACCCGCTTTCTCGTCGAGTCCTTCGACGTCGCCACCGACGAGGCCCGCGCCGCCGCCATCGCCTGGCCGCGGAAGTGGCCGGAGGCGGTCGAGCGGTTTCGTCGTCCGGAACCGCTCATCGAGAGCGACGCCCCGTTGGTGCGGGCCTTCGTCGAGCGGGTCTCGGGAGGCGGACTCCGAGAGGTGCCGCCGTATCTCGCGGCGAAGGACCTGGTGCGGGCCGCCGTCGTGGGGGTCCGCAATCTCGTGGGGAGCGGGGTCGTGCGCGAGGGGTTTCCGGCGATCAACGGCATCGATGTCCGCGGCTGCCTGCCCCTGCTGGACAGCGGCAACGGCACGCCCGCGGATCTGGTCTGCCTCGCCGTCGCGACGCTCCGGGCCGCCGGCATCCCCGCACGCCCGGTTCTCGGCGTGACCCGCTACGAGGATCCGAAGCGGAGGATGCCCTCGACGAGGGGCAACGGACCCTGGGTGTGGGCGGAGTTCTGGCTTCCCGAGGCGGGTTGGATCCCCTTCGATCCGACGATGATGCGAGGGCAGTCGCTTCGGACGCTCGACGTGCGGGCCCGGTGGCAGGGATTCGCGAGTCCCGAGGGCATGAAGGAGCTGGTGCCGATGGCCTGGAGCTTCATGCCGCCACCGCCCTTCGTCGTCAACGGATGGCCGGCGATGTGGTGGAGCACCGTCGAAGGACTCGTCTACGGACCCACGGGCTCGCCGAACGGATGGAGCAACGCCTCGATCTCGGTCACCCTGATCGGACGGGGCCGCGGGAAGGCGCCGTGAACCCGTCTCCGGCGGACCCGCTCCCGGCGCGTCCCTGCGCCGCGGCGGCGGCGAGCGCCTCCAGTCGCCCGAGGGCCCGCTCGGCCTTCACCCGGAACGCCATGTAGGGGAAGAGCGTCGTCAAGGCGACCACGAGTCCTGCGGCCGTGGAGATCAAGGCCTCGGCGATGCCCGCGGAGACCTCGCTCGGATCGGTGATCGCGTTCTCGCCGCCGAGCAGCTCGAAGCTGTCGATGATGCCGAGCACCGTGCCGAGGATTCCCAGCATCGGCGCGGCGGTCACGATCGTCGACAGTCCCACCATGAACCGGTCGATCGCCGGACGAACCGCTTCCGCGGCCTCGGCCGCGACCGCCTCGGTCGCGCCCTGGTCGGCCAGCACCCGTGCGAATCGGGCGTGCACGTCGCGGCCCCGCGCCGCGATCGCGAGGACCTCCGCAGGGCGGCCCTGCCGCAGCGCCGCCGCGAGGCGAGGAACGTCGTCCCCCCGATTCCGCCACCAGAACCAGGCCCGCTCCAGCACGAGCGAGACCGAGACCACGCTGAGGGCGAGCAGCGGCCACATCGCCACCCCACCGCGGTCCATCAGATCCAGAAACCCGCTCGCGTCGTCCGCCACGGGTCGGATCATAGGATCGGGCGACGTGCTCGGTAGACTTCCTGCTTCGCCAGTCGTCGGTCCTCCGCGGGTGCCGCCCATGTCCTCCACGTCATCTTCGACCGAACCGGCCTCGACCGAACCGGCGATCGTCGCCGCAGGGACCACGCCGCCGTCGGAGGCCCTGCGTGCGCAGATCGAGCGGACGATCGCGGAACACCTCGACGCGCAACCGAATCCGCCCCCGCGCCTGCTCGAGGCCGCCCGTCATGCGGTGCTCGGCGGCGGGAAGCGACTGAGGCCGATGCTCGTCCTCCGATCCGCCCTCGCGGTGGGAGGACGGGTCGAGGATGCGCTCGACGTGGCGGTGGCGGTCGAGTTCGTCCATGCGTTCAGCCTCGTCCACGACGATCTGCCCGCGCTCGACGACGACGATCTGCGGCGGGGCCGACCCACGCTCCACAAGGCCTTCGACGAGGCGACCGCGATCCTCGCGGGAGACTTCCTGCTTGCGGTCGCGGCGCAGGCGGCCGCCGCGAGCCCGATCGACGGAGGACGGTCGGTGCGGGAACTGCTCGCCGCCACCAACGAGATGATCTTCGGACAGGTCCAGGACACGCTCGGCGGGACCGATCCGACGCTGCCCCAGGCGGAGCAGCTGCGGGAGATCCACGCCCGCAAGACCGGCGCCCTGATCGCCGTCGCCTGCCGCCTCGGCGGCATCGCGGCCCGGGCGGACGACCGATCCCTCGCGGCTCTCGACCGGTTTGGCCGGGTGATCGGACAGATGTTCCAGGCCGTCGACGATCTGCTCGACGAGACCCAGACCACCGAGCATCTCGGCAAGGCCGCAGGCAAGGATCGCAACGCCGGAAAGCTCACCTACCCGAGAGTGCATGGTCTCGACGGGACCCGTCGTCTCGTCGAGTCGATGCGACGGGAGGCGATCGAGGCGATCGCGCCGCTCGATGCGTCCGCGGATCCGCTGCGCCGACTCGTCGAGGATCTCGCGGTTCGGACCAGGTAGACCCGGAGGTAGGCCCGGGGCAGGCCCGGGCATCTCGATCCAGGCATCCCCGTCGTCGGTCCGCCGGGGCGACCTCCAACGCCGGCAACCGCCGAGAATCACGCGGAATTCCGCTCGACCGCTATCATTCGAATCGCCGGCGGAGGGCGTCCGAAGCCCAGTCGTCCGACGCCGAAGTTCGGTTCCGCAGACGTGTCGGGACCTCCCGTCCTCCGACGCGTTCGCCACCTTGCTCCGAGTGCACCCCCAGATGCAGCCCACGCTTCTCTCCGGCATCCGCACCCCGGCCGACCTCAAGCGGCTGCCCATCGACCGCCTGCCCGAGCTCGCCGCGGAGATCCGGCAGGCGATCTGCGACCAGATCTCCCGAAGCGGCGGACACCTCGCCCCGAACCTCGGCGTCGTCGAGCTTTCGATCGCACTCCACTACGTCTTCGACTTCGGTCACGACCGGCTGCTCTTCGACGTCGGACACCAGTGCTACCCCCACAAGCTGCTGACCGGCCGCTATCCGATGCTGGGCAAGTTGCGGCAGCGTGGCGGCATGGCGGGGTTCCCGGATCCTCGTGAAAGCGACTTCGACCTCTTCATGGTCGGTCACGCCGGGACCGGGATCTCGACGGCGGTGGGCATGGCCCGCGGCGACTCGCTCAACGGCGAGGCGGCGATCGCCGGCAACTCCGACGGACGGCGGGTGGTCACCCTCGTCGGCGACGCGAGCATCGTCAACGGCGTCGCGATGGAGGGTCTCAACAACGCCGGCACCCTGAAGCGGCAGTTCCTCGTGGTCCTCAACGACAACGGCATGTCGATCGCGAAGCCGCAGGGCGCCATGGCCGGCTACTTCGATCGCGTGCGCCTGAGCCACTCCTACGGCGAGTTCAAGAAGGCTGCCAAGGATCTCGCCAGGCGGATCCCCGGCGGCGGCGTGCTCGCGGACGCCTATCACCGCATGGGCGAGATGAGCAAGGCGATGATCTCCGAGGACGCGTGGTTCGAGAAGTTCGGCCTCGTGACCGTCGGTCCGATCGACGGTCACGACCTGCCCACGCTGATCGACTTCCTCAACGAGGCCAAGCACTTCGACCGTCCGATGCTGTTGCATGTGAAGACCGTGAAGGGCAAGGGATTCGGGTTCGCCGAAGGCGACTCCTGCACCTTCCACTCGCCGAGTCCCTTCGACGTCGTCGCGGGCGACGGCGAGGAGGACGCCCGCCTCGTCTCCGAGGGCTGCAGGGTCGAACTCAGGAAGGGCGGTCGCAGCTTCACCAGCGCCGTGGGCGAGGCGATGGTGGATCTCATGAACCGCGACGAGAAGGTGGTCGCCTGCACCGCGGCGATGCCCGACGGGACCGGCATCGTGAAGGTGCTCGAGGCCCATCCCGACCGCGCCTGGGACACCGGGATCTGCGAAAGCCACGCCGCCGACATGATGGCGGGCCTTGCGAAGACCGGATGGAAGCCGTTCTTCGCCGTCTACTCGACCTTCCTGCAGCGGGCGTTCGACCAGTGCTTCCAGGAGGTCGCGTTGCAGGGACTGCCGCTGCGACTGCTGCTCGACCGGGCCGGTCTCGTCGGCGGCGACGGCGCCGTCCATCACGGCTTCTGCGACGTGAGCCTGCTGCGGGTGCTTCCCGACGCCTGCCTGATGGCGGCGATGGATGAACCGAGTCTGCGGGCCGCCCTCCAGTTCATGGCCGGCTTCGACCGAGGTCTGAGCGCCCTGCGATATCCCCGCGACAAGGTGAGCGATCTCTTCGCCGACGAGACCTGCCCGCCCTTCGAGCTCGGCAAGGCCCGTGCCCTGATTCGCCACGACCGCCCGGACCTCGCGGTCCTCGGTTACGGCGTGATGGCGGTCGAGGCGGCGACGGCGGCGCGGGAACTCGAGGGCGAGTACCGCATCGACGTCTACGACGCCCGCTTCGCGAAGCCGGTCGACCACGCCCTGCTCGCCGACCTTCTCGGTCGCGGGGTGCCGGTGGTCACCGTCGAGGACCACTCGATCGTCGGCGGCTTCGGCGCCGCGGTGCTCGAATCCTCCGCCCAGCACGGGCTCGACACGCGTCTGATCACCCGCCTCGCCCTGCCCGACGGCTGGATCCATCAGGGATCCCGCGCCGAGCAGCTCGCCGAAGCCGGCCTCGACGCCGCCTCGATCGGCCGGGCCGTTCGCGACCGCCTCGACCGCGTCCCGGTCGTGGACACCGCGACATCGGCACCGGCGCCGCCGGCCGAAGCCGTCCGCCGCTGAACGCGCACCTGCGAGTCCACCGCGATCTCCGCCCGCCTCGAACGTCCCCGTCGCCTCGCAGTGCGATGACGGTGCCGCCGACCCCTCGCCGCCGACCCCACCTCGAGGGCGGACGTCGCCCTCGGGCGGAAGGTCCGCAGCGGTCCACGGCGGCTTGCCGTCGCTCCTCGGCCGACGCCCGTTCCTGCGATCTCCAGCGTTTCTCGATCCGCGCATCCACGCTCTGCCCGCCGACGTGTCGACGGGATGCCGTCGGACTTCAAGGCGTCGTCTGCGCGGGCGCCAGGTCCTGTTTGACGGATCGGCGTCGCCCCGAAAGGCTCGGAGGGGGCCTCCAGCGAGGAGGGCGAAGCAGGCGATTCCCCAACGAATCGTCGATGCAGCCCGACGATGCGGGTGGCCGTCTCCGAGCCTCGAAGTCCCGATCGATCCGTCAAACAGGACCTAGTAGTGCAGGTCCTTGACGAGGCCATGATTGGCGCGATCGATCGGTGCCACGAAGAGGGCGAAGCTCTCGAGCATCCGTCGGGCAAGGCGCTCGGTCTCGGGCATCCGTTCCGCGGTCTCCGCGTCCTCGCCCGCCCGTTCGCCGCCGATCCCCGCCGTTGCCAGCGCCGCCCGAACCCCTCCGAGATCGAGTTCGATCCTCGGCAGGAACGCATAGGTTCGAAGACCGGCGTGAAACGCCGCCACACCGCCGGACGCGAAGATCCAGAGGCTTCGTGCTCCGTCGGGCAGGTCGCCGAGCCCACGCGATCCGGCGAGGAACTGCCGGGTGGTCCACGGGACGCCCGCGAGAATCGCCTCCTCACGCCCGTCGGCGGTCGCCTTGACCTCCTGCCATCCGCCGACCGGCACCTCGCCGGCCGAACCCCCCAGCGCCTCCGAGAGGATCGCCGCCCCATCGCCGAGGGCGAGGATCGGCAACTCCGCGGCATGGGCTTCGACGAGCATGGCCGCGAGAGCCTCCACCGGTGGCGTCGCCGCACGTCCGCAGACCAGCACCGCCCCGATGTCGTCGAGATCCGGGGGAAGCGGGTCGCCGACCGCAAGGCGAATCGTCCGCATCCGGTGTCCGTAGTCGCGCAGGATGCGGGTGAGGATCCCCCCGCCGATCTCGTCGAGTTGAATCAGAAGGGTCGCCATGGACCGCGAAGCGTACGGGCGGCATGGATCCCGCTCAACTGTCCGCGTCCCCGCGTCGGCGATGGTCCACCTCGGCGTGCTCCATCCAGATCGCCGCGTCGTGGCCGTCGAGATGGTCCTGTCGAAACGCCACCCGCGGGGTCGCGGCGGTCGCGAAACGCAGCATCGCAAGCGTCGAGAAGCGCCGGGCCGGGGCGAGATCCTCGGGGCCGCTGCGATGGTGGCGGTCCGAGAGGAAGTTGAAGCACACCCCGACCGAGACCCGCTCGAAGATCGCCGCCACCACGCGGCGGGCCTGCCGCTCGGAGAGGGTGTTGAGACTGCCCGACAGCACCGCGACCTCGGGCCGGAAGGACTCGATCCGCTGCGGATCGTGCACGAAGTCGAAGTCCTCGATCCGCCATCCCGGCGGTGCCGCCCGGCGTGCCGTCGAGGCGAGTTCGCCGACCGCCTCGACCCCGAGCCCCGCCGCGACCGCAAGTCCCCGCTCGGCGAGATGGGTCGCGAGCCCGCCGGTGCCGCATCCGAGATCGACCACCCGGCGTCCCGCGAACCGGGAGGGGCCCGCGAGTTCGACCAACGCCTCGAACCGCCGCCGCTGGGCGTCGCGGCTGCGCCACAACTGCGCTTCGAAGGTCCCGCCGTGCTCGGCCGCGGCTTCGACATAGGGGCGCAGGTAGGAGGGCGACGATCGCGGCATCGCCGGAGCGTAGCGTCGCGCGGGGGCACTTCGGCAGGAGGCTGCCGAACCCGACGCGGGCTCCGTAGGATCGCCGTGTGAACTCCGTCATTCCGAGCAAAGGTGGCGCCCCGAGGCGGCGCCGCAGAAGGCACACCGTGGGAGGCCCCTCGACCTGGTCCGCGACGCCGCGTCCGACTCTCGCGGGTCTCGCGGTGCTTGCCGCGGCCCTGTTCGGCGGTTCCGGCGCGACCTTCGCCGCGGATCGGCATGCCGGCCCGCCCGCGCTCGTGATCGACCCGACGACGCTCGACGCCACCGCGCTCGACGACGCCGTCGACGCCCTCGTCGAGGGACTTCTCGCCGCCAAGGATCCCGACCGATTCTGGGAGCCGTCGAAGCCTCCCTCCGACGAGAGCACCACGCAGGCCTTCGGTTGGACCGCGATCGTCCTGCTCGCCCTCGTCGAAGCCGGCGTCAGTCCCCAGGATCCGCGGATCTCCGACGCCGTCGGAGCCCTGTCGTCGGCCTCGCTCGGCGGCACCTACGCCGTCGCGACCCGCACCATGCTCGGCGCCGTCCTGCCCGACCGTCACCGCCGCATGCTCGAGGCGGACGTGCGCTGGCTGCTCGAAGGCTTCAGCCCCCGCAGCCGCGGGTGGGACTACGTGAAGCGTCCCAACTCGGCCCGCGAGGACAACTCGATCAACCAGTTCGCCTCCCTGGCGCTGGCCGACGCGGCGTCTCGGGGCGTCGACGTGCCGGAACGGCTGTGGGAACTGCTCGAGTCCCGCACGCTCGCGATGCAGCGGCCCGACGGCGGATGGACCTACGAGGGACGCGGCGAACCTCGCGGCTCGATGACCGCCGCAGGCGTCGCCACGCTCTTCATGCTCGATCGCCATCTCGGGTCCCGACGGAGGGAGCGCCGCGACGTCGCCGAGGCGATCGAACGGGGGATGTCGTGGCTCGCCGCTCGCTTCGATCCCGATCGCAATCCCGGGCACCCGCTGCACGAGATCTACTGGCTCTTCAGCCTCGAACGGGCCGCCCTCGCGGGCGGGATCTCCCGACTCGGAGGCCGCGACTGGTTTCGAGAAGGCGCGGCCTCGCTGATCGAGCGTCTGTGCGAGGCCGATCCCGACGGCGTCTGGCGCATGCGCCGCGAAACCCCGCGTGGTCGAACCCTTCGCTGGCACGAGCACGCCCTCGGCCTGCTCTTCCTGCTGCGGGGCCGGGTGCCGGTCGCGATCGGCGTCCTCGACGAGGGCGCCGGGCACGGCCTGGACGCGAGTCGCTTCGCGAGCGGAATCGTCGACTGGATGGCCGACACCGCCGAGCGGGAGTTCAACTGGCTGCGGCTTGCGCCGGAGGATCCGGTGGCGTCGTGGCTCGAACCGGCCCTGCTGTGGTGGGCGCCGCGCTCCGCGGCCGGACTGGTCGAGGGCAAGTCGTTCCGGGAGAAGGTCCGGACCTTTCTCGATCTCGGGGGTCTGCTCGTCGCCGATCTCGGCGACCTCGATCCGCGGGAGCGCCAGGCGGTACGCGGGACGCTCGCCGACCTCCGCCCCGGTGCAACGTGGCGGGATCTCGACGAGCGGCATCCGGCCCTGTCGACGCTGTTCCGGCTTTCGCCGCGCGAGGCCCGTCTCGAGACGCTCTCCGACGGCGTGCGCGATCTGGTGGTTCTGGACGAGTCGGGTCGCCTCGGTCGTGGTCTCGCCGCGGGCCCGCAGCGGGGCAGGAACGCCCACGAGGCGCTCTTCAATCTCTGGATGCTCGCGGTCGAGATCGATCGCCCCTGGCCGCGCCTGCAGCGGTGGATCGCGTCAAGTCGGGCGGACGCCGCGGCCCCCGCCCCGCCGATCCTTCGCGTGGTCGATCTCGCGACCGACGCCGAAACTGCATCGCTGGAACCGCTCGCCCCGATCCTCGTGGGTCGCGTGCTCGGCGAACGGCTCGGCGTTCCCGTGGCCGTCGAACGCGTCGGCATCGACGAGGCCGCCGAACGCCTCGACGACGTCGAGACGCCGACGCTCCTGCTGCTTCGAGGCGTGGACGATCCCCATTGGCCGCCCTCGACGTGGAACCGCCTCGAAGGCCTCGTACGACATGGACACGTCCTGTTGGTCGAGACCGTCGGGGGGAACGGCACCTTCGCGACGGCGGTCGAGCGCGAACTCGCCCGCCGCCTGGAACGGACCGCGGCGCCGCTCGTGGGCGATCGCCTGCTCGCCGGCGATCCGACGACCGGTCGAGCGGACCTTCGACGGAGTTCCTACCGCCCCTCGACCGCCCGACGGACCGGCGCGGCCCGCGCCGCGTGTCGCCTGAGAGGCCTCCGGCTGGACTCGACGAACGAGGCCGCCGCCGTCGCCGCCCCTCCGGCAGTCGTGGTCAGCACGCTCGACCTGAGCCACGCGATGCTCGGCCGCCCGCGCGAGGGCATCGACGGCTACGACACCTCGTCGGCGTCCGATCTGCTCGAGCGGATCGCCCGGGACCTGCTTGCCGCACGTCTCTCCCCGGTGCCGACGGGGCGGCCGTGACCGCACCGCATCGTCGGGCGATCGCAGCCGTCGCCGCGGGCCTGCAACGACTCGCGCGGGGCCAACTCGGTCGGCGACGATCCGCCGCGGCCGCCCCTCCGAATCGATCCGATCGCGACGCGGATCTCGGCGAAACGCTTGCCGCGGCGCATCTCGAATCGCTGGGGCTCTCGATCGTCGCCCGCAATCTGCGCCTTGGTCCCGACGAGGCGGATCTCGTGGCGGTGGTCCCGGCCGATCGAAACGGCGATCCACCGACCCTCGCCATCGTCGAGGTGAAGACCAGCCGCATGCTCGGGGCTCCGGCCCACCTTCGGATCGACGCCGGCAAGCGACGCCGACTCGTGCGTCTCGCGGGACGACTGCTCGCCCGGGAGGAGTTCGCGGACACCTTCATCCGCTTCGATGCGGTGGGCGTCGATCTCGCCTGCGATCCGCCGCGGATCGAGCATCTCCCCGATTGCTTCGAAGCCCGGTCGCCGATGGATCGGCACCGCGACGATCGAGAATCCCGCAGCCGGCGCGAGTGAGTCCAGGCCACCCGAAGTCCCCCGCCGGCCGGCCCCGTCCCCCCACCTATTCCGCGGAACGACTTCGAATGCGGATCCGCGAGACCGCACCGGCGAGGTTCTCGAGGCCGCCGGTGACGACGTCGTCGGCGAACAGCGTGATCCCGCCATCCTCGGCGGGCACCGCGGAGTCCTCGGCATCCACGAACGCCCACTGGAGGGCGTCCGCCATCCGAAGCGAGACCACGCCGAGGTCGCCGTCGCGTTCGAGCCGCATCATCCCGGGCACGCCGAGCGGCCAGGGGTCCTCACTCGGCCCCGAGAACGGCTCCGGCGCGAAGAAGACCGCGCCGGCGGCGCCGCGGTAGAGGCCGCGGTCGAGTTGGCGATCGGAGAAGTCGACGAGCTTCGCGAGCGGCGGAACCTGCTGGACCGCCGCGAACTGGATCTCGATGCGGTAGTCCGAGAGATCGAGTCCGTCGGTGGGGATCCTCAGGCCGGTGCCGGCCGCGAACACGTAGCGGCCCTCGACGATCTCGCCGCCGAGCGGTTCGATCGCGACCCCGCTGCCCGCGAGATCCTCGTAGCCGCCGGTCGAGAAGTCGTACTCCCGCACCAGCGGCGCCGGCCCCTGCAGCAGGCAGGACGGGATCCCCTG
>Ga0180430_10004631_pt1 | contig 11570 bp, 12 predicted proteins | sample SS_ome_9_FD_132999 | JGI IMG/M metagenome (GOLD analysis project Ga0180430, IMG submission 132999) | Hypersaline lake sediment archaeal communities from the Salton Sea, California, USA - SS_1_S_2 metaG | ecosystem: Environmental > Aquatic > Non-marine Saline and Alkaline > Hypersaline >... | reverse complement strand
CAACCGGATATCGATGGTGGCCTGATCGGCGGTGCCTCGCTCAAGCCGGCAGATTTTCTGGCGGTTTGCACGGCAGCAAACGCCTGATCGCACTAAACTAGAGGTTTGAAATGGAAACCGTACTGATTGTTGTCCACCTTTTCCTGGCCATTGGTCTGGTGGGCCTGGTGTTGATCCAGCATGGCAAGGGAGCTGACATGGGGGCCGCCTTTGGCTCGGGTGCCTCTGCTTCTGTGTTTGGTTCGGCCGGTGCGGGTAATTTTCTGAGCCGCGCAACGGGCGTTCTCGCCGCCTTGTTCTTCGCGACCAGCCTGGCACTGGCTTATTACGCCATGAACACTGGCGAGCGGGCTTCGGTCATGGATCAGTCCGTGGCGCCGGCTGCCGTGGAGGAAGCTGAGGTGCCGGCAGTGCCTGCCAGTGTTGATCCGGATTCGGACGTACCGGTAGTGCCTGTGCCGGAGTCAGTAGCCCCGGCCAATGATGTGCCGGTCATTCCGGAGTGATTCGAGTTTTTGCCGAAGTGGTGGAATTGGTAGACACGCTATCTTGAGGGGGTAGTGGCGTAAGCCGTGCCGGTTCAAGTCCGGCCTTCGGCACCATCTGAAACGGTATCGTCGTTTTTCGGCGATACCGTTTTTTTATACTTGGAAAAAACCTGCACTAATTTTTTTAAATCAATAGCTTACGGTGATTACTTCATTTGACACCCGTTCAGTGGGTGGATATTCTCTTGGGCGCTTATAACGAGCTGCTGAATAACTAAAACACTGCGGCATCACGCAAAGAATACAGAGGGGAGAACGCAGTATGTTGGAAAACTATTTGCCGATACTGATATTCCTTGCAGTCGGGCTGTTTGTCGGCGTGGCGGCAATCGGGATTGGTTTTGTGCTTTCTCCCAACAACCCCGATAGTGAAAAGCTCTCCCCTTACGAATGCGGCTTTGAAGCCTTTGAAGATTCGCGCATGAAATTCGATGTGCGCTACTACCTCGTCGCGATCCTGTTCATCATTTTCGATCTCGAGATTGCCTTCTTCTTCCCCTGGGCAGTCGTGCTGGATGAAATCGGCATGGTCGGTTTCTGGGCGATGATGATCTTCCTTGGTGTCTTGACGGTAGGCTTTATCTACGAGTGGAAGAAAGGGGCGCTCGAATGGGAGTAGAAGGAATTCTCGAGCAGGGGTTTGTCACCACCACTGCCGACAAGCTGATCAATTGGGCGAGAACAGGCTCAATGTGGCCGATGACGTTCGGCCTGGCGTGTTGCGCCGTCGAAATGATGCATGCGGCGGCCTCCCGCTACGACATAGACCGCTTCGGCATGGTTTTCCGGCCCAGTCCGCGCCAGTCGGATGTGATGATCGTGGCTGGCACCCTGGTGAACAAAATGGCTCCGGCACTGCGTAAAGTTTATGACCAGATGGCTGAGCCGCGCTGGGTGATTTCCATGGGGTCCTGCGCCAATGGGGGTGGCTATTACCACTATTCCTATGCGGTGGTGCGCGGTTGTGACCGGATCGTGCCGGTGGACGTGTACGTGCCAGGTTGTCCGCCCACGGCCGAGGCCCTGTTGTACGGTATCTTGCAGTTGCAGAACAAGATCCGCCAGACCAATACCATTGCCCGCTGATAACTTTCTGAAGACGCTATCGCATGAACCCGGAAGAACGCCTGGACGAACTGGAAGAAGCGCTCGAAGAGCAGCTTGAGGACCTGGAAGAGAAACTGGATGGCTTTGAAGCCGATCAGTGCTCCAGGTCACGTGAGCAGGGTGAGCTGACCCTGGTCGTGCCGCGCGAGCAACTTCTCTCCGTGATGCGGATGTTGCGCACCAATAAAAACATCGGGATGGAGGTTTGTGTCGATGTTTGCGGTGTGGATTACTCAACCTATGGCGAATCCGAATGGATTACCAGTGGTGCCGCCAATTCCGGTTTTGGCCGGGGTGTTGAGCGTGATGAGCGTCCTGAGCTTGATCCCGCGAACCGCTTCGCGGTGGTCTATCACCTGCTGTCGATGACGCATAACACCCGTTTGCGTGTGAAGACCTTCCTTGACGCAAGCTATCCGGTCGTGGATTCCGTCACCGATGTGTGGGCCGGAGCCAACTGGTTCGAGCGTGAGGCATTTGATCTGTTTGGCATCATGTTCGATGGTCACCCAGACCTGCGCCGCATCCTCACCGATTACGGTTTTATCGGACATCCTTTCCGCAAGGACTTTCCCCTCAGTGGGCAGGTGGAAATGCGTTACGACGCAGAGCAGGGGCGTGTGATTTACGAGCCTGTGAGTATTGAGCCTCGAACCCTGGTTCCGCGCGTTATTCGCGATGACCTTCGTTACGAGAAAGGGTGGAAGCCTGAGGAGCCGGCACCGGAAGCGGAAGAGGCCGAGTAAAGAAGATGAGCGAAATCCGCAATTACACCCTGAACTTTGGTCCGCAGCATCCGGCTGCGCACGGCGTATTGCGCCTCGTGCTGGAGATGGATGGTGAGGTCATTGAGCGTGCCGATCCGCACATCGGCCTGTTGCATCGTGGCACCGAGAAACTGGCCGAGAGCAAACCGTATAACCAGTCTATTGGTTACATGGACCGTCTCGACTACGTGTCCATGATGTGTAACGAACACGGTTACGTTCGCGCGATCGAAAATCTCGTTGGCGTGGAAGCGCCGATTCGTGCGCAGTACATCCGGACCATGTTCGACGAAATTACGCGCATCCTGAACCACCTGATGTGGCTGGGTACGCACGCGCTCGATGTCGGCGCCATGACCATGTTCCTGTATTGCTTCCGTGAGCGTGAAGACCTGATGGACTGCTACGAGGCAGTGTCCGGCGCACGTATGCATGCCACTTACTATCGTCCGGGTGGTGTTTATCGAGACCTGCCGGACCAGATGCCAAAATTCGAGGCGGGTCGTTTCTGCAGCGAGAAAGATGCCAAGCGCCGCAATGAGGCACGCGAGGGCTCGTTGCTGGATTTCATCGAGGATTTCGCGGACCGCTTCCCCAAGTTGGTCGACGAATACGAGACCCTGCTGACGGATAACCGTATCTGGAAGCAGCGTACCGTGGGTATTGGTGTGGTAACACCTGAGCGTGCGCGTCAACTGGGCTTCACGGGTCCGATGGCGCGTGGTTCAGGTCTGGCCTGGGATCTGCGCAAGAAGCAGCCTTATGCCGCTTACGACCAGGTTGATTTCGATATTCCCATCGGCACCAATGGTGACTGCTACGACCGTTACCTGGTACGCGTTGAAGAGTTACGCCAGTCTGTCCGAATCATCAAGCAGTGCATCAAGTGGCTGCGTGAAAATGATGGCCCGGTCATGGTGGGCGACCACAAAGTGGCACCACCGAAGCGCGAGCAAATGAAAGACGACATGGAAGCGTTGATCCATCACTTCAAGCTCTTCACCGAAGGTTACTGTCCGCCGCCGGGCGAAACCTACGCCGCAGTAGAGGCGCCCAAGGGCGAGTTTGGTTGTTACATCGTATCGGACGGTGCCAACAAGCCTTACCGACTGAAAGTACGTGCTCCGGGGTTTGCCCATTTGTCGGCGATGGATGAGATGGCGAAAGGCCACATGCTGGCCGACGTGGTGGCGATTATTGGCACCATGGACGTTGTATTTGGAGAGATCGACCGATGAGCATGCGTAGCGAGCCGCAACAGCGCGTCAACAAGTGCGAAAACAAGGATGATCTGTTCACGGCAGATGTGCGCGCTGAGATTGACCAGGAAATCGCGAAGTACCCCGAAGAATGGCGGCAGTCGGCCTGCATGGCGGCGTTGCGTATCGTCCAGGATGCACACGAGGGAAGCTTGAGCACCGAACTGATGGACCAGGTGGCTGATTATCTCGACATGCCGCCGATGGCCGTTTACGAGGTGGCCACCTTTTATTCGATGTATGAGCACAAGAAGGTCGGGCGCCATAAGATCTGCCTTTGCACCAATGTCTCCTGCATGATCAACGGCTCGGATAATCTCTTCGAGCACCTGAAGAGTCGTCTGGGCGTCAGTGGCTTTGGGGAAGTGACCAAGGATGGCAAATTCAGCATCAAAGAAGTCGAGTGTCTTGGCGCCTGCGGTGGCGCTCCCATGATGCAGATCGGACGCACCTACTACGAAAATCTGACCCCGGAACTGGTGGACAAGATTCTGGACGGTCTGGAGTAAGAAATGGCTAACGAAGTTTGCTTCAGAACCCTGCACAAGGATCGATCCTGGACGCTTGAAGCCTACCGGTCGGAAGGTGGCTACGAAGCGCTCAGGAAAATCATCGAAGAAAAAATGCCACAGGACGACATCATCGATATGGTGAAAAAGTCCGGCCTGCGTGGTCGTGGTGGTGCGGGGTTTCCAACCGGTCTCAAGTGGAGCTTTATCAACCGCGCAGCACCCGGTGACAAGTACATCGTGTGCAACTCGGATGAGGGCGAGCCGGGTACCTTCAAGGATCGTGACATCCTGCGCTACAACCCGCATGCGCTGATCGAAGGCATGGTGATCGCCGGCTACGCGATTGGCGCCACTGCCGGGTACAACTATATCCGTGGCGAATTCTGGGAGCCGTATGAGCGTTTTGAAGAGGCGCTTGCCGAAGCGCGCGAGGCAGGCCTGCTGGGTGACAATATCCTCGGTTCAGGTTTTGACTACGATATTCATACCCACCTCGGGGCTGGTGCCTACATCTGCGGTGAGGAAACGGCTTTGCTCGAATCCATCGAGGGCAAAAAGGGTCAGCCGAGGTTCAAACCCCCATTCCCGGCCATGTTTGGCCTGTATGGCCGCCCGACCGTCATCAACAACACCGAGTCGCTGGCCTCTATTCCCGACATCATTCGTCAGGGTCCGGAGTGGTTCCGTGACCTGGGCGTCGAGAACAGTGGCGGTTCTAAGCTTTTCTCCGTGTCAGGTAATGTCAACAACCCGGGCAACTTCGAGGTGCCCATGGGCACCCCGTTTGCCGAGTTGCTGGAAATGGCTGGCGGCATGAAAGATGGTCGCAAACTCAAGGCCGTGATTCCGGGTGGGTCGTCTTCACCGGTTTTGACCGGTGACGTGATGATGGACCTGAACATGGATTACGACAGCATCCAGAATGCCGGCTCCATGCTGGGGTCCGGTGCGGTAATCGTCATGGATGACAGCAACTGCATGGTCAAGGTGCTCGACCGCATTTCCTATTTCTATTACGAAGAATCCTGTGGGCAGTGCACCCCGTGCCGCGAAGGCACCGGCTGGATGCATCGCGTGATTCATCGAATCGAGACCGGGCAGGGCCGGCCGGAAGACCTGGATCTGCTGGATGACGTCGCCAACAAGATCATGGGTAAGACCATCTGCGCACTGGGTGATGCGGCGGCGATGCCGGTCGCCAGCTTCGTCAAGAATTTCCGTGATGAATTTCAATATCACATCGATCACAAGAAGTGCATGGTGTAAGCCGCGATGAGTGACCAGACAATCACAATCGAAGTGGATGGCCAGAAACTGGAGGCCAAGCCCGGTCAAATGCTGATCGAGGTGACCGACGCTGCCGGTATCACCGTGCCGCGTTTCTGTTATCACAAGCACCTGTCCATAGCGGCAAATTGCCGTATGTGCCTGGTTGAAGTCGAGAAGGCGCCCAAGCCGCTGCCTGCCTGTGCTACCCCATGCATGGATGGGATGAAGGTTTTTACCAAGTCCCCCGCTGCGCGTGCTGCCCAAAAGGGCACCATGGAGTTCCTGCTGATCAACCACCCGCTGGATTGTCCGATCTGTGACCAGGGCGGGGAGTGTGAACTGCAGGACGTCGCTATGGGTTACGGCAGTGACGTCTCCCAGTTCACCGAGCGCAAGCGCGTGGTCAAGGACGAGAACCTGGGCTCTTTGATTGCCACCGATATGACGCGCTGCATTCATTGCACCCGTTGTGTGCGCTTCGGTGGCGAAGTCGCCGGGTTGCGCGAGATGGGTGCGACCGGGCGCGGCGAGCACATGCGCATCGGTGTGTTTATTGAGCACAGCGTCTCGTCCGAACTCTCCGGTAACGTGATCGACCTGTGTCCTGTAGGTGCCCTGACTTCCAAACCTTTCCGCTACCACGCGCGAGCCTGGGAACTGACCCAACGCGATAGCATTGCGCCGCATGATGGCGTGGGAAGCAACCTGCATCTCCATATCCGCCGCGATGAAGTGATGCGTGCAGTGCCGAAAGAGAACGAAGACTGCAACCAAACCTGGATTTCAGACCGTGACCGTTTCTCCTACAGCGGCATCTACAGCGACGATCGTCTGACCCGTCCGATGGTGCGTGAGAATGGCAGCTTGCGAGAAGTCGACTGGGACCAGGCGCTGGAAGTGGCAGCCAAGGCCCTGAAGGATACGCCAGTCGGTCGGTTGGGGGCGCTGGTCTCGCCAAACGCCACCCTCGAGGAAATGTACCTGGCCGGCAAGCTGGTTCGTGGCCTCGGCAGTAACAATATCGATTATCGGCTGCGTCAGAGCGATTTTCGTGCTGACCGCGACGATCCGCCGTTCCCATGGCTGGGGGCCCGCTTTGCGGACTTGGCCAACAACGATGCAACGCTGTTGGTCGGTTCCTGGTTGCGCAAGGATCAACCGCTGTTGAATCATCGCGTGCGCCAGTCCTATCTGGAAGGTGGCGCAGTGCTGGCAATCAACCCGGTCGCATACGACTTCAACTACGAGCTGGAAGTGGATGTGGTCTGCAGCCCAGCCGAAATGGTTGCTGAGCTGGCAGGTGTTGCCGCTGCGCTCGGTGTTTCCACTGAGGGTGTGAAAGTTGAAACTGACAAGGCGCATCAGACTGCCGCGGATATCCTGAAGAACGCGGAGCAGGGCAGCATCATTCTCGGGACCGCCGCGATGATGCACCCTGATTTCGCTTTGCTGCGCAGGTTGACGGCGAATATCGCGGAAGCGGCCGGGGTGACCTGGGGCACGGTGGGTTTTGGCGCCAACGACAGTGGTGCCTGGATGGCGGGTGCTGTGCCTCGCGATGGTGCCAATGCGCAAGCGATGCAGTCCGGTGCTTGTGACACCTTGCTGCTACTGGGTCTCGAACCTGAGGCAGACACTGCCGACCCTGCGCTGACTGCCAAGGCATTGCAAGACGCGCGCGTGGTGGCACTGAGCAGCTTCCTCACGCCCGCAATCAAGGAATCAGCGGATGTGGTTTTGCCGATTGGATCCTTCGCTGAAACCTCAGGCACCTTCGTCAACCTTCAGGGCGATGTGCAAAGCTTTACCGGAGCGGTCGCGTCGCTTGGCGAATCGCGACCTGCGTGGAAGGTATTACGTGTGCTCGGCAACCTCACTGATCTGGATGGCTTTGAGTATCTGGACAGCAACGAAGTGCGTGACGAAGTGTTGTCAGCGAGTGCTGAACTGAAACCGGATAACACCCTCGGTGCCGGTGAAAAGCTTGAAGCCGTCCTGGGTGTCGGTGGCTTTACCCGTGTGGGAGGCGTGCCCATGTATGCCAGTGACGCAATCGTGCGCAGGGCCGGTGCGCTGCAACACACCCCGGATACCTGGGCCAATGGCGCACGCATCAACAAGCAGACGGCTGAAGGTCTCTCCATCGGCGAGGGCGATAGCATTCGTATAAGCCAGGGGGAGGGCATGGCCGAAGTAGTGGTAACGATCGATGATGCTGTTCCCGATAACTGCGTATGGTTGCCGGCGGCAATACCTGCCAGCGCCAGCCTCGGCTGCAGCTTCGGCGAAATCAGCGTGGAGAAGGCCTAAATGGATATGCTGATCGCTTTCTGGGAAGGCCTGCCTTACATCGTGCAGACCTTGATGAAAATCACGGCCATCATGGCGCCGTTGATGATCCTGGTCGCCTACTACACCTATGCTGAACGCAAGGTTATCGGCCACATGCAGGTTCGCATGGGGCCAAACCGGGTCGGTTTCTTTGGTTTCCGCCTATTGGGTCTGGGGCAGCCGATCGCGGACGCGGTCAAGTTGATGTTTAAAGAAATCATCATCCCGACCGGTGCCAACAAGTTACTTTTCATCATAGCGCCAATGCTTTCAATTGCCCCGGCGCTTGCGGCTTGGGCGGTGTTCCCGTTCGATTCGGGCCTGGTGCTTGCCGACATCAATGCCGGTCTTCTTTACATCCTGGCGTTGACGTCACTCGGTGTGTACGGCGTGATAATTGCCGGCTGGGCGTCCAACTCCAAGTACTCCCTGTTAGGCGCCATGCGTTCTGCAGCACAGATCGTGGCGTACGAGATTGCCATGGGTTTCGCCCTCGTTGGCGTCCTGGTCGCTGCGGGCAGCCTTAACCTGGGTGAGATCGTCGAAGCGCAGAGTGGCAGCTTTGTGCACTGGTTCTGGTTGCCCTTGTTACCGCTGTTCCTGATTTATTTCATTTCCGGTGTGGCCGAAACCAACCGTGCGCCGTTTGATGTGGCTGAGGGTGAATCCGAGATCGTGGCCGGTTTCCACGTGGAATACTCGGGCATGACCTTCGCGGTGTTCTTCCTCGCCGAATACGCCAACATGATCCTGATTGCGGCCTTGTCCGCACTTTTGTTCATGGGCGGTTGGTTGTCACCTTTCCAGGGCACTTTCCTGGAGTCCTGGTTCGCCTGGGTTCCGGGCATCATCTGGTTGTTGATGAAGACTTTCTTCTTCATGTTCCTGTTCCTCTGGTTCCGTGCGACTTTTCCTCGCTATCGCTACGACCAGATCATGCGGCTTGGCTGGAAGGTTTTCATCCCGATCACCATCGTCTGGATCGTGGTCATCGGCGCGATGAAGGTATTGCAGGCGCCTTGGTGGTTTGATTGAGGTTGAGGAAATAACGCGATGAAAACTGTCATCAATTACATCCGCAGCCTGTTTCTTTTCGAGCTGCTCAAGGGGCTGAGCCTGACCGGCCGCTACATGGTGAGTCGTCCGTTTACGCTCGAGTACCCGGAGGAAAAGGCGCCGGTGTCACCACGTTTCCGTGGTCTGCATGCGTTACGTCGTTATCCGAACGGAGAAGAGCGCTGCATCGCCTGCAAACTCTGCGAGGCGGTCTGCCCGGCATTGGCGATCACCATCGAGGCGGAACCGCGCGATGATGGGTCGCGTCGCACCACCCGTTATGACATTGACCTGTTCAAGTGCATCTACTGCGGATTTTGTGAAGAGTCCTGTCCGGTGGATTCCATCGTTGAGACGCGCGTCTACGAGTACTGCTTCTACGAGCAGGGTGAGCAGATCATGACCAAGGAAAAGCTCCTGGAACTGGGCGACAAGTACGAGCAGCAGTTGGCTGCCGACCGCGCAGCCCAGGCGGCGGTTCGGTAAGAGGTATTGATTAAATGAGTTTCGAAAAATTCCTCTTCTACCTGTTTGCCGCCTTGTTGATCTGGGCTGCCGGCATGGTGATCACCCGCAAGAACCCGGTTCATGCCGTGCTGTTCCTTGTGCTCGCATTTTTCAATGCGGCAGGCCTGTGGATGCTTGCGGAGGCGGAGTTCCTGGCGATCGCGCTGGTGCTTGTCTACGTGGGGGCGGTCATGGTGCTGTTCCTGTTCGTGGTGATGATGCTGGACATCAACATAGCCGAGTTGCGTGCCGGGTTCGTGCGCAATGCCCCGGTCGCCTTCGTCGTCGCCGCCATCATGGTGGTGGAACTGATCATGGTTGTCGGGCCAGCCCGATTTGGTCTGGATAAGTACGCAGCACCTGCCGCCAAACCGGCTGACTACAACAACACGGCCGAGCTGGGCAGGGCGTTGTTCACCCAGCACATCTACGCGGTGGAAATTGCATCGGTGATCCTGTTGGTGGGTATCGTGGCAGCGATCAGCCTGACACTGCGTCGTCGCCCGGCCACAAAGTACCAGGACCCGGGAAAACAGGTCACTGTCAAAGCCAAGGACCGTCTCAAGGTCATCAAGATGGACGCGGAGGAAAAGGCATGATTGCGTTGTACGATTACCTGATCGTTTCCGCGATCCTGTTTGCCTTGAGGGTTGCTGGCATCTTTCTCAATCGTAAGAACGTGTTGTTGTTGCTGATGTGCATCGAGTTGATGCTCTTGGCGGTCAATATCAATTTCATTGCCTTCTCGCATTTCCTGGGTGATGTGCAAGGGCAGATATTCGTGTTCTTTATCCTGACCGTGGCGGCTGCTGAGGCAGCGATCGGCCTGGCGATCCTGGTGGTGTTGTTCCGTACAAGGCGCACCATCAATGTTGCCGACCTGGATACCCTCAAAGGATAAGTAAGGCTCATGATGGATACGATTCTTCTCACCATCGTCCTGGCGCCGCTGGTCGGCTCAATCATCGCCGGACTGTTCCGTAACCAGGTTGGTCGTGCCGGCGCACACTGGTCGACCATCATCGGTGTCGCCATTTCCTGCTTCCTGTCCCTGTACGTGCTTTGGGAGCATGCCTTCAACGGGGCACCGGTCTACAACGAATCTGTCTACACCTGGATGGTTGTCGAGGGAATGACCTTCGAGATTGGTTTCCTGGTAGACCGACTGACCGCCATGATGATGGGTGTGGTCACTTTTGTGTCTCTGATGGTGCACATTTACACCATTGGTTACATGAAGGGCGAAGACGGGTACGAACGCTTCTTCAGCTACATATCGCTTTTTACCTTCTCGATGCTGATGTTGGTCATGTCCAACAACTTCCTGCAGCTTTTCTTTGGCTGGGAAGCCGTGGGCCTGGTCTCGTACCTGTTGATTGGTTTCTACTACAAGAAAGAGACCGCGATCTTCGCCAACATGAAGGCCTTCCTGGTCAACCGTGTCGGCGACTTTGGCTTCATCCTCGGTATCGCCGCAGTTGCGATGTACCTGGGTACCTTGGATTACAAAGAAGCCTTTGAACGTGCTCCGGAGTTTGCACAGACCACGATCAACATCTGGGGTGATGAGCAGTGGTCGCTGATGACCGTCATCTGCATCCTGCTGTTCATTGGCGCCATGGGCAAGTCCGCCCAGATGCCGTTGCACACCTGGCTGCCGGATTCCATGGAAGGCCCGACGCCTATCTCTGCATTGATTCACGCAGCAACCATGGTTACCGCCGGTATCTTCATGGTGGCGCGTATGTCGCCACTGTACGAACTGTCTGAAACCGCATTGACGTTTGTGCTGGTCATCGGCGCGAGCACAGCTTTCTTCATGGGCCTGATCGGTATCGTGCAGAACGATATCAAGCGCGTGGTCGCCTATTCGACCCTGTCTCAGTTGGGTTACATGATTGCGGCGCTGGGTGCCTCAGCTTATGCGGCCGGCCTGTTCCACCTGATGACCCATGCCTTCTTCAAGGCACTGCTGTTCCTGGGTGCGGGCTCGGTCATCATCGGTATGCACCACGATCAGGACATCCGCAACATGGGTGGCATCCGCAAGTACATGCCAATTACCCATTGGACGGCATTGCTTGGTTCCCTGGCGCTGATTGGCTTCCCAGGCTTCTCCGGCTTCTTCTCCAAGGATGCGATTATTCTCGCAGTGGAAAACTCGCAGATTGCCGGTGCTGGCTATGCGTCCTTCCTGCTGATCGCGGGTGTCTT